>Ga0163108_10000063_pt1 | contig 68472 bp, 62 predicted proteins | sample Fk1155metaG_FD_109644 | JGI IMG/M metagenome (GOLD analysis project Ga0163108, IMG submission 109644) | Marine microbial communities from the Central Pacific Ocean - Fk160115 155m metaG | ecosystem: Environmental > Aquatic > Marine > Oceanic > Photic zone | place: The Central Pacific Ocean...
CTATGCAGACGCACTTGCTTTGAGTGTACCGCCACCGACAAAATTAACCACCTCGATTCGGTCGCCGTCGCAAACCGTGACCGTATCCAGTTGTTCCCGCTTCACCACAATGAGGTTGTGTTCCACGGCGACTCGGCGTGAATCGATTTCGAGTTGTGCCAGAAGACTACTTAAAGAGAGTGGTTCGGCGATTTCGAAATCCTCTCCATTAAGGATGATCTTCATACCGGCCAGACTACTAAGTCCCTTGGGTTGAAGTCAAGGCTAAGGGCTTGCCTTACAGTAGGTTACAAAAATAAATCAGAAACATTTACAGTTGATGAAATTTTAGAGTTCATCCAAAATGTCAACCGTGGTTCCCATTTCCTTGAGGATCTGACGAGTGGTGTCACATCCATCAGACTGTAAGTGGGCGAGCGGAGCCTTAACGAGCTGGGAATTGTTTATTGCCAGATCAATAACTCGCTGATAGTCAGTCTGCATACACTTTAACGTATGATGTGCAGTCCAGAATGTGCGTGCTTGTTTACCGAGTTCTTGTCTTAGTTTCGCGTCTCGCGCCAGCCGGTACATGGCTATTTGCAAGGAATGTTCCTCATCCATAATGTCGATACTTACACAAAGTGGTGTCTTGGATTGCGTGTTGGTATTAAGTTTCGAAATATTGTCCTGAGATATTGATGTATCAGACCCTGCCGAGAGCGTCCACGTCCCTCGTGTGACGAGCGCTGGTAGGTCGATTGTGTGATGAAGATCGGTGACAATTGTGGCACGGCCTGAGGCTAGGCAACGTAACCACGATGCGGATGTTTCACCAGATGATGGCCAACGCATACATAGGCAAACATCGACACATGACATATACGCGTCCAGGTCGCTATTGCTGACGAATCCGGTGAATGTGACGCGATCAGCAACACCTAAACGTCGGGCTTCTTCGACCGCGTCATAGTAGGGCGCTGATTCTCCAACAAGGAGAAGGTGAACGTGGGGTATCAATCGACTGGTTGCTGCTAGGGCTCTAAACGCTTGCGAGATTCGTTTCTCAGGTGTAATTCTACCGAACGCAGCAAATACCACGGCTTCTCTAGAAATATTGTGCTTAGCTCGGAGGTCTTCTTTGCTTCGGGTGACAGAATTATCAGACACTCCCATACGGATTCGCTCGATACATGCAGTTGGAAACTGCTCTTTGAGATCTTGAACAAGCGTCATGTTATGAAGAGCCAAGACTTTGGCTGAATTCACGACAGTTCGCAACATCGGCCAAAAGTAGTTTAGTGATCCCAAGAAACCTGATATTCCAAGGTAGGCAATGTCGGATTTTGCATCAGGATGGTTGTACTCGAATTCTGCTCGATAATCGTCGTAACGCTTCTGTTGAAATAGTAGGCGCGCTCTTGCCTGGTGTAATTGACCGTCGTGAAGGACGACGAGACCAGGGTAACGGAACATATAGGGCCAAATGTAGTCGTGGCATGTAGCGTTACCAAGTTGGTAGACAATTAAATCGTAAGGGTCCTTTCGATGTCGCCATAAGAAATCGTGCGCGCTAATTCGTCGATCCGATTCTTCCTTCAATTGTAATGGTGACGAATCAACAACGATATCGACATCATAACTTTCTGTTAGCGAATCAAGAACTTCAACGCTGTAGGTGGCGATTCCTGAGCGTTCCGGTGGAAGTGGTGTAAACCAGGCGAGTCGTTTCATAGCGTTTGGTTGGTCTAGGTGAGTATATATTCCATATTCGTAATGAGAATGTTACGACCAAACGGAATATCAGGAATCTTTGCTACTAGCCAAGCCGGAAGTATTTTCTTTGCCAGTTTACTAATTTCAAGATCTTCACGAACGAGTTTGAAACCGGCATCCGCAATGTGCTGCCGTAGATTTTTCAGTGTGACCAGGTATACCAAATCGTCAATATTTTCTTCGTGACGTTTTGCCTTGGCTAAGAATGACGAGTCGTCATGTGTGGCCTGCAAACTTTGCGGAGCGTATTTAGCAAGCCAGCACGACACCTGAAAAGCTGCGCGTCGTCCAAGGAACAGATACAGGGGAATTGGCCATTTGAGACGAGGCAAATGGACACCGCTTGGAGAGAGGTAAGGTGCTGTTTCGAGAAATAGGCGTCCACCGGGACGTAACACTCGACGGGCTTCTCGGAGATAGTCGCTTGGATTAGAGACATGCTCGATGACCGCATGCGAGAGGATCAGATCAAAACTATCATTAGGAAATGGAAGCTCCGAACCATTGGCTTGTGCAAATCTGATGTTTTTGGCGTTACGTTCCTTTGCGAGTTGTCTCCCTACCTGTGCGAATCTATCAGACAGATCGATACCGATTACAAAACCCGTTTCTTCAGCAAACGAAACACTCATGCCACCGCTTCCGCAGCCGTCATCGAGAACTCGACCGAATTGAGTAATACCCGCTCTTTCTAAATATCGTAAAAGTTTTGCACTGCGCCAGTACTCAAAAACGGCATAGTGATAATCGGAACGAAAACGGATGGCACCGTGTGATTGAATTACTGCTTGGTCGATATGTCTCATAGTGTTTTTACTTCACAACAAAAACTTACATCAATCTATACGATCAGTAGCTGACTCATTCTTTTCGTTGTTACTCATGCTTGACTCAACAGGTTTTACGATGCCAGGCAAGGTTCGCGCCATGAATTCTCTGATTTCTCCGAGTTCTGTTGGCTTGAAAAATCCAAGCGCAAATAAGCCGGCAGGGAATATCGCAATTAGCGCGATGGTCATTATGACTGACACAACGACTGATGTTGCTGAAAGTAAAGTTATTATTCCATATAAAATCGCTCCAGCGAGCGTAGCTTTTATGAGACGGACCCACTCGTATGGGATGGCGTAATAGCGCTGTGCAAAGTGGCTAAGCACAACGACAAGTGTCAGTTGACCTAGCACCGCACCTGTTGCGGCTCCCAAGAGACCCCACTGCGGTATGAGCAGCAGGTAACCTCCGACACTGACTAGGACTGAGGCAAAAGTTGCCACGGGATATACGTAGGTTTGCTTGCTGACATTGAGCGAAGTTGAGATGAACATTGATGTTGACTGGATTGCCATACCTAAGACAAGCAGCGGCACAATCTTGGATCCACCGTGGAATGTCTCTGGCGTTATGAATTCCACAAGGAATTTGGATAGGCCGGCTATGACGAGGGTAACGAATACGAGCACACTGAAAGCGTAGGTGCCCAAACGTGCGAACAATTTCGAGGCATGCGTGTCCTTCATTTTTTCAAAGGCAAAAGGCATCCAGGCTGTGTTGAAGGCCTCAGGGTACAATTTGATCACTGAAGCGATACTTGAACCAATGAGATAGACACCAACTTGTTCAAGCGGAAGATATAAACCTAGAAAAACGCGGTCTCCCATCGCTGCACCTTGATGGAGTAATCCTTGTGGAACCCGTGGAAATCCAAATCGGAGTGCTTCTCGTGCCATATTCCATGAAAAGCGCCACTTGGTCATTTGGCGAAATGTCTTTTGTAAGCTCAGAATCAGAATTATCGAAACGATAAGGTCGGCAAGCATGATGCCAGTGATGCTCCACCTAAGGCCGATTACGAGCACTAAGCGTGCTACGACTGTGCCGAAAGATCGGATGAACGTTAACATTGCGAACCAGCGGGAGCGTTCCTGGATGCGTAACAAACTGAATGGAAGAAATAAGAATCCGCTCGCAAATCTGTTACCGATAAGCAAAAGGAGTGCGAGGTCATATGCTTGAGAGCCAAAAATCTTGGCCGTAACGAGTGGAAAAGATGCCACCAGTGCAAGTGTTACCAAACCGTTAACAAGCAACATGAAGATGATGATCGTGCCTGCCAAAATTTGTCGGTCATTGGGACTCGAATAGTCGTAGTACAAACGGAGAAATGATGTATCGAGACCCCATCGGTATAAGGGTTTCAATAGAGCTTCGACAACTAGCAGGAGGGCGAGGGCGCCGTACTCGGCTGGTGATAATACGCGGGTATATAGAGGAAGCAGAATGAAATTGATGCCAAGTACTGCCACATCAGCCGATCCATACACGAACAGCTGGCCGGAGAGTCGACGAACATTGTTAAACATGCAGGCGGATTATAGCTGATGTACATCGTAAGAACGGGAATACGTTACATTTGAGATGGAGGAGAGTACATGCTCGTATAGGGATCGTCCATCTACAACCGTGGCAGTTTTGTGTGTAACAGGACCTTGTAAGGCAGATATTGCTGCATTCCAGCACAAACGCTCTACTGTCTAGTCCAGTGGGATAACAGCTGGATGGGCAGAAGAAAACGATCAACGAGAATTTGTTTTACCGTAGTCGGGTAAGGAGCAAGTTCATCGAAACCGTGCATAGACAGTTGGTACTGTGTAAGAAACAGCATATTCGACACGATAAGAAAAATAGCGACTGCCCGAATCCGAGCCTGCCATTGCTGCCAATCCAGCGTGCTGATAAGAGCCGTCAAACCAAGTGCGAATAAGGGGGTCATGCTAATGAAACGCCGCGCACCAAATGCCTCACCTGCCCACCAATCAATAACTGACGCGTTGATGTAGATCGTGGTTGTGATAAGTCCAACACTACACCAGCCCACAAGTCCGTGTTGTCTAACGAGACACACTAGTCCGATTACCGCTGGAATAATTGCAGGAGTCCAAGAAAAAAGACCGTGCTTGGTGGAAAATAAGACCTCCGTAACCTGAGGTGCTCCCCATCGCATGAAATCTTCACCTTGTGGTGTTAGTAGTAATTGGCCGTACATTTGCTGCCAGGCGATCATTTGTGGAAGAAACACTACGAATGCTCCGGCACTCAACACTAGCAGACGTTGCATTGCGTGATTGATTGAGATTCTTTTTCGTGCGATTTCATGTACAAGCTCGAAAGTCGGTAAGAGCAGCAGAACTCCATCTTGCCAACGCACCAGCATCGTTAAGCCACCCAGTGCTCCAAGCACTGCATACCGTGTCAGCTTGTGGTTTTCAATCGTGCGTAGCCAAACGAATATGAAAACTGCGACTGAAAATAGGGCAGTAGCATGCGAGTATGCTGGAGATACGAGGTTGTAGTAAATCGTGGGTGTGGCGAGCCACGCAACGAGAGTCGCCCATAAAGCTACAGGTTTTGGGTATAGGTGCATGCAGATTTTGTAGCAGAGGTAGATTCCTGTCGCGCCGTACGTGAGACCAGCGATTCCAGCTGAAAGTTGAAATGGCATAGCCACGCCATCAAACGGGATATTGAATCCGAGTGCCTGTGCTAAAGCCACAAGTCCACACGCAATAAGGAAAAATGGGAGCCATAGGAGAGCTGGTCCTATCGACATTAAATTGACTGCGAGGCCGGTTGGCGTGCGTGAGGACAACCAAATATTCGACGCGTTTGATGCGCCATATAAAAGGCGATAGTCGTTTATGAAGTCGACGTCACGATCAAAAACTAATGATCGTAAATAAGCGTAATACTGGATTGCATCACCATTCATGATTTGGTCGTTCCACCCCAGTAATGAGGTCATCGCTAGAATGTACGCGAACGCCAGAACTGCAGCAATTACAATAATGGTACGAATTGGACGTTGTTCAAGACGTTGCAGATTTAAAAGGTAAGACACAACGGCGGTCCCTGTACTGACGTAGCGATTATATCGCAAACAAATTAATCCAAGCATGTTCCGCGTCCTTTTTCTGGACATGGTAATGTGAGTCCAGACTGTATGCTTCAGGCCGAGTTTGATGTAAATCATCGGGACAATGAGCAGGTAAAAGTACGCAAGATTGCGTTGTGGGTGTGTGGAATTGCTTTGTGCGTATATACAGTTACGACGGGCGGAAGTTTTGCAACGGATCTCGCAAGTTTCGAAGTAACGAAAAATCTAGCACAGCGTGGATCTTTTGCGATGTCTTACGACGTGTTAGCGACTGAAGCGGAGCGAGGCGTTGATGGTCAGTACTATGCTCCGGTTGGCATCGGGCATCCTCTTTTCAGCTTGCCGTTTTATCTTGGCTCCCGTGCGCTGCAATCTTTAAGCGCAGTCAAGATTGGTAAACCTGAAACACTCGACAAAGCCGCTGTTGTCATTGGGAGTGCTGTGGCTGCTGCTTTCTGTGCGCCACTAGCTTTCTTGTTTGCGTGGCGGCTCAGTGGTTCGCTTGAAGGAGCTCTAGTAGCGACATTGAGTCTTGCATTCGGCACGATACTTTGGCCGTATTCAAAATTTGGGTTTAACGCACCCTTAGCAACCTGTTGTTTGTTAGGTGCGACTCTTTGTACTTGGATAGGTGTTCGAGACCACCGCTCGTACCTGCTGATCATTGGAGGCGCACTTCAAGGTTTGGCATTACTGACTCGTCACGAGATGGGTGTGATGATAATACCGATTTGTATCTGGCTTGTGGCAGACTCTCGGCACGACCGGCAGCTAATGTTGCGGCGTTTAATTTTATTTGGCTTACCATTTGTGATAGCAGTGGCTGGATGGATGTGGTACAACGCAATCCGGTTTGGTCATCCCTTCGATACAGGTTTACTACGTGATCCTAATGTTCGTTTTGACAGTTCGTTTCTCGTGGGTTTGCATGGTTTATTAGCGAGCCCTGGCCGATCACTTTTTCTCTATGCTCCCATTACGATGGTCGGTCTGCTGGCCTTGAAACGGCTCGCTATGCAAGATCGCGCCACAGCTCTACTATTTGGCCTACAAATCTTGATCCTTACTTCATTGATTGCCAAGATGCATCAGTGGGATGGCGGTGAAAGTTATGGTCCTCGGTACTTGATCCCACTGCTTCCGTATCTAACGATTCCTGTTTCCGTGCTTTTTCCGTTAGGGCAACATACCGTGCGTCGCCGTGTTTTATTTACAACACTCGCGCTGAGCGTGTTTGTGCAACTCCCAGGAGTGCTTGTTGATTACTCCAAGATTCAAAATGCCTTCGCGAGACAAACCGAAGGCTATTCAATTCAAATGAGTCGGTACTCGTGGGAAGCTGCACCGCTTGTATTAAATGTCAAGTCTGCAGTGAAAGGAGTTCCACGAAACGTAGGGCATCTAATGGGAATAGTTGCACCGCCAGCCGTTGTGCAATCCGGTCAAGCAGCTCAGCGCGATTTTTCTCAGCAATTCGTATTTAGTCTCGATTTTTGGTGGTTGTACCTCTATTATCTCGGAGTGATTCCTGCCTGGTTGTCAGTTATGGCAGGTATCTTTCCTTTGATGATCGCGAGTTATCTAATTTACATGGTGCGCAGATCGCTTCGATCATTTTCAAATTCTAATCCATGACCCTTCCTCGTAACCCGTCACCAGTGAAAGCATCGCGGGCTGTAAAACGTGCCGCACGGCTCGTGTTTCTTTTCAGTCTGTGCCTTTATGCTGCTACGACCGGTGGAAGTATGGCAACTGACATCATGACTTACGAGGTCACGAAGGCGATCGTCGAACAGAATTCTGTTGCCCTGCCATACAACGTTTTTGGTATGGAGGCTCATCGCGGTGTTGACGGGCGTTACTACGCACCTTACGGAATCGGTCATGCGCTGTACTCGGTGCCCTTCTATATGCTCGGCCGTGCTGCTGATCATTTTACTGAGGGAAGCATTGGTCGTTCCGAGTCTGTCAGAAAGGCTGGGATGACGCTCGGTAGTGTGGTTGCGGCAGCAATCTCGGTCTGGTTAATGTTTTGGTTCGCTTTTGCTCTTACCGGTCGCAGCGGTCCGTCAGTTATGACTGCGCTCTCCCTTGGTTGTGCGACAGCGCTCTGGCCATACGCGAAGTTTGGTTTCAATGCCCCACTGGCGACACTGTGTGTTCTCGCGACTGTGCATACAGCTTGGCACGGCGCTCGGTTTCGCCAAGTTCACACTCTAGTGCTCAGTGGTGTTGGTATAGGTGCTGCACTCCTTGTACGTCATGAACTTGTTTTGATCTCGTTACCAATAGCACTATGGCTTGCGTTCGAATCATGGCCGGATTGGCGTCGTGCGCTCAGGCAAATCTCTATGGTGGCCACGCCGGCAGTTGTTGCGGTTGTGATTACTGGTTATTACAACTGGATCCGATTTGGCAATGTTTTTGATACTGGGTATCTGCGTGACCATACGGCAGGATTTTCTTCCATCTTCGAAGGCGCATTAGGTTTGCTATTCAGTCCTGGTGGATCGTTCTTCCTGTACTCACCGTTGCTTATTCTGGGGATAGTTGCCTTATACGAATTGACACGCCACGACCGAAATTCAGGTGTTTTACTTGGAGGCGTTTCCCTCGTAATGTTTTGTTTTTATGCATCTCTTGAGCATTGGGATGCTGATCGGTCGTACGGACCAAGGTACCTATTACCATTAGCTCCTATGCTGTGTCTTCCTTTAGTGCGATGGTTCGCATGCTCGACTGGAGATGTGAGGCGACGTGCCGTCATCATTGGATTGGCTTTGAGTTTTATGGTGCAGTTGCCAGGTGTACTCGTAGATTTTTCCAAAGTTGGCAATACGCCTGAGATTGGGTATCAAACGCGTGAAGTGCGTCGCTGGCAATGGCCATCTTCGTCGTTCGCTCTTAATGTGAAGGCGGCAAGTGTCGCCGTTCCAGCGAACTTTCGTTTTTTGACCGGCATTGATCCCTCTCCGCCGCGAGAACCAGCAGTTGGACTTGCACGTGATTATTCGTCTCAATTTTCGTACAGTCTGGATTTTTGGTGGGTCTACTTATTTTTTTTGACTACCGTTTCAGGAACAACCAGTTTGTTACTGGGTATAGCATCGCTCGGTTCTGCTGGCGCACTTCTTTTGCTGCTTCGTCGTACCGTTATCCACTTAGACTGATGTCGGCACAAATCTCGATACGGTCAATGCCACTAACTGAATTTGGCTGTCGGTGAGATTTGGATGGAGTGGTAATGAAAGCAGTTCGTTGCAGAGACGGTTCGCAGTTGGGCAGTCCACTTTATAGTCAGCGAACGCCGGTTGTTGCGGAATTGGGGTTGGGTAATGAATCAAGGTGTAGATTCCATTCGACTTTAAATATTTTTGAAGCCTGTTTCGTTCAGTCGAATGGACAGGAAACAAATGATAGACGTGACCTGCGTCCACTTCGGCTGGTATTCGCACGCTCGTTTCATTGAGGTTGGTTCGATAAAAAGCTGCCAAGCTTCTTCGACTTTCAGTCCATTGGCGTAGGAAAGGCAGTTTTGCTCGAAGTACTGCAGCTTGAATTTCATCAAGGCGAGAATTCACACCCATAGACTCGTGGCGGAGTGGCAACGACTGGCCCCCATTGCGCACGCGGCGAATTTTGTCAGCAAGTGCCGTATCGTTGGTTCCGACGATTCCTCCGTCTCCGATAGCCCCGAGATTTTTTGTAGGATAGAAACTGAACGCTCCGCCACTACCAAAGGTGCCAACGGGACGTCCCTGGCAGGTTGCGAGGTGCGCTTGACAACAATCCTCAACGACTGCCAAGCCATGACGTCTTGCAAGATGCATAATGGCAGGCATCTCCGCCGCCTGACCGAAGAGGTGCACTGGTAAGATCGCGGCAGTCTTTGGTCCGATTGCCGCGCTCACTGCGGATGGAGCCAGAGTCAGTCGTTCCGCATCGATATCCGCAAAGACCGGAGTAGCACCAACCATCACAATCGCCATTGCCGTAAACGCTGCTGAAAGTGGTGTTGTAATGACTTCATCCCCAGGCCCAATATTGAGCCCTTTTAGTATTAGAGATAGCGCGTCGGTGCCATTTCCGACTCCAACAGCTTGCGCCAGACCAGACGCAGCAGCAAATTCCTGTTCAAATTCCTCAACCTCTGCACCCAATACGAACGATCCACTTTTTAAGACACGTTTAATCGCAATCTCCATAGCTTCAGTCGCTTTGTCAGAATGCAGATTCAGGAATGGAATTTCTTTAACACTCATGACTTTAAGATTCGTTTGCGTGGGTGGCATCAACGTAATGACGAAGATTGTTTCGAAAAAAATCTAGTGTGGATAAAAAGCCATCTCGCAATGTAGTTTTTGCTGTCCAGCCAACCGCATTCTTGAATTTAGTTGAGTCAGCGTAAAAATTTCCTATATCAATGGCCTTCTTGTCCTCTGGCCAAGTAACGTACCGGACAGTACCAGCATGAGCTATCTCGAGTAAGAGTTTTACGAGATTTCTATGGCTAATCGGCTCTATCCCTCCAACGTTATAGACATTGCCATTGCATGTATCTGATGCACCTGCTTCAAGAAATGCCTCCGCCGCGTCGTCTACGTAGACGAAATCACGCAGTTGTGACCCGTCGCCGTAGACCTGTATTTCATCGTTTTCAAGCGCCAGACGAATAAACCATCCAATGAAACCCTGTCGGTCGTGTTTGATGAGCTGGCGAGGACCGTAGACATTCGTCAGTCTGAGCGAACAGGCACGAATGTCGAATATGTTGTTGTACACGAGATGGTAGTACTCTCCTGCAACTTTGTTAATACCGTTGACATCAACCGGTCGAACTAGGTGTTCTTCAGTTACTGGGAGATGGTCAGGGTGACCGTACACCTGTCTAGTACCAGCGAAAACAACTTTCACTCCAGGGTTGTGCTTTCTGCACGCTTCTAACAGTGATAGCTGGCTGCGGCAATTAATTTCCAAGTCAGTATGGGGATCTCTCATGCTATCGAGATGGCTGACTTGACCTGCAAGGTTGAAGATTACATCTCGGTCACGCACAAGATGATCTGTGGAATGCTCATCTCTCATATCAACCACATGCACTGACACCTGGTCTTCAATGCCATGTATGTTGTAGGGATTACCCCCGTAATCCTGAATAAGAGAATCAATAATCACAACGTCAGCATCTAGGGCCACAAGTCGATGCGCCAGGTTGCTACCTATGAAACCGAGACCACCGGTGATCAGGACTTTACGACCGGAATAAAAGGTGTCGTACCCTGGTGTCACGAGTGCTCCTTTTTACCTTTTTCCCAGACAAGCTTGCGCCAGAGTTTTAGCACGTCAATAACCGTCCGGAACACTCTCCTAAAATTGAAAAATTGAGATTTGCCATAAGCGCGATGGTAATGATGAACTGGGACTTCAACGATGGAGTATCCAGCATCTTGAACTTTCTTCATTATCTCCAGGCAAATTACACCGCTGTTTTGTGTGAGGGAGACACGCTCGAAAATACTACGCCGAAGAAGTCGAAAATCGCAGTCAACATCTCGAATCTGTAGGCCAAACAAGATCTTGACAAGATAATGGTAGCACCGACCGATTATGATTCGGTGGAGTGGATCTGAACGGCTAATCTTGTAGCCATTTACCAGATCGGCGTCATCAGTTAAGTGGTTCCATAAAGTAACTATTTCACGCGGGTCGTACTGGGCATCACCGTCTGTATAAAACACCAATGATTTACTGGCTGAGGCAAACCCGGTTCTGAGCGCCGCTCCATAACCTATGTTCTCGGAATGATTAATTACCCGAAGTCTTGGATAAACGCGCTCTAATTCGCTTAGAACATCACTAGTAGAATCACTGCTGCCATCGTTCACCACGATGATTTCATAGTCCTCCGTGAGTTGTCGCGCGGTTGTTATGGCGCTGATGACCATACTGGCGATAGTTCCTCCGTCGTTATAGGCGGGGAAAAATATGGTTAGTCCAGCAGCGTGTTCTTTATTGGTTATGTGTGCCATCATGCCGTTTAACTAGGCAATATATTGGCCAGAATATGGTATGCGACTCGGCGAAGGACAACGAGCCAGAAGCAACTAAAATTTACGTCATACGCATCATTAGAATAGCTGAACCACGTATGCTGATTCTGTTTTGAATTGGTTCTTCTGTTTGGTGGTTACTATATCATTATCGTAACTAACGATGACCGACGGCTCCATCATCCCAGATTCCGGTAAGGATGTAATTGTTGACTAGCCAGGCAATTGACAGGCTCCTCTCATTCCTTAAACAGGATTCGTCTCGTTGGCGAGCGCTTGTCTTGATCTTTGTGCTGTCGTTGCCGGCTGTGACCACTCGGTTATATGCGTCCGACGAAATCCAGTATTTTGCGTACCTCAGGTCGCTTTGGTTCGATCAGGATTTATCGTTCGAGAACGAGTATCGACATTTTTACGATCGTGGTGTTGCGAAGACGTTTGGGTTTCAAGAAACGTTCCTCGAAATGACGACTTCGACAGGTTTACGATACAACTTTGGAACCATTGGATCAGCGATTCTGTGGGCGCCATTTTATGCAGCGGGTGATTCCGTAGCTCGCATCATGCGGGCTAGCGGATCAGATGTAGCTGTAGATGGATATTCTGCACCGTATATTACTGCTGTAACTCTTGGATCAGCCGTGTATGGATTTTTGGCGCTTGTTTTATCGATCGTTGCTGCGCATCGTATTGTGGGGAGCGGTATAGTCCCAGGATTGTTTGTCTGGTTCGGCACACCATTATTCTTTTACATGTACATTGCTCCGGGTATGGCGCATGCATGCTCTGCATTCGCTGTTGCTGCGTTCGTAGTAACGTGGTTGCGCGTTCGTGAAAGATGGTCAATCCAAGGCGTGGCCCTTCTCGGCTGTTTTGCTGCTCTCATGGTAATGGTTCGTGAGCAAGATGTATTTTTTCTCATTGGACCAATCGTTGATTTTATCTGGTCGTCTTGGAAAGATGTTCGGGGGCCAAATCCCTCAGAACGTTCATTTGTGCCTCGTATTCAGGTTGCCATTGTCGGAGTGTTGGTTGCCTGTTTTGTGTACCTACCGCAAGTAATTAGCTACATCGTCTTAAATGGGCATATCGGCCCACCAAATGTCATTCAGACAAAAATGGACTGGACGGCACCCTATGCGGGCCTTGTGTTGTTGTCGTCCGAGCATGGGTTGATTGTGTGGACCCCGTTGGTCCTGCTAAGTCTGTGCGGCCTGATTCTGCTCGCGATCCGAAATCGTGAAGAGGACTCTGGTCTTTCTAGAATGTCTCATGTGACTTTAGGTTTGTTGCTTATGGCCGTGACACAAGTTTACGTAACAGGCAGTCTGTCATCCTGGGCCTCGGCCGGCGCTTTTGGTCAACGACGTTTTGTAGGTGCAACCGTTATATTGGTTATCGGTTTAGCTGCGTTTCTGAAGTTTGTCAGATCTGGCTGGAAACGTCAGGCGTTAGGATGTCTTATCGGTTTATGCATCTGGTGGAATATCGGTCTGATGGTTCAATTTGGAAGTGGAATGATGGATCGGCAAAAAATCGAACTCCAAAGGAACGCGTATAATTCGTTCGTTCGGGTACCACAAGAACTACCGAGTCTTGCTTATCGATACTTTTTTAATAGGCACTCATTCTACGAGCCCCATAACGAATGAATCAACGCTTAAAGCTTCTGTACCTTGCCGACATTCGCTTTCCCCTTGAACGCGCGAATGGCATCCAAACAATGGAAGCTTGTCATGCGGCAGCTTCTTTTGGCCATGATGTAACCCTTCTTGTTCGCGCAGATACTAGACGTCCTTCCCGTGATCCATTTGATTTCTACGATTTGAGTCCTATTGAAACCCTGCATGTGTGCCAAGTGCAAGTTTGGGGAACACATCAGATGCGTCGCGTGGGCTACCTACTTCACGTAATTTTCAGAGTAATTGCTTGTGAAGACTATGATGCGATCTTAACTCGTGACCTTGGTGTTGCAAGTATCTTGCTCAGATTGCCGGGCTCAAAGATTCCGCCAGTGATATACGAGTCTCACAACTTTGATCCCCTCGTCGCCGAATCCTTATCATCTGTCGTTTCGGGTGGTCGGGCAGCTAGTGAAGCAAAGCGCCGAAGACTGCTGGCTCGTGAAGAAAGGGTCTGGTGTCAAGCGGATGGATACATTTCGACGACCCAAGGCCTTTACACAGAATTAATCAAGAGATTTGGTCATCGACAGCGAGCAGTTGTGATTCCGAATGGTGTGCGGATACCTGCTGAGCGAGCTTTCGTTTCGCCGAAAGAGTCCTCAGACCCACTACTTGTGTATGCGGGACATCTCTATCCTTGGAAAGGCGTTGACGTTATTGTTCATTCACTTCAATTTCTGTCAAAAGTGCGGCTTGTGATCGTCGGCGGTGTTCCGTCTGAAGATGATCTGGGACGATTACAAGAGTTGGCCCGCGCACTTGGTGTACAGAAGCGAATAACTTTCACTGGATTGGTACCACGAAAACGTGTTCCAAGTCTTCTTGCGGATGGTGATGTTCTGGTGCTTCCGACGCTCGCTGTGGGATCGTTAGGGAACTATACGTCGCCGTTGAAGCTCTTCGAGTACATGGCGTCTGGTAAGCCAATAGTTGCGTCGAATATACCAGCCATTCGTGAAGTATTGACGGATGAACATAATGCCGTACTTGTAGAGCCGGGCGACGGAGAAGCCCTTGGACGAGGTATCAAGCGGGTAATTAGTGATCATGGCTTCGCAGGAAGGATTGCTCGTCGTGCATTCGACGAGGCGACAAATTACAGCTGGACCCAGCGTGCCGGGCGAGTCATGGATCTCCTTACAGCGGTTGTGCAGGATCGTCATCGACAAAACTGAGAGATTTATCTTCCGATGATTTCTGAAGAATTACGGTCACTCGTAAGGTGTCCTGATTGTCGAGGTCGGCTGCAGACGAGCAGTAGTGAGCTAATGTGTCCGAAGTGCGATCGTCATTACCCGACTGCTGACCATAGCTTCTTGGACCTGCGACCGAGTTCAAGGTTTGATGAGACCACTAAATATCTCGATGAGAAATTACACGAAGATGAGAGATACGAGACTGTTTCTCAGCCACTTCTTTCGACGGCAATCCGTAATGACATGCTGAATAAATTTTTGGATTTCGAGGCTGGAGATCGTGTGCTTGACCTTGGCTGTGGGAGTGGACGCTTCTTAGTTTGGAATACGCTTCCGAGAATACATCTGGTCGGTATTGATGTTAGTCCGCATTTTGCTCTTGAAGCGAGGAACAATATAGATCTACTACTTGGGGATCTTCGGCGCCTTCCCGTTGAGGACGGTGCTTTTTCCAAGGCTTATTCGTTTGATGTCCTCGAGCACTTGTCTCGAGACGATCTCGTGAGCATGCTTGACGAGGCTAATCGAGTTTTAAAGCCAGGTGGTCGGTTATTTGTTTACAGTCACGTGCGTCAGAATTCTATTTTGGCAATAGGATTACGCGCGATTAATCGGCTCGCTAGCGGTCTCGAAGCAATCGGTTTATTGGATCTGACCCACGAGCGATTACGGAAATCCGATCATCGCAATCCGCTTGCCGATATTGATGACCTACATAGTCTTGTGACAGTGGCTGGATTTCGTGTACGACGTATTCGGTACTACACGCCGCTCATTGGTGGTTTTATTGAAAATATCCTACTTCGCGTAGCTGAACACGTCCTGTCGAATCGGATCAAAGCACGAAAGGTCATTGGAGCAGGTGAAACGGGAAAGGGTCATGCGTCCCCGTCGAACCCTATGCAAATTGCGCGTGCTGACGCAAAGCGCTGGATTGCTAAGCGTGGTGTTGTCTACCTAGTGTTACGATGCATGACTTGGTTAATGAAAATCGATTTATGGTTATTCGACCGGATTAAATCCGGACCGTTTTTCACCCTACTTGAAAAGACGTCGACATCTTCATCGACGTGACGACTGATGCGCATTCTTTACGTGGCACCTGATCAGCCCATACCTGGCACGCAAGGTGGTTCAGTGCATGTTGCGTCAGTGGCTGATGGGCTTGCAGCACGTGGACATGATGTGCATGTGCTGGCAGCGCCTGGCGAGGGTGGATTTCCTTCCGGTGCGGTGCATTGGTACGATGCCAGACCGCCGATGGGAATGCAGAAGTTACGATTGCTGCGATCTGCTCGGGTGCTGACGAGGGCACGGTCGGTTCAACCCGACGTGATTATCGAGCGCTATTACAATTTCGGTGGGGAAGGGCTTCTAGCCGCCTCTGCGGTGGGGGCACTCGCAGTGCTTGAGGTAAACGCGCCAATCATCGATTATGCCGGTTCTCCAAAGCAGTGGGTCGATCGGGCACTGGTGGTTCAGCCAATGCGACGATGGCGTAACTGGCAATGTACGCACACCGACCTGATTGTTACACCGCTCTCCGATATTGTGCCAGAGTCTGTGCCTCGTGAACGCATACTTGAAATCGAGTGGGGCGCAGACACAGCACGTTTTCATCCCTCTGCTGCAGGGGTTATACCATTTCGTCGTGAGGCGGGAGAGATAATTATTGTTTTTTCCGGTGCGTTCCGCACTTGGCATGGCGCCATACATCTGGTGCGTGCCGTGGCTCAATTACAGGCTGCCGGAAGACACAACATCAAGGCTGTGTTCATTGGCGATGGTCCTGAACTGGAGCCCGTTCGGCGTGAAGCATCTGGTTTAACCGGAGTAATATTTACTGGGCGTTTGCCACACAACCAAATGCCAGCATGTCTTGCAGCCGCTGATATTGGTGTGGCACCTTTCGACGTGACTGCCTTTGGACCCCTATCACTGGGATTCTTTTGGTCTCCACTGAAAGTCTTCGAGTACATGGCTGCAGGGCTTCCGGTAGTAGCACCAAATATTGATCGGCTCTCACAGTTGATTGAAGATGGACGGGAAGGCGTGTTGTACGATGCTTCGGATGCTACAGCTCTTGCTGGGGCGTTAGTTGAACTTGCCGATTCGGTCAATCGCCAGAAGCTAGCTGTAGCTGCTCGGCATCGAGCTGTGAAACATTATGGATGGGATAGTCATTGTCGCAAACTTGAACAAGGTATTCGAGATGCGCTCAATCGACGGACAAGTGTAGGATAGTTACTTTACCTGGAGTTGTGTCAAGCGTGTCAGAAACGCTCAGTGACCCGTTGCGTGTCCTAATTAGTACCGATGCCTTTCCACCGGTATGCGGTGGCAGTGGGTGGAGCACGTATGAATTAGCCAGGGCATTACGGGCAACTGGACACCATGTTCTAGTCACTCGACCGCGTGTTGATCGATCGTCTAGCGTGGATGTCGAGGTTTATGACGGTTTTCAGGTTTTAGATTATCAAGCGTACAGTCCTGACATTCCCTATGTACGGAACTACTTCAAGAGTGAAAGACTTTCTCGACGGTATGGTCATTTTCTTCGAGCGCTTATACGCGCGGAGAGAGTTTCCGTGGTACACGCGCAACACCGATTGAGTGGACCACCATCAATTGCTGCAGCGAACGCTGAAGGTATTCCCGTTGTTTGTACGGTTCGTGACTATTGGCCTATCTGCTATTGGTCCGATTTGATTCATGATTACAAAGTGACCACGTTATGCCCTGGTTGTTCCACAGGCATGATGACTCAGTGCGTGCGGCCAAGAGCGGGTTTGGCGTGGCCCCTCGCTTTACCGATGATTCCATATATGAAGGCGAATTTATCGATGAAGCGGCGTGCCCTTAGTCAGACCTCTGCGGTCATAGCGGTGAGCACTTCAATGGCGGACAATCTGCGCGAACGCGCGCCAGAGTTGCGTGCGACTCGAATTGAGCAGATTCCGAATCCTATAAATGTCGAAGCGGTTCGCAAAGCCACTATGGGCTCTGCTTCACCCCTTAAATCTCCATATGCTCTATATGTTGGAAAACTGGCGACTAATAAAGGCTCACTTAAATTGATTTCAGTTCTTGAACAAGCCAAGCTTGATAGACCGCTTGTCATTGTTGGTGATGGTCCTGACCGACCGTTGTTGGAAAACTTGGCAAAACGTTCTAACTGCGACATTCGATTCATGGGCTGGCTGCCGAGGGTTGAGGCTCTTTGCTGGATGCGGCATGCATCAGTGTTGATATTTCCTTCCCATGGTCCCGAGTCACTCAGTCGGGTGCTCCTCGAGGCGGCCGCGTTGGGCACACCGATCGCGGCCATGGATACAGGTGGCACGCGGGACATCATTACAGATGAAGAGACCGGCCTTTTGTCGAATGATGTCGATAAACTTGGTAATGATGTGAATCGACTCATTAATGATGCAGAGCTTCGACAACGTCTGGGTCAGGCAGCAAAGGAGCATGTTGAAGAAATTTTTGATGCAGAGATAGTCGCTGGTCGTGTTGTAAAACTGTATCGTGACCTTATTGAGAGTGCTGCATTGCGTTAGGAATACTCGCAGGACTGAGATGGCCAAAATATGAACCAGATGTCGCCGTTGCGAATTGCCATCGTCACTCGGGCGATGGCTTCCTTGCACGGTCCCGGTGGACTTGAGCGGCATGTTGATGACCTTGTTCGTCATTTGCTCGCATCAGGGACGGCGGTGACACTGATTACGAGACCATCGACGAGGGTTGTGGATTCCCAACAGTCAGAGATTCTCAATCATCAAAATCTCACCTTCCATCCAATCTCTTATCGAACCTTTCCCGGTTTCGGATACCGAGGAACTACGATTCTTGACCGCAATAGCGCGTACCCATTTTTTGGTTGGCGGGCAGGTCGTGTGGCAGCCCGTTTAGCTCAAGATGGACAGATTGATCTCGTGCATGGGCATGGGGCAAGTGTTTTTGGGTTTGCGCGGACGCGACAGTTGGATAATTGCCGAGTACCGTTTGTGTTGAATCCACATGGTATGGAGGAATTTGGTGGCTTTGGTCAATCGCGATCAGCGTTGAAAGCGTTGGCGAACCGGCCGTTACAGTTGGCGGTTCGCGCCTGTGCACACGCGGCCGACTGCATCATTGCAACCGACAAAGCAATGGTGCCAAACGTTGTGTCTAATCTCCGAACACAGGAATCACGTGTAACGGTCGTGCCGAATGCCGTGGATCTTGAAATCTGTGATAGCCATGCAAGTGTTGAGTTAGGACGACAACAACGAACGACTAACGGGATTACACCAAGCGAACTTCTTATCTTGAGCGTCGGACGTCTGGATAAGAATAAAGGATTCGATGTCCTGGCAAGGGCGTTAGCTCAAGTCAATCAATCCCAATCTGACCAGACACCCGTGAGTGGGCTTGAGCAGAATTGGCGATGGGTTGTCGTGGGTGAGGGACCTGAACATCGGGCGTTGGTGAAACTGGTTAATCAGCTTGGCATTGGCGGTCGGACAGTATTTACTGGTCGTTTGTCTGACGCGGACGTACATGCTTGGTACGAGACGGCCTCATTGTTTATCCATCCCACTCTCTACGAGGGTAGTTCGCTGGCTACGCTCGAAGCGATGGCGCATCGGCGGCCAGTTATCGCCACCATGGTTGGTGGTCTGCCGGACAAGGTCGAGCATGGTGTCAGCGGGTGGTTGGTCGAACCAGGGAGTGTAACAGCGCTGGCTGCGGCCATTCGGGACGCGATTGGTCAAACAGAACGTCTTGCAACGATGGGCCAAGCTGGTCGCTCCATCGTCGAGCGTGATTTTTCTTGGAATACCGTAATTAAAGACTTATTGGCAGTATATCGAGAGCTATTGTTACGTGTTGAAACGCTTGGTGATGTCTAAGGTGGCGTTTCTGTCTGATCTGCCATGTAGAAGGTCGACTGCTGCATCAAAAACGCTATCCGCTTCCACGCCAACTAAGCAATCAGGAATGTATCCACGACAACCGCATGGCGGTCTTCTAATCTGGTTGCACGGACTACACGGTAGATCGATCCGGATAATTCTTACGTTTGGTCCCAAAGGTCGATAGTTTTTTGGGTCAGCTGGTCCAAAGATGGCCACGACCGGGGTTCCAACGGCTGCCGCTAGATGCATGGGACCCGTGTCGGCACTCAAGAAGACTTGAAGTTGACTCAGAACACCCGCAAGGTCAACTAGTTGCATCTGACCGACCAGATCCACGACAGGTACATCAGGTGGGAGGGCAGTCTTGACCTGTTCGACGATTAACCGATCGGAAGTTGAGCCGGTAAGGACCAGTACTGCTCCGTGTTCGCGTGCGAGTCGGGTGCCCACTTCTGCGAAACGAAGTGGATCCCATTGCTTGATTTCACGACCACCACTGGCGTGAATTCCGATCCAGGGAACGTTATCTCTGATTCCAGGAAGATGCATTGTCGAGTGCTGTACAACATCAGGCGGAAGCTGTAAACGTACAGTTAGTTTTTCGTCGTCTCCAAGTGGAGCCCTGCCTGGCAACACATGGTCGACTAATCGAATTGCGTTTTTCGACGTATGTGCTTCTGCATTGTGTACGATACGTTTTGTAAGTAAGGCGCCACCACCCTTGATATCGAATCCTGCTCGCTCTGGTGCGCCAATAAGTGCCATGACTAAATTGGAACGGACATCAGCCTCAAAGTTGATCGTTAAATTGTAACGAGTGGCCCGCCATCGACGTATACATGTCCACAGTTCGCGAAGGTTTCCGTGAGATCCATTTCGAGTCAACCAGGACATGTCGATGTGATCGATATGGTTTATGTGAGGAATTAATTTCGCCAACGAACAATTCCAACTTCCTACAGCAAGGTCGATCTGGGCTTCTGGAACTCGCGATCTGACCAACGCGATCGCATCGAGCGTCATCAGTAAATCCCCGATCCGTTCCAACCGTAACAGGAGAATTCGTTGTTGAGCGCCAGAGTCAGGCGCGATTGTTAAGAATTTTAGAAAAGGGGCTGTGAGAGTCAGTAGTAGATCGAGAATGCCGACGATTAGGCGCTCACGAAAATCGTGGATCCTTAAATGAGTCAGCATTGGAGTCAAGCGTGTGTTTTCAAGGAGGACCCTTGGCCTTTACAAGAATCAACAACCTTGTGTACCAAATAATACCTCCTTTGAATATTATTAGCCGTCTATCGAATTTCTACCCGATCGATCATGACACCCAGTTCGCGGTCGTCAGTTGTACTTAAGGTCTTGCTGGGATTCCAGGTGTTTCCTTCGATAAGAAGCGGAATCTGAGTGGTCGCTTTTCCAAGATTTGCGGCAACGTTGGGTGGAATCGCGAACGTGTATGGCAAGAATCCTGTTGTCACTAGGGCTTGCCCGAGTTTTACATCGTTAATAGACACTGCTATATAAGCCGGTTCTTCACTTACAGGTCGACCACCATCACTAGCCCAGATCGTGACCTGGTGGCTACCAGGTGGCACATTTACAATCGAAACCGAAGATTGTTTACTGGACCAACGAAACGTCACATCTTCGGATAGTGCTTCTTTTGCATAAAACTGTACAACCTGCAAATCGTCCATCCAGCCTACATCCAGAACAAACGGTTGGCGTTCACGTGTAACTGGAACAAATTTGTAAAGGCCGAAATCAAATTCCTTGAACCGTACCTCAGTGGGATACTTGTTCAGCGACGATTCATATTCAGGAATCTGAAATCGGTCGCTTAAGATTGGCTCAACGGCGATCGTATTTACGGGTAGTCTGGTACCGCCTCCACCAAGAAAATATATGTCTTGATAGTGTGCGTGTCCCCAATTGATAAATTCTTGGAACGCAAGTTCGTCAGGTTGTGGAGTGCTCAATACAAGAACGTTTTTTTCATAAGTATACGCAAGTGGTAGCGCAAGTACATGTAGGTCAGATGCTGCTCTCGATTCCACGATGATTAGATCATCAGCTGTGAAGGTTTCAGCTATCCGTTCCAGTCTTGGTATCAAGCCTTCGTACTCCACATGGTTCATAATTTGGCTTGAGGCTGTCACGTATTGTCGACCGAGCAGAGCCACGAAGGTGAGCCCGATCGCAAATCTTGCTAGATATCGTAGACGAGCTTGCCGTTCTCGTGGAAACGTACGGTGAGTACCAGAAAACGCAACAACACCAATGAACAGCAGTGACATAGGTAGGATGATCGGAAGAAATCGACGGGCCATCCAGAAGTGTTCAGGAACAATGCGGATTTTATAGAAATAAAAGAACGCAACAATTATGGTTGTTAGCAGAAGTGCCGGAGCTTGCCAGAATGATCTCCGCATAACGATTACTAATCCCAACAGTGCAGCGACCAATCCGTAAGGATTCAAATAATATAGGGCGTAAGTCCGAAGTGCGAAGGCATCATGTGGTGCGAGGAGTCCACCTGGTGTCCTAAAAAAATATGCGTAAATGGCGCCACAGCAAACTACCAGACCTAGGATGGTCGGGAGCCACGAGTGCACTCGGATTTTGACGGATTTGTATTGTATCGACACACATAAAAAGATTGTTACGAGTAGTCCAAGGACGAGCAAGCCGATATGGGAGGGTGTCAAGTTCTTTACAAACTCGATGGGTAGTGCCACATAGGGTTTCAGGATCGTAAAGAAATACAGTCCAGCAACCATTTGCCACATAACGAACGGGGTCAGGAAACTTATCCGTGGTCGCCGATTGTCAGCAGCACTTATCAGCATTGCACCAACAACAGCAATTAGGCAAAGCACAGCGGGAAACCGAACGAACATTGATAATCCAAGTAGGGTGGCAGCCACTGGTCCAAAAAATTCCAACTCGTCAACGTAAGCCCGCGCGAACGCCAAGAGCCCAGCTAAAAGCACGGTCTGTAATACAAGTTCTGAATTTGGATAGCGACTGTACCAGATCTGAATAACGTGAATAGACAGTAAGAAGGCACCTATCAGAGCTGGAATAGTTCCGACGAGACGTGCTCCAAGAAAATAAAGCGCAAGCACTCCGAGAATTGCCCAGACACCGACGACTGCTCGTGCACCATCGATGCTATCTAGTCCATAACCGATCGCGATCCAGATCGGATAGAGATGAGGAAATTGTCCTACAACGGTTCCCGAGTCTGGATCGGTGACGAAGTACCCCATAAAGCGCAGACCGGTGTGTGCTGCTTGTGTTCCGCTCTTTGGCTGCTCAGAGATGAAGAGGTCGCGTGATTCTAATGGAAGGGAAGCCAGAAGCGAATCAGTTATTACAAGTGATCCGCTTTGCGCGATCTGAAGCCCTTCGTTCATATAAACACCTGGGTCTTTGCCTCCCATGAGATATTCTGCGGGTGGGAAATAAAGCCAGATGCCCAAGCAGATGAGTGCAATGGGTGCCAAGGCCGTGCCGTTCGGCAGGCGAGCGGAACCTTCGAAACGTAGACCTTGTCGAAAGAGTGCCACGATGACACCGGACAGGAAACCGTTAATTAGCAATAACCGCTCGAAACGGTAGAACTCAAGCCAAGCTAGCGCCAACGCAATGGTCGATGAAATTGCGATGCTAATAATAATTGCCCAGAAGACCCGTTCTTCCGCAGCCAAGCGTTCTCGGCGCTCTCGTTCGAAGGTTGGCAAGCGAAAGACCAAGGCCCCTGGCAAGTAGGCGACAAGAATGAGGCTAAAAAGACTGTATAACATGACAGAGTATTGGCTAGTGCTTACGCGTTAAATTCAAATGTTGAGATGAGGATACAAAAATCCTGATGTAAAACGAAATTTCTCTATAAATTTAAAGAGCCATGGTAGAGAAATTATAAATGATGGGTTAACGTGCACTTGGCCCTTGTAATCATTGCCATTAAGGTCATATGAAAGCTGATTTTCAACCTTGCAATTTGTGTGGCGATAAAAACGTCATTGAATTCCTCTATCGTCGACGGAAATATGCGATCGTCCGCTGTGCAATCTGTGGGCTCGTCTATGTCAATGATCAGCCGACCCAGACGGAGCTGAATAAAATCTATTCTGCTGAGTTTTTTGAGGTCGGGACAAAATTCTCGAATAATGTTGATGGTCCATCCGTTGTCAATGCACGCAAACGACTGAACGATCTTCGAGCCTTGCCAAAAGTGGGTCAGACCCAGTGGTTGGATGTCGGATGTGCAACTGGTGATTTCATGACCGTGGCTAAAGAGTGTGTGGACACAGTTGTAGGGGTCGAGGTCTCCTCGTTTGCGAGTAGTCAGGCGCGCAAGCGAGGCTTGGCTAATGTAATTGAGGCCGATTTCCTTGAAGTTAATCTTGAAAAAGAACAGTTCGATTTGGTGAGTATGTGGGACGTTATTGAACACGTCCGCGACCCGACGGCAACTTTATCGAAAGCCTTTAGTGCGTTAAAACCTGGCGGATACTTAACTTTGACGACTTGCAATATTCAGAGCCTCTTCGCACGGTGTATGGGGCGGCGGTGGCATCTAATGATCCCACCTCGGCATCTGTACTTTTTTTCTCCGACCAGTATCCAGACCATGCTGGAATCGATTGGATTTATGCTGTTTTCGATTTCAAAGCCAGGCAAGCACGTGCCACTGGATTTTGTTGCGTGGAAGCTTGCTAACTTATTTGCGCCATCTGCTGAAAGGTTTGTTCTGCGAGGTGCGGAAGTTATCGGACTGGGACGTCTTGCGCCTGTTATTAACTTAGGCGACATCATGACGGTGATAGCTCAGAAACCCGGTCGTTAATATTACGAGCGGGCGGCTTCTGAGTAGATCTCGTCGAGTCTGCTTGCGAACTGTGTCCACTGATAATTGTTGCAAACCTCGGTGCGAGCCGTTTGTCCAAGTTCACTCCGACGTGAGGGATTCTTCAATAGATTTTCAACTGCCATCGCAAGCGCTAGATCGTCATTTGGTGGAACAACCAGAGCCGTACGCCCGTCGACAGCTACCGCGTCAATTCCACCTACCTTCGTTGTGACCACTGCTGTTTCAGATGCCAGTGCTTCCATGAGAATGTTTGGTAAACCATCAACATTACCGGCGTCGTCTTGAATCGATGGTACAACTACGAGATCAGCCGCAGTCAGATAACCTGGTATGTCGTCTTGTGGCAGTTTCCCAGTGAATTGAACATTGTTATTGAGATTGAGCGAGGTTACTTCGGCCCGCAACTCACCATCTAGGTCACCGATGCCTGCGATGATTACTTGCAGGGTTGGCCAATTTGGAATTAGTCGGACTGCTGCTTTCAGTAGGGAACCGAATCCTTTTTTTCTGACCAGTCGGCCCGCCATGAATACCATGGGTTGATCAGTAGAGATATTCAGTTTTTGACGAACCCTCGCTCTGGCGATTGCATCGGGTTTGAAGCGATCGCCATCGACTCCATAAGGAAGCACTTCAATTCGGTTTTCTCTTGCGCCAAGTGCCATCGCTCGCTGCCGTAGATTGCTACTACAAGCCGTTACCCAAGCTGCGCGTTGGAATGCAAACTTGGCAGCTCGTCGAGCGAGGCCGTGATGTTCGGCTACAAATATGTCAGAGCCGTGCAGGCTTAGGATGACTGGGATAGTGCCGGCAGCCGTTGCCGCAATCACACCACCAGGAATCACCCAATGACCGTGCATAATCGTAGCCCCATGGGTTTTTGCGACTTTCTGAGCGGCTCGCCAACCTGCGAAGAGGGCAAATGGAGCCGCCGCATAGGCAGATGGTCGAAGGTCCGTATCGTTTTTCAGAGCACTTGCATAGCCAAATACATTCAATGAGGAGAGTGGCATGTAACGAAAAAAATGGAAATGAATACCATTTTCGTCCGATGCTCGCTTGATGAGTGGATGCCATGGAGCGACGACGTGCACTTTGTGACCGCGTGCAGCGACGCCACGTGCAATTGGCTCCATAAAGGTGCCGACTGTATCCCCAGGAAATCTAGGGTATGACGTCGTCACCATGACCACCGTATGACGAGTCATTTACGCCTGTCGAAGCGAATCGCAGAGATCTGTTCGCAGACAAGTCCCATAAGGAACACAACAACACCTAGCACGATTAATAGCACTGATGAGTTTGTAACCCGCGAATGAAAAAGAATTGTCCACAGCATGTACCCAGAACCAACTGTGAATGAGGTAAGTGCAGCAGGTACAAAGATTCGTAACGGGCTATAAATCGTAATTACCCGTAACAAGATTAAGAAAAACTTTACACCATCTCTCACAAAACGAATTTTTGAATGGCCAGCTCGCACGTGTGCTTCTGAGGGTACAAATTTAACGTTGTATCCAGCCTTGATGAACGCTAGTGTGGTCGTCGTCGGAGTGGAAAAACCATTTGGGAGTAGGTGAATGAAATCCTTTACGTAACTATGCCGCATTGCTCTAAATCCCGATGTGAGATCAGGTATAGGATGTTCAGCGAGGTAGCTGGCCAACCAGCTGAGAACAAAGTTTCCCGCTCGGCGAGCTGGCGTCGCTTGACTTACGCTAGATCGAGCGCCGACAACTAAGTCATATTCACCCAATTGTTCAACTATGTGTAGCGCGTCTTCAGTGCGATGCTGGCCATCGCCGTCAACGATTAGTATGAATTCTCCAGTTGCGTAGCGAATGCCTGTTTTGACCGCGGCTCCGTTACCTTTAGTGTAGGGATGGGTAATGACGGTAGCACCAGCCTGTCTAGCTTGTGCCCCTGTGTCATCAGATGAACCGTCGTCGATTACGATGATCTCGTGCCACGAGGCTAAAGCCTTTAGTTGGCTGACCACATCCCCGGTAATCACCCCTTCGTTAAATGCTGGAATGACTATAGATGTTGATGAAGCGGATGCCACGTCAGTGTGTCTCCGACTCGTGATGTGTGGACCCAACATCAGTATTATTCCTGTCTGTAATTGTGCCGAGCGACAATTCCATTTTTCGAACTCGATAAACTAGATCTTCAATAAGTTTTCGGTTACCAGAAATAACATCAGCTACAAGTCCAATGAGAAGCACTTGAAATCCGACAATCATGAGTACTGCGGAAAGGATTAAAGATTGCAGGTGACCTTGTCCTGCGTTGCTGAGGTAGAAATAAAGAAATCGAAGCGAGATGGCGAATCCTGCCCCAAAGAATACGATGCCAATATAAGTGAAAATCTTAAGCGGTTCGTACATTGCATAGACCCGAATAATTGTTGCTGCAGACTTCTTGACGTAGGAGGCAACACTTTTAAACAAACGCGATTCTCGAGTCTTAGGATTGGTATCGATTAACACGTGCGCAATCGCTAGTCGTTTCTTGCCGGTTTGGATAATTGATTCCAGGGTGTAGGAAAATTCAGACACGAACGTCATGCTCAGGGCTGCTTCTCGAGTGTACGCTCGAAATCCACTAGTAGAATCAGGCACATTTGTACTTGAAACTTGACGCACGACCCAACTTCCAAGACGTTGTAGGATTCGACGAATGATTGGTAAGTGTTTTAGCGAAGAGATGTTTCTGTCACCAATAGTTACATCAGCATGCCCACCAACTAGTGGCTCCAGCAGCTTAGCCACATCCGCTCCACGATACTGATTATCTGCATCGGTATTCACGATGAAGTCCGCACCATGTTTTAGGCAGGCATCAAGGCCTGCTGCAAAAGCAGCTGCCAGTCCACGATTACGTTTGAACCGTATTACATGATGTACTCCGTGCTCTCGAGCGACAGACGCTGTGTCGTCAGTCGAACCGTCATCGATTACCAGTATTTCGATAATATCGATGCCTGGGATGTTTTTGGGGAGATCATTTAAGGTTTCCGGCAGAGTTGCCGATTCGTTTAAACACGGAATCTGAATGATGAGTTTGGACACAAGGCAGTTCCAATTATCCGTCGTCAGTATTGTTCTCTGCTGCGCCGACTAGCTGTTCGACGACACCAGACCATGAAATATCTCGAGCGCTATCGTAGCCTGACTCTCCCAACATGGCAGTCTTCGTTCGATTGCCGGCCAACGAATTAATTTCTGAAGCGATCGATTCCGCTTCTGGTTGGCATACGGCACCGTTGACATCATGCTTGACAAACTCTAAGGGGCCTCCAGAATCTTCCGCTGTGATGACGGGTCGATGTGCCAGAAAAGCTTCCAAAGTTACGTAACCGTAGTCTTCATCATAAGGCACATATATAACTGCCAGCGCCTTAGAATATAAGTCAATCAGATCTTTGTCAGATACTTGTCCTAAAAATTCTATTCGTTGCTCCATTCCTGATTGCTCGACCATTTGTTGAATCTTTTGTCGATAGGTTCCATCACCAACGATTAGTAGTCGGATAGGTTTGTCAACATGCTGCATGGCTTGAACAGCGAGTTCCACCCGTTTAACGGATTCAAGCCGGCCGACTGAAAGGACGTAGTTTCCATATTCTCCACTCCGAAGTTGCGAAGCCAGTCGAGGAGGATGATATAGAGGGTCAGCGGTCATGCCATTGAATTTTTTCAGCCTTGCCGCTGTGTTCTTAGCGTTTGTGAAAAGTCTGCGACATTCACCTAACATTTTTCGATCTAATTGCATGAGCGTATTACGCAGTCCGACGTCACCTTCAATGTGCTTAAAGTCCGAGTAGGGTGTACCGCATAAATCATAGGCTGCTCGGTATTGGTGAATGATCCATGAAACCTTGCATGGGTGACGTACGAAGTAGGAAGGAAATTTTAGGCCGATAGCCAAGTCAATTGGTTGCCCGGTGCTTTCACTTAGGTCCAATAAGCGCCAGGCACTTGCGTGAGCAATGATTTCTTCCTTTGGGTACCACTTAAATGGCACGTTTATCAATTCTGCTTCGTAACCGTGCACCTTGAGCTGTTTGACCAACTCCCGTACGTGGAATTCCGCACCACCCTCGATAAAGGGAACCTGCGCTTGACAGACGACAATTTTCTTCACGATCATCGATGTGTTCCACTCATAACACCCGCGCGGCGGAAGCCGCGAAATAATGAGTGTCTGCTCTTATTCTCTGGATCACGCGCATCGTACCAGAATCACTAGATCGTCACAAATTAAGAGGTTGCAGCAGTAGAATCTGCTTGGAAAGTTTGTTTTAGCTTGACCAAAAATATTGATTCCAGAAGGTTTGACTTACCTTCAATAGGTTCGTTACCATTCAAACGTTGGGCGTGAGAGATAAATAAGCAGTGGGCGGTTTTTATCCGCTTTTGGCATCAGGCCTTTTTTTTATGTTTTTGCTTGCGAAAATATTCACAATCTCTTTGCGAGAAGTCTTCTTTGTTGATGCGGAATGGAGGACCTTCTGACCAAAGAGCAATCGCAGATTGTGAATGACTTACTTTCTCGTGTAATTCGCGCGCACCAGAAATTTCTGAGTCTCGATCAGACACCTCTACTGAAAGCCGCACAGGTAATCCACGACGCCTTCATACGTGACAACAAGCTGTTGTTATTTGGCAACGGCGGCAGTGCGAGTGATGCACAGCATGTCGCCGCCGAATTTGTTGGTCGTTTTATGCGTGATCGTAATGCTTTACCTGCGATTGCCTTGACTGCTGATACGAGCGTCATGACTGCTGTTGCCAACGACTATGGATATGAACATGTATTTGCGCGCCAAATCGAGGCGCTAGGACGTTCAGGTGATGTAGTTATTGGAATTTCTACAAGTGGTGAGTCGTCTAATGTGTTAGCGGCTTTCAAAGTGGCGACTCAAAGAGGACTTACCTGTATCGGACTAACAGGTCTGGATGGTGGTGTGATTGGACAAGCTGCCGATATCCACATTGTAGCGCCCGATGATTCAGTACCGTGTGTGCAGGAATTGCATCGCACGATTCTGCACATCATTTGTCAATTGGTTGAACAAGATCAGGAATCTTGAGGAATAGGGTCGACTGAATGGCTTTACACCGAGTTCGTCGAGGCTTGCGGCTTCCGATCACCGGTGCGCCCATTCAGCAAATAGAGTCTGGAAAATCTACCCAAACGGTCGGACTTATTGCGGAGGATTATGTGGGCTTACGACCCACTATGCATGTGACCGCTGGTGACAGTGTTCGGCGTGGACAGTTGCTAATGGAGGATAAGAAGAATTCCGGAGTTAGGTACACTTCGCCTGCTGCTGGAACCGTGAGGGCTGTTCATCGTGGTGGTCGGAGGGCTCTGTCTTCCATTGTTATTGATGTGGATCGTGCTGACCATGAAGGAAGCTCAAAAGGTGCTGACGAAGTAAGTTTTAGCTCGTTTTCTGGCCGGCATCCAAATGGTTTAACCGGTGATGAAGTACGTGAATTGCTCGTGGAATCCGGGGCATGGCTGGCATTACGTGGGCGACCATTCAGTCGAGTAGCAAATCCTAATCAACGACCACACTCGATATTTGTGACCGCGATGGATACAAATCCATTAGCTGCAGATGTGAACGAGGTAATACGTGGTTCGGAAGATGCGTTTGAACGAGGGTTGTTTGCCATCGCAAAACTCACTGAAGGTCCAATTTTTGTTTGCTCGGGTGTCGACAACCAGTTTCATCTGCCAGATTTAAGCCAGTTACAACATGAACAATTCGAGGGGCCTCACCCAGCCGGGGTCGTTGGTCTGCACATTCACAAGTTAGACCCGGTCGACCGGAGCAAGATGGTTTGGCATCTCAACTATCAAGATGTCATTGGTATTGGGAAGCTCTTTCAAACGGGGAGCTTATCGGTTAGTCGTATTGTGTCCCTGGCTGGCCCGTCAGTAATGCGGCCTCGTCTTGTGCGGACCAGACTGGGCGCGTCTCTAGCTGGACTCGTTGATGGAGAGTTAATCGCTGGAGAGCATCGAATTATTTCGGGTTCCGTGTTCGCGGGGCGCAGAGCGCCCAGTGGGGAGTCTGGATATCTTGGTCGTTACCATTTGCAAGTCTCGGTAATTGCTGAAGAGCGCACGAGAGAATTTCTTGGATGGTTGTCACCTGGCTTCAATAAATTTTCAATCGGCAATACTTTTATTTCTCGATTACTACCCGGTAAGCAGTTTGCGTTTACTACGTCGACTCAGGGCTCTAAGCGAGCAATTATTCCTATTGGTGTTTACGAACGAGTTATGCCGATGGATCTGCTACCTACGTTTTTGGCAAGGGCCATAGTTATGCGCGATACGGAACGAGCAGAAGAATTGGGTTGCCTAGAGTTAGATGAAGAAGATATGGCCTTGTGTAGTTTCGTGTGCCCTGGAAAAACCGATTTTTCCACGCCCCTGAGAGACGTGTTGAACGAGCTTGAGAAGGAAGGGTAACCAGTTTTTGTTTCGCAAAAGATCTTTATGAAATTGCTGAGAGCACTACTCGATTCACAGGCTAAGCATTTCAAAAAAGGTGGGAAATTAGAGGCGTTGTATCCGCTGTACGAAGCGAACGACACCTTTCTTTATACGCCGGGTGAGGTCACGAGCGGTGCGTCTCATGTGCGCGACGGTTTAGACCTCAAGCGGATGATGGTAACTGTTGTTCTTGCGTTGTCGGGCTGTGTGTTTATGGCGATGTATAACACTGGCTATCAGGCGAATCTTGCTATTTCTCACGGTGCATTGCCATTAGCAAACTGGCAGTCGAACGTTTTCCAGGAGTTCGGATGGACGTTTACCCCCGATAGTGTAAGTGCATGCATTGCACATGGTGCTCTCTACTATTTACCGGTTCTCCTGGTAACTTTTGCCGTAGGGGGCGCTTGGGAAATGTTGTTCGCAAGTGTGCGCCGGCACGAAATTAACGAAGGTTTCCTAGTGACCGGAATGTTGTTCCCCTTGGTGCTTCCAGTAACGATTCCGCTGTGGCAGGTGGCGTTAGGAATTTCCTTTGGTGTGGTTATTGGTAAGGAGATTTTCGGTGGCACCGGGATGAATATCCTCAACCCAGCACTGACGGCCAGAGCGTTTGTCTTTTTTGCTTATCCAGCTGAGATGTCAGGGGATTCTGTTTGGATCGCCGCAAGCACTGGGAGCGATGGCGTAAGTGGTGCTACGTGGTTGGCCGAGAGCGCTGAGACGGGCGCGGTTGCGTTTACCCAAGGTTTAACTTTCTGGGATGCTTTTATGGGATTCATTCCAGGGTCGATGGGTGAAACGTCAGCCCTTGCCTGTCTAGTAGGTGCAATTGTTTTGACCGTTACACGGATAGGCTCGTGGCGAATCATGATAAGTGTTGCGCTCGGTACAGGCCTGATGGCCTGGCTATTCAATATCGTCGGATCTGATACGAATCCAGCATTCGCAGTTAGTCCGGCTTGGCATTTTGTTCTCGGGGGCTGGGCTTTTGGGACCGTGTTTATGGCTACCGACCCAGTATCAGCACCTTCGTCCGACTCGGCCAGATACGTCTACGGATTTTTGATCGGCGTCTTGGTTGTATTGGTTCGAGTGGTTAACCCAGCTTATCCAGAGGGTATGATGCTCTCGATTTTGTTTATGAATTTGTTTGCGCCTGTTTTGGATTATTTTGTTGTGAGGTCCAACGTAAAACGACGCAGAGCTCGATATGCAACATAGTGCAAGCTACAACATAAAATTTGCGACCGCATTATGTGTGGTATGCGCGGTGATTGTCTCTCTAGCCTTTGAGATGCTTCACACGCGATACGAACTGAATGCAGCGCTGGATAAGCAGCGGAATGTGCTGATTGTTTCCGGTCTGGCTGACGAAAATGAAGACCTTTCGAGAGAAGAGATTGAAGCTCGTATTTCCAATATACAGACGGTAATCATCGACTTGCAGACTGGTATGCCGGTAACCGACATCGATCCGGGCACATTTGACCAACGGAAGCAAGCCACAAATCTTTTGACGAGTCGTGAGGCGCCTGACAATCGTGCCCAAGTGCAAAGGTTGCCAGAGCATGTAATGGTCTATGAAGCACGTGGATCAGATGAGACCCTGAACATGGTGGTATTACCGATTGAAGGAATGGGTCTTTGGTCAACACTCTATGGATTCATTGCGCTTGACGCCGATCTCGAAACGATTCGAGGGCTGACGTTTTACGAACATAAAGAGACGCCCGGGCTTGGTGGTGAGGTGGATAATCCACGCTGGAAGGCACTTTGGCCTGGTCGTCGGCCGTTCGATGAGAATCTGCAACCCGTGATTTCTGTTATCAAAGGCCGTGCAGGCTCGGTCAATGAGGACCCGTACAATGTTGATGGCCTATCGGGTGCGACGCTCACAAGTCGAGGGGTGGACCACATGCTAAAATTTTGGCTTGGAGCAGAGGTATTTGGGCCCTATTTGCAACGCATCAAACAAGAGGGAGAGGCCAGCTAGTGGCAAATAGCGTTAAACGAACGTTGGTTGATCCATTGTTTAATGACAACCCAATCACCCTACAAGTGTTAGGTATTTGCTCCGCACTCGCAGTCACGACACGTATGGATACGGCTCTTGTGATGAGTGTTGCGGTGATTGCGGTTCTAGCATTTTCGAGTTTGTTCGTTAGCTTGTTACGTAATCAAATTCCCACAAGTATTCGCATCATTGTTCAGTTGACCATCATCGCGTCACTGGTGATTGTGACCGATCAAATTTTAAAGGCTTATGTATTTGAGATTTCAAAACAGTTAAGCGTCTTTGTCGGATTGATCATCACAAACTGCATCATCATGGGTCGGGCAGAGGCCTATGCAATGCAAAATACGCCATCGAAGAGTTTGATTGATGGCATTGGCAATGGATTGGGTTACGGCATCATTCTCATGGCAACGGCATTTTTACGCGAATTGCTTGGATCCGGGTCCGTGTTTGGTGTGCCGGTCTTGCCTCTTGCGACTGAAGGTGGTTGGTACAACCCTAATGGTTTGATGGTGCTGGCCCCAGGCGCTTTTTTTATTATTGGATTTTTCATTTGGATAATCCGTACGTGGAAGCCAGATCAAGTTGAGGCAGATTGACATGCTTGAACATTACTTGAGCCTAGCTGTTAAGGCCATCTTTGTAGAGAACATGGCGCTCGCATTTTTTCTTGGCATGTGTTCTTTTTTGGCTGTCTCCCGAAAGGTGGAGACCGCTTTGGGATTAGGCGCTGCAGTTATCTTCGTACTAACGGTCACGGTGCCGATGAACAATATCATTTATCGGTATCTGTTGGCTGACGGCGCACTCGCGTGGGTTGCTCCTGGCCTTAGCGCCTACAATTTATCGTTTTTGGGATTTCTCACCTATATAGGCACCATCGCAGCGATGGTGCAAATTGTGGAAATGACAATCGATCGTTTGGCACCAAAACTATACGGAGCACTTGGAGTGTTCTTACCGCTCATTGCTGTGAATTGTGCCATTCTCGGCGCGTCACTTTTTATGGTAGAGCGTAATTACGGACTAGCAGAAAGTACGGTGTTTGGTTTCAGTTCCGGCCTTGGCTGGGCCTTGGCGATCGTTGCGCTTGCAGGAATCCGGGAGCGCCTTCGCTATAGTAACGTGCCAGCTGGTCTTCGAGGCCTCGGTATCACGTTTATCTTGACCGGTCTGATGGCGATCGGGTTTATGGCTTTTTCTGGCATTCAGTTGTAATTGGAAGACGTAAGGAATCAGATTTAATGGTAACCGTCGGCCTTGGCGTTTTGATGTTCACGTTCGTCATTGTATCGCTGGTCTTTGTTCTGCTGGCAGCTAGGCGGAGCTTGGTTGCGACCGGCGACGTGACGATTGTCATCAATGATGACCCGAGCAACACTTTACAGACCGTGGCTGGTGGGACGTTGCTCGGTACGTTAGCTACTAACAAAATTTTTATTCCCTCGGCTTGCGGTGGGAAAGGAACCTGCGGTGTGTGTACTGTCAAGGTCAACGATGGTGGCGGTGCAATATTACCGACTGAGCTCAGCCATGTTTCTCGAGGTGAGGCACGAGAAGGTGTTCGGCTCTCTTGTCAGGTGAAGGTCAAACAGGACATGAAAATCGAAGTGCCACCGGAAGTGTTCAATGTCCGAAAGTGGACCTGTAAGGTGCGGTCCAATCACAATGTGGCGACATTTATTAAGGAGTTGGTGCTCGAATTACCAGTTGGTGAGAACGTACCATTTCGTGCAGGTGGTTACATTCAAATCGAATGTCCGCCAGGTGTTGTTCCTTATCGTGATTTCCAGATAGAAGACGAGTACCGAACTGACTGGGATAAGTTTGATCTTTGGCGATACACTTCGACTGTTGAAGAGCCAGTCGTAAGAGCGTATTCGATGGCTAACTACCCGGAGGAGAAGGGTGTTATTACGTTGAATGTGCGGATAGCATCGCCACCACCGCGTGGTCCTGAAGGTATTCCACCCGGGAAGATGAGTTCCTACATGTTTAGTTTAAAGCCTGGTGATGACGTGGTCATTTCAGGTCCTTTCGGTGAGTTTTTTGCGAAGGAAACTGATGCTGAAATGTTATTCATTGGGGGTGGAGCAGGAATGGCACCGATGCGGTCACATATTTTCGATCAGTTTTTTCGACTGGGAACTTCGCGAAAGATCTCTTTTTGGTACGGTGCTAGGAGTTTGCGCGAAGCATTTTACGTCGACCACTTCGATAAGATCCAAGCCAAGTTTCCAAACTTTGACTGGCAATTAGCGCTGTCTGAGCCGCTCCCTGAGGATGCTTGGAAGGGCAAGACTGGATTCATTCATCAGGTAGTCTACGATAACTATTTAAAAGATCATGCAGCACCTGAGGATGTTGAGTACTATCTCTGTGGACCACCGATGATGATCAAGGCTTGTATGGAAATGCTTGATAACCTTGGCGTCGAACCTGAGAACATCCTGTTTGACGACTTCGGTTAACCAGACGACTTCTTTTTGGTGGCGCAAGTTTACGTGTTAGGTGGCCTAGTTTCGGTTTTCATTATTTCAGGCCGACTGTATATGACCAGTGGTGTTACCTCGTTCAGTCGGACTTTTCTTTTTAGCGTTATTGCAACTGCAGCATCCATCGCCTGTAACTCACAAGATCCCTCTGAACAGGTTTTTATTGGTTCCACCATGGGGACGACCTTTAGGGTCAGCGTTATCCAGGAAGGGATTTCCGATACATCGTCTAGCGATATTCGAAGAACGATAGAGGCCGAACTTGATGGTGTCGATCGGATGATGTCGCATTATCGACCAGAGTCCGAGTTATCTCGGTTTAATGCCTTTCGTGACACGCAGCCGTTTCCATTCACAGCGGGGACGTTTGAAGTCATTAAACAAGGGCAGGAGCTCGCAGCACTCACTGATGGTGCTTTTGATATTACGGTTGGTCCCTTAGTGACTGCGTGGGGTTTCGTGGTTGAACAACACAACCGTCCGCCACCGAGAGCAACGATTGTTGAATTGCTTAAACACAGCGGTCACGATCAACTGCATCTCGATGTTTCTGCAAAGAGCGTTCGTAAACAGGATCCCTTGATCGGATTTGACCTATCAGCCATAGCCAAAGGTTATGCGGTGGACCAGGTAGCCAGCGCGATTGAGTCTAAAGGTGTAATGCAATACATGATTGAAGTGGGTGGCGAGGTGCGTACGGGTGGTCTCAACGCTTCTGGTGAACCTTGGCGCATCGGTATTCAGGTGCCGGATTCAAAGACAGAATCGATCATTCAAGTGGTGCCGTTACGTGATCTGGCGATGGCGACATCCGGTGATTATCGCAGTTACTATGAGGTAGATGGACAGCGTATTTCCCATACGATTGACCCTCGGACGGGTTACCCGGTTACGCACCGCTTAGCGTCAGTAACTGTTGTGGGCACATCCTGCTCGTGGGCCGATGGCATGGCTACGGCATTAAACGTGTTGGGTCCAACCGATGGGTACCGTTTCGCGGTAGCGCAAGGTGTGGCGGCACTCATGCTGGTACGTACTGATGCAGGGGAGTTTGACCAGAAAATGACGCCCGCGTTTGAGCATCTATTTCAAACCGACTTACAATAATCAGGTTATGACTATCTTCTTTCTGTCCGTACTAGTCGTGGGCCTGGCAATGCTTATTATGGCGGTCGGAGTGATGTTCAGTAACCGTTGCTTACGCGGTTCCTGTGGTGGAGAGAAGATTTTCGATTCGGAAGGAAAGGAACTTGTCTGTGATGCGTGCCCCCATCGTGTCTCTGAAGATGAGGCGTTAGTCGATTCTTAATGTGAATAACCTCCTGTAGTCTAACAACTACTTAGTAGGTTACCTAAGGTCTTCATTAAAGTTTTATCCTGTTCTGGTAATACAGTTCTAAGATCCAGGAGTACCCGATCTTGGTCGATGCGACCAATGACTGGTGGATCGCATTTCCGGAGTGCGGTTTGGATATAGGTTGCGCTTCTGTTTGCAGATTGAATGGCGATCACTTTTGTGGGTAAGTGAGTTTCTGGCGCGCTACCACCACCGATTGCCGAATGGTCGTTAAGGATTTTCACTCGTGCGTTTCTATTCTCAATCGCGTCTACGACTGTTTGAGCTCGTTTTTCGATTTCTTCAACAGGGGTAGAGAGCATAATGGAGACCGGCACTGTGACGTGTGCTTGTCCAGCGGCATGCTCCTGTAACGTAGCGGCTAATGCTGCATAGGTTAACTTGTCGACGCGCAATGCTCGCATCAGTGGGTGTGCTCGAATGCGTTCGATCTTCTCGGATTGTCCAACTAGAATGCCTGCTTGGGGTCCACCTAATAATTTGTCAGCACTGAAGCAAACGACATCAATTCCGACAGCAACACTTTTTCTGACCGTAGGTTCGGCAAGCTGCTGATTTTCTAAATCAGTGTCATTCCCAAGGTAACCGCTTCCGAGATCTTCTGCGACAGTAATATTGAAACGTTTTCCGAGCGACACTAGTTCATCTATTGTTGGGCGATCAGTAAACCCGTGGATGCGGAAATTAGAAGGGTGCACACGCAGTAAAAGTGCCGTTTTTTCCGTGATGGCTGCGGCGTAATCCGCTACTCGGGTCTTATTCGTTGTTCCGACTTCTCGGAGTACGGCGCCAGATGCAGACATGATCTCCGGAACACGGAAACCGCCGCCGATTTCGACCAATTCACCACGCGATACGATGACTTCACGTCCACTAGCCAGTGCCGATAACATTAAAAGGGTGGCTGCAGCGTTGTTGTTGACGACCGCTGTGGCTTCGGCGCCTGTCAATCGTTGCACTAATGAGTCGATGTGGCTATCCCGCTGGCTACGCTTTCCGTGGCTCAGATCGTATTCGAGATTGACGTAACCACCGGCAGTTTCAGCAATTTGCTGAACCGCTGATGTGGTGAGTGGGGCACGTCCCAAGTTGGTATGCAGGATTACTCCTGTAGCATTAATCACCTGTCGCAGTGAGGGTGCAAACCAGTCAGTAAGCCGCCTTCGAGTACTTTCTTCAAGGTATTCCATAGCGGCCGTCATATTAGATATTGAGGTGGACAGGGAATCCGTAGTGCTTACCAATTTAGTACGTAATTCTTCAGTTTCAAGTCGCAATGCTTCAAGTGTGGCAGTGCGTCCATATTTTCCTAGAAGTAATTGGATTGTTTGCCGTTCGATCAATTGCCCAATAGAGGGCAGGATTCTGGGATCTGCCATTGTTCTTCGCTGCCGTTCGTGCCGCTGATGGTGTTAACTGGATGATTTGATTACTGTATTCCTTACCTGTGAACTTGTCGTGTTGTCAGGATTCAGGATACCATCACGTGCACGGTTCTCGTCATGACGAAGACTTTATCTAATCAGGGCATGGACCCTGAGAAGCGAAATGTTCAAGGGAATCGATTATCTGAGCGGTTCTGGCCATATGCCGATCTCTCCGAGCAACCCACCGAAGAAGAGTTAATCACTCTTGAGTCAGATTTGCGTGCCGGGTTATTTCAAGATGGTGAAGAGACGCTCTCCGTGACTTTAGTGTTTCCAGTGTTTAAGGGTGCGGATTACGAAGAAGCTGTAACCCGTGCAAAGGCTTCCGCCGAATATCGCGAAGTTGGAACAGGTGAGACATTACGACACCGCGCTCGGTTTTTTCCTGGCGAAGTGTTTAAGCTTCGAGATCTCTACGATCTCATAAGTCGGAACATTACCTGCGAGGTCTTAATTAATGACCGCCCAGTTCCGTACGCACGTGACTTGTGGCTTCCTCTCATATGGTTCCTCACATTTCGATGATCGTAAGATGGTTCCATGATTGTGCTAGGTCTGCCATGAAGTGTTGTCCTGACGTCCTGTCTAGAGAGTCTGGGGAATTCTGATGCGGGCTTTATTGAGTGTGTCGGATAAGACGGGCATCGAAGAATTTGCGTCCGGCTTAACTTCACGCGGTTATGAATTGATTTCTACAGGAGGGACCGCACGAACATTACGGGATGCAGGATTACCGATTACTCTTGTATCTGAAATCACCGGAATGCCAGAAATGATGGATGGTCGGGTCAAGACCTTGCATCCAAATATTCACGCTGGGATATTGGCCCGGCGTGACCATGAAACGGATTTATCGTCTCTTCAGGAATACGACATCGAACCTATTGATCTGGTTGTCGTTAACCTTTATCCGTTTGCTCGAACGGCAGCAAATAAGAGTGTTTCTGTTAGTGAATTAATCGAGCAGATCGATATTGGCGGGCCTTCGTTAGTTCGTGCCGCCGCTAAGAATTTTAAAGATGTCTTGGTGATTGTAGACTCGGGTGATTACGAGGCAACCCTACTAGAACTGGATAGGTCAGATGGTCCGGAGTTAGCATTTCGCTTAGAACTTTCCCGTAAAGCGTTCGCACATACGGCCGAGTACGACACAACAATCGCTCACACGTTTAAATCGATTGCTGTGTCTGGCACAGATTTTCGACGTGAACAATCGTCTCCTGCCGAAGTCGTGCCGGACCGATTGACGGTTGACTTACCAAGAATTTCGACACTTCGATACGGTGAAAATCCGCATCAAGAAGCTGCGTGGTATGGGGACTCGAAGGGTATTGGCTTACCGGCAGCGCATCAAGTTCAAGGTAAACCACTGTCCTTTACGAATTTAATTGATCTCGACGCAGCAGCTCGTGTCGTACTTGAATTCGAGGAACCTGCTGCTGCCGTTATCAAACATACGAATCCCTGTGGAGTGGCTACAAGCGTAACGATTACCAACGCCTATCGGCAAGCACGCGACGCTGATGCGTTATCGGCGTTTGGTGGGATCGTTGGCTTAAATTGTCCTTTGGATTCAACAACGGCTTCGGAAATTGTTTCAACATTTATCGAAGCGGTTGTGGCACCTAGCATTGATGAGGCAGCAAAGGCCGTCTTAGCAGAAAAGAAATCTTTGCGAGTTCTCACATTTGATATGGCGCTGCTCAATGACAATCCCATTGCTCAAGCCGATGCTCGATCGATCTTGGGGGGCTGGATTGTTCAACATCGTGACGAAGTTAGGGAAGCCAGAAGTGTATGGGGTGAATCGGCTGCGATTCCTGATTTGCAAGTTGTAACTCAGCGGGCTCCTCGACCAGAGGAATGGACAGCTTTACAGTTTGCGTGGCGCGTCTGTGCCCATGTCAAATCGAATGCCGTTATATTCACACACGGAGACCGTACTGTCGCAATTGGTGCGGGTCAGATGAGTCGGATCGACGCTGTTAAGGTCGCGACCCTAAAAGCCCCAACTAGCTTGACCGGTACAGTCGCAGCATCTGATGCTTTTTTCCCGTTTCGTGATGGTCTTGACGCTCTTGCAGCTGCGGGTGCGACGGCGGTTGTGCAACCTGGCGGGTCAGTACGGGATGCCGAGGTAATTCGCGCGGCTGATGAACATGGTCTCGCCATGGTATTCACTGGCCGTCGACACTTTCGACACTAAGAGTCTTAGGGCTATCCTTAGAACGAAGTTGATACAGCCAAAAAAAATTCGTGTTCCTGTTAGGCGAAGGCTCCTAGCAGTTCCTTGGTCGTCACAGTACTTGCTCCGAAACGACCTACAACGATGCCAGCTGCATGATTAGCCAGTTCCGCTGCTTCTGATAGGTTGGCGCCCGCGGCTACGCTAAGTGCCATCATCGCAATCACGGTATCTCCAGCACCAGTAACGTCAGAGACTTCCCGAGCTGTGGTGGGAAGAGCACTTTCTACACGGTCAGCTCCAGGCAGCGATCCATCAGTTAGCCACATGCCATGTTCTCCCCTCGTGATCAGCACACTCGTACAAGGCACTGAGGTTTGAAGAGTGCTGGCAGCAGCACGCGCTTCATCCTCAGTTTGAATTCTCATCCCTGTAGCTTTTTCAGCTTCGTGGTGGTTTGGTGTCATCAACGAACATCCGGAGTACCAGTTAAGATGTGGCGCCTTGGGATCTACAAATACGGGCACGCCATGATCCTTTGCAGAGAGCAAAAGTTCAGCCAGGAGTTCTTGGTTAAGGAGTCCTTTTAAATAGTCCGACACTACGATGACATCAGCTGTCACAATTTGTGATTTGAGAAGTGCACTCAGTTTATCGACTATGCCTCGTGATAGAGCTTTGTCAGTTTCGTAATCAATCCGTGCAACTTGTTGGTTTCGATTGGTTACGACACGTAGTTTGCGGGTTGTTGTTCTTTCGCGCTCAGAAAACACATCGCTTGGATCAATAGAGGCGCGTTTCAGTTCAGCTAACAATTGTGTTCCTGCATCATCCGAGCCAAGAACGCCCAATAAGCTAACCCTTCCACCCAGTTTGCGAATGTTATGTGCGACGTTGGCTGCTCCTCCAAGTCGAAATTCTTCATGTTTAAACTTCACAACTGGTACTGGCGCTTCTGGAGAAATTCGGTTCACTTGGCCGATCACAAACTGATCGATCATGATGTCACCAATGACCATGATACGGGTGGACTCGAATCCTTGAATGATCGCGTCCGCCCGTTGATTGCTAAGCATGACTAAAATGGATTTTTCGCCTGTTCAGATGTATCGGCAGCGTAAGGCAGTGTAATGATCACGAGTAACATCATCAAGAATTCAGAATCACCAAAATTATACTCAAACAAGCCAGCAGCCAGCATGGCAGCTAGTGCTGCTAGTCCACCTGCTGGCAGTGATTTATACGTCGTTGTTTGCAGTCTGCGAAATGAACTAACGACGACACTTAGGACGAACCAAAGCCAGAGAGCTAACGCTGGTAATCCGCGCTCGGCAGCAATTTGCATTGGCACATTATGGAGATGTGGATTGGTACTTTGGACCGCGTTGGCGTCGCGGTAGTCAGCGTAGACTTCCTGTACCATATTGGGACCAACTCCGGTAAGAGGGTAGTCTTGAATAATTCTCACACCAGTTCTGGCCATGGCTAGACGGTCTCGATTCGTGGGGTCCTGGAGATCGAACGTCGAATAAAGCCGGTCAGTTACTTGGGGCGGCGCAAAGCCAAAAAATAGCGCGGCTAGCACCGGCAGGGCTGCTAGCAAGCGGAAGTCCTTGAGTACCAGCAATAAACTTAGTCCCACACATGTTCCGACCCAAGCGCTACGTGTGAGTGTTAATGCGAGGGCAACGAGTAAGGCCGGCATCACCAACGCTGACCAAGTGCGATCCTTGGCGTGAAAAAGCACTCTCGCGGTAGCTACCACTGACACGACCATTAGAAGTCCAGAATAGGTCATATAGTGTGTGAGAGCTCCTTGCGGCCTCCGACCAAGATGGTCGTACTCAAGAATGCCGTACTGCACAATACCCACGATGGCACTAGCTGCACCGATAGAAATAATAATGGTAGTCACCGTCAAGGCGCGCTCACCCCGAGCGAGTCTGCAGACAATTGGCACAATCAAGAATAAGAGGAGTTGTTTTGAATCCATGAAGCTTGCGACCGGATTTAGTGAAAACGCGGCCGATCCCAAGGTGGCGAGAGCGTACAGCGCAAGCGGTATGAACCAGGGTGGTAGCTTATTAACATCTCGTTGAATGAAATATAGAATCCCCCACAGTAATCCTGTAATGGCTAATAAAATTTGGGCCACAGCAATGGACAGTTGAAGTGTCGCAACAAATCCCAGCAATGTGAGGAATGCTGTCCGTTCGAGTATGTTGGTTCGAGTCATGATGAAGTTACCCGACATTGTTCCAGAGCTCGTTCAGCTGCGGCAACTACAATAGACGGAGCTAGCCTTGTTAGACAACGAAAATCTGCTGGTTCGCAGTGCCGTTGATTACATGGCCGACAGGATAATGTGCCGATGTCGGCAGTTTCTACTGAGTATGTCGGGTCTCGCCAAGGGGCTGAGCGAGCTGCTAAGGTTGGTCCATAAATACCCACGATAGGCACGCTGGTTGTAGCTGCTAGGTGAAGTGGACCAGTATCGCCACCGATAAACAATGCAGCCAGACCGATAAGTGACCGCAATTCCACGAGATCCAATTCCTCATCTAACATCACCAGTTGACGAACTTGAGTGCTCAGTGTTGCAACGATCTGATTTTTTGCACCGCGATCTGAGGGTCCTGATGTAATGACAAATCGTCGCCGAGGGTCGGTTTTGGCAAGGGTTGCAATAGTTTGGACAAAGTAATCTGCTGACCACTGCCTAAAGGTGTTCCCAGCACTTACGTGTATAACGATGAGTTGGTTCGTAGGGCCAACACCTGCTTGGGCGAGGCGATGTTTGATTGCACCCGTGACGTCAAGGTCTTCAGTCATTTCAACTGAATCACGCTGAGGATCAGGTTTTCCGCCTAATCGTTCATCAAGGGCTTCTAAAAGGTCCCATTGATTAACTACAGAATGACGCGCTTCAAGTTGACGGGAGCGTGGCACATGATCTGTATATGCCCAGTTACGGAAGGGAATGCTATATCCGATTCTTAGTGGAGCATGGGTGCACCAAGTTAACCAGCTACTTCGTGGTCCTCCGTGAAAATCAATGACCGCATCAAACCGTGCTGCTCGAAGGCTTTCTGCGAGTGTGAAATCATAGCTTAATCGTTGGAGACCCTGAGGGCGGTCAACAACAATCAGGTCCGAGAGGTGTGGATTTCGTGACAAAATTGGTGCTGCCTCACGTTCAACAACGTAGGTAAGATGCGCATCTGGTAAACACCGTTTAACCGCACGGATAGATGGTGTTGTAAAGATGACGTCACCTATTAGGCGGAGACGGATAAAGAGAATCTTCACGTCATCCCTATTCCTTGCTGCTTTCTAGTCTTCGATACGTGCTTCGTCGATAAGCATTACAGGGATATCATCCTTAATCGGATACACACGACGGCACGTGCTACATTTTAATCCACTGTCATTATTTACGAGTGCGACCGCGGTTTTACATTTCGGACAGGCGAGTATTTCCAGGAGTTCCGGATCAATAGCCATTTCCATGCCTCCTTACTTAGGGCTTGTTTACACAGACTATATCAGACCAGTTATGTGTGATTCAGTAGGGAACTTAGGTGGATTTCTCGTATGAGTCTCCGGATGGGCTTGCTGCAGAGAAGCCGCTATGGAAGAATCGAAATCCGATGATTGTAATTATCGCATTGTCGCTTGGTTTGATTGGTGCCATGGGACATTCAACTGATCTCGATGTACAACCGCTAGTTGTTCCAATACCGGTGGTCGATCGAGCGGCTGCCTACAGTCTGTTTCTCCAAGCGTTGGTGTTGGAGGACAACGGTAATCTAGCAGCAGCGATCCGTGCGTTGCAGGAAGCTAGTGACTTCGATCCTGCTTCAGCTGAGATTCATGCGGTATTAAGCGAGTTGCATGCTCGACAGAATCGTGTTGATGAGGCAGTTGCTTCAGCCCAGCGCGCCCTCGCCCTCAACGCAGATAATATCCACGCACATCGGATCCTGGGACTTCTTTTTATTGCAATAGCCGACCAACAATCAGAACGGGACTCGTCCGAACGTGGGAACTATGGTGACCGTGCCATCCGCCACCTCGAGCGGGTACAGTCAGAGGGATTGTACGATGAACAGGTAATGTTTAGTCTTGGACGCCTGTATGTGGAAAATAATTTTTTCGACAAAGGTGTTAAGGCTCTCAGTCAGGTGGTTGAGAGGTCACCAGGGTTTTCTGAAGCTGCTCGGCTACTAGCCCATGCTTATGCAAGTTTAGGGGACAGAGAACAAGCTGTACAAGTGCTCGAAACAGTCGTTAGGCAACGCACTCCATCGACTCAGACAATGAATGCTTTGGTCTTGGCCTATGAGGATAATGGGCAGTGGAAGCAGGCCGCCCAACTCTACCAGCGACTCGCTAGAAGGCGACCAAAGGATAGCGGTGTCACACGAAGATGGGCTATGGCGTTACTTAACGGAGGGAATACCTTGCGTGCCCGTGAGGTCATTAGCAGAATAGTTGATTTGACCTCAACCGATGCAGCTGCCCTGTACCTACTTGCTGAAGCTGAACGACGCTTGAATAATTTTGACAAAGCGGAGGAGGCTGCAAGGCGTCTGATTGCGGTTGAATCGGAGGAGTTCCGAGGTAGCTACCTGCTAAGTCGGGTTCTGTTTCAGCAAGGACGTTACGAGGATGCTGTTAGAGCGATAGAACCTGCCATCGCTCAAGCAAGAGTTAAAACTGGGGTGCCTAGTCTCGCACGGTTACTTGTTCAAGCCGGCCTGTCTTATCGTGTGTTAAATAGGCAAGACGATGCGATAAACGTGTTTGTCGAGGCCAGTCGATTAGCCCGAAGGAATTTAAGATTTTCAGAGTACACAGTTGAGGCATACCTTGAGGCTAATCGCACTGAAGAGGCTCTAGCTTTTATTCGGACAGTGCGCACTGAACAACCCAACGAACTCCGCTTAGTGGTCCTGGAGGCTCGGTCATTGATAGCCAACAATCAGATCACCCAGGGCATTGTAACGATGCAATCATTTGTTTCTACACATGAGACTGACCCCTTCTCGCAGATGGCCCTTGCTAATATATTCGTCGATGCTGGTCGTATCAACGAGGCAGTAAAAACACTTCAGATTGCGAATAAGAAATTTCCTTCCGAGACATCGATTTTGTTTCAACTTGCTGCAATTTTTGAAGAACAAAGTCGGTTTTCTGATGCGGAGCAGGTCTTCCGCGAGGTCTTATCTCGTAACCCCGCACATCATCAGTCTCTAAATTATCTTGGCTATATGTTGGCTGACCGTGGTGAGCGGCTTCAGGAATCTGTAGAGTTGATCAAGCGAGCGTTAGACGCTGATCCAAATAATGGTTCATATCTTGATAGTTTGGGATGGGCGTATTTTAAGTTGCGGGATTTTGATTTAGCAGAAAACTACCTACGAAAAGCAAGTGAACAACTCATCTATAATTCGGTCATACAAGACCATTTTGGCGATGTCTTATTCGAGCAACTTCGTTACGAAGAAGCCATCGAAGCTTGGGAACGAGCACTACGCGGTGATGCTGAATCGATCGAACCGTCTGTAATTGCACAGAAAATCAGTGATGCGCGTAAGCGGATGAGCCGTTAGCTCTTTATGATGATGGTGAATCACTGCGACGAAAACTTGGCTTATGTGCGAATCTGAATACCAGCAGCTTAGAAGTCTCAGGTTGGGCGCGATAATAGTTGCATTCTTGTTCGTGCAAGCATGCACCTCAAAAGCGCTGATCCTCCCGACTGGTCCTGGAAAGTTTTACCCCGACTATCAAAGTACGCTACTCAGTGCGACTACCCGTTGTTCTGCTGTTGAAACGTTAAGTGCCGAATTAACGGTTTCAGGCCGGGCCGGCCAAGATCGACTTCGTAGTCGAGTATTGGCGGGCTTGGCGCAGCCAGGTTCGGTGCGCCTGGAAGGAGTTGCGCCGTTTGGCGGTCCGACATTTATACTGACTGCAACTCCGACCCACAGTACGCTTTTGTTACCACGTGACTCTCGCGTTCTTGTTAGCGTGGCTGCGCAGGATATTCTGGATGCTTTAATCGGTGTCCGCCTGACACCAGACGTTCTTCGCCGTGTACTATCAGGTTGTCTTGTTTCTTCCAGTGAACCGGTAAGCGGTCGAGTGTATGGGACGAAATGGCTCGTTGTGGACATGCGAGATGGAGATCAAAATTACCTCCAATTCGACAACGATCTCCCAAGATTAGTAGCTGTTCGAACCGGAAATTTGCTCACTAAGTACAGTAATTTTCTGGGTGCAGTGCCGAGACGTGTTCAGATGACAAGGTTCGGCGTGTCTGGTGATGTTGAGGTCGAGGTGACAGTTCTGCTGGCACAGATTCGTGTCAATACTCCAGTCGGCAAGGAGATCTTCTCGGTTGATATTCCGACTACTTTCGCTCCGATTACATTGGAAGACTTGCGCAGTACAGGTCCCATGAGGGATCTTGGAGGCTCGTAGTAGTACCGTGGCTTTAGAAAGTGCACCATAAATTACTACTTCGGTAAACATTTGCCAGATGACGCGAAAAAATCTTCGGATTCGGGCTTACGCGAAAATCAATCTTAACTTACGCATCTTGGGACTTAGACGCGATGGTATGCACGAGTTGCGTACCATTCTGCAAACCATTGACCTGTACGACACGCTTACGTTTCAGCAGCGACTGGGTCCATTTAAGTTATTGAGTGCGAATAGTGAGATCCCAACGGATAAGACCAACTTAATTTGGCGAGCTGCGAAGGCTATTGTCAGTGGGCCTGGGCGTGGTGGTGACAGACTAAATAATCTATCTGTAAGCTTGATTAAACGGATTCCCCTTCAAGCAGGGCTTGGTGGTGGCAGTGCAGATGCAGCCGCAACACTGGTCGCTATTGACAGGTTACGGAAACTGAAAACACGGCCTGAAGTGCTACACGCCTTAGCAGCCGATCTAGGTGCAGACGTACCTTTTTTTCTGGTGGGAGGCACGGCTGTAGGATTCGGTCTGGGTGACGAAATTTATCCTCTAATAGATCTACCAAAATACTGGGTGGTGCTTTTGATTCCATCTTTTGGGGTTTCTACAGGTGATGCCTATAACTGGTACGACAGCGCTAAGTCTCAATCTCACCGGCGCTCGCCCGGAGTGCTTCCACTTGGAAACTCAGCCCTCGCGCATGTTGTCAAGATGGTCAATGATCTTGAAGCTCCAGTGATTGAGCGTTTTGAATCGATTGGCAAAATGAAGATGGCATTAGAACAGGCGGGTGCAATGGCGGCCGGTATGTCTGGAAGCGGTTCCTCCGTCTTCGGGTTGTTTAGGAGTCATGCTCGTGCAAAAAAGGCTGCAGTTAGTCTTACGAAGTCTGGCCAGCATGTGATGTTAACTCGTACCCTTAGTCGTAGCGAGTATGTCAGGCGGTCTGCTATTCGGGTAGTCTGAGGAGCAGGGAGTCGAACGAGAACTGTGCATAGTTGGGCTTTCATCAGGATGTAATACATTGCGGTGGTTTTACGAAGCGGATTGTAGGCTCTAGTTCGGCTTGCCGCCTCCGATGGCATCGTGTAAAATTTAGTGTTGTATAGGAGTACACGGCCAAGCTCTAGTAGCCTTTAGTGCACTCCATCGATCGCCGATGTACATGACAGAATGGGGTCATCGAGGTGGCATGGTGGGGCGTGGCCAAGCGGTAAGGCGCGGGACTTTGGATCCCGTATTCGAAGGTTCGAATCCTTCCGCCCCAGCCAAATGACCCAGCGAGTGAATTAGGATGGCTGAACCTCTATTGAAACTGTTTTCAGGATCTGCGCATCCGGACTTGACCCAAGAAATCGCAGATTTCTTGGGTGTACCTGTTGGTGAAGCACGACTACAACGCTTTGCCGATACTGAGGTTGCATTTCAAATTGAAGAAAATGTAAGAGGAGCTGACGTTTTCTTGGTGCAGCCCACTAGCACACCAGTTGATTCGCACTTGATGGAGTTGTGTGTGATGATTGATGCGTTTCGTAGGGCTTCAGCGTCCCGCATTACTGCTGTAATTCCTTATTATGGTTATGCTCGGCAAGACCGAAAGGATAGGCCGCGGGTTCCAATTTCTGCCAAGTTGGTTGCTAACATTCTGAGTGCGGCCGGTGCGAATCGAGTTTTGACGATGGATTTACACAAAGCTCAGATTCAAGGATTTTTTGACATTCCGGTGGATCATCTATTTGCAGCACCTGTCATTATTGAGTATCTGAAATCGCTTCAAACTGACAAGTTAACAGTTGTCTCGCCTGATGCTGGAGGTGCAGAGCGCGCCCGCGCTTATGCGAAACGACTTGGGGCAGAACTTGCGATAGTTGACAAGCGGCGTTCAGAGGATGGAACTGCTGAGGTAATGCATGTAATTGGTACTGTGGCCGATCGAGTGTGTGTGATCCAGGATGACATCATCGATACTGCCGGCACAATGCAGAAGGCTGCATTGGCTCTAAAGGAGAACGGTGCGTCCCGCGTGTTGGCTTGCGCAGTGCACGGTGTTCTCTCCGGACCTGCGCTGGATCGAGTTAAGGGGTCGGCTTTGGAGCAACTGATTGTGACTAATACTATTCCTCAGGTAGGTAACGCTGGGATCTGTGACAAACTTGAGGTCTTGTCTGTTGCCACATTGTTGGCAAAGGCGATTCAAAGCATTCATGATGAAACGTCGGTATCATCGTTGTTTGTATGATTGAGAAGTCGGTTTGAACTAAGGACAGTGGAGCATTATGGAAGTAACACTCGAAGCTGTGGAGCGAAGTGAATTTGGCAAGAATGAATCACGTCGACTTCGTCGTGAAGGACGTATTCCCGCCGTGGTTTATGGTGCTACCAGTAAAACCGCTGGGATTGCGAGTCATTCAATTTCGGTCGACCCGAAGATCCTTATGCAAATTTTTCACTCTGATTCAGGAGTGAACACCTTGATCGATCTGAGCATCGACGGTGGTAAACCAAGCCGTGTGTTGATCAAAGATTATCAACTGGATCCAATTAAGAATGCGTTATTGCATATCGATTTTTATCGTGTAGCTATGGATCAAAACATAACGGTGACAGTCCCGGTAGTGGTTACAGGTGAAGCTCTGGGCGTCAAGCAGCAGGGAGGGCTTCTAGATTTTGTGCATCGTGATATCGAAGTTGAATGCCTGCCAGCTGATATTCCCGAACATCTTGAGGTCGACGTATCCAGTCTTATGATTGGTCAAGGTGTGCGCCTGCGTGACTTGGTGCAAGATGCTGCGTGGAAGCCAATCAGTTCGCTCGACACCTTGTTAGTGCATGTGATTGCACCTAAGGCGGAGGCGGAAGAAGAAGAAGAAGCAAGTGAAGCAGAAGCCGCTGCTGGGGAGTCGGCCGAGCCTGAGGTTATTAAGAAGGGTAAGGCAGATTCGGATGTTGAGGATGAGGGCGAATCCTCGAACTGATTATCACGACTGTGAAAAATTGTCTGCAAACTTAATTGTCGGTCTTGGTAACCCAGGGCAAAAATATCATGGCACACGCCATAATGTTGGATTCCAAGTTGTGGACGAAGTAGCTCGGAGGCGGTCTTTGGAATTTGAAACTGCTCCTGCTGAGGCAGTAATGGCCGTAACCAGAGGAGAAACGAATAAGCTGATTTTAGCTAAGCCAATGACGTTTATGAATCTTAGTGGACAGGCAGTTGCATCTTTGCATCGTTATTATCACATAGCACTTGAAGATGTCATGGTGGTTGCTGAAGATGTCCATTTACCGCTGGGTAGATTGCGAATCCGCGGATATGGCTCCGATGGTGGTCATAACGGCTTTAAATCGGTCATCGAAGTATTAGGGACACGGAAGGTCCCAAGACTTCGTGTGGGGGTTGGTCGGGGAGATGAGAGAAAAGACCTTTCGGCACATGTTCTATCGAAGTTTGAGTCGAATGAAAAGGAGGCTATTGCGACAGCGATCAATCGAGCCGCTGACGCGATTGACCTCTTTTTGGAAGACGGTCTAGGTGCGACGATGAATCGATATAACGGTCCAGAATTGGAATCCGAGGAATCTGGTGATTACGAACTTGACGAAATTACGAATGATGCACAGAATAAACAAAGACGTTCTGAATAAGTAAACACAATGATCGTAAGCTAAGAAACCGTTCAGACAGCCCACACTCCTTGCTGCAAAATGTGGCCGTCAGTCCAAGAGGAGCAATATGCAAAAAGCCAGACAGTACGAATTAATCTACATCGTCGCTCCAGAGTCTACAGAGGAAATGGTGGCCGATCTGCAGACTCAGGTCGAAGACATCGTATCTCGATTTGCTGCGAAAATCGAAAAAACTGAAAACTGGGGCAAGCGCAAGCTTGCCTATGACATCGGAAGCTTTAATGAAGGTGTCTATATCCTAAATCTCATTAGCGGTCCTGTTGACAAGGTCGCGGAAATGGTTTCGGAAATTGAACGTCGGCTAAGAGTTGACGATAGAGTAATTCGTTACCTTGTTGTTAGAGTCGACGAGGCCTACCGAGTTGCTGAACGTTTAACGTCACGGAGGAGTCGCGACCGAGCTCGTCGTCGGCAAGCTCGTGGCTTGCCACCAGAAGTGGCAAAAATCGAATCAAGATCCGATCATGAGTCTCCTAAGATTAATGAGGAATCCAAGACAGAGACGCCTGTAGAGGAGGCGAATAATGGATAGCCCACGAGGTGCTGGACGCGGCAATAGAGGTAACAAGTCAAGAAAAGAAGGCGAACGAGGTAATGGTCGTGGAAGCCTCTTTCGTCGGAAAAAGGTATGCCGATTTTGTGCTGATCATATTGATTACATTGACTACAAAGACGTGAAAATGTTGATGCCGTTTATTCCAGAGCGTGGCAAGATTCAGCCGAGGCGACTGTCAGGAACTTGCGCTAAACATCAGCGCACCTTACAAACAGCGATAAAGAGAGCTCGACAGTTGGCCTTGGTGCCATACGTCACTGACTAGTTCTCAGTGTGGAGCGGAACTATGCAAATTATTCTTCGAGAACATGTCGATAATCTTGGCCGTCGCGGTGAAATTGTTAAAGTCGCCAATGGTTATGCGAGAAATTACTTAATTCCTCAGAAATTAGCCTTTCTAGTTACCGATAATAATCGCCGGCAGATCGAGCGAGAACGTGAGGCTGCAGAAATAAGAGATGCTGAAGAGCGGCAAGTGGCTGAGGCGCTGGCCGAAAAGATTTCCCTTGCGGACTGCGTTGTTAGTAGAAAAGTTGGAGAGCAGGACGTTCTATATGGGTCTGTGACAACTGCTGATGTCGCTGAATGTCTTAAAGAGTTCAATATTGAAAAACGAAAAATTCAATTAAGTGAACCTATCAAGGCCCTTGGCGAATTTACCGTCTCGGTTAAGATTCGTCGCGATGTTACCGCAGAAGTTAAACTGAAAGTTGTTAAGGATGAGGAGTCGTAATCGGCTGCTAAGGCGGATTTGATTCTTTCGTAGATTTTCCGTGTCGTTGTTTCCCTTGGTTCTGATAGACTCGCCAAGCATGTGTCGCACCTGTCTGAGATCGTGCACCTGATCTACCCATGGCTGAAATTGCCACGACCCAACGAAAGCTTCCGCATAATCTAGAAGCCGAGAAATGTGTACTCGGCGCGGTCCTCATCAACAACGACAAATTCAATTACGCTGCAGAGTTGATCGACGCCGGTGATTTTTTCCGGCAAGCCCACCAACGTATTTTCGACAAGATGGTTAATTTAAGTGAGCGTGGCCAAGTGATTGATCTAGTGACTCTCAAAGAGGAACTTGGGCGTACAGGGGACCTTGATGATGTAGGCGGTCCGGCGTATATCGCGGCGTTGGTTGATGGTGTGCCAGGGTCAACGCATGTCGAACATTACGCGCGAATTGTTAAGGAAAAATCTACGTTACGGAGTTTGATTAAATCGGCAAATAGCATCTTATCAACTGCTTATAGTGCGGAGACTGATGCGGAGGTTCAACTCGATCAGGCCGAGAAGGCAATTTTTGAGATTGCAGACGATCAGGTCCGGGATGGATTCGTCTCACTACGCGACCTCGTCCCAGGAAGCATGGAAACCGTTGAAAAGCTGCAGTCCCATCAAGGTCTGCTCACAGGGATGCCGAGTGGCTTTACGGCTCTGGATAAGTTGACATCAGGATTTCAGCCATCTGATCTCGTGATTATTGCTGCTCGACCATCAATGGGAAAGACTAGTTTGGCGTTGAATATCGCGCAGCACATTGGTGTTAAGACAGAGAAATCAGTTGGAGTGTTTAGCCTGGAAATGTCCAAGGAGCAACTCTTTCTTCGAATGCTGACTGCAGAAGCACGTATTGATGCACAACATTTTCGCGGTGGCCAGAAGCTCGGGGAGCCGGAGTACCGTAAGATTTCGCAGGCTCTTAATACGCTAGGTGAAGCTAAGGTGTTTATTGATGATAGTGCTGGTGTGGGCGTGCTAGAAATGAGGGCGAAGGCTCGGCGACTAAAGCAGGAGCACGGTCTGGACATGCTTATTGTTGATTACATACAACTAATGCAGGGCCGCGGCCGCTATGAGAATCGAACGCTGGAGTTGGCCTCGATATCTCGGGCGCTCAAGGGTCTTGCAAAAGAATTGCAGATTCCAATTTTGGTGCTATCCCAATTGAGTCGAGCCCCAGAAGCCAGAAAAGATCATCGTCCACAGTTGTCAGACTTACGTGAATCCGGTGCGTTGGAGCAGGATGCTGACGTCGTCATCTTTATCTATCGAGATGACCTGTACGATCCCAGTCCAGAAAATGAGAACACGGCTGAACTCCTTGTTAGTAAGCAACGTAACGGGCCAACAGGGGTCGTCAAACTCGCGTTTTTGAAGGAAATGACGCGATTCGAAAATCAAACAAACACCTATCAATAAGCGAAAATTTTCGTCGCTATCATGAGCAAATCAGGAACCCGTTTCGTATGTCAGAGCTGTGGAAAAGAGGCTCTGCAACCTGGCGGTAAATGTTTTTCTTGTGGTGAATTCAATTCAATTACCGAGGAAGCAGTACCTCACACGTCGACACCTCAAATTCCTAGTCGTCCAGCCCTGACTGCGTCAGACGGATCTCGCCTGTATACAGATATCAACACCGTTGACCGTCCTCGCATTTCCGTTGGAATTAACGAATTAGATCGCGTATTGGGGGGTGGCCTCGTACCGGGTTCATTGGTGCTCCTTGGCGGTGAGCCGGGTATCGGGAAGTCGACCCTTCTCCTGCAGGCAACGGAATTTGTCGCGGAGCAGGTTGGTTCCGTCTTATATGTTTCTGGTGAGGAATCTGAACATCAAGTTAAGTCCCGCGGTGAGCGACTTGGTCTCGGTGAAATTCCGTTGTACCTTCTCGCTGAAACGCATTTAGAGAAAATCCTTTTAGAGATCAAGCGGGTCAAACCAGCTTTGGTCGTTATCGATTCGATTCAAACTGTGTTTTCGGACCAGCTGCAGTCAGCCCCAGGAAGTATCAGTCAAGTGCGGGAAACTGCCAGACTATTACTAATTGAGGCTAAGCAGTCCAGTATTCCTATTTTTCTTGTGGGGCACGTCACGAAGGAAGGTGGGCTTGCTGGACCTAAGGCTCTCGAGCACATTGTTGATACAGTGCTGTACTTTGAGGGCGAGCGATACCAATCCCATCGGGTCGTGCGTGCTGTGAAGAATCGATTTGGTGCGGTGAGTGAACTTGGTGTTTTTGAGATGACGGAGAGCGGCCTTCAGCCAGTTGAGAATCCCTCAAAACTATTTCTGTCTCAACGATCGGTCGAGGCGCCTGGCTCAGCAGTGCTCTGTTGCATGGAAGGCACGCGGCCCATTCTTGTTGAAGTGCAGGCTCTGGTCAGTCCTGCGGCCTACGGTAATGCCCGTCGGACGGCGAGTGGTCTCGACCAACAGCGGTTGGGCCTCTTGCTTGCGGTGCTAGAAAAGCGCGCCAGTCTGAATGTAATGTCCAATGACGTTTTCGTGAATGTCGCCGGTGGCATGGTAGTTACGGAACCAGCCTCGGATTTGGGTGTAATTGCGGCCGTGTCCTCCAGTATTTGCGATCTACCCATTAGGCCTGACACGGCTACATTCGGCGAGGTCGGTTTAGCCGGTGAAGTGCGGAGTACTAGTCAAGCGAGCCAGCGTGTTCGCGAAGTGGCTCAGATGGGATTTCGACGCTGTATTGTGCCAGAAGCGAATCGTATGGCGCTCAAAGCACCAGACGGATGTACTTTAGTTGGTGTTAAGACTGTGGCTGAAGCAATGCAGGAAATGATTGGATTGAACACTTAGTGTCTAGCCTTTCGTTTCATTGGTGGCGCACCGTTTTTTTTCTGATTCCTGCGATTGGCTTCTATACGGTGGGACTCGGAGCTTGTTCGTTGGGTTCGAGTTTATTTAGCGGACAGGGTAAGTTTGGACATTGGTGTGCTCGCACGTGGTCTTGGCTCATTCTTGCTACGACAGGCGTCAAGGTTCACGTAACTGGCTGCGAACAGTTGCAGAAGCGCAAGACCTATGTCTTTGTATCAAATCACCAGAGCATCTACGATATCCCAATCATCTTCTGGTCCATACCTCACCAGTTACGCATCATTGCGAAAGCATCACTTGGCAATTTTCCAGTTCTCGGGTGGCACTTACGACGCACGGGACATGTGCTCGTCGACCGGCATAAGCCAGGACAGGTGACGTTTAAGAAGATTGCTTCAATTTTAAAGGAAGGACTTTCCTTAATCGTATTTCCGGAGGGGACACGTAGCGTTGATGGGCGCATAGGTCGTTTTAAGAAGGCTATTTTTGTAATGGCTATCGAAGCTGGGTTATCTATAGTGCCGGTTTCAGTTTCTGGGAGTCACCGTGTGATGAAGCCTGGTCGACTCACGACATGCCCAGGGATTGTAAGTCTTACCGTGCATGCACCGGTTGAAACATCCTTGTTGACTAGAAATGATGCATTAGATTTAGCGGATAGGGTTAAACGAACTATCGCATCAACGATCTATCATGAAATGTAGACTCTTAGGGTCGCTGTTGCCCGTACATTGCAACAGCAAGTTTGGTTTGAGGCCACATGGTTACCATTGATTCACAGTTATCGGCAGTCGTTTCACTTGCCGGTGTCTCGTTTGTTAACGTCAGAGTCACTGTCGAGGAATCAAGTCTCGATGGACCGTTGGCTGAGGTTGAGCATCGGCTACGGACTGCTCCGATCAGTGATGATATGACGAAGGCTGTCCGTCAGATGTATCGACGGTGTCGTATCGATCCGACCAAAACCAGGCCTTCATCTGAAGCACTATTGCGCCGGGTACGGCGTGGGGATTCTCTACCGCGTGTTAATTCAATTGTGGATGTTTGTAACTGGTGTTCGGTTGAGTCGCAAATTCCATTTGGCCTATATGACCTTGACAACATGCACCCGCCGATTGACTTTCGGATGGGTCGTGAAGGTGAGGCATACGCTGGCATTCGTAAAGAAGTAATACATGTGGCGAATCGCCCAGTGTTGGTCGATGGTCAAGGTCCGTTTGGAAATCCCACGTCTGATTCCGCTAGAACGATGGTAAGGAATGCGACTACAAACGTCTTGATCGTCATTTTTCTTCCGGTAGAGGTTGAGCCTGCCCGACGTACAGCAATTCTCGATATTGTGACCGAAAGGTGCGAAGAATTCACTGGTGCTAAGCTGGAACAGAGGTGGGGTGCGTAGGTTTTGTGGACTAAGGTTATAATTTGTGTTTGAGTGTCTCTCGATCTTGTAAAAGGCTACCCAAATCGATTTTTTTCAAATTACACAATGCACGTAGCTGTCATCATCGCGGCAGGTGGGCTTGGCTCGCGCCTGAATTCGCGTACTCCGAAGCAGTTCCTTCATGTGGGCGAAATGAGCATGTTGCTTCGCAGCATTCGTACCTTTGAAGGTAATGATTTGATCGATGAAATTGTGACTGTCCTACCTTCAGGGTACATGGAAGCGTACCAAGGTGGATTGTCATCCGGTAAAACGGTATTCCAGGTTGTTGCCGGTGGTGATCGTCGACAGGACTCAGTCGCAAATGGATTCGCTCACGTGTCTTCGAATACTGACATCGTGCTGGTTCATGATGCAGCTCGGCCCTTTGTTGGCCCTGAAGTTATCAGTCGGACAATTGCCGCGGCTGCCGAGTTTGGCGCGGCGATTCCTGCAGTCGCGGCAAAGGATACAGTTAAGGTTGGCGCAACGAAGGATGACCAAACCGTGGTCGCAAGCACGCTACCGAGAGATGAAGTCTACCTTGCTCAGACACCGCAAGGTTTTAGACGGAAGGTGTTGGAAGATGCGATTGCCCAAGGTTTGGAGAGTGATGCGACTGATGAAAGTATGCTCGTGGAACGAGCCGGTTACACGGTACGCTTAGTTGAAGGCGATCCAGCGAATATTAAGGTAACGACAAAGGAAGATCTCGCTTTGGCGCGTCTTCGTTTTCAAGATGGGAATTGTAGTAATGAAACACGTGTTGGTATTGGTTATGACTTGCACCGTGTTGAAATGGGTCGGCCGCTTATCCTCGGAGGTGTGAATATTCCATCGGACTTCGGACTAAGCGGCCATTCGGATGCTGATGCTGTCTGCCATGCCGTCGTCGATGCGATGCTCGGGGCGGCTTCGTGTGGAGATATTGGTCAACACTTTCCGGATTCCGATGCTCAATGGGAGGGGATATCCAGCTTAGATTTAATGCAACGAACCCATGCACTGGTGTACAAGCGCGGTTTTATCGTAAGTAATGTTGATGTTGTCATCATTGCGGAACACCCAAAAATTGGGCCTTATGTTGAGGATATGAGGGTTAATCTCGCTAAGGTTCTAAGCGTTGAATTAACTCGCATCAATATCAAAGGAAAGACGAACGAAGGGGTCGATGCAGTCGGTCGTGGAGAGGCGATTGCTGTTCAAGCAGTTGCAATGCTTGAGAAGATGTCTGTTGATGTTGCAGCTTCCAGTGAAAATCCTGACCTTGAGTAAGTTTCAATAAATACAATTATTGGCTTTTGGCAGCGTACAACTGTGTTGAAGCATCTACTTGAGTGTTTCTAGCATCGTCTGTGGGTTGACGTCATGCTTATTTACGGAATTAATGCGGTAACTGAAGCGTTGCGTGCTGGGCACGTCGTTTCCCTTAGTGTGCTGGATAGCCAAACCTCAAGACTTTCACAGATCGTCAAGCTTGCTAATAAACAGGGGCTTTCACCTGAACGCCTGAGCAAGGAAGAGCTGTCCCGTGCCGCAGGTGTGCATTCGCATCAGGGTGTTATTGCACAGATTTCACGGTTGCAAGAAGTTGAGGTGAGGGACTTAATTGAAAAAGGAGTCTCGGCACCTTTGTTGTTGGTGCTCGACGGTGTTGAAGATCCACAAAACTTTGGCGCAATTCTTCGCACCGCTGATGCAGCAGGTGTACAGGGTGTGATTCATCAAAAACGTCGATCCTCATATATCGGTGCTGCGACGGCAAAGGTGTCAGCGGGTGCATTATCTCATGTGCCGATCGCATCTGTAGTAAACATCGCACGGTCACTGCAGGAGCTGAAGGATCTCGGCGTCTGGACCGTTGGATTATCCGATGATGCGACACAACGGTACGATGCTCTCGATTTGACTCTGCCAACAGCCATCGTTATGGGTGCGGAGGGGCGAGGACTTAGGCGTTTGGTGCGAGAGCGCTGTGATTGGCTTGTTTCTATTCCCATGGCCGGTAAATTAACGAGCCTAAATGTTTCGGTGGCAACTGGGATTGCTTTGTTTGAGGCAGTGCGACAACGGAGGGATGCAGATTCTCTTGTAATTAAAGGGAAAAAAGGAAAAATGAAGCGTACAAAGAACTAAAGGTTTCTGCTAAATGTTTCTATTAATTGGGCTTGCGGGATGGAGAGGGACGTGCTAAAATTTTCGTTTTGTCTGGCTGGCGTAGCTCAGTCAGGTAGAGCAGCTGATTTGTAATCAGCCGGTCGGGGGTTCAAATCCCTTCGCCAGCTCCAAGACTCATCATTATTCCATACCTTGCAGATTTCATTGAATGCAGAGTCACAAGCAACGGTCGGTGTTAGAGGGGTTACGGAGAAAAGATTACGGCCGTTTGGAATATAGAGGAGTAGGCGAGGTTGCGGAGCGGTCAAACGCAACAGACTGTAAATCTGTCGGCCTAGTGCCTTCGGAGGTTCGAATCCTCCCCTCGCCACCAGGTTTTGGTCTGGCGCGTGAGAGTAGGAATGGATGAAGTCGCGAGGTTTACGATTAGACAGGTGGGCGAGATTTGACCCGTGCGTGATGATGGCTTACGAATTAGTAGGTTGGCAAGGAGCGCGGGAGTAACTCAGTGGTAGAGTCACAGCCTTCCAAGCTGTTGGTCGCGGGTTCGATCCCCGTCTCCCGCTCCAACCTTGGTGGTGACCGGAGATATTTGGTGTTTCTTGGAAGTCGTTTTTTAGGGTTTGTTGGACCGATGATCTCGAAGCCGATGTAGCTCAGTTGGCAGAGCGCGTCCTTGGTAAGGACGAGGTCACCGGTTCAATCCCGGTCATCGGCTCCAGAGTGAACGTGTGTTGTCGTAGGATGATGGCTGAATAAGAACTTCGATTGTTATGTGGCAAACGCTGAATTGAGAAGGGTGGATTCGCGATGGCGAAGGAAAAATTTGATCGATCGAAACCGCACGTGAATATTGGAACGATTGGGCATATTGATCACGGAAAGACGACCTTAACAGCCGCGATAACAAAAGTGTTGTCGAAGTCTGATCAGAAAGTTGAATTTCGATCATTTGACTCAATCGATAACGCGCCAGAAGAGAAAGAGCGGGGCATCACAATCGCAACGGCGCACGTCGAATATGAGACGGCGAACCGACACTACGCGCACGTTGATTGCCCAGGTCACGCAGATTACGTCAAGAATATGATTACGGGCGCAGCCCAGATGGATGGGGGAATTTTAGTCGTGGCGGCGACCGACGGACCGATGCCACAAACGCGCGAGCATATTCTATTGGCACGACAGGTTGGGGTTCCGTTTCTGGTGGTGTTCTTGAATAAAGTGGACGCTGTGGATGACCCGGAATTATTGGAACTAGTGGAGATGGAAGTTCGGGAATTGCTGTCTTCGTATGGCTTTCCTGGAGATGACATTCCGGTTATTCAAGGCTCGGCCCTTAAGGCGCTGGAAGCCGATGGAGACGAAGCGGCTGAGAAATCGGTGCACGATTTGATGGCAGCAGTGGACGAATATATCCCAATACCAGAGCGGGATGTGGATAAGCCGTTCTTGATGCCGATTGAAGATGTATTTTCGATTTCTGGGCGTGGCACGGTGGTAACAGGTCGAGTTGACCGTGGAAAAGTGTTGGTCTCTGAGGAAATTGAGATTGTTGGGTTTACGGAAACGCAGAAGAAAGTCGTTACCGGTGTGGAGATGTTCAGGAAGCTGCTCGATGAAGGAGTAGCGGGCGACAATATTGGAGTTTTACTCCGTGGAACGGAGAAGGACGATGTTGAGCGCGGGCAGGTATTAGCGAAACCAGGTTCCATCACACCCCACACGAAGTTTAAGGGCGAAGTGTATGTACTCACAAAAGATGAGGGTGGGCGACACACGCCATTTTTCAATGGGTATCGCCCACAGTTTTATCTGCGGACGACGGATGTGACAGGAGTATCGACGTTACCGGAAGGTGTCGAAATGGTTATGCCTGGCGACAACGTGGCAGTAGAGGTGGAATTAATAACGCCAGTGGCCTTAGAGAAGGGAATGAATTTCGCCATCCGTGAAGGCGGACGCACAGTAGGGTCAGGGGTTATTAGCGAAATCGTCGAATAGTTGCTTTCCTGTGTAAATTAACCGGAAGGTAAAAGGTAAGGTATCTGGGATGCGGGAAATTGTTTCATTGGCATGCAACGAGTGTAAACGGCGTAACTACAGTACAACTAAGAACAAAAGAACCACATCCGAGAGGTTGGAAATTAAGAAATTTTGCCGTTGGTGCCGAACGCATACGGTCCATCGGGAAACGAAGTAAGTTGAGCCTTTGATCGTCTCAGACAACTTGAGATTTTGTTGCGATGTATTTGTCGGAGTTCGATGATCGTATTGTAGGCCAGTAGCTCAATTGGTAGAGCACCGGTCTCCAAAACCGGGGGCTGGGGGTTCGAGTCCCTCCTGGCCTGCCAATGAAATTGGAGAATTGGGTCGGAGTTTCTGAGATAGAACACGGGCGAAATATGAGCGATCAGAGACACGATTCGATGACCGTCGGCACATTTGGCTTGTGGGATCGATCTCGAACATTCCTCACGCAGGTTCGCAATGAGTTAGAACGGGTTACATGGCCGTCCAGGAAAGAAGTGTACGCAACAACTTTTGTCGTCGTGTGCACGTCAGTGTTCTTTGGCATCTATTTGTGGGGAATTGATTTAATTCTAAATGCGCTCGTTAGCTGGGTTTTTCAGAACTTTGGTGCAGCATGATGACCGACGTCAATACGAAGCAGTGGTATATCGTACACACCTATTCTGGATTTGAGAAAAAAGTGTCTGAATCGTTAGGTCAACGTGTACAAGCGTACGGACTTCAGGACGAGATTGGTGAGGTGCTAATTCCTACTGAAGATGTTGTCGAAATGCGCGGTGGACGAAAGGTGGTAAGTTCCAAACGCTTTTTTCCTGGCTATATTTTAGTTGAAATGAATATGTCCGACGATGCTTGGCATGTAGTGAAGAATACCCCGAAAGTGACAGGGTTTGTCGGGGCAGGCGTGAAACCGACACCGCTCACGCGTGATGAGGTTGACCACATCCTTCAGCAGGTAACGATTGCGGCAGAAAAGCCTAAGCCGAAGTACATGTTTGATAAAGGTGATCAGGTTCGTATTAATGAAGGTCCTTTCACAAATTTTAATGGTCTTGTTGATGATGTGAATCTCGACAAAAACACCCTAAAGGTTATGGTCACAATTTTTGGTCGAGCGACACCGGTCGAGCTGGACTTCCTGCAGGTCGAGAAACTGTAGTCGCATTTGGCAGTTGTTTAGTTAAAAGTCATTAGATATGGCAAAAAAAATATTAGCAATGGTGAAACTGCAAATCGCGGCAGGTAAGGCTACGCCCGCGCCACCAGTCGGCACTGCGCTTGGACCTCATGGCCTGAACATTATGGATTTTTGCAAGAACTTCAATGCAAAGACTGCTGGTCAAGAAGGATTAATTATTCCAGCTGTTGTGACGGTTTACGCTGATCGATCGTACAGTTTTATAACTAAGACTCCGCCGGCCGCGGTATTGCTTAAGGCTGCTGCCAATATTGCGAAGGGTTCAGGTGAACCCAATAAAACTAAAGTCGGCACTGTCAGTGCGAATGATGTGGCTGAAATTGCCAAGGTGAAGATGCCAGACTTAAACGCCGATTCACTGGAAGCTGCAATGAGGATTGTTGAAGGCACCGCTAGGTCGATGGGACTTGAGGTTAAGCCCTAATGGTTGGCCTTCAGGTGAATTCGAAGGCAGCTTGATTGGTACAGAGGACTCTAATGAAGCGTGGAAATAAGAAATTCGCTGCTGCTCTTGCGCAAATACCAGAAAAACCTCTTCAGTTGCAAGAGGCGATTCCCCTCGTGCAGAAGGTTCGGTATGCCAAGTTCGATGAAACCATCGAAATCGCTATGCGTCTTGGTGTAAATCCTAAACATGCTGACCAAATGGTACGCGGAACCGTTGTTTTGCCACATGGCCTTGGACGCAGCACCCGTGTTTTGGTAATTGCAACTGGGGAGAAGCAGAAGGAAGCGCAAGATGCTGGCGCTGATGTTGTTGGTGGCGAAGATATGGTTGAGAAGATTCAAGGCGGCTGGATGGATTTTGAAGCTGTGGTGGCTACTCCTGACATGATGCGCGCTGTGGGTAAGCTCGGTAAAGTGTTGGGGCCTAGGGGATTGATGCCGAATCCAAAAATTGGGACCGTGACATTTGAGGTGGGTAAGGCTGTCAAAGAAATAAAAGCTGGCAAGGTAGAGTTTCGTGTCGACAAAACCGGAATCATTCATGCGCCTATCGGGAAGTCATCATTTGCGACTGAGCAACTCATTGAGAATGCCCAAGCTCTGGTGACTAGTGTGGTTAAGGCCAAGCCCAGTGCAGCGAAGGGTAAATATTTGAAGAGCGTCACAGTAAGTTCAACGATGGGTCCTGGGGTTAAGGTGGATGAGGTGAGTGCGGAAGCAGTGCACGCTTAATCACGATGCGATGCATTTAGCTTTGAACACAGGATTGAATTGATGGCAATTACGAGAGCAGAGAAGGACGCCGAGCGGCAACAACTGGAAGAGGTCTTTCAGGGAGCCGAGAGTGTTATTCTTATCGATTTTACTGGGCTGAATGTTCCAGCGGCTACCGAGCTAAGGCGTAAGGTGCGAGCTGCCGATGGACATTATCGTGTCGTCAAGAATACATTGGCCAAACGCGCTATTAAGGGTAGTGCGTTCGAGTTGTTGCATGATTCATTCGAAGGAACGACTGCGGTTGCTTATTCAAAAAACGACCCAGCTCCACTGGCTAAGGTTCTGACAACCTTCGGGAAGACCGAACCGGCATTGAAAGTGAAAGTTGCAGTCGCGCAAGGCCGCAGTTATACGGCTGCCGAAGTTACCAAGTTGGCTGCTTTGCCAGGGAAAGAGGAACTGTATTCGCAATTACTATCTGTATTGCAAGCGCCGATGGTTCGATTGGTTACGACGCTGAAAGCGCCGTCGCGCGATCTTGTCAGTATTTTGTCGCAACTTAATACGAAGACTAAAGCGAAAGACGATTAATCAAAAGGCTCGCCGCGCTCTCGATGGCCGGCGAGGATTACCACGCGAGGAGAACAGAGAATGGCCGATGTGACGCAGGAAAAAGTGGTTGAGTATATCAAGGGGATTACAGTCATGGAGCTTTCAGAGCTCGTAAAGACCCTTGAAGAGGAGCTCGGTGTTTCCGCAGCAATGCCGGTCGCAATGCCTGGTGCTGCTGGTGCCGCAGCGGGTAGTTCTGAGGCGGCAGCGGAACAAACCGAATTTAGCGTCATGCTTACTGATATTGGGGCTAAAAAGATTAACGTTATTAAGGCGGTGCGAGAAGTAACAAGTCTTGGACTTAAAGAAGCCAAGGATCTCGTAGAGAGTGCGCCTTCGGCGATTAAGGAATCAATTCCTAAGGACGAAGCTGAGTCTATCAAAAAGAAATTTGAGGAAGTAGGCGCGAAGGTCGAGATTAAGTAGGGGTGTCCAGTCAGATGTCGCGCTGTCGAGTTGTTGCTGTGGCTCTCGTGAAGGAGGGCTCCGGTTTACGATCATGCTGGAAGCGTGCTCTGTCAGGATCTTGGATCTAATTTTTGACCAGTCCGATCCAGTGATCGGAGTTTGGATAAATTAAGCATGTACAGCCTGCCGAAAAATGTATATCGTGAGCGTATTAATTTTTCAAAGATTAAGACAACTATTCCAATACCAAATCTGATTGAAATCCAGAGAAAGTCGTACTCGCGTTTTCTGCAGATGGGTCAGTTACCTAGCGAGCGAGAGGACGCAGGGTTGCAGTCAGTCTTTAAGTCTGTTTTCCCGATTAGTGACTTTCGCGAGAACTCCTCTTTAGAGTTTATTGAATATTCGATTGGCAACTGGGAGTGTAAGTGCGGGAAGATCAGCGGCCTTCACCATCTTCGCATGCCATGCGCAGGCTGCGGTACGGTCTTAACTACTGATCCTTTTGGTGATCATGAAATCGTCTGTTCGGCTTGTGGCCATACGAACATTGCCCAGGGTGACGTGTGTGATGTCTGTGCCAACACAGTCACACTAAAAGTTAAGTACGATGTTGACGAATGCCAAGAGCGGGGCATGACCTATGCAGTTCCGCTGAAGGTGACTATCCGTCTTATCGTTTGGGACAAAGATATTGAGACCGGAGTTAAAACAATCCACGACATCAAAGAACAGGAGGTCTATTTCGGGGATGTCCCGTTGATGACCGAGAACGGCACCTTCATTATTAATGGCACGGAGCGAGTGATTGTCTCGCAGCTGCATCGTTCTCCCGGTGCATTTTTTCACTCCGAAGATAAGTCAACGTTCATCGGCCAGATTATTCCTTATCGTGGTTCGTGGGTAGAGTTCGAATATGACGCGAAGAATCTGCTGTACGTTCGTATTGACCGCAAGCGAAAATTCCTCGCAACTGTTTTTCTCCGAGCACTGGGTCTCCGGAGCATGGATGAAATTATTCGGTTGTTCTACTCGGTAAGTTCTCTGCGTATACAACAAGGCACTCTTCACTGGCAGGTTAATGAAAATCTATTAGGGCGAAGTGCTGGAGCCACGATCACGGTGCCTGGCACTGAAGTATCGGTGAAGGCAGGCAAGAAGATTACGAAGACACTTTTGCAGGCTTTGGTTGAGGCTGGAATCGAGGAAGTTGAGGTTTCAGATGCTGAACTTGAGGGCGCTTATTCTGCTACTGATGTTGTCGATCCATCAACTGGAGAGGTGATTCTTGAAGCTAACGAAGAGATGACACCTCGTGTAGTTGCGATGGCTGAGGAAAGAGGCGTAACCAACCTTGAGATCTTTTTCCCAGAGTCTGATGAGATCGGATCGGTTCTGTCTCAGAGTTTGAGAAAAGATTCGATTCGCACCCATGAAGAAGCACTCATTGAGATCTACCGTCGGATGCGACCTGGGGACCCTCCTACGCTTGAGAGTTCTCGCACGCTGTTTGAAAACATGTTCTTTAATGCCCAAAAGTACGATTTCTCTCGTGTGGGGCGATTGAAGCTGAACACAAAATTAGGAGTCGATACATCACTAGATGAAAAGGTTTTGCGTCCAGTAGATTTTTTCCAAGTCATTAAATACCTCCTCCAACTTAAACGTAACCCAGCGAATGTAGATGACATTGATCATCTAGGTAATAGGCGGGTTCGTTCGGTCGGTGAGTTACTCGAAAATCACTTCCGCATTGGGCTTGTACGTATGGAACGTGCCATTAAAGAAAAGATGTCGGTTTATCAGGAAATGGCAACGGCAATGCCACACGATTTAATTAATGCGAAACCAGTGATGGCTGCAATTCGTGAATTCTTCGGATCCTCGCAACTCTCTCAATTCATGGATCAAACAAATCCGTTATCTGAAATTACGCATAAGCGTCGTTTGTCGGCACTTGGCCCAGGCGGTTTGTCTCGAGAGCGAGCCGGCTTTGAGGTTCGCGATGTGCATCCAACGCATTATGGTCGTATTTGTCCGATTGAAACGCCAGAGGGGCCCAACATTGGCTTAATTTCCTCGCTTTCGAGCTACGCCAGAATCAACGAGTTCGGTTTTATCGAGTCGCCATACCGTCGTGTTCGGGATGGTCGCGTACATGAATCCGTGGTGATCGTAAATGCGGGTAGTACCAAGTTTAAGATCGGCGATGTTGTCGAAGTGGAAGATGTGCTCGAAGAAAACAATACTGCTAAGTCTCGGAAGAAGCGTGGTGCAGATTTTGAGCCTCATTCCTTTTATCTGTCGGCTTGGGAAGAAGATCGTTATGTGATCGCGCAAGCAAATTCTGGCGTTGACGAATCCGGTAGCCTAATCGATGAACGTGTAAATGCCCGTCAAGCAGGGGATTTCGTTCTCGCACCGCGTGAAAAGATTGAATACATTGACGTCTCGCCGAAACAATTAGTTTCAGTTGCGGCATCACTAATACCGTTTCTCGAAAACGATGATGCGAATCGGGCTTTAATGGGCTCAAACATGCAGCGGCAAGCTGTTCCGTTGTTACGTGCTCGCGCACCTTTTGTGGGGACTGGTATGGAGTACATTACCGCCCGAGATTCAGGGTCAGTTGTGAGCGCCAAGCGTTCCGGGACAGTTGACTATGTTGATTCGAAGCGCCTGGTTGTCCGAGTCGATGGGCACGGTGATACATCTGAGGATATGGGAGCGGATATTTATAATCTGACCAAGTTTAAACGTTCAAATCAGAATACCTGCATTAATCAAAAGCCTATTGCTCGAGTAGGTCAGCATGTTGATAAAGGCCAAGTGTTGGCCGATGGTCCTTGCACTGAACTCGGTGAATTAGCATTAGGTCGTAATGTTCTGGTCGCGTTCATGCCTTGGCGTGGCTATAACTTTGAGGATGCAGTCCTCGTGTCAGAACGAATGGTGAAAGAGGACTACTACACGTCTATCCACGTAGAAGAGTTTGATGTTGAAGCGAGAGACACCAAATTAGGTCCCGAGGAGATTACACGAGATATCCCTAACGTATCAGAGGGGTTCTTAAATGATCTCGATGAAAGTGGAATTATTCGCATTGGTGCTCCTGTCAAACCGGGTGACATTTTAGCCGGTAAGGTAACACCGAAGGGTGAGACTCAACTGACACCTGAGGAAAAACTACTCCGCGCCATTTTTGGTGAAAAGGCTGGCGACGTTCGAGATGCTTCTTTGACTTGTCCTCCAGGTATCGAGGGTATCGTTGTAGGCGTAAAGATTTTTTCAAGGAAAGGCATAGAAAAAGACGAGCGTGCGAAAACGATTGAAGCTGAAGATCTCGAAGTCTTGGAAAAGAATTTGCAGGATGAAATTCGTATCCTACATGACGAGGTAAAAAAGCGGATTATCCATATGCTCCCTGGGCAGGTCCTCGATGCGGATTTGTTCGACGAATTTGGCCGCGAAAGCCTTTTATCTCAAGGTGTAACTTTAACCCCGGAACTTCTTCTCGATTTACCATACGAAGCGATTGCTCGTATGAAAATTAATTTTGATGATGTAAAGCTTGAAGAAGGTCTACGAGCTCTTAAGGAGCGAACCGGCAGTCAAGTTGAGGTTACGCAGCACCTGTTTGAGGAAAAGCGTGAGAAAATTCGTCGTGGAGATGAATTACCACCTGGTGTAATCAAGCTCGTCAAGGTGTACGTTGCGATGAAGCGCAAGCTTTCCGTTGGTGACAAGATGGCTGGGCGGCATGGTAACAAAGGTGTTATAGCGAGAATCCTACCCGAGGAGGACATGCCCTATTTGCCTGACGGCACGCCTGTTGAAATTGTATTAAATCCATTGGGCGTACCTTCAAGGATGAACGTTGGGCAGGTTTTGGAGACCCACCTTGGCTGGGCTGCGCATGCTCTTGGCTTATATTTTTCGACACCAGTGTTTGACGGTGCGACGGAAAGCGAAATTAAGGGCTGGCTTGAGCAAGCTGGCTTACCAAAAACTGGAAAGACTGAGTTGTTCGACGGTATGACTGGCCAAGCGTTTGAACAAGACGTTACGGTTGGCTATATCTACATGCTTAAATTGTCCCATTTAGTCGATGACAAGATCCATGCACGGTCGATTGGACCTTACTCATTAGTTACTCAACAACCGCTTGGTGGTAAGGCACAGTTCGGCGGGCAAAGATTTGGAGAGATGGAAGTTTGGGCATTGGAGGCGTACGGTGCTGCCCATATTCTGCAAGAGTTGTTAACTGCAAAGTCTGACGATGTCATAGGGCGAGCGAAGATTTACGAAGCGATTGTGAAGGATGATGCTTCGTTTACTCCTGGGTTGCCTGAGTCATTTAACGTGTTGGTTCGAGAATTACAAGCGCTTTGTCTCGACATTGAACTTGTTAAGAAGAAACCCAAGGTGATTGAAGTAAACCCAGAACCGGTGTTAGAAGAAGTTTAGTCTATATCTATAAAGGATAAAGATTCCATGAGACCAAGTTTCAACGAGCGTAGTTCGTTGACCACTGATTTCGACGCGATTCGAATCAGCCTCGCGTCGCCCGATCGGATTCTCGCCTGGTCGCACGGCGAAGTTACCAAGCCAGAGACCATTAATTATCGGACATTTAAGCCGGAGCGTGACGGCTTGTTCTGTGCCAAGGTGTTCGGTCCAGTTACTGACTGGGAATGCTTGTGTGGGAAGTATAAGCGAATGAAACACCGTGGTGTGATCTGTGACAAGTGTGGGGTTGAGGTCACGCAA
>Ga0163108_10000064_pt1 | contig 67717 bp, 59 predicted proteins | sample Fk1155metaG_FD_109644 | JGI IMG/M metagenome (GOLD analysis project Ga0163108, IMG submission 109644) | Marine microbial communities from the Central Pacific Ocean - Fk160115 155m metaG | ecosystem: Environmental > Aquatic > Marine > Oceanic > Photic zone | place: The Central Pacific Ocean...
ATTTGCTGCTTTACTGCAGAATAGGAAGTAAAGAGCTACTTCCCTTTGATGAAAAATTCTTCGCGCAAATACAATGGCTTGTAGATGACATTGAATATACGCCTTCAGAAACAGGTTTAATTGCTTGTATTAGGTCTAAAATTGACATGCAAATGCTTCATTTACAACTTATAGAGTACACAAAAAAAAGAAAGAATAGTGAGCCTGCGATTCTAATCGATTTAAAGTCTGGAAATGCAAAAGGAAATCTCAGAAAGATTAAAAAAAAGGATTACGAAAAATTCAAGTTCGATCCCTTTATCGGAAAAAGAACAAACATGGAAATTATCAAGGAAGAAGAAAAAAAAGAGATATCAGAAGAGACAATCAATAAAATTCTAGATGAGATATCTAAAAATGGGGTGGATTCTCTTGAGTCAAAAAAACTGGAAATTCTAAAGGCTTATTCTCTTTATTTACGCGCTGCAAATGGATGAAATAGAAAATAAAGACTTCCATAGGTTCGCCCAGTTCTTAATTGATCATTTTGAAGATGATGAGGTGCGTTTTGAATTTGAAAGTTTTGTGCTCATGACACATACTCTTATTCAAAAAGAACTCCGTGACCTTTCTTTTGGTTTATTTATTGAGCAACTTATCAAATTCAATGGGGTTTCATTTGTTGTGCCTCATTATGCGAACAAAATATCTCCATCTACTTTAAGCTGGATTCAAAAAAGATTTTACAACGACTTGTATTCTTTTTTTGTTTTTTCGTTTGGAGCAGATCAATTCGGAAAAATGCAGCTAACAGAAAAAGACATTACGGTTTCTGGTAAACAAGATTACTATGAATGTTCCAAAGAATTTCAAACAGACATGTGTCGAGTTAGACTTGATGGAGAAAAAGTTTGTTTGCTAGGTAAAGAGTTTTTTTCAACCTCAATAACCTTATCTGTTAATTAAGTAAAATTAAAGTTTAATTGTATTATTTGTCCCAACCTTTTTTGTGTTGTGTTGTCTTATCATAAATTTATAACATGATTTGCAAAATAATACCGAGTTTAATTTTCTTCCTTTCATTTTTTAGTAGCTTTTCTCAAACTTGGGAAAAATCTTTTTCCGCAGGAGATTTTGATATAAATGGCAATTTTTTAGGAGGTTCAGAAATAATGAACTTGGTTAGTCATAAAAACAAAGTATATGCTTCTGTTGGATATTGGCAAGATGCATCCAATATTTGGTATGGAGGGAACAATCCCTCTAATGGTTGGGGTCAAATAATATGCTTAGAAGGACAAAACCTTTCATGGAAAGAGGATTTTAATTTAGGGGCAAGTTTTTTAAGGCCTGAAGTATTAAAACAAGTAATATTTACCAAGGATTCTTTTGGCAATACATTAGCAGTTCCAGATACGGTATTAATAACCGCTGGATATTCCCCAAACTACCTAACTAGTCAAGTTTCTGCAAAAGCGTTTGTTAAAAATGACAATAGCGCTTCTTGGGAAGAGAGTTTGATATTTCAAGGTCCTTTGCCATCGGGAGAAAGTTACTCTATAAGAGATTTGTTAGTATATACGGACCCAGTAACTGGTGTTGAAAAGATTTTCTTGACAGTAGGAACACATGGTGTTTTTGTTGGCACATATAAGGCAAGTTTATTTGGAAAAATTCAGTGGTCACAGATTCCAGAGCTAGGCCAGTTAAGTGTTAGATCTTTGGGAATGACAATAGCGAATGGAGAACTATACCTTTCTTCGGGAAATAAAATTTACAAAAGAAATAATGGGTTTTCGCCAACATATTCTATTTGTCATGATTTTGCAGATTTGTCGGCAAACATCAATTCAGCAGTTGGAGGAGTAAGGGGGCTAACTACCGTTGCCAATCCCAATGGAACAAATGAATCTCTATTATTAATGTGGTGCCCTAATGGGCAATCAAAAGGCATTGTTTATCGTCTTGACCCGACAGTGTCAAGTTCATTTAATCGTGTTTACGAGGTAAAAATAGCAGCTCTTATGGAAAATTATTTACCAGGAATTAATGTGGATTATCTTCTTGGGGCATACAATGAGTTCTATTTATATGAAAATCCAATTAGCAATGAATCTTATCATATTTTAGGTTTTGAATCTTTAGTTACGGGGCAATGTCCAATTTGGAATTCTTATTACAGAGGTGCAATGTTTGCAAAAAGAGATGCTAATTTAAATTATACACTTGAAGAAGTTAATGGGGCAATTGGAGGCAATGATTCCCCTCTAGTTGCAACAAGATGTTATGTGAAATCTCCTTTTGAAGAGGCCGTTTATTTTGGGGGCTTTGATCCAAATAGTAATATTTCGACCAACAACGCATGGATTTTCAAAAGAACAATGAATAATTTAAATTTAAATGAATCTTTAGAATTTACTAATGAAATTAAAATATATCCAAATCCAGCCCGAGATTATTTAATAATTCAAAATGAAAGTGCTAATGAGCATTCTTTTAAGATTGTCTCAGCTTTAGGAAAAATAATGCTGCAAGGCAATCTACCACAGGGGTCCAAAACAATTGATTTATCAAAGTTTTCGGCGAATGTTTATTTCATTCAAACGCCATATAATTCAATAAAATTTGTGAAGACGAATTAACGATATTTGAGGACTTAAAACAAGCCTTTTTTAAGGCCAATTTCCTTCATTTCTGATTGCATCCTTGAGGCTTCTATTCCTGCACATTTTGCAAAATCGTCTTTATTGGATGCATATATAATTGATCGAGAGGAGTTAATTAATAATCCACAATCATCATTCCAACCTACTTCAGAAATATCGCTTAAACTTCCCCCTTGTGCGCCAACACCAGGAACAAGTAAAAAATGATGAGGAGCATGTTTTCTAACAAGACTCATGTATTCAGGCCTTGTGGCTCCAACAACATACATCAGATTGTCTGGGCTTCCCCAATTTTTACTTTTTTTAATAACTTGTTCAAAGAGGTGTTCTCCTTGTGTGTTTTTGATAAACTGAAAGTCATCAGCTCCTTTATTGGAGTTAAGTGCAAGTAGTGCAACCCATTTGTTTTTAACTGAGAGAAAAGGGCTTACACTATCCTCCCCCATATATGGAGCAACTGTAATGGCGTCACAATTATAGGTTTTCAAGAAAGTTTTTGCATAGTATAGCGAAGTGTTTCCAATATCTCCTCTTTTTGCATCTGCTATGCATAAAATATCATCTCCTATGTAGTCCACTGTTTTTTTAAAAGACTCCCATCCTTTTGGTCCATGACATTCATAAAAGGCAAGATTGGGTTTGTAGGCAACGACATATTTTCTAGTTGCATCAATAATTGCTTTATTAAAAGCAAATAAAGGGTCTTCTTCTTTTAAAAGATGGGCGGGGATTTTTTCTAAATCTGGATCTAAGCCCACGCATAAAAAACTTTGTTTCTTTTTTATTTCTGAGATAAGTTGATCGCGATTCATAAATTTTCTCCTTTAAGTTTCTCGGCATTTTCTGCAACTTTCAAGGCGTCAATCATTTCTTGTACATCCCCATTCATAAATGCGCTTAGATTGTACATTGTTTTATTTATTCTATGGTCAGTTATCCTTCCTTGTGGATAATTATAGGTTCTGATTTTTGCAGAACGATCACCTGTAGAGACCAATGATTTTCGCTGTTCTGCTCTTTCAGTATTTAAACGATCAAGTTCTTGTTGATATAGTCTGGATCTAAGCACAGAGATTGCTTTTTCAAGGTTTTTGTGTTGTGATCTTCCATCTTGGCATTCTACAACTGTATTTGTTGGAAGGTGAGTCAATCGAATGGCTGATTCCGTTTTGTTTACGTGCTGTCCACCTGCTCCAGATGCTCTATAGGTGTCTCGTCTAACATCGCTCATATTTAGTTCAAAGTCTACATCTTCAGCTTCTGGAAGAACCGCAACGGTTATTGCGGAAGTGTGAACTCTTCCTTGTGACTCTGTTTCCGGAACTCTTTGAACCCGATGAACCCCAGATTCAAACTTTAACATTCCATAGATGCCATCTCCTTCCACACTAACAGATATTTCTTTATAACCTTTTGTGGTTCCTTCAGAGCTGTTTAAAGCTTCAAATTTCCAGCCCATTGTTTTAAAAAACATGGAGTACATTCTATAGCAATCCTCTACAAATATACAGGCCTCATCGCCTCCAGTTCCTGCTCTTAATTCTACGATTGCATTTTTATCATCTTCAGGATCTTTTGGAATTAAAAGAACTTTAATCTCTTCTTCCATCTCTGGTTTTTTCTCTTCGAGTTCAGAGATTTCCATTTTTGCCATTTCGCGCAACTCCTCGTCTGTTTCTTCTGCAATAATTTGTCTGGCAGTTTTTATGTTCCCAAGTAAATTGTGATAAGCAGTAAAGTATTTGTTAACCTCTTCTAATTCTTTATATTCTTTATTTAATTTGATATACCGATCCATGTCGGAAATAATATCTGGATCAACGATAAGTCTTCCAACTTCTTCAAATCTGATATGAATAGCTTCTAGTTTTGTATATAAATTGTCCATAGATTAGCTCAAAGATACTATTACAATTTAATAGTGAATAGTTGATTTTTTAATTTATAACTACTTTGTCATTTTTTGACACCCAGCCCTCTTTGATTACCATAGCATACCACCTAGAATAACCAGGATAAATTTTTTCGGATATCCTGTTAAAATAGTTGTCTTTAAACGAATCTTTTATTGTTTTGCAAGGTGGGGTTGGTCGTGTTAATTTAATTACTGCATTTCCAATAGATATTTTCTGTCCAGGGTTCATTGATTTCCAATCAAGTCCTTTAATGGTTATGTTTTCTCCGGTCGATCCAGCAAAAATAGGATGTTCTTCTTTTTGTAAAAGATGAATTATTTCTAATGAATATAGACAGACAGCTCTATCTTTTCCACCATGATTTACAAGGTCATTTTGCTTATCTCCTTTAACTCCATATTTTCCAATAAATGTTTTGTCAATAGAATTTTTAGGAACCCCTCCATTTTTATTAACATTAATCGAAAAGACAGATGCCATTATTATGATGTTATACTTTAATTAAATTCAGACAATCTTTTAATAATAGAAGTTCCCTTTTTCTGAAAGAATACTCAGTTCTTTTTTGTCTGATTTTTCAACCCTTCCAACGATTTTAGCATCGACATTAAAAGATTTAGAAATTTGAATAATATCAGAAGCGATTTCTTCAGGAACATAAATCTCCATTCGATGCCCCATATTAAAGACTTTGTACATTTCTTCCCATGTCGTTGCGGATTCTTTTTGAATTAAATCAAATAGTGGTGGAACAGAGAATAGATTATCTTTAATAATATGTAGGTTGTCTACAAAATGAAGTACTTTGGTTTGTGCGCCTCCAGAACAATGAACCATTCCGTGTATCGACTTTCTATGATGGCTAAGAATTTTTTTAATAATTGGTGCATAGGTGCGGGTAGGAGATAAAACAAGTGAACCCACGTCAAGCTCTATTCCTTCCATTTTTTCAGTTAGTTTTTTTGATCCAGAATAAACCAAATCATTAGGAACCATTGGGTCAAAACTTTCAGGATATTCTTGGGCTAAAGATTTAGCAAAAACATCATGTCTTGCAGAGGTCAAACCGTTGCTTCCCATTCCTCCATTGTATTTATCTTCATAAGATGCTTTTCCAAAAGAAGAAAGACCAACAATAACGTCTCCAGCCGAAATATTGTCATTTGAAATAACTTCTGACCTTTTCATTCGACAAACTACTGTGGAGTCCACAATTATAGTTCGAACAAGGTCCCCAACATCTGCGGTTTCTCCACCGGTAGAGTAAATTTCAATGCCATGGCCTCTTAATTCTTCAAGAAGTTCTTCAGTTCCATTAATTATAGTTGAAATAACATCTCCTGAAATTAAGTTTTTATTTCTCCCAATAGTAGAGGAAAGCAAAATAGGCCCTGTTGCTCCCACGCACAAAAGATCATCGATATTCATAATAAGAGCATCTTGTGCTATTCCTTTCCAAACAGAAACATCTCCAGTTTTTTTCCAGTACATATATGCTAATGATGACTTTGTTCCTGCGCCATCAGCATGCATAACTACACAATGGTCTTTATCACCAGTGAGATAATCAGGAACAATTTTGCAAAATGCTTTCGAAAACAAGCCTTTGTCTACTTTTTTTATTGCCTGATGCACATCTTCTTTTCCTGCAGAAACACCCCTTAAGTTATACCTTTTATCTGACATAATAGGCCACAAAAATAGAAAAATCATCCCATTACAATGGTGTTATGATGTTTTTATTTTCTAATAAGTTTTTTCTTGATTAGTGAGCTCAAGAAGGAGTTTTATTTTTGTTCCTTTATCCAGAACACTATTGAATTCTCCATTTAATTTGGCAATCTTCATTCGATGCTTCACGTTTTGAATTCCAAGTCCTTCTTTGATTTTTGTTTCATCGAAACCGATGCCATCATCTTCAATTTCTATTTTAATTTGTTTATTTTCTTTTTTAAGACGAAAATAAATATGTTCAGCTCGTGAATGTTTGATCGCATTGTTTATTATTTCTTGAACGATTCGATATAAATTAAATTTATCGATATGAGAAATGTCTTCTTCGGAAACATTTTTTTCAATTTCAATAAAAAACTCAATTCTTCCTGTTGCGTTTATTCTATTTGCAAAACGATTAATGGCGTTTAAAAAACCCCTTTCTAATTCGGGAGGAAGCAAGTTATAAGCGATTTCTTTTATTTCTTTAATGCAGTTTTGTATGATTTTTCCAACTTCAACATGTTGCTCTTTTTGTTGTTCACTTACATTGATGTTTTGAAAGAGAAGATTTAAAAGCACCATGTTTTGTCCGATTCCATCATGGAGCTCTCTAGCAATTTTCTTTTTTTCACTTTCTTCTGCTTTAGAAATAATATCAAATTTGTTTTTTTCAAAAAGAACTTCTTCTGTTTTGTCAATGACATGAGCAATAAAAGAAAGTTTTTTTTGCTCTAGTTTGTTTATACTTAATTCTACAATTAAATCATCGCCATTATTCTTTTTCTGAGAAAATTCTTTTCGATAAGTAGACTTTTTGGTTAAGTTCTCAAATTTAAAAGAGTCTTTATAATTAAAATCATAAAAGGATTTTCCAATAATGGACTTTTCATCCAGTTGATATAAGCTTTGACTTGCTTCATTTGCCATTTGAATTTGAAGGTCTTCCCCTTCAAGTTTAAACATAGGTATGGGGGAATTGTTAAAAACATCACGATATTTTTTTTCTGAATGTTCTAATTCGTGGCTTAATGTTTTTCTTAGGATTCCATATCGAATAGTTTTTTCTAATAGTTGGGGCCTAATTTCACTTTTTAATAAGTAATCTTGAGCTCCTTTAGAAACCACTTCTGCAGCAAGGTTTTGGTCATCCATTCCAGATAAAACAATAACTGAACAATCACTAAAAAGGCGGTTGATGGCATCATAGGTCATGATTCCATTGGAATCTAGAATATTTAAATCCAATAAAATCAAATCTGGAGAAAATTCTTCGCTAGCTTCTTTGGCTTCTTTTATAGATTGAACAGATAGAGAGTCTCCAATTTTAAAGCCTAGTGTGGAAAGTTGAAATTGAAGTAAATCTGAAAAAGATCTATCGTCCTCAACAATTAATATTTGAGCAATTTCCATTGTTTAGCTTAATTTCTTTTAAAATATTTTTGAGTTTTGCTAAAGTACACTCTGTCTTTATCAATTAAGTTATTAATTGTATTCAAAAATGAAGATACATCTTTTTCTTCAAAACAATCCAAGGGGAAGTGCAATTGAATGCCTTTTATGTAATCAAAGTAAACAGATTGCTGATGTATACTAATTTTTCTTAACCCTTTAAAATAAAGTGAATAAACTTCTCGATCTGAAATAAATACAGCTTTAGAAGAAACAATTATTTTGAATTTATTTAATCCGTAAATAAGAAAACAAAAGGAGTCCAAGGCACTAATAAGAAGTGTTAATGATATGGCAATTGAAACAGGAGTTAATTTATAAAAAGCGAAAGATAAAATTAACATGAATAAAATTTCTATTGTCGTATATGTGATGGTCCTTTTTTTTCTTCCAGAGCCAATTTTAACACTCCACTTAAATTGATTTTTTTTATTTACAATATATAAGGATGTCCACCTTTTCAAACTTCTAAAAAAATGAAAAAGAAAACAAAGAAATGCTCCAATTAAAAAAACGCTGCTCTTATACGGGATTTCTTGGCCTGTAATGCCAAAACTATCAATAGGAACATCAAGCCCAACGTACACGCCAAGCAAAAGCATTGGGATGATAATCATTAAGGTGATGATATTTACAATTTTATTCATTTGGAATAGCTTTGATCATTTTTTTTTGAAGATCAATTTTGTGTTTAATAGAATCAATTTTTGCTTGTGTTTCTTCTCTAAATTTTTGTGAGCCTTTTGATTGTGCAAAAAAGCTTAAGTTTCTTTCAATTTGTAGCATTTCACTAGTCAGTTTATCTATATTTTTTCTTAGAAATGTTTTTTCTTTGTAAAGAATTTCTGTTCGATTTTTACCTGCAGGAATTGCATCAATTTTAGATTTAAAAAGAAGAATTTCTTTTTTTGTTGGGTCGATTTTTAATTTCTCGTATTGCTCGTCAAGATGAATTTTAAATGATCGATAGATGTTTTTTTGCTTCTCTTTTGGAAGCCCACCTAGTTGTTTGTATTGTATTGAGAATTGCTTTAATTCTTCTAGGTCTTTGTTTAAATCTCCGGCAGTCTGGTACTCTTTAATTGAATTAATCAATGCATCGTATAGAGCTATGTTTTTTTCTTTTTGTTTTTCTTCTTGTTTTTCAAAATCTTCTTTGGCTTTAAAAAAATCATCACAAGGCTTTCTAAACGCCCTCCACAATTTGTTTTCATGACGTGGGCCTGCATTTCCAATTTTCTTCCATTCTATTTGAAGTGATTTAAAAGATTTTGAAGTTTCATTCCATTCTGAAGAATCTTTGAGTTCATTTGCTTTGTTGATTAGAGCCTTCTTTTTTTCAATAAAAGGGTTGTAGTGCTTTTCAAGGTTTTGATTAAAAGATTTTTTTTGATTGAAAAAGTCATCGCAATATGCTCGAAATTCTTTCCATACAGCCTCATTTTCTTTTTTTGGACCAAATCCAATTTGTTTCCATTTTTGTTGAAGATCTTTAATGTTGTTTGATTCAAAGTTCCATTTTTTAAGACTGTCGATTTCATTGATTCGATCAGTGATTTCTTTTATTTTTTCAATAAGCGCTTTTTTTCTTTCAATGTTTTGCATCATTGCTGAACGACGCTCACTATAAAAGACATTTACCTTGTCATAAATAGACCTTACCGCTTGCCAATAAGCTTCTTTTATTTTTTCCCATTCATTGTTGGGCGCTGGTCCAATTTCTTCCCATTCATCTTGATGTTTTCGGAGTAAATCCTCGACATCTTTAATGGATTTTATATTCAATAAACTTTGAATTTCTTTTATCTTTTCATTTTTTAGTTGAGCATTGCGATGATAATCATGCTCTTTAAGCTCTTTATAGATGTTGATGTTATAGAAAAAAAGCTCCATTAGTCTTGAGTATTCCTTTTGGACTTCATCTCTTTTAACCCTAGGAATATCCCCAGTTTTTTTCCAGATTTCATGGATTTCTTTTTGAATGGAGAAAGCTGCACCAATGTTTTCTTCATTTTCAATAACCTGCTTAAGTTTTTCGATTAAGCTTCTTTTTTGTTTTAAATTTTCTTCTTCAAGAATTTTAACTATTTCAAGTTGTTTTTTTCTTTTTGTTTGAAATATTTGAAATGCAGATTTAAAGGCATCTTTTTCATTTTCAAATTTTAAAGGAGTGTATTCACTCCCCTTTTCTCTAGCTTCTAGCTCTTTGACTTGTTCTTGACGTTCTTGTTCTAAAATGAAGTCATAAAACTTCCCCCTTATATCTTGAGCATCTCTCCCTAATGAGATTAGATCTTCCTGCTCAATCATTTTTTCAATTGATTCAATAAAAGAAACTTTTTCCATGGTGTCTTTAGCTTGTTTGATTGGTTTTGTATGCGGTTAGTTTATTGAGTTCTGAAATACGTTGATTTAATAATTCAGAGTTTATTTCTAAAAGTCTTTTTGTTCCAAATTTTTCCACACAAAAAGAAGCTAAAGCAGAACCAGCGATTATTGCTCGCTTCATATTTTCAAATGAATGATTATTACTTGAAGCAAGATATCCCATAAAGCCACCAGCAAAAGTATCACCGGCCCCAGTAGGGTCAAAAACATCTTCAAGAGGAAGGGCTGGAGCAAAAAAGATTTCTTTTTCATGAAAAAGAAGTGCTCCGTGCTCTCCTTTTTTAATAATAAGATATTTAGGTCCCATAGAACGAATTGTTTTGGATGCTTTAACCAGAGAATATTGGCCAGAAAGCTGTCTTGCTTCCTCATCATTAATGATTAATACATCTACAAGAGAGATGGTTTTTTTAAGTTCGTCAAGAGCAATATCCATCCAAAAGTTCATGGTGTCCATGGCAATAAGTTTTGGACGTTTTTCAAGTCGTTCAATAACTTGTCTTTGAACTTGAGGAGAAAGGTTTCCAAGCATTAAATAATCAGAATTTTGGTATTCATCAGGCACAATTGGGTCAAAATTTTCTAATACATTTAGTTCCGTAGTTATTGTGTCACGAGAATTCATATCGTTATGATATTTTCCAGACCAGAAAAAAGATTTTTCCCCTGTTTTAATTTGCAAGCCCAGGGTGTTTATTCCTTTATTTTGCATTTCTGTAATAGTTGAGTTAGGAAAATCATCTCCAACTACAGAAATAATGCCTTGGCTTTTAACAAAGAAAGAAGATGCAAGTGAAATAAAGGTTCCTGCTCCACCAACAATCTTATCGGTTTTCCCAAATGGAGTTTCAATAGCATCAAAAGCCACACTTCCTACGGTTAATAATTTCATTTAAGATCGAATTATGTAAATAAATATTAAAATAGAGCGCAAAGGTAAGAAAAACAGAAGTTTTAGTTTCTATTAATTTTATATGAGTAAAAAAAAAGTATATAATATAAAATTTAACTAATATTGATGAATGCAAGACATTGGTTTTTTAAGTGTACTCCCTCCTTTAGTGGCAATTTTTTTAGCAATTAAAACAAGGCAGGTTTTTGTTGCTCTGACTACAGGCGTTTGGTTGGGATGGGTTATTTTATCCAATGGGAACCCATTTGAGGGAACAATAGCAACAATAGATGCAATCGTGAATGTTTTTAAAGACCCCGGAAACACTAGAGTGGTTTTTTTCACCTTACTTGTGGGCTCTCTTATTGCTTTTATGCAAAAATCTGGAGGGATTGAAGGGTTTATAAATTATATGGGAAAAGTAGTGTCTGATGATTCTGATAAAATAAAAAAAAACAGAATAAAAGTGCAATTAATGGCTGCTGTTACTGGAGCTGTAATTTTTGTGGAATCTAATATTTCTGCCCTTACTGTTGGAACTGTTTTTAGACCAATTTTCGATAAACTGAAAATTTCAAGAGAAAAACTGGCTTATATTGCCGATTCTACATCTGCTCCTTCAAAATTGCTTTTTCCTTTTAATGGCTGGGGAGCTTTTATCATAGGTGTTCTTGCTGTGCAGGGAGTTGAAAGCCCTTTTAAAGCACTAATATCTTCAATGCTATTTAACTTTTATCCAATTTGTGTTCTTTTGATCCTGTTCTTTTTTGTGTTTACAGGAAAAGATATTGGGTTAATGAAAAAGGCGGAAAAGAGAGCGAATAACGAAGGTAAACTATACAATGATGGAGCAAAGCCAATGGTTTCCGAAGATATTACAATGCTTGAAACTAAAAAAGGAGTTAAGCCAAAAGCGTTTAACATGCTTTTCCCAATAATTTCTATGATTTTCTTCATGCCTTTAATGTTGTTTTACACAGGGTGGTCAGGTTCTAGTGGCATTTCATCTCAGGGCTTCTTTAGCACATTTTTTACAACTATCGGCAATGGTTCTGGTTCAGCTGCTGTATTATATTCAGTGTTGTTTTCATTGCTTGTTAGTGGAGTGCTCTATAGAGTGAAAAAAGTTTTGTCTATCAAAGAATTAATAGAAACAACAATTAAAGGCATGTCAGGCATGGTTTCATTGGCATTGTTAATTGTTTTAGCATTTGCTATAGGGGGCATTTGCAAAGAAATGGGAACCGGTAAATATGTGGCTGAAGTCTTAACCGATCATCTTCATCCATCACTTATACCCCTTGTTTTATTTCTTACAAGTTGTATTATTTCTTTTTCTACTGGCACTTCTTGGGGAACATTTGCTATAATGCTGGCTATAGCAATACCTTTGGCTGGGCAGTTTGACATAAGTCTTTCTTTGGTTATTGCGGCATCTTTAGGTGGTGGATTGTTTGGAGATCATTGCTCTCCAATTTCTGACACATCGGTAATATCTTCTATGGCTGCGGCAAGTGACCATATAGATCATGTGAAAACTCAGCTTCCTTATGCACTTCTAGCGGGAATAATCACTGCGGCAATGTATTTAATAATAGGTCTTGTGTTTATTTAAATTATAATGTCGTTATTTTTATTTAAAATAAGTTAAAAAAAAGCAAACTGTTTTATTTTGTGCTCTTTGTTTAATAAGTTTACGGAAATATTAAAAAAAATAAAACATGAAAAGAGTTATATTAGGGTTGTTTGTTGCAGGAACGTTTTTAGTTTCTTGTGGTGGACCAAGTCCAGCAAAAGATGTTGAAGGAACAGTTAAGCTAAAGCAAGATGTTAATGCATCACTTGAAGATTATTATAATCAGGTTCTTGAAAATCAAAAAGAAGTTGATGAATTAAATAAAGAGTGGGAAGAGGTTACTAAAAAAGAACTTTTAGAAGAATATGGTGGCGTTGAAAAAGGTGTTTTTAATCTTGAAGAAAAAGTAAAGAAAAATGAAGAGCAAGCAATTTCTGATTGGATTGCTTATCAAGTTGCTAAGCATGAACATAATGCAGAAATTGATGATGTTAACGAAGTGAGTGATAGTGACGCTGATGATTATTCTGATAAAAACTGGGCATTTGAAACATCTAAAGAATTGTTAGGTCTAATCCATTCAGATGATAAAATGAAAGCAGATAAAGAAAAGTTAGCTGCAGATCTTAAAATTGAGGATGATAAAATGACAGAAATTCAGAAAAAACTTAAAGAAGCATACAAAACTTGGTATGATAATGAGTTCAAAGGGAAGAAAGAAGATTTCAACGAACTTCAATTGATGTAATATATAAGAGGATAAAACATTATTAAAAAAATAAAATAAAAAACATGAAAAAAAATATAATAGGCCTATTTGTTGCAGGAACGCTTTTAGTTTCTTGTGGTGGCCCAAGTCCAGCATCAGATGTTGAAGGAGCTGTTGCTCTTAAGCAAGACATGCACGCAACTCAAGGAGATTATTTCAATCAAAAACTTGAAAATCAAAAAGAACTTGATGAGATGGAAAAAGAGTGGGAAGAAGTAACTAAAAAAGAGTTGCTAGAAAAATACGGTGGTGTTGAAAAAGGTGTTTCTAATCTTGAAGAAAAAGTTAAAAAAAATGAAGAAGAAGCAATTGATGATTGGATAGCATACAAAATCGCAAAGCGTGAGTATAGTAAAGCAAGATCTGAAGTGCGTGAGTCCCTTGAATCTATAGAAGAAGATTATGATGAGTTAAAATGGGCTTATAAGACTTCAAAATCTTTATTAGATTTAATTCATTCAGATGATAAAATGAAAGCAGACAAGGAAAAACTTGCTGCAGACATTAAAATTGAAGACGACAAGCAGGAAGAAGTTGAGAAAAAAATCAAAGAAGATTATAAAACTTGGTATGATAATGAGTTCAAAGGAAAAAAAGAAGATTTCAATGAACTTAGATTATAAGTAATCTATATTAATTATTAAAAAAAAGCCACAAGAAATTGTGGCTTTTTTTATATAATAAAAAGCGATTTATTCTCCTCAATTTCATAAAGCGTTTCCTTAATTTCATTTAAATCCATGGAGGTAACTAACTTCATTCGGTATGGTTTAAAATGCGAAATTCCTCTAAAGTAATTTCCATAGTGTCTTCTCATTTCTACAATTCCAAGAGATTCGCCTTTCCATTTAACACTCATTTCTAGATGTTCTCTACAAATCGCAACACGTTCTTTTAAATCTGGGCCATCTAGATGTTGTTTGGTTCTTAGGTAGTGTTTTATTTCATTAAAAATCCATGGATATCCAATACTTGCTCTGCCAATCATCACCCCATCAACACCAAATTCATTTTTGCAAAAAAGCGCTTTTTCAGGGCTATCTATATCTCCATTTCCAAAAACTGGAATATGCATTCTTGGATTGTTTTTAACTTCTCTTATAAGACTCCAATCAGCCTCACCTTTGTACATTTGTTTTCTAGTTCTTCCATGAATGGAGATGGCTTCAATTCCAACATCTTGAAGTCTTTCGGCAACCTCGACAATAAATTTGCTTTTATCGTCCCATCCAAGTCTGGTTTTAACCGTTACAGGTAGTTTTGTGGATTTGACAATTTCTTCGGTCATTTTCACCATTTTAGGGATATCTTGCAGAATTCCTGCTCCAGCTCCCTTGCAAGCTACTTTTTTAACCGGGCATCCATAGTTGATGTCAATTATATCCGGATTTGTTTTTTCAATAACTTTTGTGGCTTCAATCATGCTTTCAATCTGTGATCCAAAAACTTGAATCCCAACAGGTCTTTCGTATTCATAGATATCTAGTTTTTGAACACTTTTTGCTGCATCTCTAATTAGCCCCTCTGAGGAGATGAATTCGGTATACATTAGATCTGCTCCATGTTTTTTACAAAGGGCTCTAAATGGAGGGTCACTAACATCTTCCATAGGAGCTAGTAGAATTGGAAAATCTCCGAGCTGTATATTTCTAATCTTAACCATGAAACGCAAAGATACGACAATCTATATTTACAATAAAACAAACTTAAACACGTCTTTTTTCTATCTTTGATATAATATGTAAATACAAGAATATGTTAATGCCTTTTAATCTCCATAAATGGATCAAAGAAAATAGAGAGTTATTAAAACCGCCAGTTGGAAATAAAAATTTATATATAGAAGCTGGAGATTTTATAGTGATGATTGTTGGTGGACCAAATGCTAGAAAAGACTATCATTATAATGAAAGTGAAGAGCTTTTCTATCAAATAGAAGGAGATATAACTGTTAGAATTCAGCTAGATGGCAAACCAAAAGATATTCAGATAAAAGAAGGAGAAATATTTTTACTCCCTCCCAATATTCCTCATTCCCCAATAAGAGGAGCAAACACAGTTGGTCTTGTTGTTGAGTTAGTTAGAAAGGAGAGGAATTTAACAGATGGATTGCTGTGGTTTTGTGATAATTGTAATGCCCAATTAAAAAAATATGAATTTCCATTAGAAAATATCGAAACGGATTTTCTTTCTCGTTTTAAAGAATTTTATTCTTCTGAAGAAATGAGAACCTGTGATGAGTGTAATACATTAATGAAGGTTGATAATCGTTTTGTTTAATGAAAGAAGAGAAAGGCAATAAAAAAACAAACCAATATCTTCGGTTTTCATCTCTTGGAATACAGATGGGGGCTAGTATTGCCTTTTTTACCTGGTTGGGGACTTATTTGGATGAAAAACAAAATTTAAAAACTCCCTGGTGGACCATTTCACTTTCATTGTTTGGTGTAATTGCTTCTCTGGTTTTGGTAATTAGGGAGGTTATCAAAATGAATAAATGAAGATTAAGCAGTATTTTGTTTTACGCCTTTTTTTTTTATTACTGCTTATACTGCTTCCTTATTTTGGATTGTTATTTTTTAACATAATCTCTGTTGAAAAAGAAAAAGCAGCTTTTTTTTCTTTATCATTAATCTTTGTGGCATTTCTTGGGGCTATAATTGTCTTTCCCGAAATTGGAAAAAAAGAAGAAGGTTTTATTGTTCGATTTTTAATAATGACAACTTTTCAGCTTTTATTTATGATGGCTGTTTTGTTGTATGAAACATATTCTTTTACCAATGATATAAAACAAGCTGTCCTTCATCAATTAACTTTATTTGTTTTATATGTTGTTTTTCAATCTGTTTTGTTGGCAAGAACACAAAGAAAACAATAAAATTAACGAGACGATTTTTTGTATAATGAGATTTTATAAGCGTATGAAAGCTTTAGTATTAGATAATTTGTTGGATCTGGAAGATTTATTTTTCTATCATAGAGGAAAGAAAACCCAAGCTCGTGAGGCCCTTCGAGTTCTAGATCAATTCCAGCAGAAGTTCGGATTTTGTTAAATCTTTTTCCAAGAGGACCATTGCTTGGATTATAATAAAATTCACAAGAAAAACTGGGTGTAAAAATGCTGTTTTCAATGTCATATTTTATTCTTGGTCTTAAACGAATCGCGTTATCAAAATCAGGTTCATAATCATTAGAGAAGATTCGTCCAAAAGCATATTGATATCGAAGGCGGAAGTTTCCAGAAACTCTATTTTGTTTATATGAAAAGCTAAGGTTTGAATTAATTCTGTTTGAATTCAAATAGTTTTTATTTGCCTGTTTTTTAGAAATTATACGATAGTCTATAGAGGCATTAACCCATTTAAATAGTTTATATTTCAAACTAAATTGAGTGAACGAAGTGCTAAGCCCATTTCCTCCGAATCGATTGTTGTTTTCCGTGTTTATAGAAATCTCTGGTGTTATTTTTGCCTTAAAACCCGCTTCAAGCCAAACTTGACCTTCATTTTGAGCTAAAACAAGGTTGGGAAGAATGAAAATCCAACATGCAAAAAGGATTCGGATATTCATTAATATTTTCTTACAATGATTTCACCTAAATCAAAAACCTGATTCTTCTCAGAAATGGTTACTGGATGTACAATTACAGTATCATGCTCAGCTCCTTGTATTTCTTCATATACAAAAATTTGATAATTTCCTTTTTGAAGATATCGAAATTCAAAGCTACCATCATAGCTTGTTTTGATGTCATTATCGTAAAAAGTATTTTGATCCCCATAGACAATATAAACATCTCTGTCTGCCCCAGGGTAGGTGTCCTGAAGAGTAGTTCCAGAGTTATTATAATCTTGAACGATTATTTTTCCTTTAATTGTTGCTGCGCCACCTTCTCCTTCAACTTTGGTGCACGATGAGAAATGGAAAAAGATTAAAATTCCAAGAATAAAAGTGATTGATTTTAATTTCATATTATTTTAACATTAGTTTAATACAAAGATATTAATATTAATAAAAGGTTGGATTCTGTGATTTTAAACCAACCTAGACCTCAAAAACATCGTCTAATTATTAAGCAAAGTAGAACAAAATTTTGTTTTCAGACCTAAAAATTAATTATAATAACCTATATTTATACCACAACTAAACTATGAAACCTTATACTAATTCCTTTAAAATTTTACTGGTATTTCTTTGCATTTTTTCAATTTTTTCATATTCTTCTCAATTACTAATAAATGAATATTCTGCATCTAATAGAAATATTCAGGCAAATTCTTATGGAGATTATGAAGATTGGATAGAGATTTATAATGCGACATCTTCTTCAGTTGATCTTTCCAACTGGTACTTGTCGGATAAATCTTCAAATTTGACCAAATGGCAAATACCAAGTGGATCTGTTCCTGCAAATGGATACACCTTGCTTTATTGTTCTAAAAGAGATGAAGTCACTGGTGGTGGTGAACTTCATGCCAGTTTTGGATTGTCTCAAACTGAAGGAGATTGGATCATTTTATCTAATGACCTAGGAAGTGTGATCGATTCATTCAAAATAGTTCATATGAGTAAAACAGACCATTCAGTAGGAAGGTCGACCGATGGAGCGCTTGATTTTAAATTATTTACAAGCCCAACTCCAGGGGCTAGTAACACAGGGGCTCAGAATTTTTACACTTCTAAACCAGTATTTGATTTATCACCAGGGTTTTATATTGGCTCTCAAACTTTGAACATAACATGTGCTGACCCTTCAGCAACAATAAGATATACTACAGATGGATCTGTTCCAACTATTTCTTCCACTCTCTATAGTGGAGCAATTAACATTTCTAACACAACAGTTGTTAGGTCAATTGCTTTTGGAGCAAATGAACCATCTTTTACCGAAACAAATTCTTATTTTATAGATGTTACGCATACAGTTCCTGTAGTTTCTGTATGCGGTCAACAAGTAATGCAATTATTGTTAGGGAATCAGATGACACCTGTCGGTGGCTTTGAACTTTTTGAAGAAGATGGCTCTTTTATAGATGAAGGAGAAGGGGACTTTAATAAACATGGAAATGATTCTTGGGCTTATAATCAGAGAGGATTTGACTTTATAATGCGAGATCAATATGGCTATAATGGAAGAGTTAATCATCAAATTTTTCATGAATCTTCCAGGCCAAAGCATCAAAGACTTATTTTGAAACCAGCCGCCAGTGATAATTATTCATTTGAAGATGGAGCTCATATAAGAGATGCGTTTATTCACACACTATCTATAAAGGCAAAGATGAAGTTGGATGAAAGAACATCAAGATCATGTGTGGTTTATGTCAATGGGCAATACTGGGGAGTATATGAAATAAGAGAAAAAGCAATGAACCATGATTATACAGATTATTATTATAATCAGGATAAGTATGATTTGTATTATCTTAAAACTTGGGGAGGAACATGGGAGCAATATGGAGGAGCAAATGCGACAAATGATTGGAATACTTTAAGAGCATATGTAGCTGCCAACAATATGGGAGATCCAAATTTATTTAATTATGTAGATAGCCTTCTTAATTGGAAATCTTTGTCTGATTATTTTATGTTTAATTCTTATGTGGTGAATAAAGACTGGCTAAATTGGAATACAGCATGGTGGAGAGGGACAAAGCTTAGTGGAGATAAGAAAAAATGGCGTTATACACTTTGGGATCTAGATGCTTCTTTTGGTCATTACATTAATTACACTGGAATCCCTGACCCAACAGCAAATGCAGATCCATGTAATGCGGAGAATCTACCCGACCCTGGAGGACAAGGGCATACAGATATATTACAGAAACTAATTAATGAAAATCCTCAAGTAGAACAATATTATATAACAAGATATATAGACCTTATAAACACTTATTTTTCATGTGATTCAATGCTTGCAATGCTTGATAGTATGATTTTGGTTATAGATCCAGAAATGCCAGCTCAAATTGCTAAATGGGGAGGAACCTATGCGGGTTGGCAAGCAAATGTGCAAACTATGAGACAGTTTATAAATGATAGATGCGCCGCTTTACAAGCAGGACTTGTAAATTGTTATAGTTTATTAGGGCCTTTCCCAGTGACTTTTGATGTCAGTCCGGCTAATGCGGGTGAAATAAAAGTTAATTCTGTTTGGGCTCCATTTTATCCATGGGTAGCAGATTATTATGGGGGTATAGCAACAAATATTATTGCAAAACCAGCTTCGGGGTATGTATTTGATCATTGGGAATACAATGTAGGTCCATTAACTCAAATTGACCAACAAGACACTAATAGCTTTGATTTAACTGCAGCAGAGAGCATAACCGCATTTTTTGTTCAATCATTTCCTGATGCAGATGGAGATGGTTTGTCAGATGCTGAGGAACAAACTTTAGGAACGGATCCTAATAATCCAGATACAGATGGCGATGGAATAAGTGATGGTGACGAGGTAAATGGTGGCAGTAATCCTCTTGACCCTTGTGATCCCAATCCTGCTCCGGGATGTTTCAATGGAATACATATCCCTACTGCTTTTTCACCAAATGGTGTTGGAAATAGTTTGAATAACACTTATTCTATTATTGTTGGAAGTGATATTAAATCTATTAACTTTAATATTTATGATCGATGGGGCAATATTGTGTTTGAATCGAGTAATAAAGAATTTGTATGGACTGGAGAATTCAACGGAAGGCTCTGTAATTCTGGTGTATATGCATACATGGTAAATGTGGAATATTGGAATGGCTCAATAGAGGTTAAGTCTGGAAATATTACTTTAATTAGATAATTAATGAAAAGCGTATTTTGTATTTGCATCTTTTTTTTAAGTATCTGTGTTTATTCACAGGATTTTCATTTTTCTCAATATAATAGAACGGGAATAATTCTTAATCCTGCTATAACTGGGGTTTTTAACGGTTGGGAAAGAGTATCTGTCGCACATAGAAATCAATGGCTTGGGGCAAACACTCAATTTATGACAAGTGCTGCAACAGCAGAATTGACATTGGGTAAAGGATATAGAAATGAAAAGTCCTATATGGGATTTGGTTTTATGTTTTTAAATGATGTTGGAGGAGATGCCAATTTTGGATTAAGAACAGGTGGTGTAACAGTTAGTGGCGTTATACCTATAGATAGATTGCATTCTTTGTCAGTAGGTCTTCAAACTTCTTTTGGGAATCGTGTTGCCGATTTAACAAACCTCACCTTTTTATCTCAATGGAATGGAAGTGTTTTTGACCCGTCTATTTTGACGGGAGAAGAAGGGGGGCTAGCATCGTTTAGTTATTTAGATGCTGGGGTTGGAATTCATTATCGATATGGAAAAATGCAAACAAAAGTTATTCGAGAAAGTGATTTTTCAATGGAATCTGGATTTTCAATTGCGCATATTAATAAGCCAAGATTAAGATATAGCAATATTACTTCAGATAGATTGTATATGAAATTTCAATTATATACCAATTTGTTTTTCACCTTTTCAGAAATGTCTGGATTGGAGTTAGATTTATTACAAGTAAAACAATCAAATCATTATGAAACAATTGGTGGAGTGATCTTTAAAACTAGGTTTAAAGATGCATCTCATGTGACAAAGCAAGCTCAAGATTCTTATTTTGGCATCGGAACTTACGCGCAGTCATCAGGGGTTATTATTCCAACCATAACAATTGATTGGGGTGCGTTTACCTTGGGTCTTTCTTATGATATATCAATATCAAAAATTAGAAAAGCCTATACTGGTTCTGCAGAGATTTCATTGAGTTATAGAACAACAAAAAGGTCTTTATTTGGACGCTAATTTGTTTTTTCTACATGAATTAAATCTGCATCTTCTTTTCGAAGAGAAATAAGTGAATCATCACAATTAATGGCAATAGGCCCAGAGAAAGCAGCGCTTAATTCCCATATAATTCTTTTTCCTTCAATTATGCCAAGCTCATATAGCTTTGCTTTATATGGAGAGTTTTCAATTTTCACAATAATTAATGGTGTGTTTTTTGAGGCTGAAGTCAATTTCATAGATAAAAATTAATGGGTGTAATTTTTAAGAACGATTCTGATTGTATGTCTGGTTTTCTGTTCTAAAATGTTTTTTTTTCCTTTAGTAACAAAATCAATTGTTTTTTGATCATAATGTCTAATTGTAACCAATTCTAGTCCTTCGTTATATCTAATCTGATAATCATCTTCAAAAGTAGAAAGAACTTGATTTAGATTAATTTTTTTGTGATCTAATAAAATGGAAAAGCTTAATGCGGAATTTTGCATCACATTAATTTTGGCGTTTATTTTAGCTAGCCTTGAAAATATATCGCTTAAATTTTTTTCTACTAAGAACGAAAAATCTTTGGGTCTAATAGAGAATAATATTTGATTGTGTTTAAAAATAAATGAAGGAATTAGCTTGTCTTTTTCTTTTGAACTATGAATAATTGTTCCATCTTTTTGAGGACTAAGAAATGATTTGACATAAAGAGGAATCCCTTTGTTGTGTAATGGCTTTATTGTTTTGGGGTGAATAACAGAAGCTCCATAATAAGATAATTCAAGAGCTTCTCTAAAGGAAATTTGATCAAGTTTAATAGTGTTTTTAAAAAATTTCGGGTCAGCATTCAACATTCCAGGAACATCTTTCCAGATGTAAACTCCTTGAGCATCTCCACAATAAGCAAAAATTGCGGCTGAAAAATCAGATCCCTCTCTGCCAAGAGTAGTGGTTTCATTCATGCTGTTTTTTCCAATAAATCCTTGTGTTACGATAACGGAGTGTGATTTAAATAGTTCGGGAATATATTGGTTATATTTTTTTTGTGTTTCATTCCAAATAACACTCGAATCTTCGTGTTTTTTACTTGTTTGAATTATACTTTTTGCGTCACACCAACATGATGATTTTCCATTATATAATAAATAATGAGATAATATTTTAGAAGAGATAAGTTCGCCAAAAGAAACAATGTGAGAATAATCTTTGGAGGATGCTTTTTCTTTGTTATTATAATAATCTGAGAGTTCTTTTGTTAAACATTCTAATTGATTTAAAATGGCATTTTTTTGTTCAAAAAAAAGGTTTTCTGCAATTTCTTGATGAAAGGTTTTAAATTGATTGATTAAAGAATCGTATTCTATTTTATTGTTTTGTTGATACGATTCAAAGGCTTTTTCCAAAAGATTTGTTGTTTTCCCCATTGCAGAAACAACGACAATAATTTTTTCGTTTTTGTATAAAGAAAGAATGTTAGAAACATTTTTTACTGCGGAAGCATTTTTTACTGATGCGCCGCCAAACTTAAATACCTTCATGCAATGTTAAAAAATGAAATAAAAATCAAAGGTAGAAAATTACTCTCTTTTTTCAGAAAAAAACTTCTTCAATAGTGCTGCAGACTCTTCAGCAAGCAATCCGTTAACAACAAGAGTTTTGGGATGATAAAATTCATGAAGGTTTACGTGCTTTCTTTTTTCATCTCTTGCGCCAAAAACAACTTTATCAATCTGAGACCAGTATAATGCACCAACACACATTTGACATGGTTCTAACGTAACATACATAATACATCCGGTTAAGTATTTCGAGCCAAGGTATTCAGAAGCAGCTGTGATAGCTTGAATTTCAGCATGCGCTGTTACATCATTTAATTGCTCTGTTCGATTAAAACTTCTGGCAATTATTTGTTTGTTTGCAACAATTACAGCGCCAACAGGAACTTCATTATTTTCATAGGCTAATTTTGCTTCATTTATAGCCTGTTTCATGAAATATTCATCATTGAATGGGGATATCATGTTGTAATTGTCTTTTTTATTTACCTGATTATGCTCACACTACCCGTTTTGTTTTCTGCTCCTTTTTTATTCAAATCAATGATATAAAAATAAGATCCGACAGGAAGGTTCTTTCCATATAGTTGACCATTCCATGGATTGTCTGAATATTTTCCTGTTGTACTTTGAAAAAGTAATTCTCCCCATCTGTCATAAATGTGCACGGAGTTTTCTGGAAAATAGAGGTCAATATTGGTTAATTCCCAAAAGTCGTTGATGAGATCATTGTCTGGTGTAAAAGCAGTTGGAATAATTAAATGACAATCGTATACAGTTAATTGATACTTAACAATAGAATCACAACCACTAATATTGAATAAAGTGTCTATTTGTATTCCTTCATTTTCGAAAAGATGGTTGTCAATTGTAAACGGAAGTTGATCTGAACAAATGCTTGTGTCAATTGAATTTGCAGTTCCGTTTTCATGGTTGTTGCTTGCCAATACCTCAAGATTTAAAGAGTTTAATGAATCACACCCTGAAAAACTTGTTAAAGTATCTGTTTTTATTCCTGCAGAGGTGAATGTTATCCCATTCCATATAAAGGGGAGTTGATAGTCACAAATCGTATCAAAATAAATGCTTGTAGATGGGGGTGTTACAGCTAGACTTAATGAAGCTAATGAGTCACAACCATTAAATCCAATTAAAGTATCTGTCTGGACCCCTGTGTCATTAAAGGTTAATCCATTCCAAGTAAAGGGAAGTTGATTGTCACAAATAGTGTCGAAAGAAAGGCTTGTTGAATAGGGATTAACCGCGAGGTGCATTGTAACTAAAGAGTCACATCCGCCTGAATTAGTTAGGCTGTCTGTTTGTGATCCAGAAGAATTGAAGGTTAATCCATTCCAGAGATAAGGCAGTTGTCCATCACAAATTGTATCATATAAATTGCTTGTTGATGGAAGAATTACAGTTAGATTTAATGTTGCTAATGAGTCGCAACCTGTAGCTCCAATTAATGTGTCCGTTTGTGATCCAGAAGAATTGAACGTTAAGTTATTCCATAAATAAGGAAGTTGATTATTGCAAACAGTAAGGTTGGTAACGCTGTTGTTTGGAGGAGGAGATGTGTTTGTACAATTATTGGTTAATGATGCAATGTATAGAGCATTTTCATTATTGTTGGGTTGTCCTGGGGTTTCATTTCCGTTTGAACATAAGTCACTTGACCAGTTTGCTTGAATGTAAGGATCATTTGAAATAGAGTTTATAAAGGAAAAAACCTTTCCAGAGGCAGATCCATTAAAGTAAATCATGTTGTTTACATTGTTGTTTCCCCAGCTAATACCATGAGTTATATTAGGAGGAGAAGACGGTTCAATAGTTAAAAAAGAATCGTTTGAATTTGACATCCCAACTGACCACCAACTGCCACCAGCTGTCCATCCGGTATTTAAGTATGAACTAGAGGTGTTGTTAGGGCTTGAGGCATGTCTGTCAAATAAGATAGATGAAACTGGAATAATAAGATTGCAGTTATTATCATCAACTATTGTATCAGGAGTTCCTATTTGAGGATTTAAATCTGCATCATTATATATTGTAATCAATGTTCCTGTAGGGATGCAAGACCAGTAAATGTTTTGTGAAAAACGAATTGCTCCTGGGGCAATTCCAACACCAGAGCTAGGTCCGCCCGAAAAATACCCATTATTGTCATCAATTATCCATCCTCTCAAATCGATACAGTTGTTACAGAGGTTAGGGACTACCAGAAATTCCACATATTCTTTTCCGCCACTTAAACCTTGAGACACTTCATTTATAATTAATTTCTGAGAAAAGCATAGTGTATTAAAAATACAAGAGAACACAAAAAAAATTAAAAATAGAAGATGATTTTTCAAAGGTGAAAGTTTTTCTAATTCGAAATTAATTATTCTATAAACATCTTCCAAAAGTTTAATAAACAACAATTTATTTATTGGATATTAAAATAAACTTGACAAGGGGGGGGGCAATGTTGTATATTTGCCGTCCTAATTAAATTTAGTTTTATGAGTAAAATGAAATTATCAGAGTTTAACTTTGATTTACCAGAGGAATTGATAGCCAAGCACCCAACATATAATAGAGATGAATCAAAATTGATGGTCATCCATCGAGATACTGGAAAAATAGAACATAAAATCTTCAAGGATATTATAGATTATTTTGATGAATCGGATGTGATGGTGATGAATAACACCAAAGTTTTTCCTGCACGAATGTATGGAAATAAAGAAAAAACCGGAGCAAAAATCGAGGTTTTTTTACTTAGAGAGTTAAATAAAGAAAGCTTATTGTGGGATGTTTTAGTTGATCCTGCAAGAAAAATTAGAATTGGAAATAAATTATATTTTGGAGAAGACGATTCTTTGGTGGCAGAAGTTATTGATAACACGACTTCTAGAGGAAGAACCTTGAGGTTTTTATATGATGGTTCTTATGAAGAATTTAAAAAAGCAATAACGGAACTTGGGGAAACACCTTTGCCAAAATATATAAAAAGAGAGATTGAAGAAGAAGATGAACAACGTTATCAGACAATTTTTGCAAGTGAAGAGGGGGCTGTTGCTGCTCCTACAGCAGGACTTCATTTTTCGAGACAATTAATGAAAAGACTTGAGCTAAAAGGGATTGATTTTGCCCAAATAACTTTACATGTTGGTTTGGGAACCTTTAGACCTGTTGAAGTGGAAGATCTCACAAAGCATAAAATGGATTCAGAGCAATCCTTTATTTCTAAAGAAACCAAAGAGATAGTAAATACTGCAAAAAGAAATAAAAAGAAAATTTGTGCCATTGGAACAACTTCAATGAGAGCAATGGAATCAGCTGTTTCAACAGAAGGGTTGCTTAAAGAATATGCCGGCTGGACAAACAAGTTTATTTTTCCACCTTATGAATTTGCGATAGCAGACTGTATGGTAACAAATTTTCACACACCTCTTTCTACTTTACTTATGATGACTTCTGCTTTTTGTGGGCATGGCTTAATTTTAAAGGCATATAAAGAAGCAATAAAAGAAAAATATCGATTTTATTCTTACGGTGATGCGATGTTAATTTTATAGAAAAACAATGAAGTCTTTAAAGGCTCAAAATCATTTTTTGAGCCAAAGTGATCAACAATTACTAGAGCTCGAAAAGGTCTCAAGGGTTAATTTTTTAGAGAAATTTTTTTTATTGGGTTTGCTCGAAATAAAATCGGACTCAGCAAGTGTTTTGCAGATTAACTTAGGTAAAATGTGTAATCAGGTTTGTAAACACTGTCATGTGGATGCTGGGCCTGATAGAAAAGAAATCATGTCTAAAGAAATCATGCTCAAATGTCTTGAAGTTGTTGCCAAAGAAGACTTTGAGATTGTTGATTTAACGGGCGGAGCTCCAGAGATGAATCCAAACTTTCGATGGTTTGTGCATGAGTTATCAAAATTGAAAATCAAAATCATAGTGAGATGTAATTTAACGATAATAGTTTCTAATAAAAAACATTATGATCTCCCTAAATTTTACAAACAAAACAAGGTGGAGATAGTTTCTTCTTTACCTCATTTTTCTTCCTCAAGAACAAATGCTCAAAGAGGAAATAATGTTTTTGAGAAATCCATTATGGCATTAAAACTTTTAAATAATGAAGGTTATGGAAAAGAAGGGACTGGTTTGGTTTTGAATTTAGTTTATAATCCAACAGGAGCAATTTTGCCCCCAAATCAAGAGATTCTACAAAAGCAATATAAAAAAGAGCTTAAAAAGAAATATGATATTAACTTTAATAACTTGTTTACAATAACCAATATGCCTATAAGTAGGTTTCTAGACTTTTTGTTGAAAATGGATTATTTAAAAGAATATATGAATAGGCTTATTGATACTTTTAATCCATTGAGCATTAATGCTTTAATGTGTAGAAGCATGGTTTCTGTTGGTTGGGATGGATATTTATATGATTGTGATTTTAATCAAATGTTGGATATTAAGTTGAAATCTGAATCAAATCATATAAATTCGTACAATTCAAAAAGAATTTTGGGTAGAAAGATTCAAATGGCGAATCATTGCTTCGGTTGCACATCGGGAAGTGGTTCTAGTTGTGGGGGTCAAATAGTATAATTAAAACAATGGCGAAAAACGAGAAAAACATGCCTTTTTTAGATCATCTAGAAGAACTTAGATGGAGAATTGCTAAAGCTTCTGTTGTTGTGATTTTGATAGGAATTGTTATCTGGATTTTTCAGGAATGGATAATGGAGAATGTTTTTTTATCAATGAGTGATCCAAACTTTGTCACATTCAAGTTTTTATGTGTGCATTTTGATATGTGTGTTGATAAAATCCCTATTAGCATGCAAAGCATGACTGTTTCGGGGCAATTTTCTTATTCCTTGTTAATGAGTTTTATGGGGGGTGTTATTTTTGGGTTCCCTTTTATTTTTTATCAATTATGGGGTTTTGTTAAGCCAGGACTAAGAGAAGGAGAAAAAAGTACGGCAGCAGGGTTGACTTTTTTTGTTAGTTTATTGTTTTTTTTAGGTATAATTTTCGGATATTTTATTGTTGCTCCGTTAGCGATTAAATTTTTCGGATCATATAAAATCAGTGATGATATCGAAAACATCTTCACAATTAATTCTTACATGAGCACGATAATTTCAACTGTTTTTTATTGTGGATTATTTTTCTTGCTGCCTGTGGCTTCTTATTTATTTACAAAAATAGGGTTGATTACCCCTCAATTTCTCAAAAAATACAGAAAACACGCAATTGTTACAGTTTTGATTCTTTCTGCTGTGATAACTCCTCCTGATGTAATTTCTCAAATAATTGTGGCGATTCCAATTGTAATTTTGTATGAAATTGGAGTATTGGTTTCTTTAAGAATATATAAAAAGAATTTTGAGCAGAATTAAATGTTGAGACTATTTTTTGCATATAGTTTTATTCTTATTTGTCCATTTTTTTATGGTCAAAAAACAATTATATCTGGACATGTCAAAGATGAGATGTCAGGAGAGTCTTTGCCTTATGTAAAAGTTAAATTTATAGGTTCTAAAATTGGAACTCTTACCGATAGTATCGGGAATTATCGTCTAGATACTTATTATGCAACAGATTCATTGCTGTTTACCTATCCGGGTTATTTATCTCAGAAACACAAAGTGAAATTGGATAAAGAACAATCTTTGAGCATCTCATTAAGCTCTGGCTTAAAGGAGTTAGATGAAGTGGTTATCAGTGCCCCTGCTGAATTATCATCGACATCTTTGCATAAGAAGTTGGTGGCAAATAAAAAAACAAATAACAAAGAAAAACTTTCAGCATATCAGTATAATCTGTATACAAAAACCCAAATGGATGTTAATAATTTGGGAGACAAGTTTGCTAAGAGTAAACTTATAAAAAATATGGGTTTTTTATTGTCCTATATGGACACCATTGATAATGACAACTACTTCTTGCCAGTAATTTTAAACGAAAACTATTCGAGTTATTATTATAAGAAAACCCCCAAACTTAAAAGAGAAATAGTTGAAGGGACTTATATTACAGGAATTGAAAATGCAGAACTAAATCAGTTTTTTGGAGAGATGTATATGGATGTCAATTTATATGATAACATTATTAGCATTTTTAATAAGCCATTTGTTAGTCCCACAGCATATTTTGCACGCACCTATTATAAATTTTATCTAGAAGACTCTTCTTTTATTGATAATTCCTGGTGTTATAAACTTTCTTTTCTCCCTAAAAGAACTGGTGATTTGACATTTGAGGGAGAGATGTGGATTAACGATACAACATATGCTCTAAAATTGTTTAAAGCAAAAATTTCTCCTGGCTCAAACCTGAATTATATTCAAGATTTATATTTTGAGCACGAATTTTTGCGAGTTGAAAAAGAAGTGTGGATGCTTGGGTCTGAAAAAATAATTGCTGATGTGCGATTAAATAAAGAAAGTAAAGCATATGGTTTTTTTGCAAGAAGGTATTCTAGTAGAAGTGATTTTGTTATTAATAAGCCAAAAGACAATTTGTTTTATTTGTCTGAAAACACCGTGGAGATTACTGATGGTGCAAAAAACAGAAAAGAAGATTTTTGGGAAAAGAAAAGATCTAAACCACTTAGTACTCAAGAAAAAAGTATTGATCTTATGATTGATTCGTTAAACAATGATCCGTTTTTTAAATCTTTAAAAAACCTTACTTATTTCGCCGGTACGGGTTATTATCCGGTGGGTAAAATAGAAATTGGAAATGTTTTTAGATTGGCAAGTGTTAATCCTGTGGAAAATTTTAGAATGTCAGTGGCTCTTAGAACTTCAAAAGCATTTTCAAGAATTATAGAATTTGGAGGGCATGTTGCTTATGGGATAAAAGATGAAAGGTTTAAATATGGCGCAACCATAAGATGGAATTTGTCAAAAAAGAAAAGAGCTCTTTTGAAATTATATTATTACTACGATGTTGATCAAATTGGAAGAGCGCAAAACACAGCCGCTTTTGGGTCTTCATTTTCTACGGTTTTTAGTACGACGCCATTTGATAAATTAACCCTGATTAACAAGGTTGGCGCAAGTTTAGAAAAAGATTTTAAAAAGGACCTTATTTTATTTAACTCTTTTGAGTTAAAAGAATTAACGTCTTTGGGTAAAGCAAACTATGTAACTGACTTGAATGGGGTTTGTGACACAACGCCTTCTATTCGATCGTTTGAGATAAAAGCAAGAATACGATGGACAAAAGATGAGGAGTTTATAGCAGGAGCATTTGGCCGAAAAAGTTTGAGGTCTAAATTCCCAGTATTTTATATTGAGGGAACTGTTGGAATAAAGGGTGTCTTGGGGAGTGGATATGAATATCAAAAAATTGAATTTGGAGTTTCTCATAATAGACAAATAGGTGTTTTGGGTAGATTAAAATATGGTTTATTTGCGGGCTATGTATTTGGCAACACGGCTTATCCGTTTTTAAAGCTTCATCCAGGGAATCAATCTTACTGGTTGTCAAACTATGCATATAACAAAATGGATTTCTTAGAGTTTATTTCTGATAGATATGTTTCGGCCTATTTTGAGAACCATTGGGATGGTTTGTTTTTTGATAGAATTCCACTTATAAAGAAATTAAAGCTGAGGATGGTGACCAGTGTAAAGGCTCTTTATGGTGGGTTGAGCTTAAGGCACCAACAAGAAATGTTAATACCTGATTTCGTTACTCATTTTGGCCAGGTTCCATATGTGGAGTTAGGGGTTGGTTTGGAGAATATTTTCAAATTTATAAGAGTTGATCTTGTATATAGAGCAACACATCAAAGAAAAAATGTGTCTCCTTTTGGAGTAAGAGCAACATATTATCTAAGTTTTTAATTACCCTTTAAGCAAAACTTTAGCTAGAAGAAAATCTTGAGGGGATGTGATTTTAATGTTTTCTTCATTTCCATCAACCACCGTTATTTTGAATCCATTTTCTTCTACTAAACTAGCATCATCTGTAAATATTTCTTTATAGGTTCTCTTGTATGCTTCCACGATAAGCTTTCTTTTAAAAGTTTGAGGAGTTTGAACGAGAATTACCTTATTTCTGTCTTTTGAAAAAGTTTTGTTTTTATCAATTTCACGGATACTTTCTTTTATTTTCACACATGGCACAACAGCGTCATTTTTTTCAATGGCAGCAAAAACACGTTTAAGTGTATTGAATGAAACTAGAGGCCTTACCCCATCATGAATTGAAATGGTGTCTCCATTTGAAAGATCTATGGCATTTTTAATTGAATAAAAACGCTCTTTCCCACCACTTACTATTTGATGGTTTATATCGATGTGATGTTTTGTTAAAAGTTTTTTCCAGTAATCAATCCAGTTAACAGGAAGTGTAAGAATGATTTCAAATGAAGGATTGAATTTGTTAAAAACCTCCAGTGTGTGTAATAGAATAGGTTTGTCGTTAATGCAAAGAAATTGTTTTGGTATTTCGCTACCCATTCTTTTTCCTGTTCCGCCAGCTGTTATGATAACTGTATGCTTCATGTTTCAAATCTAATCATAACTAATTCAATAATAAAAAAAGATATGCATGCATAATAAAAATTGTATACCTTCGCAGTATGCCAGAAAAAAAGAAAACACTTATAGATGTTTCCATTCGTCAGACATGGCATCGAATAGCTCGAATGTATAATCAAAAAGCTCTTTCTTATGAAATGACAATGTCAGCGGGTTTTATTTTAATGTATGTGGAAAAAAAAGGATCTCCAAGTACTAGTTTAGGACCAAGGATGGGCATGGAGCCTACCTCTTTGTCTAGAACATTAAAAACTATGGAGTCTCAAGGCTTAATAAGAAGAGAGATTTCTGTTGAAGATAAAAGAAAAGTGCTTATATTTCTGACTTCAAAAGGAGTTGAAAAAAGAAGAATGGTTAGAGAGTTTTTATTAGATTTTAATAAAATGATTGATGATAACCTTTCCAACAAAGCAAAAGAAGGGTTTTATGAAACAATTAATACCATTGATGAATTAACTCAAAAAATAGATTAATATTTAATTTTTATAGAAATTATGAATAGACACATAAAGAAAGTTGCAGTTTTAGGATCAGGGGTGATGGGATCTAGAATAGCATGCCATTTTGCCAATATAGGATGTGAAGTTCTTTTACTTGATATTTCACCAAGAGAACTTAACGATAAAGAAAAAGCGAAAAACAAAAATCTTACAGACAAAGAAGTGAAAAATAGAATTGTGAATGATTCTTTAACTTTTGCTTTGAAATCTAAGCCATCACCTATCTATAGAAAAGCATTTGCTAGTAAAATCCAAACTGGAAATTTTGATGATAATTTATCCGAAATAGAAAGTTGTGACTGGGTGATTGAAGTTATAATAGAAAGATTGGATATAAAAAAACAACTTTTTGAGAAAGTTGAAAAATATAGAAAACAAGGAACCTTGATTTCTTCAAACACTTCGGGCATTCCTATTCACATGATGCTTGAAGACAGATCAGAGGATTTTAAATCCCATTTTTGCGGAACACATTTCTTTAATCCTCCCAGGTATCTTCAATTGTTGGAAATCATTCCTACTCCACAAACCAAACAAGAAGTAACGGATTTCTTGATGGACTATGGAGCAAAGTATTTAGGAAAGAAAATGGTTTTATGTAAAGACACTCCAGCGTTTATTGCGAATAGAGTAGGGGTTTATTCGATTATGTCATTGTTTCACATGGTGGAAGAGCTTGGTTTAACTGTTGAAGAGGTAGATAAGCTTTCCGGGCCAGTTTTGGGGCGTCCGAAATCTGCAACTTTCAGAACCTGTGATGTGGTTGGGCTTGATACATTGGTACATGTTGCAAATGGTTTAAAAGAGAATTGTCCCGATGATGAAGAAAAGCATTTGTTTGAATTGCCACCTTATATTAAAACGATGGTTGATAATAACTGGTTAGGATCAAAGTCTGGACAAGGTTTTTATAAAAAAGAAAAAGATGCTGATGGAAAAAGAAAAATCCTTGCTCTAGACTTAAAAACATTGGAGTATAGTCCATCTAAAAAAGTGAAGTTTCCTACTTTGGAAATGACAAAGCCAATTGATGATTTAAGGCAACGAACCAAAATGCTGTTGATGGGGCAAGATAAAGCAGGAACCTTTTATCGAAAAGCGTTTGCTGGTGTTTTTGCCTATGTGTCTCATAGACTTCCTGAAATTTCAGATGACTTATATAAAATCGATGATGCTTTAAAGGCTGGATTTGGTTGGGAGTTGGGGCCGTTTGAAACATGGGACATCGTTGGTTTAGATAAAGGTCTAGAATTGATTTCTAAAGAAGGAAAAAAAGCAGCTTCATGGGTTGAAGATATGAGTAAGAGTGGCGTGAAATCTTTTTACAAGAGTGAAGGAGGGAAGAAAATGTATTACAATACTTCTCAAAACCAATTTCAGGTAATTCCTGGAACAGAAGGTCGAGTAATTTTAGAAACTTTAAGAGAGGATAATAAGGTTTGGGGAAATTCAGATACTACCTTGGTTGATCTTGGAGATGGAATTTTGAATTTGGAATTCCACACAAAAATGAACACTATTGGTGGTGGTGTTATTGAAGGCGTTAATAAAGCCATAGATATTGTTGAAAAATCTCATAAAGGGTTGGTAATCTCAAACACCGGACAAAACTTTTCTGCGGGAGCAAATGTTGGAATGATTTTCATGATGGCTGTTGAACAAGAATATGATGAATTAAATTTTGCAGTAAAAGCATTTCAGGACACTATGATGCGAATTCGATATTGTAATGTTCCTGTAATTGTTGCACCACATAACCTCGCTTTAGGTGGTGGTTGTGAAATGTCGATGCATGCGGATAAGGTAGTGGCTCATGCTGAGCTTTACATGGGGCTTGTTGAGTTTGGTGTTGGGCTAATTCCTGGAGGTGGTGGCTCAAAAGAATTTGTAAAAAGACTTTCAGAAGAACTCTCAGAAGGAGACATAAGAATAAACAAACTGCGAGAAAAATTCTTGACAATTGGTCAGGCTAAAGTTGCTACCTCAGCCTACGAAGCATTTGATCTTGGATATTTGCGTGAGGGAATAGATGAGGTAGTTGTTAGTAGAGATCACCAATTAACAAGAGCTAAGTCTGCTTGTTTAGAAATAGCAGATAAGGGTTATGTGGCACCAAAAAGAGAAAGAAACATTACTGTTCTTGGTCAAGAAGGCTTGGGAATTGTGTATGTTGGATCTAATACGATGTTAACCGGAAAATATATGTCGGAACATGATGGGGTGATATCAGAAAAACTTGGATTTGTTCTATGTGGAGGTGATTTGTCTGAAAAAACATTGGTTTCAGAGCAATATCTATTGGATTTAGAGAGGAAGGCATTTGTGGAATTGTGTATGGAAAGAAAATCATTAGAAAGATTGGAAAGCCTTGTTAAAACAGGTAAAATTTTAAGAAATTAATTTTTGATTATTAAATTAAGTATGGATAAATACGAAGATTTACAAAAAAGAAGAGAGGCGTCTAAACTTGGCGGTGGGCAAAAAAGAATAGACAAGCAGCATAAACAGGGAAAGTTAAGTGCAAGAGAAAGGGTATACTTGTTATTGGATGAAGATACTTTTGAAGAAATAGGTGCATTTGTTTCTCATAGATCGCAGGACTTTGGCTTGGATAAAAAACATTTTCCGGGAGATGGTGTGGTTACAGGTTATGGAGAAATTCACGGGAGATTGGTTTATGTGTTTTCTCAAGACTTTACAGTGTTTGGTGGTTCTTTATCTGAAAGTCATGCGGCCAAAATATGTCAAATAATGGATTTGGCAATGAAAAATGGAGCGCCAGTTATTGGGCTTAACGATTCAGGTGGAGCAAGGATTCAGGAGGGTGTGGTTTCTTTGGCAGGATATGCAGATATTTTTTATCGAAACACAAGAGCTTCTGGAGTAATCCCACAAATATCTGTTATAATGGGCCCGTGTGCCGGTGGTGCAGTTTACTCTCCTGCATTAACAGACTTTGTTTTTATGGTGGAGGACACATCATTTATGTTTGTTACTGGTCCAAATGTGGTTAAAACAGTTACTCATGAAGAGGTTAGTTCTGAAGATCTTGGAGGAGCGCTTACACATGCAGAAAAATCAGGAGTTAATCATTTCACTTCTCCAAATGACTTGGAGTGTTTAAGAAATGTTCGTGATTTGATCACCTATGTTCCACAAAATTATTCTGAAACACCTCCACGTAAAGTTGTCGAATTGCTTTATGATAAAAAGAAGACGGAAAAAATTAAAACAATTTTGCCTTCAAATACGACACTTCCTTATGATATTAGAGAGGTGATTGATTGCGTTATTGATGATGATAGTTTCAAAGAAGTAAAGGCAGATTTCGCAAAAAACATAGTGACAGGATTTTGTAGAATTGATGGCAAATCAATTGGTGTAATAGCCAATCAACCAACAGTGTTAGCGGGAGTTCTTGATATTGATAGTTCTAGAAAAGGAGCAAGATTTGTTCGTTTTTGTGATTCATTTAATATTCCATTATTAGTTTTTGAAGATGTTCCAGGGTTTTTACCAGGAACTGATCAAGAATGGAGAGGGATTATTTCACATGGAGCAAAATTGTTATATGCTTTTTCTGAAGCTACAGTCCCAAGAGTTACCATTATAACTAGAAAGGCTTATGGAGGTGCGTTTGATGTAATGAATTCTAAAAATATTGGTTCTGACATGAATTTTGCATGGCCAACAGCAGAAATTGCGGTTATGGGAGCTAAAGGAGCTGCAGAAATTATATTTAAAAGAGAAATTGCAGAAGCTCAAAATCCAGAACAAAAATGGAAAGAAAAAGAAGCTGAGTATGCTCAAAAATTCTCAAACCCATATAGAGCCGCTGAAAGAGGTTTTATTGACGAAGTGATTTTACCTGAAGAGACTAGAAGTAAAATAATATCCAGCTTTAAAATGTTAGAAAATAAAGTGGAACATTTGCCAAAAAAGAAGCATGGGAATATCCCGCTATAATTAAACCGATACAGCAGTCTCTTTTCCTCCTAATTTTTTTAACATCTTAGCATGGTTGCTTAAGGCCTTTAAGAAACGATCTTCAGAATAATAAGGAATTCCATATTCTATAGCAGTCTTTTTGACAATTTTTGAAATTGCTGGATAGTGAACATGGCTTATGTTAGAAAACAAATGATGCTCTACCTGATAGTTTAAGCCTCCTATAAACCAAGATAAAATTTTGTTTCTAGGGGCGAAATTGGCAGTGGTCGCAAGCTGATGAACCGCCCAGTTGTTGTCTATTTTTCCTGATAAATCTGGCAATGGAAAATCGCAATCAGGCATCACGTGTGCTAGTTGAAAGATAACGCTTAATATAAAACCGGTGACCAAATGCATGATGACAAATCCTATCAAAGTAATCCAAAAAGGCACAGAAGAAAAAATCAAAGGCAAAACAAGTAAGTAGGCATAATAAATGATTTTCCAAATAGTAACTTGAGAGAATTCTTGACGAAGTTTTTTACGATCTCTTATTAAACCTTCTTTTTTGAAGACAAAAACACTTTTAAAATCACTATAGCTGATCCACATCAGAGTTAGAAGAGAATACATAAACCAAGCATAAATATGTTGGTATCGATGGATTTTTTTTAATGGCCTATGAGGAGAGAAACGAAGAATTCCAGGTCCGTCAATATCGTCATCTTGCCCATCAATGTTAGTATATGTATGATGAAGTACGTTGTGTTTTGTTTTCCACATTGAAGCATTTCCCCCAACAAAATTCATCGTATTTTCCATCATTTTATTGATGAATTTATACTTTGAAAGCACACCATGATTAGCGTCATGCATGATGCTTAGTCCGATACCGGATGTTCCTAAGCCCATTAAGGTCCAAAGCCCCAAAGAAACCCAAGTGTTTTCAATAAATCCTGTTACAATAAATAAATATGGTGTTAAAAACAAACACAACATGAAAATAGTTTTAATTAATATTTTCCAATTGCCATATTTGGTTATTTTTTTTTGATCGAAATATAAGTTAACTCTATTTTTTAGAGTAATAAAAAACTCTTGATGTTTATCGCGATTAAAACGTGGTCTAGTAACTGACATGTTTATTTTTTTTGCAAAGTTATCAAATAAAATGAACTTAATAATCAAAAAAAAGATTTAATCCTTTTTGTTTATCGCATTTAAAATTTTATTATTTCAACATAAAGCTTACTGGGTTTGGATATAAACGATTTCTAATCTATTTTTGTAAGCATAACAAAAACGTTTCACTTAATTATAAACCAATGACTTCAAAATTAACCTTTAGCTTTATTTTTTTCTTTTTTTTTCTTTTTATAGGATATTCACAGCAACCATGCTATATCTTTTTTGATGATTTTGAGGCTTCCACATTGCAAAGCCATTGGCAAGGGCATTTTACAGGTCAAACCTCACAATTTTATTTGACCAATACTTCTGCCGCTGTTGGAAATACATCATTGGAGTCAAATTCAGGATTTTCAACTACAATTGATGGTATATATGCAGATTTTCCATCTTCTCAGCCCACTGAAATTTCTTTTTGGGTAAAAACCAGTAATGTAATGTCAGGGGGTCAGGCATTGGTTTGTATTGGTGATTCTAACATTGCAATGGGCGCGTCGACCCATATTATTTTTGTTAATTATCATAATGGTGGTTTAAGAGTTATTGGAGATCAGACAAATAGTGTTGAATATATTTTGCCAGCTGCTGATACTACCTGGTATTTTTTGGAATTCAAAAATATGGATTGGGTAAATCAACAGTCAGATTTGTATATAGACAATCAATTGGTTGCCCCAGATTTTGGTTTTAGATTTCCAATGGATAGTGTTTCAAGGGTTGTTTTGTCAACAGGATATAATAGTAACAACTCAACTTCTTCTTGGGATGACATTGCTATTGTTGGAGGTTTTTCATCTTGGTCTTCAAATGTTGACACGATTTGTTCAGGAGATTCGTATGCTTTTCCTAATGGTTCAAGCGCAAGTAATATCACTCAAACAACAGTAGATACCAGTTATCTGCAATCGGTGTCGGGTTGTGATAGCACTGTTTATACTTATTTATATGTAGCTACTACAGTAGACTCTATTTATGCAGATGGAGATACCCTATTAGCGCTTCCTGAAAATACAACTTTTAGTCCAAGTTATTCTTGGTTTGATTGTAATACTGATTCTGTGGTTTCTACTACAAATTATCCTGTTTACTTCCCTACAATTGGAGGCTCATATGGGGTTGTTGTTTCAAATGTGGGATGTGTGGATACGTCTAATTGTATAACGTTTTCTGCTGCATCAACTTTTAATGGTTTGTATAGTGGAGAATTTTCTTTATACCCAAACCCTGCAGATGACTTTGTGTTAATTGATTTATCAAATAATTATTCCAACATCAGCCTAGAAATATTTGATTATAGTGGTAGATTAGTGCAACATGAGAACTATTTAAACACTCAATTTCTTAAAGTTAACCTTGAAATAAATACAGGATTATATTTGTTTAAGGTAACCGCAGATAATAACAAACAATATTTTAGAGTAATAAAAAAGTAATTTTTACTTACTTGAGTTCTTGAAATGAAAAATATTTATTATTTAGTTCTTTTACTTGTTTATTTTTTCTTTGCATGTTCGCCAATAAAAAAAATAGATAAAAAAACCGTTGTCTTATCTGCATATAATTCCAAAAGATCTTATAAGAAGTGGATTTCTAAGAAAAACAGAAAACGCATAAATATTGTTGAGGGAATTTCTTCAAAGAACCTTGATAGTTTAATGCGTGTTGCGGATGGAATAATCTTAACAGGAGGCGAAGATATTAATCCGGATTTTTATGGCCATCCCGAATATTTGGCTGTTTGTGGGAAAATAAATCATCAAAGAGATACCGTTGAAAAGAAATTGTTTGATTATGCATTAAAAAACAATGTTCCTTTGCTTGGAATATGTAGAGGTTTGCAGATGACAAATGTTGCTCTTGGTGGCACACTAACTCCAGATATTCCTTCTTATATAGGAAGAAAAGTTAGCCATAGAGGTTCTGGTACAACAGAGCATGTCATAAATATACAAAACAAAGAATTTCGACTTTTCCCAGAAAACAAGAACACTTTTTTGGTAAATAGCAATCACCATCAATGTATTGACAAGCTTGCTGAAGGCTTAACGATTATAGCGAAATCTACAGATGGCGTTTTGGAGGCGGTTTCTTATGATCGATCTTTACACCCATATATAATTGCTGTTCAGTTTCATCCTGAAAGAATGCAAAGGAGTTCTATCAGTAAAGTAATAAAACGCCACTTTATTAAAGCTGTAGAAGGAACTTTTTAAAATAAAGCAGTTCCTATTTTAGCAAAACTCATTAAATGCAGATGCTAAGTTTTCTGCGATCATTTGAGGGCTAGCTCCTTCGATATGATGTCTTTCTATAAAATGAACAAGCTTACCATCTTTGAAGAGACCAATAGAGGGAGAAGATGGGGGAAATGGTAAAAAATACTTCCTTGCTTGCGCAGTTGCTTCTTGATCAACACCTGCAAATACAGTACTAAGTGTAGTTGGTGTTTTGTTGTTTTGTAGAGACAATTTCACTCCAGGTCGCATATTTCCAGCAGCACATCCACAAACAGAATTTACTACAAGCAAAATAGATTCTTTTTCAGAATTAATTAATTCGTCAACTTGTTCAGAGGTGTTTAAGTCGACAAATCCAACTTGTATAAGGTCCTCTTTCATTGGTTTTACTAGTTCTTCAGGGTACATATTAATATATATTTCTCACAAAAGTATTGTTTTATATTAAACTTAACAACTACGTGTTTATACGTAGTCCATTTAGGAAACTACGTAGTTTTTACTATGTATCAACCCCTAAATTGATGCATTAAAAAGAAAAAATACCCATCGAAACCAATAATTGCCTCATCTTTGAATTGTAAACGATACGAAAATTAAAAACTTTTTAAAACCATATATCATGAAAAATCTAAAAACACTAACCAAAATAACTTTAACATTTACACTATTTATGTTTTTCGCTCCAACAACGTTTGCTCAAATGGAAATCACAGACGATGGCGTAAAAGATAAAATAAGTGTATCTGTATTCCCAAATCCAACTGAAGGAAAGGCATTGCTTAAATGGGAAGAAACATCAATATCTCATATAGAGATTTTATCTTCTAACGGACAATTCATCCCTTCAATACCTGTATTAGATGCAAAAGCACTTCATTTAAATGATCTTAAAGCAGGTGTCTATACAATCAACTTTAAATCAAAAGATGAAATTCTTTTAACAAAGAAACTTTTAGTGGCTAACAATTAAAACTATAAGTAGTCTCTCATAATAAAGCCCGGTAACCCGGGCTTTTTTAATTTATAATGATTCTCCAGGTGTCATTTTTTGGAGTTGGAGCATTTATACATATTTCTTCATTTGTTGTAGGATGATAAAAGCAAAGCTTTTTAGCATGAAGCGCAATAGAGCCATCTGTATTAGGTCTTTTTGCGCCATATTTCACATCGCCTTTAATTGAAGAGCCTATGGTGGATAGCTGTGCTCTAATTTGATGATGTCTTCCTGTTTCTAGTTCAACTTCAATTAAAAAGTATCGATCAAGTTCCTTTATTATTTGATAATTTAAAATTGCTTCTTTAGCCCCTTTGATGTTTTTAGATACAGAAAAGGATTTATTTTTCTTTTCATTTTTTTTTAAATAATGAATTAAGAAATCTTTCTTTTTAATATTTGTTTTTTCGGTAATTGCCCAATAGGTTTTTTTTGGTTGTTTTGTTTTGAATTGTTCGTTCATTCTTTTTAATGCTTTGCTAGTTCTTGCAAATAAAACAACTCCACTTGTTGGCCTGTCTAAACGATGAACAACTCCACAAAACACATTTCCAGGTTTATTGTATTTTATTTTGAGATAGTTTTTAATCATTTCAGGCAAAGTAATGTCCTTGGTTTTGTCTCCCTGTACTAAATCTCCTGGCTTTTTATTTATCACAATTATATGATTATCTTCATAAAGAACAGATAAATTGTTGTTGAGCATATTAATAAATCAAAAGGGTTGAAATGATATAAGCATTTATTTTTCTAAATTTATAACTATAGTTTTAATTATGTAATTATGAGATTAGTTTATTTATTTTTATTTGCAACTTTCTTTTCCCAATTTGATTTGTATTCACAACAGCATTTAGTAGAATCAGATTTTGTAAATTCAAAAGGAGTTGTTAATGACCAGATGCTTGTAATGCACCTGATGGAACAAAGGTTTCCGGGATATAAAAAAAGGGTTCAATCTGTTTTTAATAGAAACAAAAATGATCATTTAAATAAGAACACAAAAAGCACATTACATAATGTAAATGTTGTCTTTCATGTGGTTTATCAAAGTCCAGAAGAAAATATTCCCGATAGTGTTATTTATTCCCAAGTAGACGTTTTAAACGAAGATTATCAAAGGTTAAATTCAGATACGACTAACCTAAGATCAATTTTTCATTCTATTGTAGGGAAACCCAATATTCAATTTAATGTTGCTCAAATTGTGAGAGTGCCAACAACATCCTCTTTTTCTGTCGGTTTATCAGGTTTACCAGATAATGTCAAGCAAACAGCAAATGGCGGTTCAGATGCATGGAATACAGATGCATATTTAAATATTTGGATATGTAAATTGGAAAGTTTTTTAGGAGCTCTTTTTGGGTATGCATATCCGCCAGCGGGTCTTTCTAATTGGCCATCTGGATCTGCAGCACCTTCCTCAGAACTAGATGGAGTTGTTTTGGATTATAGGGCTGTGGGAAGAAACAATCCGAATCCATTTAGTAATGGGTCGGGAGGAAATTTTGTTATTAATGGAAGAACAGCAACACATGAAGTAGGCCATTATTTTGGAATGAGACATATTTGGGGTGATGGTGGAGGTATATTTGGAGGGAATAGTTGTAATGAGGATGATGGGATTAATGACACCCCTAATCAGGGAGCTCAAAGCAGTAATAATTGTGATACAACATTAAATACATGTATAGATTCTATAGGGGTTGACCTCCCTGATTTAATTGAAAATCATATGGACTATTCAGATGAAACATGTAAAAATATGTGGACGCAACAGCAAGCAGATTTTATGAGAAATGTTTTGGAGAATGAACGAGCTGGTCTGTTGGGAATCTCTCAAACAACATCATTTTTTGAGAATGATTTGGTGGAGGTTTATCCAAATCCAGCTAATGATTTTTTGTTTATTAAAACTCTTACTTCTTTAAAAGAAATTAGTCTTGAATTTATTGATATACACGGAAAAATAATAATGAAAAAACAACTGTATTTTCAACCGGAAAATCAATATAAGGTAAAGACTCATAAATTAAATAAAGGGCTATATTTTTTAAACATAAAATCGGGTTTAAACACCTCTATTGTTAGAGTGCTGATTAATTAAGTTGCGCACTATAAAAAAAACAAAATAATATTTGGGAATTTACAGCAAATAAAAGTAATTAAGAAGCCTGAAGTCCAGCCTATACAAAGTTCTTTAAAAGAGTGCTTTTCTAAAAAATATCGAGCAGAGAGAACCAATCCGGAGATTAAAATGCAAAAAGGAATGAGATAAAAGTTGAAATATTGCTGAAAACTAAAATAGGCAATAAGAAAACCAACTAGTATTCCGGCTCCTGTTGCATGTAAGCTTACTTTCATATATCTATTTAAAAACAAACTAAAAAATGAAATAATCGCTCCTGATAAAGGAAGTAGATAGATTAATTTTGGCAAAATAGAACCTTCGGTCTTTATGTATAATAAATAAAATAAAGCAGCACAATATAAACCCATTATAAAAATTGGGAGATAGCGTTCTTTTTTTTCATCCATTTCAATTGTGGAGATATAATTTCTATTTTTTAATAATAAAAAAGAAATTCCTGGAGCAAGAACACAAAAAATAAAGAAAAGTTGAATAAGTGAGCTTTTAGCTTCGCTTGGAAGGTTCCAGAAGTTGTTTTCATTAAAAATGTAATCCTCTTGAGATTCAGAATAAAAAACTATAACTAAAGCATAAATAGGCATTAAAATAGGCATCAAGACCCATGAAATAATTTGAGCAATTTTTTTCATAGATTCAGAGTTGTTTTCTCAATCTTGCAACTGGGATGTTAAGTTGTTCCCTATATTTAGCAACGGTTCTCCTAGCAATGTTGTAACCTTTTTCTTTTAAAATATTCATGAGTTTTTCATCGGGAAAAGGCTTGCTTTTGTTTTCGCTTTCAACAGCATCTGATAGAATTCTTTTTACTTCAAGAGTAGAGACTTCTTCTCCTGATTCGGTGGATAAAGATTCTGAAAAGAAGTATTTTAAAGAAAATATACCATAATTTGTTTGCACGTGTTTGCTGTTAGCAACTCTTGAAATAGTGGAGATGTCCATTTCAACAATATCTGCTATGTCTTTTAAAATCATAGGCTTCATTTGTGTCTCATCTCCAGAAAGGAAAAAAGGTCTTTGATATTCCATAATGGCTGTCATTGTTACCAATAAAGTGTTTTGTCTTTGTTTTATGGCATCAATAAACCATTTTGCAGAATCGAGTTTCTTTTTTACAAAAACCAAGGCCTCTTTGTCCGATCTTGAAGTTTTTGCTCCATCAGCATAATTTTTCAACATTACTTGATAATCTCTGCTAACTTTTAATTCAGGGGCATTTCTTCCATTGATAGAAAGTTCCAATTTCCCTTCATTTTCCATTAATTTAAAGTCTGGGATTATTTGTTGGAAGTTTCTAGCTGCTTCAATTGAAGATCCACCTGGTTTAGGATTCAATTTTAAAATTTCATCAATTGCATCTTTAAGGTCTTTATTGTCAATGTCTAATTTTTTAGATATTTTTTTGTAATGCTTTTTTGTAAATTCTTCAAAGTGGTTTTCCAGAATTTTTTTGGCAGTGTATTTAGAAATATTCCCTTCAATGTTTCTGTTTAACTGCAGTAATAAGCATTCTCTAAGGTCTCTTGCGCCAATTCCAGCTGGATCTAGTGTTTGTATTTTGTTTAAAACTTTACCAATTCTTTCCTCCGAAATAGTAAGTCCTAGGCTAAATGCTAGGTCATCAACAATTGCTTCGATAGATCTATTTAAATACCCCGATTCATCAAGATTTCCAATTAATATTTCGGCAATGATGATGTCTTCATCTGAAAGTGAAAGCATATAGAGTTGTTTGGATAATCTTTCTCTGAAACTTTGTTCACCAGAAAGAGGGATTGCTCTTTCTTCTTCATCTTTAGATTGATTTTTTGCTCTTGTTTTATAATCTGCATGATCATCATCTAAATAGTCAGAAATATCAAACTCTTCTTGGTTGTCATCATCTAGATTGTCATTTTCATCTTGTTGGTTGTCAAACTCATCTGCGGTTTCTTCCTTGCCTTCTTCTAATGCAGGGTTTTCTTCAATTTCTTGTTTAATTCTTTGGTCAAGTTCCATAGTGGGAACTTGAAGTAATTTCATTAATTGAATTTGTTGTGGCGAAAGTCGCTGATCTTGCTTTTGAGAAAGAAATTGTTTTAATGCCATTTCAAATTAAAGGTTAATAAAATAATAAGAGTTGTAATTTAACAAATAATACAAAATTAAGCTAAATTTACATTTAAAATCATATTGATGAATTGTAAATTGATTAATCTACTTTTTGTTTTTTTATTTGTTCTAACATCTTGCAAAGGCACTCTAGATTTAAGTGCTCATGTGCATGTTCCATATTGTGGTGGCGCAGAGCCAACCCCTGAGATGGCAAAAGGATATTTACAGCCAATGGATAGTGTTTTTTTGAAAAAGGTAAAAAGTCAAAAAATGAAATTAGTCTTATTAGATATAAATGGCTTTGCCCAAATTAAATTACCTAAAGGGGATTATGATTTATTTCATAAGACTAAGGGTTTATCAATAGAAGAATTCAAAAAATTATATCTTCCTACAAACAATAAATGGTATACCTACAAAGGAGACTCTTGTTTGCGCTTCCATATGTTAAGACCTGATGCTGGATTTAAAGTTTCAAAAAAAACAGAATATAAAGTCCTTTTTAGATCTCGTTGTTTTACTGGTGTTAATCCTTGTATTATATATAATGGCCCCCTGCCCCCTTGATTATGGATTTTATTGACGAAAAATTAGAAAACTATGCTCTTAAACACACCGAAAAAGAGCCAGAGGTTTTAAAAAATCTTAATAGAGAAACCTGTTTAAAGGTAATGAGACCCAGAATGATAAGTGGGCCTTTACAAGGGAGGTTTTTAAGTATCCTCTCTCACATGATTTCTCCTAAAAGAGTTCTAGAAATAGGAACCTATACTGGTTATTCGGCTTTATGCATTGCGGAAGGAATGCTAGAAGATTCTGAGTTGATTACTATTGATGTTAATGAGGAATTAATGCCAATGGTTGAAAAATACACGAAGCTTTACGGGAAAGAAAACATTATTAAAATGATTGTGGGAGATGCAACTCAAGTATTGCCGACATTAAAAGGAACGTTTGATTTGGTATTTATTGATGCAGATAAAGAAAATTATACTTTATATGTCAAACAATCTTTGAACCTTATTAATAAAGGGGCTTATGTTGTTATAGATAATGTTTTGTGGTCTGGAAAGGTTGTTGGTGAAAAAAGTCAAATGGATAAAGAAACCTTAGCGATTGATGAGGTAAACAAGTTCGTTTCTAATTGTCCAGATCTTCAACAAATTCTTCTTCCGCTTAGAGATGGCTTAATGATTTGCAGAAAAGTTTCATAAAAAAAACAAAAAGAAGGCATGCTGTTTTATCAAAACGCATGTTTCTTATATCTTTGCGCTTTAAGTTTGTTGTCAATGATAAAAATAAAACTTCCAGACGGTTCTCAAAGAGAGTATAGAAAAGGAATAAGCTCTATGGATATTGCTAAAAGCATATCAGAGGGTTTGGCTAGAAATGTTTTGGTCGCCAAAGTGAATGGAGAAGTGCAGGATTTATTGTTGCCAATAAATGAAGACTCCACTTTTGAGCTATTAAGTTGGAAAGATGAGGCTGGAAAAGCCACTATGTGGCATTCTTCTGCGCATTTAATGGCAGAAGCTTTTGAGGAGTTATATCCTGGGGTTAAATTGGCTATCGGGCCGCCAATAGCTAGGGGTTTCTATTACGATATTGATTTTGGAGATTACCAGATTAGCGAAAAAGATCTTCCAAAAGTTGAGCAGAAAATGAAAGAACTAGCTAAACAAAAATCAACTTTCACAAGAAAAGAAGTATCTAAATCAGATGCAATAAAATATTTTAAAGAGAAAAATGATCCATATAAATTAGAATTGATTTCTGAACTTGAAGATGGGAAAATCACTTTTTATACGCAAGGAGCTTTTACGGACTTATGTAAAGGGCCTCACATTCCGCACACTGGTTATATTAAAGCGATTAAGTTGCTTTCAATCGCAGGAGCTTATTGGAGGGGGAATGAGAAGAACAAGCAGTTAACAAGGATTTATGGGGTTTCATTTCCTAAAAACGCAGAACTTGTAGAGCACCTTGAGATGTTGGAAGAGGCTAAAAAAAGAGATCACAGAAAGCTTGGGAAAGAACTGGAATTGTTTACTTTTTCTCAAAAAGTTGGTCAAGGATTGCCTTTGTGGTTGCCAAATGGAACAGCTCTTCGCGAGCGACTTGAAAACTTTCTTAAGGCAGCTCAAAAGAAGGCTGGGTATGATCAAGTTATCACGCCACACATAGGAAACAAAGAACTGTATGTTTGCTCGGGACATTATGAAAAATATGGAGAAGATTCTTTTCAACCAATTAGAACACCAGATCCCAACGAGGAGTTTTATTTAAAACCAATGAACTGTCCTCACCATTGCGAAATATTTAAATCGAAGCCTCGATCTTATAAAGATTTACCCGAAAGGTTTGCGGAATTTGGAACGGTGTATCGGTATGAACAATCTGGCGAACTTCATGGCTTAACAAGAGTTCGTGGATTTACACAGGATGATGCGCATATTTTTTGCACACAAGATCAGGTTAAACAAGAGTTTATGAACGTTATAGATATCGTTCTTTATGTTTTTAAAACTCTAGGTTTTGAAAAATTCAAGGCTCAAATATCACTCCGTGATCCAAAAGATAATAGCAAATACATCGGAGCAGATGATAATTGGATAAAAGCAGAAAAGGCAATTATTGATGCAGCAAAAGAAAAGAATCTCAATACAATTGTTGAGTATGGAGAAGCTGCTTTTTATGGTCCAAAACTTGATTTCATGGTTCAGGATGCCTTAGGCCGTGAATGGCAATTAGGAACGATTCAGGTTGATTACAACCTTCCCGAACGTTTTGAACTTGAATATACGGGAGCGGATAATCAAAAACATCGGCCTGTAATGATTCATAGAGCTCCATTTGGATCAATGGAAAGATTTATTGCCGTTCTATTAGAGCATTGTGCAGGAGATTTCCCTTTATGGTTAACCTCAAAACAGTTTATTTTGCTACCAATCTCTGATAATTATAATGAATATGCAGAAAAAATTTCAAAATTGCTGAATTTTTCCGATATTCGCGGCCTTGTTGATACTCGAAGTGAGAAAGTTGGAAAGAAAATTCGAGATGCAGAATTAGCGAAAATACCATTCATGCTGATTATCGGAGAGAAAGAAGTTTCTTCAGAATCCGTATCTGTACGAAAAAGAGGAGAGGGAGATTTAGGTAAAATGAGTGTTTCTGAATTTGAAAAACTAGTTAAGGAAGCAGTTGAGAAAGAGTTATTACAAGAAGGAGAATAATTGAATGAGACATAATAGAAGACAATCGAATTTTAGAAAAGATTTAACGCCTCAACACCGTATTAATGAATTAATTGTTGCAGACGAAATTAGACTTATTCAAGAGGGAAGAGAGCCGGAGGTGGTTCCTGTAAAAAAGGCATTAGCGATTGCTGATGAGATGGACTTAGACTTGGTAGAAATAACAGCAAAGTCAAAGCCACCAGTGTGTAAAATAATGGATTATAAGAAATTTCTTTATAATCAAAAACGAAAACAAAAAGAACTTAAAGCAAAACAAAGTAAAGTCGTCGTTAAAGAAATAAGATTTGGACCAAACACTGATGAGCACGATTTTAATTTTAAATTAGCACATGCTAAAAAGTTCTTAAATGATGGAAGTAAAGTAAAAGCATTTGTCTTCTTTCGTGGAAGAACAATTGTTTTTAAAGATAGAGGAGAAATATTGTTATTGCGTTTTGCTCAAGAATTATCAGAAATTGGCATGGTAGAACAAATGCCAAAACTTGAGGGAAAAAAGATGATAATGATGATTAATCCCAAAAAGAAATAGATATTAAATACAAATGTTAATTAAAATAAAGTAGAAATGCCAAAAATGAAAACAAAATCCAGTGCGAAAAAAAGGTTTTCTATTACTGGTACCGGAAAAATCAAAAGAAAGCATGCGTTTAAAAGCCATATTTTAACAAAAAAGGCTAAAAAACGTAAGCGAAATTTGACACATACCGGTGTTGTTCATGGGGCGGATGTCCCAAATATCAAATTACAACTTTGCAAATAAGTTGTAATTGGTTTTGAATTTGTTTAACCCGATAATGAGTAATTAAGACTTTTAAATTTTAAAAGCACTTTTTATCAAAAAACTTTAAAATTATGCCTAGATCAGTAAATCACGTAGCATCAAGAGTTCGAAGAAAGAACATGATGAAACTAGCCAAAGGATACTTTGGTCGTAGAAAAAATGTATGGACAGTAGCAAAAAATGCTATTGAAAAAGGCCTTGGTTATGCTTATGTTGGCCGTAAGCAAAAAAAACGCAATTTCCGTTCATTATGGATTGCAAGAATTAATGCAGGTGCCCGTCAAAATGGGATGAGTTATTCTCAGTTTATGGGAGCAGTTAATAAAAGTGGAATAGAATTAAACAGAAAGGTTTTAGCCGATCTAGCTTTAAATCATCCAGAAGCTTTTAAAGCTGTTGTTAAATCTGTAAGTAAATAACTAATTAGACATTTTGTATTTGATTAAAAAACCACCCAATTGGGTGGTTTTTTAATGATTAAAATTTTATAAACAACCATCACTAACATTTCAATGTAAATAACTCATTATACACCTTAGATTTCTTTATTTATAAAGAGTGTATTTTCATAACTAAAATAAATATATGCCTAAAAAACAATCCAAGATTTTTGTATTAGATACATCTGTGTTATTGCACGATCATCAAGCAATTACAAATTTTGACAATCATAATGTTGCTATTCCCATTACTGTTCTTGAAGAGCTGGATAAATTTAAAATTGGAAATGACACAAAGAATTTTTCTGCAAGAGAAGTAATTCGATTTATTGACAAACTTTCTGGCAGTGGTTCTTTACAGGAGTGGATAGATCTTGGAAAAGAAAAAGGCAAGTTTAAGGTTGTTCTTGAAACGAAACCTAAAACCTTAAATGCAGAAGAAATTTATGCTTACGGAAAAAATGATCATAAAATCATAAATGCAGCTCTTCACCTTAAAGAGGTAGAATTAAAAACTACCGTCATTTTAGTTACAAAAGATATTAACTTGAGAATTAAAGCGAAAGCTTTAGGAATTACTGCAGCTGATTATGAAACAGGTAAGGTTTCAAATCAATTTATTAAAAATGGCAGCACTCAAAATGTAGAAGGGGTTGATTCAGAGGTTATTAGACAGCTTTTTACTAGAGGGCATATTGATGAAGATGGTGTTTTGGGAAAAAACAAATTTGTTAATGGCTATTACATTTTAAAAAATGGCAAATCATCTTCATTGGCATTTTATAATGAACAGACTCTTCAAATTGACAGAATAGAAAAAGGATTTGTTTATGGAATTAAGCCAAAAAATGCGGAACAAGCATTTGCTATTCATGCATTAATGAATCCAAATGTCAAGCTTGTAGCTCTTCAGGGAGTTGCTGGTACAGGAAAAACCTTATTAGCTCTTGCTACTGCGTTGGAACAAAACAAATCTTTTAATCAGGTTATATTAGCAAGACCTATTGTTCCTTTGTCCAACAAGGAAATTGGTTATCTTCCAGGAGATGCGAATGATAAAATTGGGCCATATATGGAGCCTTTATGGGATAACTTAAAGTTTATTAAATCCCAGTTTGGAGAAACAGAGAAAAAACACAAAGCTATTTTGGATATGCAGCAATCTGGAAAAATTATAATCACTCCACTTGCTTTTATTCGAGGAAGAAGCTTATCAAATATTATGTTTATAATCGATGAGGCACAAAACTTAACCCCTCATGAAATCAAAACAATTATCACTAGAGCAGGAGACAACACTAAGATTGTTTTCACTGGAGATGTTAATCAAATTGACACACCATATCTTGATGAACATAGTAACGGCCTTGCTTATCTTGTTGATCGTTTAAAAGGACAGTCATTGTTTACTCATGTGACTTTAGAAAAAGGAGAAAGGTCAGAATTGGCAAACCTTGCAAATGACTTGTTATAATTAATTGCTTTGAAAATTGCAATAATTACAGGGGGTAGTAAAGGTTTGGGGAGAGCTTTAGGGGAAGCTTTTTGTGAGGGAGGTTATAAAGTAATCTCTATTTCAAGAACCAACATAGATTTGATCCATAAAAATTTTCATTCCGAATATTTAATAGATTTAACTGATTTAGATAAAGTAGAGGGTGTTGTAATTGATATTATAAAAAAGCTTTCAAACTGTTCGTTAAATAGAGTTTTTCTTATTAATAATGCCGGAGAATTAGGGGAGATTAAAAGATTAGAAGATAGTTCTATTCAGCGATTATCAAATACAATTCAGCTTAATTTAACCGTTCCAATTGCTTTATCGTCTTTATTTCTATCTCGGTTTAAGAATATAGCGAAATCACTACGAATATTAAACATATCATCAGGAGCTGCGGTTTCAGCTTATTCAGGCTGGGTTTCCTATTGCTCATCAAAGGCAGGGATGGAATTAATGACAAAAACCATAGCACTAGAAGAAGTCAATAACAGTGCTTTTAAAACAGTTAGCTTAAGGCCAGGTGTTGTGGATACAAATATGCAAGAGGAGATAAGAAGTTCAGCTAAAAACGATTTTGAAGAGATAGATAAATTCGTGAAATTAAAAAGAGAAAATCTATTATCTACTCCTGAATTTGCAGCAAGAAAAATATTTCAAATAGCTGAAAATGACAAGTATCTATCAGGAGATTGTATTGATATACGTAATGTGTAGAATTCTCAATTGTGTTGATTAATTTTGCATGCAATGAAGATAGCGTTATTAGGTAATCCAAATACAGGAAAAAGTTCTGTTTTTAATATGTTGACGGGTTTAAGGCAGCATGTTGGTAATTTTCCCGGAATTACTGTAGATAAACGCTTTGGCAATCTCAAAACTCAAGGTCAAACACATCAATTAATTGACTTCCCCGGAACAACAAGTGTTTATCCAAAATCAATTGACGAACAAGTGGTTTATGATGTTATGATGGACAAAAACAATCCAAATTTCCCGGATTTGGTTTTAATGGTATTAGATGCTTCTCACCTAGCTAAAGGACTTTTGTTTACCTCTCAAATTTATGATTTAAATATCCCGATGATTATCGTGTTAAACATGAGTGATATGGCGACTAACAATGGTTTAACCATTGATCATTCAGCTCTAGAGAAAGAATTGCCAGGAGTAAAAGTTGTTTCATCTATAGCACGAGTTGGTTTTGGAAAGAACAGAATAATTGATGCGATAAACAACTTTGATTTCAAGACGAATGATAAGATTGTTTATTCAAATGAAATTTCATTATCAAAAGAAACGGTGGCTAAGCAAAAGGAAGCTGCCGAAAGGCATAAATGGGCTGAATCTGTTGTGAATAAAGTAATAACATTGTCTCATAAACCTAAAAAAAACACGAGAAGCTCAATCGATAAAATTCTTGTCCATCCCTTTTGGGGCTATGTGATTTTTGCTTTTTTATTGCTTTTGATTTTTCAATCTGTCTTTTATCTTTCTGCTTTTCCAATGGATTTAATTGATACGTCTTTTTCTCAATTTTCTTTTTGGTTTCAAAACAGCTTTTCTGATAGTTTACTTGTTGACTTAATCAGCAATGGCATTATCCCTGGAATAGCAGGAATTGTCATTTTTATTCCTCAAATAAGCTTATTGTTTTTATTGCTTTCATTGTTAGAAGAGTCTGGTTACCTTGCTAGGTCTGTTTTTATTATGGATAGAATTATGCGTCCTTTTGGTCTGAATGGAAAAAGTGTAGTGCCTTTGATTTCTAGTGTTGCCTGTGCAATACCTGGTGTTATGTCAGCTAGATTAATTGATGACTGGAAAGAAAGGCTGATAACTATTTTTGTTGCTCCATTAATGAGTTGTAGTGCAAGATTGCCAGTTTATGCACTTCTGATATCTTTGGTTATTCCTAACCATTATTATTTTGGTTTTCTTAGTTTGCAAGCAATTGTTCTATTTGCATTGTATTTTTTAGGAATTATAGCAGTATTGTCTGTTTCTTTTTTTATGAAGAGAATTGTGCGAGCAAAAAACAAGGGGTTTTTCTTATTGGAATTGCCTGAATATAGAGCACCGATTGCCAAAAATGTTTTTATTACAGTATTTGAAAAAGTTAAAATATTTATTTTTGATGCAGGTAAAATAATTTTATGTATTTCTATTATTTTGTGGGCTTTGGCTTCTTTTGGACCTGGTGAAAACACTTTTCTTCCTACAAAAATGAAAAAACCTAGATCTTTAGGCTCGACAAGTGAAGGCGGCTCTCATCAACTTGAAAATTCGTATATAGGACATTTGGGAAAAACAATTGAACCAATTATAGCTCCTCTAGGTTATGATTGGAAGATCGGAATATCAATTATTACCTCTTTTGCAGCAAGAGAAGTTTTTGTTGGTTCTTTGGGGACAATTTATGCAATCGAAGACGCCGAAAATAATGAAGGTAAATTATTTGATCGATTAAAAAATGAAAAAACAGAAAATGGTAAAAAGGTTTTTAATCTTGCTACAGGAATTTCTTTAATGCTTTTTTATGCATTTTCTATGCAATGTATGTCAACTTTAGCAATTGTTAAAAGAGAAACTGGCACATGGAAATGGCCGATTTTACAAGTTGTTATTTTTGGTGTAATTGCATACCTCTCCTCCATGTTAATCTATAATATATTGATATAATGGAACATGTATTTATATTGGTAATAGTAGGTGTCGCGCTATATGTTTTGGGGAAAAGATTATTTTTCTCTTTTGATGAAAAAAAGAAAAAATGTGACAAATGTCCATAGCTATATTCGGAATTAAATTTGTTAAACCTTTTAAATAAAGGAAATTAAACATTCATGATAGATTATTTCTATGTATTTTTGCGTGTTTAAATACGAATTAAGTTTTTTATTCGTTTTTTATTTGAAATTCAAATGACTCTTTTGTCCAAAATAAATAAAAATAACATTCCTTCCCATGTGGCTATTATTATGGATGGAAATGGTCGTTGGGCAAAAAAGAAAGGTCGGCACAGATTGTTTGGACATTCCAATGGAGTTGAATCAATAAGACAAGTTTTAAAAGTCGCAACAGAAATAGGTGTTGAATACCTCACTCTTTATGCTTTTTCTACAGAAAACTGGAACAGACCTAAAGAAGAAATAGATGGATTGATGGATTTGTTGGTTCAGGCTGTAAGCAATGAAATAGAGGAATTAGATGCAAATAATGTTAAACTAGGAATGATTGGTGATTTGTCTAAATTACCTAAAAGATGTGAAAAAAGTATTTCAGAAGCTATAAAGAAAACTCAAAATAATTCTAAAATTAATTTGATTTTGGCGCTAAATTATAGTGCAAGATGGGAAATTTTGGAAGCAGCAAAAAAAATGGCTTTGAATGTTAAAAATAAAGAAACTCAAATAGAAGAAATTAAATCTTCGGACTTTGAAAGTTTATTGACGACAAAAGGAATTCCTGATCCTGAATTACTGATAAGAACAAGTGGAGAAAAAAGAATAAGTAATTTTCTTCTATGGCAATCAGCATATACAGAATTTTATTTCACAGATACTTTATGGCCAGATTTTGGAAGAGAGAATTTTTTAGATGCTATTGTTGCTTATCAATCAAGAGAAAGACGATTTGGTTTAGTATCAGAACAAATAATTAAAGAATGATAAGGAAGGGTCTGTTTTTATTTATCATGTTTGTTTGCTGTAATTGTTTCACACAGGTTACTGAAGATGAATCAATAAAAATAGGAGAATTTGAAATTGATTTTTTAAAACCTCATGAATATGAAATTGGCCCTATAAGGGTTGAGGGAGCTGATAATTATGATCATCAAGCAATTAAGCTTATTGCAGGTTTAAGACAGGGAGATGAAATTGTCATTCCTGGGAAAACCATTTCAAATGCAATTAAAGATTTATGGGAAGAAGGGATATTTTCAAATATAGAAATTAGTGTAGAAAAAGAAATTGCAGGAGTTTTGTATTTGGTAATTAAGGTTTCCCCCAGGCCAAAACTATCAAGATTTAAATTCACAGGCATCAACAGAAGAGAGGCAGATAAAATAAGAGAAGAAATTTCTCTGTACTCTGGAAAAACGATAACAGAAAACCTTGTTTTTCAAACAAAAAATAAGATAAAGGGATTTTTTAGAGAAAAGGGATATTTTGCTATAAAAGTGGATATTGATCGTATAATTGATTCGTTAATTAATTCATCAGAAATTTTTGTCATTAACGTTGATAAGGGTCGCAAAATAAAAATTAAAAGCATTGACATTACAGGGAATACCGAAGTTCCAACATGGAAACTGCGTCTTGCTATGAAAGATACTAAACAGAAGCAATTTTGGAGATTCTGGAAAACGTCAAAATTTACCGAATCAACTTTTGAAAAAGACAAGGATTTATTGCTGGAAAAGTTCAATGTAGTTGGTCTTAGGGATGCGGCAATAGTTTTTGATTCGGTATACAATTATGATGATAAAAATTTATTGATAAAAATTCATATTGATGAGGGTGAAAAATACTATTTTGGGAATTTTGATTGGATCGGAAACAGCAAATACCGCTCTACCTATTTAGATACTATTTTAGGAATAAAAAAAGGAGATTTATATAATAAAAGTTTGTTAGAACAACGCTTAATGGGAAGTCCTGATGGTAGAGACATAACATCTTTATATATGGACAGGGGGCATTTGTTTTTTCAAATAATTCCTGTTGAAGTAAATGTTAGTTCAGATAATAAAATCAATTATCAGATTCGTATTATTGAGGGAAAAGAAGCAAGGATTAAAAATGTCACAATTAGAGGGAATACCAAAACCGGTGATCATGTTATTTTAAGAGAGATTAGAACAAAGCCAGGTGATTTGTTCAACAAAGGTGATATAATGAGAACCCAAAGAGAGTTAGCTCAGCTTGGCTTTTTCAATGAACAGGCATTTCAGGTTAATCCTTTGCCGAATCCCCAAGATGGAACGGTGGATATTGAATATGTTGTGGAAGAGAAATCCTCAGATCAAATTGAATTATCTGGCGGCTATGGTGGGGCAGGACCAACAACTTCAGGGAGGATTATAGGAACTTTAGGTTTGACATTTAATAATTTCTCGACAAGAAAATTCTTTAAAAAAGGATCATGGACACCATTGCCTGGTGGAGATGGTCAAAGACTGTCGATTAGAGCGCAATCTAATGGAAGGTACTATCAGGGGTATAATTTTTCTTTTACAGAGCCATGGCTTGGAGGAAAAAAACCGAATTCACTTTCTTTTTGGTTGAATCATACAGCGCTTTCATCCAATGGTTTAATACGAACTAACCCTGATTATACCGGGCTTTCAATTACCGGCGCTGGCCTTGGATTACAAAGAAGAAAAAAGTGGCCCGATGATTATTTTACCGCATATTATGAATTGAGCTATCAGTATTATGATGTTGTAGATGATTACCGGTTCCCTCTTTTTCCAGAAGGTTATGCAAATGACATTGCTTTAAAATATGTTTTGCAAAGGAGTTCTGTTAGTGCACCAATTTATCCTCAAGGCGGTTCTAATTTTACATTTACCGCTAAGGCGACTCTTCCATATTCAATTATTGAGGGAATTTCTGATTATTCAACGGCATCTGTTCAGGATCGTTATAAATACCTTGAATATTATAGATTTAAATTTACTGGAGAATGGTACTTGCCATTAACATCTGATAAAAAGTTGATATTGATGCCTCGTTTTGGTTTTGGATATATTGGTGCTTACAATTCCTCAAAAGGAACAACCCCTTTTGATCGATATTCGATGGGAGGAAGCGGTTTGACAGGTGTTAATCAATTAGGTGGGAGAGAAATCATTTCTTTAAGAGGTTATGAGGATCAAGAAATTTCATCTGTTGAAGGAGACCCTATTATTGCTAAGTATACTTTGGAGTTGAGATATCCCATTTCTTTAAATCCATCTGCAACTTTTTATGCGCTAGCATTTTTGGAAGGAGGAAATACATATCCGAATTTTTCAAATTTTAATCCGTTTAATGTGAAAAAAACTGCAGGTCTTGGAATTCGTGTTTTCCTTCCTATGTTTGGAATGCTTGGTTTAGATTATGGTTTTGGCTTTGATAAGCTTGATTATTGGGCAGATGGTTTTGGTGGTGGCACCGACTTATCTATTGATCAAAAAGGCTTTTATCCAAAACTAACCTTTACAATCGGCATGAATCTTGGAGAATTATAACAATGGCAAATAAATTACTTATATTCACGCGCTCAAACATGAAAAATATTTTTTTAGTATTAATTATTTTTTTTGGCACAGGTTTTGTCCTTGGTCAGAAACATGCATATATTGACTCGGACTACATCTTAAATCTTATGCCGGAATATACTACCTCAAAAGCAAAACTAGATAAGTTGGCTAAAAGATGGACCAAAGAGATTGAAGATACTTATGAGGCAATAAAGACGAAAAAAGATAATTTTAACAGAGAAGAGGTTCTCTTGCCAGAAGCAGAAAAATTGAAAAGACAACAAGAGATCGAGAAGCTAGAAGTAGAAGCAAGACAAATGCAAACTATGCGTTTTGGAGTTAGTGGAGATTATTTTCAGAAACGCCAAGAGTTGATTAAACCAATTCAGGATCAGGTTTTTGAAGCATTGAAAGCAGTTTCAAATAAGAAAAAATATACGTTTGTCTTTGACAAAGCAAACCAGAGCAATCTGGTTTATGCAAATAGTAAATATGATATAAGTAAGCTTGTGCTTAAAGAATTAGGAATAAAAATTAAATAATGTAATTATGATTAAAAAAACCATCAACCTTTTATTGTTATTAGTGTTGTTTAGCCCAAGTGTCTTAGGACAAATGAAAGTGGGGCATGTAAATTCGCAAAAATTGTTAGACACTCTACCTTCTAGAAAAACAGCAATGCTTGAATTGAAAAAATTTGAAAATGAGGGAGTTGCTGAATTAACCGAATTAAAAGCAGATCTAGAAAAAGCATATAAAAGATATGAGCAAAATGAAAAATCTTGGTCTCCTGTTATTTTGGAAATAGAACAAAAAAAGATAATGGAAAAAGAGCAGCGCATGCAATCTAGACAAACCTCTCTTCAAAAAGAAATGCAGGTATATGGACAGGAATTAAATGCGCCTATTCTTGAGAGAATTCAAAAATCTGTTGAAATTGTTGCAGAAAGAAAAAAACTAAATTATGTGATTGATGAATCTGTTACTTTGTACCATAAAGGCGGTTTAGATATTACCAAAGAAGTTTTGGCAGAATTATTGAAACTTGATGCTGCAGAAAAATAAAATTTAAACTAAACCCATGAAGAACCCAATTGCATTAATCTTAGGACTGGCATTTTTCGTTGTTTCGATTTCTTGCGAAGCACAAACAAAAAGCGAGAATTTGGAATGGCACACCGATATGGATGAAGCTATTAAGATTTCCCATAAACAGAAAAAACCTCTAATGTTGTTTTTTACGGGTAGTGATTGGTGTGGATGGTGTATTAAATTACAAAAAGAGGTGTTCTTTAAACCAGAATTTGAAGCCTGGGCTAAAAAAAATGTGGTTCTTGTGGAACTTGATTTCCCAAGAAGAAAGAAGTTGTCTGAGAAATTGCGTCAACAAAATGCAAGTCTTCAGCAAACATTTCAGGTGCAAGGATATCCTACCATTTATTTTGTGGAAGCAGAAAAAACTGGAGAGGGAAGGGTTAATCTTAATTCTTTAGGTAAAGCTGGTTATATGCGAGGAGGTCCATCTGTTTGGATTGCAAATGCAAATACGTTTTTAAAGAAATAAGTTTTTAACCATTAAAAGTAACGATTTTTAAGAGGGCTGTAGCCCTCTTTTTTTTTGATCAATTGTGAAATACTAATAATTAATAGTAAATTAAAAGGGTTTAAAAATGTCTATGAGATTAAAGTCATTACTATTAATTCTTTCGCTTTTCACATCCTTTTGCTTTTTTTCTCATGAAAAAAAAGAATTAAGGATTAAAAAGGTCTTATTTGATAAGGCCTCAAAAAATTTGAACTTTCAGATTGAAAATCTAGTTTTAATGGACTTTTATAATGTTGAAATTAAATTATATGTAAATGGTGTTAATGTAAAAAACAAGATTGTTTTTTACATTAATTCTACTCAAAAAATAACCAATTTTTCATTCTCAATAGCTGAAAAGATAAATTATAATAGTGATTATATACAACTTTTTTTATCAAATAGAAATAAACCTAAATTGCTTTATGATTATTGGGATAATTTAAATTATGAAAAACAGGTTGATGAAACTGGAGGCGAGTCCTATGTAGATGCTGCCTGGAGAATGCAAAAGATGGATTCTAGTGGAAATCTAAATCCTATTTCAATGCATTTTTATTTTCATGATTCAGATAAAGTTTTATCGGGGTTAAAAGTGGATGATGTTACGATTAAAATTAGAAATGCATCAGGCTCAAATTCATGGCAAGAAATCTATTTTAATAATGATCCTTCTTTTTTTAATTATTTTTCAAACATATCTACTTATAATTCAGATAGAAGCATTCAAAAGATTAATATAAGTAGCAATTTAGAATCATCTTCTAATTCTTCCATTAATTTTAAAGGAAGCGAAAGTTCCTTTGAAAATTGGCTCGGGATGACATATTTTGATATTGAGGAGGAGCATTGTTATTTTACGTTTACAATACCCGCCGATTATCTTGTCGGTTTTGAAGACGTAATTGATGTTCACGTATTATATGATTATTGGAATAGCACGGATGACGTTGTTTGTCTTAGAATATTTCGTTCTGATAATGATGTGCCAAGTCTACAAAACTGGTATAGAGGAGATACTCACTTGCATTCTTTTTACACTCAAAATAAAGCAGAACTTGGTTTTCCTTTGTCACAGACAAAAGATGCGGCAAAACTAATTGGATTGGATTGGATTACCACAACAGACCACACTTCTGATTTTGATAATTATGGTGATGATGGGTCTAACCCACCAACAGGGCAAGCACTCTTAAATAGTAATTGGCAGGATTTACAAAATGAAGTCAGTATTTTAAATAATAGTGATACAAGCATGATCTATATCCCAGGTCAAGAAGTCGCAACAGCAAATTCGAAAAGCCAACTAGTTCATTTTCTAGCCTATCCCAATCCGCAGTCACCATATGCGTTACCTTTTTTGGGAGATGGATATGGAGATGAGGTTTTAAACCCTACCGCAACAGGAACCAACACTTCAATCACAATTGATTCCGCACTGTCGTTATTAACGTTAAATAATGGTTTTGCCTATGCGGCACATCCATTTGCAAACAAAGATGAGCTTCCTCCAGGATTTCCAGTGCAAGGAGGTGTGTGGAATTTGTCTAGCGATTGTCTTCCCTCTAATGGTTTGGAATATCCTTTGACGATTTCAAATGATGCGCAAAATAATTTAATTATTTGTAATGATTTAAACGCTAATTCTGACCTTATATCTCAAACACAATCTTCTTTAATAAAGAATGGGTTAAAAGGAGCGCAGATATGGAACATAAGAAATACGCTTTATTCCGAAGGTGCCGTAGGCGGATCCGATGATGAAGATGACCCATGGGATGCGCAAGAAGATGGAGGGGCTTTTGCTCCGGTTGATTTTTTAAGTCCATTTCATCATATAATTAGATTTAGGCAAGGTCAAGAAGTTGTCAATGCAATAAACTGCTTGGGGCTCCAAGAAAAAAATAACAATAATAATCTATTAAACTGGAAGATGTTTTATAGTGCCGGAACAGATGCGCATGGTTCTTTTAATTATTCTAATACAGATGATTTTTTAATGGGCTTTACATCTCCAACCAGCACAGCATTTGAAATTCACGATAATGCAGTTGGCAAATTAAGTGTATTAACTTATTGTCCAGATGGAATGGGGCCAAATGGGGAAAATATTTTGAATGCATTAAAAAATGGAAATATGACTATTTCTGATGGTCCAATTGTAACAATTGGAATTAGTAATGATGGAAATAATAACATTAGTAATGTGTTGATGGGAGAAGACGTTATTTTGGATGTTTCAGCACCAGAGATGAATTATTTAAATGTGAATTATACAACAACGACTGAGTTTGGTCAACTAGATACATTTAAGTTAATTATAGGGACTGAATCTGGAGAGTTTATAAAGGAAATGTATTTTAATAATTCTACAGGAACAAACACTTTAAATTATAAACTTTCGGATCTTTTTGATTCATTGAATATTTCAAATGGTGTTTTGCAAAATAAGTTCATGTATATAAGAGCAGAAATATCAACTTCTGTTAATTATAATAACCTTACAGTTTATAAAAAAAATCTTGATAGGTTTCATTCTTTTTCAAATCCTATTTGGTTTAAATATCAGGACTTGAGTGCTGAAGTTGAGGATAATTCTGCAGATAAAATAAAGATATACCCCAATCCCGTTGAGAAAACTTTAACTGTTGAATTAGATAGCGCATTAGGTGCTGATGTTTTTGTTTTTGATTTAAATGGGGGTTTGGTTATAAAAACAAGATTAAATAATTGCAAAACGAAACTAGATGTTACTTTGCTAGAGAATTCTATTTATTATTTGAAAATTGTTTCAAAAAACAATATTTTTCATTCTAAATTCACAAAACTATGAAGCTTGTAGGTTTAATTTTTTCTTTTTTCTTTTTTTTGAATTTTTCTCAAATACAATCTCAGTATTTGATTTCTTCAATTTATTTGAACACAACAGATCCTTCTGCACTTAGTTCATTTACTGGCCTTAATTTGCCTTTTGATGTGGATTTATACAAAATAGTATATAATACCACAGGGGTTGATGGACAGGCAACTATTGCTACAGGAGCTTTTTGCGTGCCTACAAATACAACTTGCACGGAATTTCCTATAGGGGTTTATGAGCATGGAACAAGTTTAAAGAAAGGAGATGTGCCATCTAATGATATACAAGAAACCTATATTGGAAAAATATTTGCTGCAGGTGGATATTTTGTGGTGATGCCTGACTATTTAGGAATGGGGGATAGTCCTGGTTTGCATCCGTATTGTCATGGAGAATCTGAAGCAACAGCTACATTGGACATGATAAAGGCTGTTCGTGAATTTATTGCAAATGATTTGCAAATGATAGATAATGGAGAGCTTTTTTTGACAGGTTACTCGCAGGGGGGGCATGCGGCTATGGCTACCCATAAATATATTGAGGAGAACAATTTATTAAATGAATTCAATGTTATTGCTTCAGCTCCGTGTTCAGGGCCCTACGAAATTTCTGGTGCTATGGCAGATACAATAATGGCTGCATCCTATTCAAAACCTGGCTATATTGTATATATATTGGCTTCTTATCAGCTGGTTTATGGTAATATTTTTAACTCTTATTCTGAGATTTTACATTCCCCATATGACTCTATTGTTGTTCCCTATTTCAATGGAAACAACCATTCTTTAGGAATGGGAGGTTTAAACAACCAGCTGCCTGGAATGATAGATTCCCTAATTATTGATACCGTTCTACAAAACTTCATTAGCACACAAAGCACCCATGGACATCCTTTATGGCAGGCTATGATAGCAAATGACAATCATGATTGGCTCCCTCAAAAACCAATAAGAATGTATTATTGCACTGGAGATGAGCAAGTGACTTATCAAAATGCAATTGCAGCTGAAACTGCCATGCTAGCTAATGGTGTTCAAAATGTGGAAGCCATTAATATGGGAACCGGAATGCATAATGATTGCGTTTTTCCATCCTTAATAGATGTTTATAATTGGTTTGATACTTATAGAACTTATTGTCCAAACCTAAGCATAGAAAGTCAGTTTGCCCTTGAAGCTATAGATGTTTATCCAAATCCAACCGTGGGTGACATGGAAATAACCTTTTTAAATGTCATTCCGAGTAATTTGCTTATTTATGATAAAATAGGAAGAGTTGTATACAGACAAAAGAATCTTAAATCAACGTCAAAAATAGATTTATCTTCTTTTGCAGCAGGGGCATATTTTATTGAAATAAACTTTAAAAACAAAAGAAAAAGGCAAAAGATAATTAAACTTTAAGTGCTTGTTTTTTTGTTTTTTAGCAATCTATTCTTAAATTGTGTCCTTGTGTTTTTTATTGAATGCAAGGCTAACTATATAAACCAAAACCATTCTATAATGCAAAAGCATTTCATAGCTGTTATTCTTTATTTTTTGTTCTGTCAAATCAATGCGCAGAATTATCAATTAAACTTATTGTCTGGCTCTTATGAGCTTGAAGAAAACACGAAAGATCTGTCTACTAAGACATATGATTTATTAGAAGAATATCATGGAAAAAGATACGGAATAATTCAATTTTCAATTACTCCTAATAAATTGGAAAGAAAACAACTTCTCAGTCAAGGAGTTAATCTTCTGGCTTACCTCCCTGATCGTTGTTATTACGTTTCATTTGAAAATGAACTTTCTTATTTAAAACTTAAAAACACTTTATTAAATGTACTAGGCGTTTATCCAATACTTTCTGAATACAAGTTGCACCCCAAGCTTGCTAAAAGAAAATATCCAGCTTATATAAGAGAAGGATTAAAGTTGCTGGTGGTTGCTTCTGTTTTTGAAGGGGTATCGGTGCCTGATTTTGCCCAGCAATTATCTAGAGATGGCTATCATATTAAACATAAAAGTGTTCTTCATAATAGAATTACATTGAAAGTTAGCAGAGCACAATTATTAAATCTTAGAAACTACCCATGTGTATTTGCTATTGAACCAATAAACCCCCCGTCATTTCCGGAGAATCACACAGGAGGAACTTTGGTTAGTTCTAATTATTTGAATAGCGCGAATTCATCAGGGCTTAAATATGATGGAACAGGGGTGAATGTAATGATGCAAGATGATGGTATAATAGGAGAGCATATCGACTACCAGGGTAGACTTGACCAAACAAATGTCACTTCAAATAATGGAGATCACGGAGACCATGTTTCAGGTACAATTATGGGTGCTGGAAATCTGGATCCTCTTGCTCAAGGAATGGCGCCGGGAGCTTTTTTATACGTTTTTGGGTCTAATAATAACAACTACAATTCTGTTCCGGCTCTATATCAAAATAACGATTTGGTTATTACATCCAAATCTTATAGCAATGGCTGTAATGCTGGTTATACAACATTATCTAGAGATTTGGATGAACAGGTTGATTTATATCCATCATTAATTCATGTTTTTTCAGCAGGAAATAATGGCACGTCAGATTGTGGGTATGGAGCCGGGTCTGGTTGGGGAAATGTAACAGGAGGGCATAAAATTGGAAAAAATGTGATTTGTGTTGGAAATTTAACAGACGAAGATGTTTTAGCAAATTCAAGTAGTAGAGGTCCGGCAGAGGATGGAAGGATTAAGCCAGATGTTTGTGCCAAAGGAACTAGCGTTTATTCCACAATAGACGTGAATTCATATGGTTTAAAAACAGGAACATCAATGTCATGCCCTGCTGTTTCGGGTTCAATTACACAATTATACCATGCTTATAAGGAATTAAATGGTGGCCAAAACCCAAATTCAGCTTTAATTAAGGCTGCTGTTATGAATACAGCAGAAGATATTGGAAACCCAGGCCCTGATTTCAAGCATGGCTGGGGAAGAGTAAATTTAAGAAGGGCATATTTAACTTTATTAAACCAGCAATATTTTTATGATTCACTTGACAATCAAGCTTCGACATCATTTACATTAAATGTCCCTTCAGGAAAAAAACAATTAAGAGTAATGGTTTATTGGGCAGACTTCCAAGGAACCGCGGGGGCTTCAATTGCATTGGTTAACGATTTGAATATGCAGATAGTAACTCCATCAAACACCACTTTTGATCCCTGGATTTTGAATTCAAGTCCAAATGCAACAAGTCTTAATTCTAATGCTGTTCGTGGCACAGACCATCTTAATAATATGGAGCAAATTACAATTGACAATCCAGTTCCAGGAAATTATTTAATTAATCTACTTGGTTTTAATATCCCTTCAGGGCCACAAGATTTTTATGTGGTCTATGAGTATCGAGATAATGATGTTGTTGTTTCCTATCCAAACGGAGGGGATCCATTTGTTCCTGGAGAAACCGAAAAAATAAGATGGGATGCCCATGGAAATTCAGGGAATTTTCAAGTTGAATACTCTTTAAATAATGGAGCTTCGTGGAATACTATTTCAAATAATGTAAATTCTTCATTGAGATATGTGGACTGGACAGTCCCTTCAACACTTGTTACTGGGCAAGCTCTTATTAGAGTTAGTAGGGGAACGTCATCTGATGTGTCAGATGCTGGGTTTTCAATAATTGGAGTGCCTTCTAATATCTCCTCCTCTGTTTCTTGTAATGGTTTGGAATTGTCATGGAATTCCGTTTCTTCAGCAACAGATTATACAGTTTTTATATTAGGAAATAAGTATATGGATTCTGTTGGATCCACAAATACGACACAATACACTTTGAGTGGTTTGTTACCCAATACAAATTATTGGGTTTCTGTAAATGCAGTTGGAAATAATGGAGCTGTTGGTAGGAGAGCAATAGCAGTTGAGGTTCAAACTGGAAACAGTACAACGGGGACAATTGCTTCGTTTACATCAAGCCCTAGCAGTACTTGTGATTCAGTCCTAAGTATTACATTTACCAACACATCCTTAAGTGGAAATGCATACTTGTGGGATTTTGGTGATGGAACTACAAGTACGCAAGTAAACCCATCTCATACATATACAAATCCAGGATTATATAATATTACATTGATTTCTGATGGGGGTTCTTGCGGAATAGATACCTTAATTGAAAATAATTACATTGCTGTTGGCCAATTATCTCAACCACAGATAAATGATGTTAGTATTTGTTCTGCTCAATCTGTATTACTCACAGCAAGTTCAGCCTATTCCATAGAATGGTTTGACCAACCGCTTGGAGGAAGCTTAATCGGATCTGGACCAACTTATATCACTCCTATAGTTGCTAATTCAGAAACTTATTATGTGCAAGCAAACTCAATTGGAGGTACAAGTTATGTGGGACCAGTTGACAATTCCTTTGGAAGTGGAGATTATTTTACCTCTGGAGGAAGGTATTTGGTTTTTGATGCTTATACGGATTTTGTTTTAAAATCTGTATGGGTTGATGCCGATGGTCAAGGAAATAGAACGGTTGAATTAAGAGATGCTGGAGGAAATGTGTTGCAATCAGCAACAATAAATATTCCTAATGGACAAAGTAGGATAGATTTGAATTTTTCAGTTGTGTCAGGCGCCGATTATCAATTAGGTGTGTCTGCGTCTTCAACACCAAATTTGTATAGAAATAATTCAGGAGTTAATTATCCATATACAATACCCAACTTGCTTTCTATTAAGGAAAGTAATGCTGGAAATCCGCTTAACTATTATTATTTTTTTTATGATTGGGAAGTAGAAACTCCTTCTTGCTCTAGTGCAAGAAAACCTGTCATTGTTTCTTTGGCTCAGCCACCAACTTCTTCATCAAATATATCTAGTTGCTTGCCAAGTACCTTTGTTTTGTCAGCAAATGGAACCGGCAATGGAACTTTAAACTGGTATGATAGTTCTTCAGGAGGTAATTATTTGGGAAGCGGGAATAGCTATACTACTCCGTTGGTTAGCTCAAGTCAGATTTTTTATGTGGAAGATTCTATTCCTGCGCCTTCTGTATATGGTGCTCCTGTTGATAATTCAATTGGTGCCGGAGCAAATTATAACGGTGATCATCATTTGATTTTTGATTGTTTATCCGCCTCTATACTTAAGTCGGTTAAGGTTTATTCATCAATAGCCACCAATAGAACGATTCAATTAAGAGATAATAACGGAAGTGTAGTGGATTCAAAGACTATTTATATTCCAATTGGAGAATTTAGAATTGATTTAAACTTTTCAATTCCTGTTGGCACAGATTACGAGCTTGGTACTGTTGCAGGGATGGATCAAAATTTATTCAGAAATAGTACAGGTGCAAATTATCCCTATAACATTAATGGATTGTTGGAAATAACAACAAGTAGCGCTGGTTTGTTGGGTTATCCAGATTATTATTATTTCTTTTATGACTGGGAAGTTTCCGACATGCCCTGTATTACTACTAGAACTCCCATTCAGGTGGATATTGATACTTCTGCAAATGTGTCCATTCAATCAGTTTCCTCGGTGTGTCTTACAAGTCAACCATTTAATTTGACTTCATCTATTGCTGGAGGAGTATGGTCTGGCAATGGAATTGTGGATATAAATATTGGCTCTTTTGATCCATCTGTTGCAGGAGTTGGGTCACATCAAATAACCTATTTGATTTTATCAGGAAATTGCACTTTTTCCGATACAATAACAATTATAGTAGAATCTTCGACTAATGCATCAATTAACCCAGTGACTCCATTGTGTAATTCAGCCCAACCGTTTAATTTAAGTGCTTCACTTTCAGGTGGTATTTGGACTGGTTCTGGGGTTTTGGATTCTATTTTAGGAACCTTTGACCCCTCATCTCTTAACCCAGGTGTTTATACAATTACTTACACAATAAATTCTGGTTGTGGAGCAAATGATCAGGTTGATATTACAATATTAAACAACCCCAACATTAACGCGGGATTAGACCAAAACATTTGTGAGGGAGACACTGTTGTACTGTCGGCTTCTGGAGGAAGTTCGTATCAATGGGATAATGGAGTGATTGATGGTCAAGCATTTGTTCCTGCCGCAACAACATCATATATGGTTACAGGAACAGATTCTTTAGGATGTACAAATGTGGATTATGTTTCTATAACAGTTTCTTTAAACACTAGTCATAATGTTAATGCATCGGGAATCGATTCTGTAATTGTTAATGGACAGGTTTACACTCAAAATGGGACATATACTCAAACACTATCAAATGCTGCAGGATGTGATAGTATAATTACGGTTTCAGTATCTCTTGATTTCTCAGGATTTAGCGAGTTTCAATCATATAATATTCATGTGTATCCTAATCCAACTCGAGGAAGCATCACAATTACAGGTTTAGAAGGGTTAAAGGCAATCACAGAGATGCAAATTATTGATAACATGGGCCGCTTAATACGTGCTCTAAACCCTATCGAAACGGAGATAGATTTATCTAAAATTACTCCTGGAGTGTATTATTTACAAATAAGCTATAGCGATGGAACTGGCCAAATTAAATTGGTGAAGAATTAGAAATAGAAAAAATGTTTTTTTTACTTCACATCATGCTTCCCCACAAAAATATATAAATACTTTTTTTTATTTGATAAAAATGATTTAATTTTAGCAAGTCTTAAATAAAATATATGAAAAATAATTACTTGTTA
>Ga0163108_10000065_pt1 | contig 67716 bp, 46 predicted proteins | sample Fk1155metaG_FD_109644 | JGI IMG/M metagenome (GOLD analysis project Ga0163108, IMG submission 109644) | Marine microbial communities from the Central Pacific Ocean - Fk160115 155m metaG | ecosystem: Environmental > Aquatic > Marine > Oceanic > Photic zone | place: The Central Pacific Ocean...
CCGCTACGGAAGAAACCGCTACGGAAGAAACCGCTACGGAAGAAACCGCTACGGAAGAAACCGCTACGGAAGAAACCGCTACGGAAGAAACCGCTACGGAAGAAACCGCTACGGAAGAAACCGACGACGCCGAGGCATAGTCTCCGCCGGCTAAAAATCGGCGAGTTAATGACATCCAGAAACCGAACCGAAAAACCAGCAGGAGATACTGGTACAGCATCAACGGGCAATTCCTAACGGTCCTGCCATGACACTATGGTCATGCCCAGAACCGCTTCACGGTATCCTTAAAGACGCTACACTACAATCAAGTGGTACATTCAGGCAGGCATCCTGTTACGTGACTTTCATTCGCGGCAGAACTGATTTCCTGGACTTCCCCACAACCCGAAGGATCAACGTGTTCAACCAGAAGGAGCGTAACTATGGCAAGTTTTAATCGTGTGATACTGGTCGGAAACTTGACACGCGATGTCGAGCTAAAATATACGCAGGGTGGTACGGCGGTGACGGAAGTCACTCTAGCCGTCAACGATCGCAGGAAAAATCAGAGTGGCGAATGGGTCGAGGAAACGACCTTTGTAGATGTCACGCTCTGGGCAAGAACAGCGGAAGTTGCCAGTGAATACCTTAGCAAGGGATCTCCCATGCTTATTGAAGGCCGTTTACGGCTGGATCGCTGGGATGACAAGGAAACAGGAAAAGGACGAAGCAAATTAGCCGTTACCGGCGAACGCATGCAAATGCTCGGCGGGCGCGGTGGCGGCAGTGGTGGTTCAGGTGGGGGTAATTCAGGTGGCCGACAAAACCAATACAGTCAACCTGCCGCTGCACCGGAACCGATGGGACAGACAGGTCCTCCGGATGATGAGATTCCGTTCTAGTCCGGGTGACACCACTTGAATCAGCAGGCTTATACCAACAACTTACCAACACGATTACAACAGACCAAGCAAGGTCGCTAAGTTAGAATCAGGTGCTCCATGACCAAAACCAAGAAACGACGCTTTAAACGCTTACCTAAAGGTCCTAATGGAGGCGTCCAACTGCTGTTAATTCAATCCGTGAACGATCTGGGACGTCATGGCGACCTTGTTGAGGTCAAGCTGGGCTATGCGTTCAACTACCTGATCCCACAAGGCCTGGCCACGATTGCAACCGACCATCACCAGCGAATGGTAGAAAAGCACAAGAGCAAGCTCCAGGAACTGGAAGACCTGCATCTCAAGGACCTCAAGGACTTGGCAAGCCAGTTGGCCGAGCAAAGCGTGACCATCGAAGCCAACGCGAACGAAGAAGGCCACCTGTATGGTAGCGTCGGGGCGAAAGAAATCACGACCGCTCTCAAACAAAACAACCTGACAATCTCACCGGACCAGGTTCGATTGGATGGACCTTTACGAGAACTGGCTCTCTACACCGTTAAAATCCAGCTTCATGAAAATATTGAAGCTGCCTTGAAAGTATGGGTTGTCCAAGGGGCTGGTGACGACGACACCTCGGAATCCTAGGCTGTCTGGGCTATTTTCTTTGCTCGTTGTACAATTTGGCGATCGCAGACTGTTGCCATCTTGGTTAAAGTCGCTATGATTGGCTGCTGTCACCATGGCGATCACCTCTAGGTTCCATGTTTTGACCTATCCGGCTGGTCTACTGAGACCAACAGACTTCCACGGAAGGTTCTCATCTGATGGCACAGGCACAAGTTGATAGCAAACGATCCGACACATCGTCGACACCTCACATTCTTGATCGTCAACCTCCGTTTGATTTAAGCGCGGAGCACGGGGTCCTGGGCAGCTTACTGCTTAAGCCGGACACGTGTGATGACGTCACGATGATCCTACGGGAAGATGATTTTTACGATGATGCGAATCGCCAGTTATTTCGACACATCATGCAACTCCATGATGCAGGCACGACTATCGATGCCGTAATCCTCGTGGACCATCTCAAGTCAGCTGGTGTCTTCGAGGCCATCGGTGGCACAGCGTACCTGGCAAGAATTGGGCGTGCCGTACCCAATGCGGCCCACGCCGTTTACTACGCCAATATCGTATTGGAGAAATCCACTTTTCGTTCACTGATCAATGTCAGCACAGAAATACTCGCCGAAGCCTACGATCAGACTTCGGACGCTCGTGGACTCCTGAGCAATTCCGAACAGAAGATATTCAGTATTGTTGACGACCGTGGCGCTAACAATGTCAACTCGCTCAACGATATCATGCATCGTGCGATGGATCGTCTCGAGTCTCGGATGAGTGATGATTATACTGACACAGGTGTTCCCACCCTGTTCGCTAAACTGGACTCCCTGACAGGTGGCTTGCACAATTCAGAACTCGCAATCTTGGCAGCGCGACCCGCAATGGGAAAAACTGCCCTCGCCATGAATATCGCTGAAGCCGTGGCCATCCGAGGGAAATTCCCTGTACTTTTCGTGAGCCTGGAAATGTCCGAGGCCGAACTAGGCGATCGATTGTTATGCAGCCTGGCTCGCGTCAACAGCCACCGTCTGCGCAACGGGACACTCAGTAGCGACGATCGTAAGCGCCTGGTGGAAAAAGCGGGAGAGATTAGTGAATCTCCATTCTACGTTGATGATTCACCGAGCCGCTCCGTCTCTGAAATCGCTGCCGCAGCACGACGTATCATTCGGCGGGAAGGCCGCCTGGGCCTGATTGTCATTGACTATCTCCAGTTGATTGAACCTGACAACATGCGAGACCCTCGGCAAGAGCAGGTAGCCCGCATTGCTCGCCGACTCAAGGGGTTAGCCCGTGATCTGGAAACTCCTGTTCTTTGCCTGGCCCAGCTCAATCGACAGGCAGAAGACAGCCGAGACCATCGCCCCAGGCTGAGCCATTTACGCGAATCCGGGGCAATTGAACAGGATGCGGATATCGTGATGTTCATTCATCGCGAAGAGTACTATCAACATGGCGAAGTCGATGAAGAAATTGCAGGTAAAGCCGAAATTATTATCTCCAAACAGCGTAATGGTCCCGTCGGGATTGCCGAATTAGGCTGGGAAAAGGAATACACTCGCTTCTACGATCTCGCACCTGAGCGATTCGAGGAGTTTGATAGCTTCAACCAGGACTCCTCACAAGCTGATTTCTAGTCACTTGCAGATCGAACCAGCGACTCCTGCCAAGAATTCTTTCCAACTCCCCTGATCTACCTATCTTTCGGATCAAGTCTCAGAACTCGACTTGTACATTTTCTACGTTTCGAGTATTTCTACCCCTCCAACACAGTGCCAAGTTGGCGCACCCTCCTCATGGGTCTCTGGGACACGGCTACGAAATCGTACCGTGTCACATAGGCCAGGCAGCTCATCTACATTTTTCACATCTCACTCCAACAACGGGGTTTCCCGCTATTACCGGTTCTCGCATGAATTTTCGCATCTCCTTGATTTTTACGAGCATCTTTTACGTTGCACCTTGCCTGTGCAACGGGCAGGTCCTTCCTCCCCTCAGTAAACCATCGATCGCTCCAGCAGTATTTACTTCCCAAGGAACACCTGTTCCTGAAGCCCGCCAAACCACAAACATCGATGATCGTTTCGATGGCATACCAGTAGTCGACATTGAAATCATTGGCAACCAAACACTGCAAGCGGATAAGATACTCTCTTTTATCACGACTCGTCAGACACGCGCTTTTGATTCTCAAACGGTGCAATCAGACGTTCGTCGCCTTTACCGATCAGGGCTTATCCGCAGTGTCCGAACATTTACTCGCAGAGTACCTGAGGGCATCATTGTTACCTTCGAGATCTTTGAACGTCCCACCATCCAGGAAATCCTTTATCTCGGTAACCGAGGTATCTCTGACAAACAACTTCAAAAGGAAACCAATTTAGAATCAGGCAACGCGTTAAACACTTACGCCTTGGAAGATGCCCGACGCAAGCTTTCCGAGTTTTACCTATCCAAGGGTTATCCCAAGGCTCGGATTAACCTGATGGAGGGCGACAAACCAGGAGATCGTCGCGTCGTCTTCTATATTAGCGAAGGTCATCGAGAACGCATTTACCAGGTGAATTTTGTCGGCAATAATCCAGACCTTGTCTCCAGCAGTCGCCTGAAAACACAGATAAAATCAAAGCCCGGTTATTTGCGATATTTTTTCGGCGGCAATGTCAATCGCGACCTGATCGAGGAAGACACCCGGCGTCTTACTGCTTACTACCGCAATCTGGGATTTTTCCAGGCACGTATTGCTCGGGAATTAATCTATGACGATTCCGGACGCTGGCTGACGATTAATTTCGTGATTGATGAAGGACCACGTTACGTGGTCAGAGATCTTTCGATTGTTGGAAACACAATTTTCAAACAGGAAGCAATCCGAGAAAAACTTAAATTGAATCGCGGTGATTATTTCAACCTTGCCCGCATGAGAACCGACGTGGCCCTACTGCGAGACCTATATGGTAGCCAAGGTTACATCTATGCCGACATCAAGGCTGATCCACGATTCCGAGAAGAGCCGGGCGAATTAGATCTGAGTTACCAAATACGCGAGGGCGAACAGTTCCGCGTTGGAAAGATTAACATCCATATCGATGGTGACCCCGATCATACACGGCAAGACGTTATTCTTAATCGACTATCAATGCGCCCCGGCGATGTGATTGATCTTCGCGAGCTTCGGGAAAGTGAACGACGACTGAAGAGCTCCCAGTTATTTGAAAACAACCCGGCGCAAGGTGTCTCACCGAAAATCATTATCCAGAAGCCGGAAATGCAAAAACAAAAAAAACCGTCCCCCTGACATACCACAAATGAAATCCACCCTTCTCCTCGCTACCGGAAAAGCCTCTCACCTGATGCAAGATTCAAACCTGACTTATTCAACTTGTCTCGCAGGCAGACGATCCGTCATGCTTTCCCTGCTACTGGCACTAAGTCCTCTACTGGGAGGCTGCCAGGTGCCAGGCAGCATACGCCCTGCCACGACTACCGATCACCGACAAACTTCCGACACTCCACCACCCCAGGCACCTACAACGAACGACTCCTCCCAACCAGTCACGCCAACAGCAACCAGCCCGCCCGTGAAAACAGAAGCGGTGTTTCGCGGACAGGATACAGGGAATACCAGTCATCCTGCCACGACTCCTCCTGCCACAAGCCAAACCTTGACCGACCTGCCGACACCAGGTTCCGAACTCCACCATCGTTCAGCGCTGCCGGTTTCCGGACAATATTTGAATAGTTCGATGCCTCCCCAGCAGGCCATCTCCAGGTACAACAACAATCAGGTCAACGGTCTTAATCATGTCCCACAACCCGGCACTTCGCACGTCCAGCCAGCCACCTGGTTAGCGTCTGGACAGACAGCCCAGCAACCAAGTGGTGGCGTCAGTACACCCAACAATATCACGGTTGCCCAAGGGCCTGTCCCGGTCGTTGATGAAGTAACTGGCCAACTCGATCCGCCAGGAATCCAGGAAGAGGAAATCAATACAGTCCCCCTGGATGTCGAACTAACCGACACGACCACCGGTCGCTTCATGTTTGGGGTCGGCGTTAATTCCGATGCCGGACTCACTGGGCAAATCATGGTTAATGAAAGAAATTTCAATTACCGCGACTTTCCAATGAGCCTTAGGGACCTCACCAATGGACGTGATTTTCGAGATGGAGGGCAGGGACTCCGGATCGAAGCCATGCCTGGAAACCTCCTGCAACGATACATGTTCATGTTCACAGATCCATATTTTATTCCGGACCCCTCGATGAGCGGACATGATATCAGCCTGAACATCAGTGGCTTTTATTACGATCGGCGATACTGGGACTGGTACGAACAGCGACTGGGCGGCCGAGCGTCGCTTGGTTATCGAATCACCGACGATCTCTCATTGAGCCTGGGGCTCCGAGCTGAAAAAGTAACCATTCACAATCCTCGCGTCGCGGGCATTCCCCAGTTAGATGAAGTACTGGGAGACAACAACCTCTATAGTGGACAGTTCATTCTCTCGCACGACACCAGGGACATCCCCTTCTTACCCACCGAAGGGCACTACATCGAACTCTCTTTGTCTCAAGCTTTTGGATCATTTAGCTATCCGCGAGCTGACATTGATCTCCGCAGACACTTCCTACTCAAGGAACGTGCAGATGGATCTGGAAGGCAAACCCTGTCCGTAATCATGGACACAGGATTCTCCGGTTCACACACACCTATCTACGAACGCTATTTCGCTGGTGGATTTTCCACGATCCGCGGCTTTGACTTCCGCGGTGCATCACCTGTCAATGGAGGAGTTTCAGTTGGGGGTAACTTCAAGTTTCTTACTTCTGTCGAATACATGTTTCCGCTCACTGCGGACGACATGCTCAAGGGGGTCGCCTTTTGTGATCTCGGTACGGTCGAGGAAGAGATTGCCATGTATTCGAATAGTTTCCGTGTCAGCCCTGGCATCGGCTTAAGAATTGCTGTGCCCATGCTCGGCCCTGCTCCTCTGGCGCTAGACTTAGCATTCCCAATTAATTATGCCGATACTGATCAGATCCAGAACTTCAGTTTCTTCCTTGGGATGGGGCGTGGCTAGGTCATCGCCTTGCCGCGACCAATCGACCGCTCAAGGCTTTGCCATCCAGCAAGTTTAGTAGCCAAGTGTCCATCTTTGTCCGTGTTTTCCACTCGGCAGCCTCTATTTGTGAGACCGGCAACGCAGGAAATAAAACCGCTAAAATGAATGCGTACTTTAGCCTGCAGCATCCCCTGACGGCCGAAGTGAGAGTCGCCTCGTGACCGCGACTCTTCGACATCACCAGTTGGACCACCTGCGCGAATTGATTACGATAACAGCAACAATCAATTCGATGATGCTATCCCCAGGCGATTAATGAATTCAATCTCATTTGCATGCCCTTTCTGTTCCGGTGTTTTCCAGGTTGACCAGCAACAGGCAGCTTCCCAGGTCTACTGCCCTCATTGCGAGAAGGTAATTGACCTTCCGATGCAGTTCAGCAACAACGAAAGCTCGCAGCGTACGCCAACGCCAGACGTTGCCGCTTCGACCTCGAAATCGACACACAACAAAAAACGTCGTTCAAAAAAACCGCGGGGCCCACAAGTATCTGGCAACAAGGACCTTTTTCCTCCTGGCTACGTACCTGAATCCACAACTGCGGCACCAGCAGACTCAAAGCCCGCGTCAGCTACTCTTCGCGACAAACCGCCTCAACCTGTTGCGTCAACAAGTTCCACCGCTACCGGTAAAACAACACCCTCAGAATCTACAGCCCGCCCCTCTAAGCCTCCCGGTGCAGAGCTTCCACGACCTACTGGTACACCAACGGTTCCTTCGGACTCGGCTCCGGAATCCTTGCTCCCACCAGGTGTTACCCCGGGATCGACCGGAACAACAATCACCCCTGCCAGCAGCCTGCCTCCTACCGACCATTTATTGCCACCTGCAGTTTCCGCCGGCCATCCGAAAGCTGATCTATTTTCCGGAATTGACGTGGGCAGCAATGCAACCATGGATGATTCAGCCGATGAACCACATACCCCTCAGATTGCGCTCCTGGATCCTGTTAAAACCGTGGAGAAACGCGGTCAGGAAATCGAGTTAAAGCAACGTACGCCAGAGGAAAAGATACAATGGAAAATTCGCAAGAACATGATACTGTGGATTAGTGGCATTCTGATCCTATTGATCACACTGTACGTCATGAAAAACTAGTTATCGAACTACTCTTCATCGGTCTCCAGGTCCTGACCGATTGCGAACACCTCCTCCGCATCCAGAACCAAATCGTTGGAGGTGAATAATCTGCGAATTGCTTCGAGGTGAATCTTCATTTTCGTACCGCCGACACCAATGGCTCCGTAGCAAATCGCTCCGCCCTGATCTTCCTGTCGAGCAGTTACTTCGACTCCTTCCACGCCCAGTGGAGGTACGGCGTTTAGATCGATCACGACCTGCAGCGATTGACACTGGCTTCGCACTTCCTCTGGCAACAACATTACGGACGCCATACCAGCCGCCACAACTACCTGCACTCCATCCATTGCTTCCTTGAGTTCGTCAACACAATCAGTTTGAACTGCGGTTAACTGTGCCCCTGCTACCTGTTCTTGAATTTCCTCGACGACACGTTCCGCTCGCTCAAGTTTCCGCGAAGCCACACGCACCTGGGATTTTTCCCTGGCCAGCAAGCGAACCACGCGTCGCCCCACTGGACCCGTTGCCGCCAGGACCAGGCAATTAGACTTGGATAAATCCACGTGACGACTGACAGCCAACACGGCAGCAGCAGCCGTCGTGTTGGCACCATTGGCATCCATCATGACCGACACTCGGATGGGCCCAAAAAAACTTTTCGTCACCTGTTCCAGAAGTCCTTCACCAGCTGCCACATCACTCCCGCCGATAAAGATCGCGGTACGATCCAGACTTTCGGTCCGTGGAAACATGGCATCATGCACCAGGCCTCGCACTTGATTAGGCCGTACTTCATGGTACGGCAATAGTTGATCGATCCCGGCGTCAACCGCAACCACCGAGTCAAAAGGGCTCGCATGCAAATCAGAATCCAACTGGATTAGAATTTTACGCTTCTTCATGGCATGTCATCCTCTCAACGATTCCTTCGTCATATGGATCAATACAAACGCCCACCCATTCCAAAGGAAAAGGTGGGCGTTCACGTTTCATTGACAACTTTGTCACGTCTATTCAAGAATTGCTACTAGAATCCCCTGAACGGATGAGCTGCGGTATCTTTACCAGCAACCATTTCAGCGGCGCTAGGCTTACCGCCCATCGCGTTGGAGATCGCTTCCTTCGTTGCGGCATAATTGTACTCATAGATCTTCTGATCATCTTCTGCAGCCGGGTGAATGAACACACCACAAACGATGACCAGATCTTCACCCTGATCTTCAGGAATAACACCGTCAGCAACCGAATCCGCAACGGCCTTGGCTACGGCCGCCTGGGCGGGACCAAACATCTGCACAGCCTGTTTCATACCCTTGATGGTCACCTTGGTAATCATCACTGTGGCCGGTTTTACAGCCAGATTCGGTTCCAGGACTGCCAACAGGTTGCTATGGCCATCACTTTGACGCGCTAGTGCATTGGCGAATGCAACGCCAACCGGTCCGTCTTTGCTTCCGATGAGCAGATCGATATGAGCAATCTCATTGCCATCACCAGTTAACGCTTCACCAATATACATCGACATAGAACATTCTCCATCTTACGAATACGAGTCAAAACTCAAAATCAAACAAGTCTTTCAGGAACAAAGAAAATAACACACCATCACCTAATTGCAAGAACCCGTGTAGACGGGAACGATGAAAGAATACAGATTTCTGCTCCAGAACTGGTGATCCGCACTAAAAATAGCTAATTTGACAAGATGTCCAGAACTATTTTCATCGCCGGTGCTAGTGTCCGTTGTGCAGTCGACTCCGCGGTTCGAAGCGGTTACGTACCCATAGCCGCTGATTTATTTGCTGATTATGATCTGCGACAACAATGCCAACCTTATCGCATTGAAGCTTATCCAAGCCAACTGCTGGATATCTCCCGAAAGCTACCTGGAGTTCCCTGGATGTACACGGGTGGATTGGAAAACCACCCTCGCCTCGTTGACAGGATATCACGAGAGCACCCATTAATGGGCAATCCTGGAAACGTACTGCGGCAAGCATGTAATCCTTTCCACATCAGAGAAATTTTGACTGATCAGGACCTCGCCTTTCCGGAAGTCACACGAAGTATTCCCACCACAACCAGTGAACAATGGCTCCGGAAACCCTTCCGATCTACCGGTGGACACGGGATCTCCCCGGTGTCCTTACGAGCCACTCCCATCGTTTCCGACCAGACCACCTCAAACAAGGACGTTTTTTTTCAACGATTCCTGGATGGCCCCTGTTACAGCGCCACGTACCTGGCTTCTGATCACACCTGTGAACTCCTTGGGGTAACACGGCAACTCGTGGGACAACGGTTTACCAACGGACCTTCCTTCGGGTATTGCGGATCACTCGGGCCGATCGTCTTAACCGGTAAACAGAAATCAATCCTGGACCGCATCGGCCAGGCCCTGACCGCGACTATCCCCTTGCGTGGTTTATTTGGAATCGACTTTGTCTGGCATGCCAATCAGATCTGGACCCTGGAAATCAATCCACGGTTTCCTGCATCTGTGGAAATTCTTGAATTGGCATTTGGACTATCAGCAACTGGCTTGCATTGCCAAGCCTGCCTTGATCCAAAGCATCTTTGCATCCAGCCAACTGCAACTAGCCTGCAATATGGCAAAGCGATCATCTATGCTCCTGAATCGTGCACGATCACGAGTGGCAACTTTCAACACTGGATCACACACAATGCCTCCAAGCGAACAACAAGCGGCGATCCGTGTTCATGGTTTGCAGACATCCCCATGCCTGGCACCAGGATTTCCGTCGGCGGTCCGATTCTCACCGTGGTAGCCCAGGACGGCAATTCACACCAAGTGCTGCGTCGATTGATTCGCACCGGTAGACAGATACAACAAGAGTGTCACTCACCAGGCCCCTTGGAAAGGAGCGACGCTACGAATCAACCCAAAACACTTAAAGAGATTCTATCGATCAACCTGCCAGGCGGGTAATGCGATTGGTAACAGCTGGAGCCTTGGCAACATCGGCTTCCTGGCAATACTCCATCAGGTAAGCGTCTTCAGCGGTATCCTCGTAGAAATCATGGAGCACGGAGACTGCTCGAAAATCCATGTCACGGAAAAACAACTGGGCGGCCAGGTTGGTTTCACGAACTTCCAACATAATTCGATTGCGGCGTTGAGGAGAGAGTTTACTAACCAGCTTCTGCACCATGGCCGAGCCAACACTACATCGCTGAAATTCTGTTGCCACAGAAAAATTTAATATATGCAAACGCTCCTGGTGCAATTCATAAATCATGAATCCCACGACATTGTCATCAAACTCCGCCACCATGCCAATGCAGTTTCGTTGGCGTAGACAACGCACGAAATCTTCTTCCGTCCAGGGAAATTCAAAACTATCCGTTTCAATCTGCAGTACTTCCGGCATATCACGTCGAATCATCCAGCGAATATGGACCGTGACTTCATGCCACTTATCGTTTCCCATGTCGGTCTCCTTACCGCTACGATCCGATGACGTAACACCTGCTACATCCTATCACAGGCAACACCATGCACCTGATCACTGCCGACCAGGCCGGTACATCCGGCAAACGTTCCGTGCTTGCCAATGATTTCTCAAGTGGCCAAAGTCAGCCCTGTGGAGAGTAGCAAATCGCTGAAACTCTGCCAATATGAAAACAGCTCTCCAGGATATTAAAAAAGCTGGCACAGCCCAGAGTCTCGAATCTGATTTTCCTGCGAAAAAACGTTCCTGTTAGTGAATGCGCTGTAAATCAGTCATCGTTTTTGATTCAAGACTTACCTCGGCTGTCGGCAAAGGCAACCATGAAGGTATGATCGCCGCGATTGCACTAAGTAATATAATCACGATTCCCACGAGGCTCGGAGTCAGCCACAGCCACCATCCTAGGCCCAGGAACACGCCGGATAGATAAGGCCAACGTACCCACCATTCACCAAGCAGTCCCCTACGGGCAAGATTCCAGCCAACACCAGCGACGAGCAACCACCCCAGTGAGACAAGTAATCGAACTCCGAAGTCACCACCTTCACGAATTCCCGGATAAACCAAGTCAAGTTCGGCATGCTGTCCCTCAAAGTCCCCTACAACCTGGTTTCCATCAACCACCGTCAACCATACATCCGCACTACCTGCCACGGCTAACCTTTCGAGATCACCTTCTAAATCCCCTGCGGCAAGTCCCAGGCGATTTTTTAATTCCTGATAACGTCCCGTTGCCTGCGCTACGGACTGGCCAGAAGCAACTTCTTCGTTGGCAACTCGCGTTCGATTCCAGGCAGATTCAATACCTTGAAAACGATCATCCCAGGCAAGCAACCATTCCATCATGCGCTGCCTGTTCAAGTCTGACCTGTTTTCATTAGCACTTTCAATCATTGCCAGGATCGCATCAAGACGCTGTACGGTTTGCTTACCTACTGTCGTCGCACCTTCCCCATTGCGGGGACGCCCGCCACCAATCGCCCTGGGCGACCTGACGGTCCATAAGGTACGACGAACCGGGAACTCTTCGATCGTCGGTGTGACCGTTTTGACTCGTTTTAGTACCGTTGTCTTAATCGCAAGATGCCCTCGGTAAACGACTTCAATACGTTGTGACAGCTGAGACGGCCCCAGTTGAAGGAGATACCTTCCCTCCCCTAATTTTTCCAAGGATCCTGGTAGGCCTGCCACCCGAACATCAATCATTTCATATTCCTGAGGCACCTGCAGTACACATTCTGTTCGTCCAGCTGGTTGCAGATCAAAGGAGGTGACCCCGAAACATTTCCCATTTAAGGACCAATCCAGGTGTACGTCGATCAAGTGGATCAAGGGATTCATCCGCACCTGCTGAACCTCCTTGATGCGCGCACGAAAATGTTCCGAAAGAACACGTGCTACGCTGGAATCCGTAGTAGTAACGCTGGCAGCGATCGATTCTGGCAGGCTGCCAATACGCTGTAAGCCACTGGTTTCCCACGCCAGTTTTTGCTGGTCCAATCGATTCGGCATGACGACATAACGGGTAGTCCGCTGCATTCCCAGGGGAGTTATTTCTGGGACACGAACACCGCCTGGCGGCAAAACCAGTGGACCTTCGATCCGGACCTTGAAATTCTGCGTCAATGCTATTTCCGGACGAATCACCATGCGCGGCTGAGGAACACCTGGCAATCGCTCAATCTCGAACGGCATAGCTGGTGTTAAGGTAAAGCCACCTCCCCAGCCTTCGGGAATTTCAATCTGTAATTCATCACAAACGCCACTCAATACCTCTACGTGGCAATCCATACCCGCCCACCAGGCATCACCCTTTCGGAAAACCCGTGTTACAGAACGACACCGAAGCTTTCCCTGATTTCGAACTAACTTTAAAATCTGCTTGGCCTCCGTGAGCTGCCAAGCGTCGAGTGATTCTGTCCAACTAATCACCAATCGGCCAACACCTTCCTGGAATCGTCCCTGCCCCGGTATCGATTCAAGCAGTTCCGAAGAAACCCCTTCGACCTCGACCAACATTTCCGGCTTCCGATAAATACGCACTTCTCGCTTAACGATACTTCCTGTTTCCAGCTCCACCCGGGGCACCTGCACAGATCGACCATCGTGTGGCCAGTCCCCGGAGATCCATAATTGCTGTTGCCCTGTCACTCCTTCTTGAAGGAACACCGTTAACCGGTCATCGCTAGACATTGCCAACCGTGTTGGAACGGATTCACCCTCTTTCAACAACGATATCTGCTTGACACGAAATCCCTTCGGTAACTGGAGGCGATGCTGAAAAACAGAGCTCCCCTTGGTCTCGATTTCCATCCGGCACTTCATGTCCAGACGACCCAGTCCTACTTCGAAATCTAATTGTTGAGTGGCACTCGTCTCGGCGATGCGCCGTCGAGTCGCCAAGCTCCACTGGGAATCCTCTGCTCTTGGGCGGAACGCAAAATCAGGCAGTTCTTCACTTCCCCACCGCTGAGCAAATTGTTGAACCTTCACTTGCTGAGACTCATCTATTTCTCCAGCATTCCACTGGAGCCGGTCTGACACCGAAATACCAACTTGCCGAGCAACAACACGGTCGCTAATCGCTTCCAGCGTAGGCAACTGCAGCTGCCCTACTCCCGATGTTTGGTTCATATAAAAAGACATCGTCAACATAAAATCTCTGTCAATCGGTTCCTTCAAGTCGACGTGGATCCGACTGACATCTCCCTCCTGGACCCGGGGGGTTCCTCGCACCGGCTGGCTAACTCGCATGGGAAGCATTCGCAATCGCGGGTCAACACGCAATTGCACCTTATCCACTTTTCCTCGCAACACAGAAAAACGAAACTGGGTCTCCAGCACCACGGAATGGGGTCGAACTTTCATCCAAGTCAATTGTTCCACGCTGGTCTGGGGAACGGATTCTGGAGAGGGCGATTGCCAGGCCCAGGCGAATCCCAATCGGCCACAAGCCCCCAGTTCGGCAACCAGGTCACTCGAAGGAAGCTGGCGCCGAACGGTTCCGCGCCCCTCAAGAACAGAGATGACTGGCATATCCGCTGAATCCGGAAAGACCAGTCTCGTGGATGGTATCCTGGGAATTTCAAATCGAATTGCGCGTTTACCGTCAATCCTGCGAATATTTGGACGCAGTTGATACGTTAACGTGTACGAACCTGGCTCATCAACCTCTAGAATAAAAGCCTCTCCAGTCACTGACCAATTAATCGCTACCTCCTGACCATTCAGCTCGACATTCGACAATTCCACGGTCGCACGAGGGACGGGAAGTTGGATGGACTGCGCAGCCAGCAAAACCTCCAACTTAACAGTCACTGCAAATGCCGGATTTTCAAGTCGATTACGAACTGCACTCCAGTCATATTCAGCCCGATATTCGGCATCGGTCAGCAACCATCCTGACTTACTTTGTGAAGTCTTTTCTGTACGTCGATGCAATTCATCAAAAAACTCTTCTGGCAAATAATCGTATTGTCCCACCGGATTATTTTCTTTGTCGACCGGAATCAACAAGCGATATACTTGCTGGGTTTTTACAGCGTTCCCTTTTCCTGTTCCATTCTCACCCGAGTTCATATCGTCAGCCCAACCCCAAATAGCCAGAGTCGACAAACCAACAAACATCAAAATGGAAAGTAGGGTTTTCGGTACGACATGCAGCTCAAAAGAAAGATCTGATACACGTGCGACTCTTAGCTGTCCCACGACGGAATGACGCCAGCTAACCACCAACAAGCCTGCAACTAATGACCCCAGGAATAAACAGGTCGGTCCAGGATAAATACTGGCCGGAGCTAATAAGGCCACTAATCCACACAAGACAACCGCCTGGACCAATCTTTCTGGTCGGCTGGAAAACAGCCAGGTAAACAATCCCGCCCAAACCAGCAGGCCGGCCCACGCAAAGGAATGCAGGACCAACGGTCGGCATACGATAATTCGGCTCGACTCGTCCTGTTCCAGGGAAAAGTCATGCTGGGACCAACGACTATCACTGATCTGGGTGGAGGCAAAATCGGAGGCTGCCAACCAGGGTGAAGTGATATCGGAAAACTGTTGTGACCATTGATTCAGGTTAACCCATCGGGCTTCCTCCCCAACTGACTCACGATCAACCTCTGATGTCAAGCGATCCGCACCAACCAGTTGGATCACCGAGTCATGCGATTCGACTTGCTCCTGGTCTAACGAGGAAGTGGTTAAGGCCATCGCACCTTCGCTAACCAGCAATGACAATCCGGTGGACTGCAATAATTCACGTCCGATCTCAAGGGGATCGGCCTGCGAGAACGAGACCACTGTTCCCGTGTTCAACTGGTGATCCGACAGGCTTTCCTGATCGATCCAAAAAACAGTTTCTGGAGGCACAAACTGGTCTCCGTTGGCAATCAGACAATTCCTCAACACGGCATCCCAGGTAACCTCTTGAGGTGCGTCCGCCTGCAGCTTGGCCAACTGGAATCCTTTCCCCAGTCCACGCAAGCAATCATTCGCCTGCTGAAGTATTTCCGGCTTATTGGTAACTGGTCCGATCATTTGTTGCCAATCCGTGGCTGCCAGCAATCGAAATGGACCTCTTCCCGATTCACGATACAGGGGGCCAAACAATCGCTTTCCCACGGAAATTTTATGAGGCTGGTTCGAACCTACTGTTTCACGGGAAAACAATGCGTAACCTGGGGGCAACAAAACCTGCCATTCTGTTTGCAGGACAGGACACTTGACCCGAGCCAAGGGTGTTTTCAGTGCCGCAAAAATATTGAGCGTAGGTGCCTGCACACTATAACTTACACGAACAACTGGAAATCGTTTTCGCCGTGGTAACGGGACCTGCAACTGTCTTTCATCGCTTTGCGACCCAACTAATCCAAGCACTTCCCCATCCACCACCAATTCCTGCAACTCTGTCCCCGCAGGCAACCGGAGATCAAAGTGTTGCACTCCTTTATTCTCCAATCGATACACTGCCTGATGAGTCGAATATCCACTTGCGGTAAACCGAGATTGCAGCTGACAATCCCAGGCCCACAATGCATTCTGCGAACCACTTGCTGGCCGCCGGGCGACTTTCACTTCCACATCTTCAGAAGGATCATATTCATAGACTCCCCTGACCTGAATGCTGCGACTCACCGTTCCCGGGATCGCTGGAATTCTCTCCAGTGCCCCATGTTGAATGTCGAGGTCCGTACTATCCGGAACAAACACTGAAACAGAACCAACCTGGGTGATGGACTCGGGCATGGCGGCCAGGCAAATCGTTGCAGAATCCTCCGTCGCCACATTGCGTATACCAACCAGTCGAAATACATCCAGCTGCGCCTGGTCCAGACTCACTTCCCAAGTCTCACCTCCGGTCAATCCTCGCAGTTCCTGTTCCTCTCGGTTCAGCATTCGCGAAACCAGCTTGACCGTCCCATCTCCGGGTAATGTCCATTGCATGGGCAAACCCCGAGGGCGGTAAAAGTGCACCAATAAGCGCTGCAACGGCGCATTCTCCGGTGTACAAGTAATTTGATACTGCTCTTCCAATCTCTGATTACCAAACAGGGCCTGGACATGGATTTCACTGGAATAACGCGTTTGTTCTCGATATGTCTGCAAACGCAAGGTTCCCAGGCCGGGCTTATCCAGAAACAGTAAGCTGGTCGAATCGAGGTCGAGAGCCGTAGCGAGAGATTCTTTTACTTCACTCGGATCAAGTCTTTGAAGCTGAAAGCCCTCAGTAAGCCTTAACTGAAAACCAGCTTCCAGCCCGACAGCAATAATTGAGTGTCTGGATGCTGTCGATTCAAAATCTACCATCCGTAACCGGGAACCGTCGATTTTCCCCTGGTTGGCCCGGCTATGCCCTCGAATCAATACACGCACATCCTGTCCATTTTGAATGGCACGATTTAACCTAACTACCAGTCGCTGTTGGTTTCTTGCTTGCCCGGATCCTGGTGAACGGGCCACACGAATCACCTCGTAATCATCCAAGAATTCCGGTGGATCTGTTTCCACGGCATCCACAATCCAACCTGGCCCCAATCTTCCCTGTAGTACAAATTGCTGACCATAGGCAGACCGCGCATCCGCAATGACGAGTCCACTCATTCGTTCCGAGGCCAAGGCAATTCGTGTTCCAACATCCAGGTGGATGGCAGCCTCGCGTCCTACAACCGCCACGCTGATCGATGCCTGAGGCTGGTAGAACTGAAACAATCGTGATTCGTCAAACGCCGGTGACAAACCCGACTTTACACCGGTTTCATGACAACCGTTACTTCGCAACTTGAGCAGGGTTAGATCACTTCCCAAGCTGACATTGGCCTGCTCTTCCTGCCAAACTCCTTCCAAGACACGGATACCAGGCAAGGTCCAGTCTTTGCCAACCACCAACGAAGCAACTGTCTTAAGTAAGATCACGCGATCCGCACCGCCCAGTGGCTCGGTGAAATGCAGGGTTACCTGTTCTCCCCTGGCAACATCCTGAGTCGTCCAACGCAGCTTCTGTTCACCCAACTGCGCCGTTAAAAGCTGTAGCCCTGGTGCAATCAACAACTTCAATTGGCGAATCGGTTGATGATGTACGTCGACATGCAAATCAACTTCCAGATTCATTCCGGTTCGCGCTAGTTCATAATTTGAGGTTTGCCTAAACAAGATCAGCGGATCTCGTGGTTGATAATTCTCTTGCGGGCTCACTGTCAACAGGGTCTGGTGATGCCCACCCAGTTCCACGATCCATGTTGACGTTAAAGAATCCTTGTCGTTGTCATCGGAATCGCTAGCTGCCTTACCAGGTACCGGGGCAACCAACACCAGGCCATTCTGGCTGGCAAGTGATGTTTTTTCAGGCAACCTTAATTCAAGTCGACTGGCAGCACTTACAGGAATCCGGAAATCAAAAATCTTTTGTTCCCCGACGACTGATGTACCCTTGAGTGACCAGGGAATCCGTAAGCGTCCTGTTTTCTCGACATAAACAAATTCTCGCCCGGTCGCATCCATACCAACTACGGCAGGACGCTCTGGATCCCCATCCCACAATGGGCGTCCCCAGGCCAGGGCACCTGGAAACAAGGGTAACATTGACGGAGCACCGTTTTTTTTCTCGATTTCCAGGAGGGCCATTCCATCGACTAAACCCTCCTCAGCGAGGCGGCCGGAATAGATTGATGAAACAATCCGGACCTCGCTGGATTTAAGCGTATCACGCGCACTACGATTAATCGCTTCTACCATTTCCACGAAACTATCTCGCTTCAATGGCATCGTCCCTTTGATCAGGTCATCAAGATCTCCTACCGGAACATAAACTCGCCGAAAATACAGCGGTTCACGATCCTTTTTGGGCCCTGCCGGCTGCTGCGCCAGGCCTGGCACGCTGCTGGCAATCCCAATTGCCATGAGACTGACTAAGAGGCCCCTTCTCAACCGATCATGCTTGCAATGTATCATGTGCCGGGCTCCGAAGTGGGGAGTTCCCGTGTGTAGGTACTCGCCATGGTCGGATCGATCGGATTTAAATCTCCTTGTGCATTGGCATATTCACCCGAATTTCTTTCGCTGCCACTACCACCATAAACGAATCGAGGCCACCGGTAATCCTGGCGACGCAGCATGAGCCAGTTCAAAATGCGAGCCACGAGGACCAGTACCAGCCCCAGAGCAGCTGACTGGGATACCAGCAGTACGCTCTCGGGAGTCAGCATCGCACCGGACAACAGCACCAGTCCCCCGCACAAGAGCAGAACCGGATGCCGGAACCCGGGTAGATAAATTAACAACAAACCGATGAGTAACGTACCCCCGGAAGCAACCATCAGGATCGTCGCTCGCCCGAGCATTCGAACCTCAAGATCGACAACGGGACCAATCGACGTATAAAGATAGCGATTGCTACTGGCTGGAACCGGATCCTGTACGGTCGCACCAATCCACTGTTCCAGATCCTGTTGACTGAGATTCGGTTGTCGTCCCCAGCTACCTTTATTCCAAGCCCATTCCTGTTCCGCGGTCATCACTGCCGGGACTGCAACCAGGTGCTCATTCGAGGGAGTAATCAATTGCCAAAAAAAACGTTCCATGCGTCTTACATTCTTGATCCGAGGCATTTTTACTTCAAGTTGGCCGATTCCGAAATACTGGTCATGTGACCAATACCAGAGTTCCAGCACATAATCTCTTTGGCCTGATGGCTGCCCAAGCGTCAACGACAAGTCACCCATTGCGGAAACCGCGATATCTTCCAACAGTACCGGTTGATGATTAATTGCAGCCCGGATACTCCCTGGCTTGAGTGAAGTTGACCTGGGAAGGCTCAGCTGCACACGAGGCTCATTCGTTGTCAGGCGAAACACGGCCCGGTGCCGCTGCCCGGAAGCCGTCAAGTAAGTCTGCAACCAGGCCTGCTGAACTACAATCAACGATTGGGGAGATCGCTTTCTCAACAATACAGACATGGGCAAGTGATGTGCCCGGTTTGCAGTAGAGACTTCCAATCGGACGAACTGGTTTTCCGTATCCACCAAGCGTGGACTACCCAGCCAGGTTTCTCCAACGGGCTCTACATCCAGGTCCGTGGTCGAGGACACCTCGAGGAAATGACCTTCGAAAGTGACTCCCTCTACCTCAGTCGTCACTACCAGTGGCACCTGGATCAACCGCGACTTTTCGTTTTCCAGGACACCAAGATCATAGGGATAACGCAGTGCCAGGCGAAACGACCCAATCTGTTGTTGTGGCAAGGCGACACTAACCAGGTTTCGAGGCTGTGCTCCTGCTGTCTCTGGGGATTCCTCCGAACCAACGGTTTCCTCCAGCTTCCACGCCAACAATTGCCGATTGCCGGCTACCTGATCTGTTTCAGGAACAGGAGGCTCTGAATCATCAAGCAACCACACCTGCAGATCTCCTTGATTACTCAGCGATTGGGGAATCTCGATCACCACCTGTGATACCGGCTCATAATCCACCTGGTAGACGAGAATCTGATCTACCCGAGCCACCTGGGAATCCAATACGATCTTTCCTTGCGAATTGACGAGGATGACTCCATCTCGGATTTCAGACGTGGCTACAAATAACGGACCGGGATCATCACCTCGTTCCCGGTAGAACAGCACTTCACGCTGGGTACGAGGCAGATCCCACTGTTCGACATCCTCCGGAACTGCATCACGAACCAACCCACGAATCTCTTCTGTCTGTGGCGTTAAAATAATATTGTCCTGTGGCGAAATCCCTACCATGGCTGGTGCCAATGTCATGACAGCCGCTCCCAAGGGTTCTGCCACGGCGGGTTTCGGAAGGGGAAACTTCAACTCCTCCGCTAGATCAACATCCCGGCGGGCCAATATCTGCAGGTCGAACTGGCCCCCGGTCGCCTCTGGAACCAAAACCAACGGAATACGAACCTTACCGGTGGGATTGATCTGCACGGAGTCTCTTTCCAGCAACTCGACTGGATTTGAAGTCACCTGTTCGACTGTCCATCCCGGCAAGTCCAGCAGCAAGGCAACCTGTCCGGAACCTCGCAACTGCCCGGTCAACGAAACATCCAATCGCAACTCGTCCGTACCGACGGCGACAACATAGCGAGGTTCAATTCGCAGACGAGTCTTCTCCGGGCGCAACGTGGCCCGCAAGGAATATCGTTCGCTAAAAAATTCAAACCTCGCCTGAACCTGTTGTGGTGAGGTCACATCTGGACGATCGTCAACACGCCGCACCTCACCACTCTGCGACCACTGCAACGCCCAATTACCTTCGACGACGAAATCAATGCTACCGGATTGCCTGACGGCTCCAATCACTTCAAATCCTGAAAACTCTGTTGGCTGCACGTTCTTTTTTCCGGGCTGTTCGGAGGGTCGATAGATTGTCTCGAGAGCTATTTTCACCTCTGGAGCTGGCACGTTTGGAATGACCAGCAACCGCTGTCGCATCCCTGTCTCCGGCGCGGTAGCCTTGGAGTCCTCGCCAACTGGCAACACCGTAATACGAAAATCCTGTTGAGCCAAATCCAACACCTGCATGTAAGGTGGCAAATGAACTTCGAACGAAGTCACGTTACCACCAGCGGCAGAGATGGTCAGTTCTGCCTGAGCCGTGATCTGCTGCGGACTCTTGATTGTCATCCGCGTAGTGCTATCCGCCAGCAACTGCACCTTCGGTTGCTGCGCCATCCGGCCACCGCCGAGCCAGGCCAATTGCAGCTCACCTCCCGAAAAGTCAAAAGTCAGATCTGTGGTTCCGGGACCAGAGGGCTGGGTAGTTACACTTAATTCCGTATCGACAACCTCGGCCTTGTCCGTCGCAACCCGAAACTTCTGGAAACGGGAGCGTGCCAACGGACCGGCAATGGTTAACCGGGTTTCATCACCAGCTATTTTCAAGGTCGTGAGAAGTTTCAAGTTAATCGTATGAGACGTCTTGGGCGGCGCCTTTAACCAGCAGACATAACCATCCGCACGGTCCAGCGCAACAAAAAAATCACCCGGCCCAGTACGTTCAACGGCTCCCTGTAAAACCGTGGAAGCAAATCCCAGGGGTACACGGATCCATTCCTGGTTGGCTTGTTCTACAACCAATCGCAGCTTAATTCGCACGTTCAAAATGGCATGCGTGGCCGTCGCCTGGCCTGTATAGACAACTTCCTCGATCGCAAATTCAGGCGGTGATTTCGAACCCAACAATTGTCGGCGAAGCTTGTAGAGCTGCTCAAACTCTTCCAGCGAGAGATTCGCCACCTTGACGAGGTTACCCTGCGCATCACGCAGATGAAAAATCTCTGTCTTGGCTTCTCGGATTTCCGTCTCGTCTTCGACCTTGGCAGGTTTCGGTGGGACCGGTGAATCCACCGGCGGTTGAGCGCAGACTGACCCCGCCCAAAGCAAGGTGAGCACCAACAAACAGGACTGCAATATATTACGAACAAACAAAACGGATTCCGCCTTTGAAAAGGCTACGCCTCTGCCAGAACTACGGCACCAGGGTAACAGACCGGAATCGAGGTAAACCTCGGTATTTCTCTATTTTACGCCGAGCAAGAGGGTTAATAAAGAGTTTCTGTAAATTCTCTTGAAACCATTCTATTTCGAGACACTGGCCAGGATATCCAGCAACTGCTGATGTAGGGTTGGTGTGGCCGCTGAAGCCAGTCGGGGTTGTTCCCAATCTAACGATAAACCGGCTAAATCTGAGACCACCGCGCCCGCTTCCTGGGCAATTAGAACACCCGCTGCGATATCCCAGGCCTTGGGACTGGTTGCCCAGTACGCATCCAGTCTGCCGGCCGCCAAGTAACACAGGTTCAATGCGGCGGAACCCAACCGTCTTAAGGCCTGGCTTTGATGCAATATTTCTATAAACTGCTCAATCTCAGGAGCACCTCGTTGGACATTCGGTGGAAAACTTGCCACCACCAAAGCCTGTTCAAATGACTGACAGTCACTGGCTTGCAGGACTGTTCCATTAAGTTCAGCCCCCTGGCCCTGCTCGGCACTAAAACACTCCTCACACAATGGATCGTAAACAACGCCCACCACAGGTTGGCCACCTTGCATCAAGGCAATCGATACCGCAAAAGATTGTAGTCCGTGGACATAATTAACCGTACCATCAAGCGGATCCACAACCCAGCACCACGAGTCACTGTTCAAGTTCGCTTGCGGTGTCCCAGAATCGTCACCGACCGCATCTTCTTCCCCCAGGAACAAGTGGTCAGGAAATGCATCCATGACGATCTTCTGGATAACCTGCTGCGAGGCAAGATCTGCCTGCGTCACCAGGTCCTTGGGACTTTTTTCGCTCGCTTCAATGCGGCCAAACCAATCTCGTAAAACGTTACCACCAGCACGCGCTGCTCGTTCTGCCACTTGTTTGTAATCAGACATCACTTCTCCCACATCCGGGGTGGCAAAGCCAACGGCAACTACCGACCTCGAAGAACACTCCCTAGCCAAACATTCCCCCGATCCGTAAAGGTTTACCACGACCAAAATATTTAAGGTCTGGGAACCTGTCACGCTCGGTAAACAAGACCCTCAGTTTACCTCACCCGGTGGCAGCTGGGTATGCAGAAGTTCTGATGAGCAAGGCATTTCGATCGTCTCAAGCCCCATGGCAGAGGGACCCAGAAAAGCCGAGACCCGCCGATTTTAAGATGCAAACTATTGGACACGTACAACAATCTTGGTATGATCACGTTTATGCTTTTGCCTGAACCGTATAGGTTGGGTAGGCCTGTGAAAACGGGTATTCCTGATTCAAACGTTCAACGCAAAAGTGGCCTCTTCTCTGTTCCGGCCCCGCCGTCTCGCCATGTTGCGAACGGCGGGGTTTTTTTACACCCGACTGACACCTTGAATGTCATATGTGGACCATCACCGGGCAGCAAGCCCACCTACAAACGCTGGATCTTTCGGGAACCCTTGATCTGTCAACTCCGGGTACCGGGTTACACCAGTTATGCCTGGCCGACAGCCGGCTTGCTCATATACAACTACTGGGTATTGCGCGGGACGGGTGCACGCTGACGGCAGTTCCGGACCAGGAACCGTACAGCAGGGACAACAGCCTCATCATTCGTTACGGTGACCAAGAGGATCCTTCACATCACCTCCAGGTACAATGGCGATGCATTCCTCCGGAACCAGGGTTATACCTGGGAGGACTGGAACTGATTCTTTCATTCGAAACACCTTCGCAGATCAACTTACCCGAGTGGACCACGATGACGCAGGTTTGCCAGCAAGACATTCTTGTCACTGGCGCCGATAGCGAACAATCATGGATCTCTCTTAACGAGATGTCCGAGACTGCCGATTCAACTTTATCGGCATCGACAAACGAGACACATATGATTCTCTGCCGTTTCCCAGAACAACAACTCAGTTATCTGGAAATGACCTCTCCTGCCGAACCGCCCCTGGTAATCCTGCCAACTCCCGAGACGACAAGAACTCTCTGGGGATCGCGAACGCCCGACCGGCCTCTGGAAAAAGGCGTTATCCTAAGGCGGCGCGTGCGTGGTGTGTTTCTACCTCTGGAAAGAGACACCCTGCTCGCTGACAAGGCCTACGCACAGTTCAAGGCACTGGATCCTCCCTTGAACTAAGCCGGCAATCTCAAGCCAGTAACTTATTAACCACCTTACCGCCCTGATCTGTAAGACGCACGCTAAGTCCCTTAAAAGGGTAGACCAGACGGTGGTGATCAAAACCAAACAGCTGCAGGATCGTAGCATGTAGGTCATTGATGTGGACGGGATCTTCCACCGGTGCCCAGCCAATATCATCGGTCTTGCCTACCACCTGGCCACCACGGATCCCACCTCCGGCCATCCAGAGACTAAATCCATAGGGATGGTGATCGCGCCCCGTATTCTGCTTGTTACCGCCTCGATTTTCTCCCAGCGGTGTCCGCCCGAATTCACCAGCACAGATCACCAGCGTATCATCCAGCATGCCACGTTGCTTAAGGTCTTTGACCAGCGCAGCTGCCGGTTGATCCAGCATCGTAGCGTTATAGGTAATTTCCTCGTCAAGATTACTGTGATGGTCCCAGGAAGCATGCATGACCGTGACGCAACGCACTCCTCGTTCGACCAGGCGCCTGGCAAGCAGGCAATTCGTACCAAACTGTCGATAAACATTGGCCCCCCCCCCGCGAAAACTATTTTTCTTGGGTTCCGGGCGTGTTACACCATATTGATCAAGCGTCTGCTTGCTCTCCGCGCTCAGATCAACCAACTCCGGTGCCGAAGCCTGCATCCGGAAAGCCAATTCATAGGAACTGATGCGACTATTGATCTCCGCATCTCCCAACTGGCGAAACCGCTTCTTGTTCAGTTTATTGATTGTTTCCAAGCCCGCCTGTTGCATCTTGCGAGTGATTCCTGCAGGGGCATTCAAGTTCAAAATAGGTTCGCCCTGGCTCCGGAACAAGACTCCCTCGTAGGTAGAAGGAAGGAACCCACTGGTCCAGTTAGATACACCGCCACTACTTCCTCGACCGGCCGTCAGAACAACATATCCGGGTAGATTCTCTGATTCACTTCCCAGCCCATAGTTCAGCCATGATCCCAGGCTTGGTCGCCCAAACCGAGGCACCCCCGTTGTCATCATGAGTTGTGCCGGATGGTGATTAAACGCATCGGTATGCATGGAACGCACTAGCGAGATATCATCCGCACAGGACCCGATATGTGGCAGCAGGTCAGACAATTCCATACCGCATTGCCCATGCTTGGAAAACTGTCGTCGGCTGCCCATCAGGATTGCAGATTCTTTCTTGATGAACGCGAAACGAACTTTCTCGGTCAACGACTTGGGTAACTGCTGCCCATCCTTTTCCTGCAGTATCGGTTTCGGATCATAAAGATCGACGTGGCTGGGCGCGCCAGCCAGAAAGATGAAGATGCAAGCCTTTGCACGTGGAGCCAATGGAGGAATTTTCGGTGCCAAGGGGTTCACCGCCGTCGATTCCAGTTCACCGGCAACTGACTGTTCCTGTGCCAACACGGACAACAGCCCCAACCCACCAAGCCCTGAGGCCGACGACGTCAAAAACTGTCGCCGCATTCTCAGTGCCAACTCCTCACGAGACAGCTCCGCTGTCGGCAGACCGGCAGGTTTACGAAACGGCATCATAACAATCAACTCCTCGCTACATTACTTATTCACGGGAAATGAACTCATCCAGGTTAATCAGGGCTCTTCCTACAAGGATCCAACCGGCCAGGTCATTCCGATCCATATCCTTCGCCGGTTTCAACGATCCGATAATCTTGTCACGCGTAACTGAATCTGCCTCGCAAGCTTTGCGTTGCGTCTCGAAAAACTCGAGAACAGTTGTCATTTCATCCTCCGTTGGGTACCGAGCCAGGCAGATCATGAATGCGTGCCGTATCCGCTGGCGTCGGGTTTCAGCAGGTTTATCGCCAACCGCGACCTCCTTCATGATCCGTTGACCGAGGTGCTGGGAGCACTCAAAAAAGACGACATCGTTCCACATCGTCAAGGCCTGCATCGGAGTATTACTGGCGCTTCGTTGTGCCAGACAGGCATTCGCATCGGGCGCGTCAAAGGTCATTAACATGGGATAAGGTGACGTGCGTTGAAAGAAGGTGTACATCCCGCGCCGATACTGATCACCACCCTTGCTCGTGGCCCATTTCGCACTATTGGCATAGGTCAGACTGGAATACTCGGTCGGCTGACGTGGACGCACACTGGGGCCACCAACGCGTGCATCCAACAATCCACTTACCGACAGGGCCAGGTCACGTACGATCTCCGCCTCGACCCGTCGACGTGCCTGGCGCGCCAACAAGGCATTCTCAGGATCCATCTTTTGCAATGCCGGCTGCACCTCGGATGATTGCTGGTAAACCTGTGAAGTAACAATCAGTCGATGGAGATATTTCAAGCTCCAACGATTTTGCTGCAACTCACTTGCCAGGAAATCGAGTAATTCCGGATGGGAAGGCTGCTCGCCCTGGGTTCCAAAATCGTCAATCGAAGCAACCAGCCCACGGCCGAAATACCGATACCATATGCGGTTCACGACGACACGAGCAGTCAAGGGATGTTGGTCTGCTACCAGCCACTGAGCGAAATCCAAACGATTCGGCAACTTGGATTTCGATTCGATGGCGGGCAACACGTCCAACGTACCAGCTGTTACCTGCGGTCCCTTATCCAGGAAGTTCCCACGCACATGGATATTTGCCACGCGCGCTGCTGATCTTTCCGTGACCACCTGTGCCTTGGTTCCCCCTGACTTAGGTGCCTTCTTTTGATGCGCAACTACCGCTGCGTTGAGCCTGGAAAATTCGCTGTCTATCCCACGAAAGTACTCACCAATCGTCTTACGCTGCTCATCGTTACGGTCTTTTACTGGTATGGCTACTGCCTCGATAACCGGTGCCGGCAAACCATCCAGCGGCACTGGCCCCATCAAGGCTGTGGTGGAAATTCGAAAGTGGCCAATATTGTGAGTGCCGGAACCGGTATAGGCCTGGTCAAGCACCACGGTCAACTTGCTGCCTGCCGCCACGGCGATCGGCTTCTCTAACTCGAAAGCCGCAACATGACGTTTTCCTATTTGAGGGCTCACTGCCCAACCGTCCTTGGGATCCATATTAATGGCCAACGCAACTGCCCAATCCTGCTGTGAAAAATCGGCGCGAGCCCGCACAAGATTCAAGGGTACAGGACGAGCTTCCTGGTCGTTTTCCGTGAGCGTTGCCCGCAGCGTTGTGAGCACGAAATTACCGTTTGCGGCACGGCCCGGGCCTTGCTTGACAAATGTTTTATGTGGTAACACTTCCAGGCGAATCGCTGCCAGACTGCCAGCATCCATTTCTCCAATCACCGTGTACAGGTCCGATTGTTCATTCTTGCCCGTGGCCAATATCGAACGATCTGCCTGCACGATCAAATCGGCACCCTTGGCAGCCGTTGCCTTGATCGTCTTCAATGATTTCCAACTCACCTCCTGGCTTGCCACGTCCTTTTCCCAGGCTGACTGGGCAGCCGGCAACTTTGTTTTTTCATAGGCAGCCAGTGTGTCCTGCAAGCGTTGCTGTTCTCGATCGAAAGCTTCTTTGACTGTCGCATATTGCTGACTTTCCTGCACCGAAGGAGCCACGATATCAGCCTCATCCATGTTATTAAAAAAAGCGTACATGGAATAATATTCACGTTGTGAAATTGGATCGTACTTGTGAGAGTGGCACTGGGCACAGCTCACGGTCAAGCCCAGCCAGATCGTACTTACCGTGTTGATACGATCCACGGTTTTCTTGACGCGATCTTCTTCCTTGTCCGTACCACCTTCGGTGTTATGCAAGGTATTACGATGAAAACCGCTCGCCACAAGATGCTGCACCGTTGCCTTGGGTAACATATCACCGGCAACCTGGGCGACCGTAAAGTCGTCATATGGCATATCCGCATTGAATGCATTGATGACCCAATCGCGATACTGCCAGGCAAACGGCCGCGGCCGATCCTTTTCGTAACCATCGCTATCTGCATAACGAGCCAGGTCCAGCCAATGGCGTCCCCAACGTTCTCCATAATGCGGCGACTTGAGGACACGATGAACAAGTTGCTCGTAAGCATCATCTCGCTCATCCTGCAAGAATTTCACAACCTCTTCCGGTGGTGGCGTCAATCCAAGCAGATCCAGGTAAAGTCGTCGAATCAACCGGGAACGCCCCACAGGTGGAGCAAATGTCAGGTTGTGTTTGCGAAGTTCTTTCAATACAAACGCATCGATCGGATTGCTGAACGAACCATCTGCAATCTTTGGTATCGGAGGACGTTGGATTGCCTGAAATGCCCAATGCTTACTCTGAGTACTCTCATCAGCCGAGTCCGGCCAGTTAGCTCCCTGATCAATCCAACCTCGAATCAAGGCAATTTGGGCATCCGTGAGAGGCGTACCTTCTCCGTCCGGGGGCATTACGCCAATATCTTGATCCTGGCCTACCAGGACCTGGACCAGACGACTACCAGCACTCTTGCCAGCAAGGATCACCGATCCTCGATCACTTCCCTGTAGAGCCAGCTTTTTACGATCCAATCGCAAACCAGCTTCCTGCGTTTCCAGGCCATGACAGGAATAGCAATTTTTCCGGAACAGCGGCTGGATATCCCGCACGAAATCAACGGTTAACTTCGTTGGCGCGGGTAGAGCACGCGGCTTGACCGGTGGTTCCCAGGCCTGCAACAACATGGCCATATTCAGTACTGCCAGGCCCAGTATGGCACATCGCCAGTAGAACTTTAGCCACTTCATAAATCGCTCCTCCTCTTCACTTTACCGGGACGACGTGCTCCTGGCTCCGCGGTGCCGGGAGGCACATCTTACCACGGCACTATATTAACCAAACTACGCGACAAGCGTCAAACCAGTGCGTTAATTAGTCCTCGTGTTGGCGTCTGGACGATCCACGCTCGCGATACGATACCAGTCTAACTCCTTTCGAATAGCAGCCCGCTTGTGGTATACAGAACCCAAGTCGTTTTCCTATTCCCTACTCCAACCGAGCAACCTTCTGATGTCCCTCGAATTGCGCAACCGGATCTTTACTGAACTTGATAACCTGATCCTGATTGATCCACACACTCACATTAATGCCCTGCAACCCGCATCCGAGACCCTGGCCGACATTCTCGGATATCATTACTACACGGAATTGGCGCATTCAGCGGGCCTGCCTCGAGATCGCATTGAAGAGGCCAGCCTGGATCCCAAGGAGAAAGTAGGACGATTAGTTGAATACCTGGGACCCTTGAACAACACGATCCAGCATAGCTGGCTGGTCGAAATGGCGCAATCATTCTTTGGGTTTGAGGATGACCACATCAACGCCAGTAACTGGGAAGGCTTGTATGACCAGGCGGCTCAAAGAATGAGCAGCGAGGACTGGTCGCAGCAAGTACTGGACCAGAGCAAGCTGGAAGCTGTTTTCCTGACGAATGATTTTGATGACCCTCTGGAGGGATTTGATTCCTCCGTCTACATCCCCTGCCTGCGAACCGATGACCTCGTCTTTCACCTCGCACGCCCCGAGGTCCAACAGCGTCTTGATGCCGCCACCAACAGTTCTTTTCGTGATCCCGAGTCCCTGAAGCAATCGCTTTCACAGCTGTTTCAGCATTTCACGGATCACCAGGCCCGCGCATGTGCGATCTCGTTGCCGCCGGATTTCACCCCCACACAAGTTTCCAATAGCCGTGCCGCAACCGCCATTGAAGCGATTCGCCTGATGGGAGATGAAACGGATGCCGGACATCGCCGCGCAATTGCCAACTTCGTTTTCTGGACACTCACCGAACTGTGCGCTGAATACCAGTTACCCTTTGATCTGATGATTGGTGTCAATCGCGGCGTGTACCAGGAGGGTGTTTACCAGGGACAGGACCTGTACGATAGTCGCGTCTCCCTGATCCAATACCAGCAACTGTGGAATGCTTTTCCCCAGGTAACCTTCCCGGTTTCCGTTCTGGCCAGTGTCACCAACCAGGAGTTAACCAGTTACGCCTGGATCTTTCCAAACGTCATAACTCACGGCCACTGGTGGTACAGCAATACTCCTACTTATATCGAGCATGATACCTCCGCCCGCTTGGAAGCCGTACCGCGAAGCAAGCAGATCGGCTACTACAGCGACATGTACAAGCTGGAGTTTGCCCTGCCAAAGTTCAACATGTACAAACGAATTCTGGCCAAGGTATTGGCAGAACGTTTTGTGCTCGACCGCAACTGGACCGAGGACCAGGTAATTGCCTTGGGACGGCAGGTACTACGCGGCAATGTAGAAAGTGTCTTCAACTGCGGCGGCTGAACCGCACATTCCACTTGCTCCGGAAACATTCTCAACTGCAGGAAATCATCGCACTTACCGTTGCCTGCGGCCAACACCATTCCGTCGCCTCCTGGGAAAACATGCCTTGTCCAGCCAACATTCCTGGATCCTGAGACTGGTCATCCTCGCCACCACCCGTCCGGACAAGTTCGAACAACTCAAGTCATCATATGGAAATCCTGGGATGACCAGATGATCGAACCCGTTTCCAAAAAAGACCGGAAACCGCGCGAACCCTGGCCCAGCGGACGTGTCTCACCTGTAGGTAAAGAGTTTACCAAGCCCTGACAACTTGCCGGCGCAAAGTCATTTCCACAGAATAAATGGTACTTTTCGCCAGATCACCACCCCACAAGGAAGACTGATCTATTAGACTGAAACTACTTGGGTACGAGAGAGCGGGTATACCGTCTGATCCGCCCAGGTGTTTTTGTTTACGAAAAACGGTCTCTTATAGCTGTGCACATGCACGGAGGGAAAGCGTATCGTGCGTAATCCATTGCGTACCCAATCGAACACGGTGATCATCCGTGGACTCGCTCAACCTGGGCGGGACGATCGTAGTGGTGCGTCCGGACAGCGTCCGATCCATGCTTCACAACCGTGCTTCTTTGCACATTTCCGGCCGCGGGCTCGTCATGGCTCGCAGGGTCGTCGAATGCGAGGAACGTCTCTGCGGCATTCCCATGCATTCCATCGGCCCTCACCGATGCCGTCACGGCGGTTGGCCAGCTTCGCCCTGTCTCTCTGAGTCGACAATGTTTCCGTAGTCAACTCGATCCTCTCGCGAAGTTCTGCCAGGGACAACCACCGGCAACATCTTGCATGTTGCAGACCTGGACTTACGGCTGCACTCAACTAACTTTTCCCATCCCACCTTTTATATAATCCAAAATCACTTCTGGAAAACCTGTCATGACCACTACCATGCAACCACCCGTAATCGATTCAACTGGGAAGAAGACGCTTGCTGAGCGTGTCATCTCCGCCCAAGAAGGCTGCCGCAAGGCATTCGGCGAACTTTTCGAGCAGTTTTATCCGTCTGTTTACGCGGTCACCCTCAAGTATTCACGTAACAAGCACACCGCCGAAGAACTTTCCCAGGACGTGTTCATCCAAGCCATGGAAAAGATCGGGCAACTAAGGCAACCGGAATGCTTCGGCGCCTGGTTACGCGCCATTGCCCGACGCATGACAATCAACCAACAAAGTCGCAATCGCTCCTGCATCAGCCTCGTCCCTGAAATGCTCTCCGAGGACCTCTCCGAGACGACTCTCCCTGGCGAAGCCGTCTTGGAAAAGGAACGCGCCGAAGTCGTCCAACAAGGACTCGACCAACTGGGCGTGATGGACAGACAAACGCTTGTCGCGTTTTACCTTCGTCACCAGTCACTAGCGACCATGAGTGACGAGTTTGAAGCTCCACTGGGAACCATCAAACGACGGCTGCATGTCGCCAGGAGACGATTGGCCAACGAAATCGATCCCTTGATGGCGGTTTAACTGGCAGCACATCGGACAGGACGACGAGCGGAATCCTAGAGATTTGGTGGAGTTTCCCCACGCATGCCAATACCACGAAAGATGTCGGTCTCCGGGTGACGCTTTTTCCACTCACTCCACGTCAGCACTTCGAATTCAAGATCCTCCAGGACGTGCATCTCGTCCTTTTGTTTCTTGCCATCCTCGTTGGCATCATGCCAGGCAGGGATCTTGCTGCCCATCTGCAGGTACTGATTTTCGCCACAGTAAATCATCATCTTGCCTTTCTCGGTACCAGCAAGTCCCATCATGAGCGCCTTGCTGCCGTGCGTATCCATGAAAATACGAATTCGTTTTTGCGGCGCGTTCTCCATGGAGTCCATCGGGTAATAGGTAACACTGATCGGGGTCCCATTAATCACATCATTAACAACGGTCCGCTCCACGTGATCGAGTGCCGAAAGCAAGTAGGCCCGCGCTTGGTCCTTGAAAATGATACCAATCACTTTTTCATTGGGTTGAACCTTGTCCGTATCAGCTGGATCAGTTTTGGGGTTAACGACTCCTGCCGTGACCCAGGGCATTGACTGGTCCTCATAATCCTCTGGCGGAGGAAGCTGAATCCGTTCTTCGTGCAAATACCAACTCGCAAGAAGGAACAAGCCAAAGGCAACCATGCCCGCGAATGCAGCAGCAATTAACCACGTGAATTTAGCCACGACTGAATCCCCATTAAGATGCCTAATTCATCAAAGCCTGACCCTGATTATCCCTCATGATAAAAGGGGGGGCAAACAACACACCTTTATAGGTATACGGCGAAACCAACCCTCAAGGTTCATTGAACTTCGGGCAACTTTGAGCGTTGGTCGAAATTGACGATCAGACCAGGTACGATCGCGCGTATCGATCGGATTTTACTGCCTCCTAGCCACCATGATTCACGATCCACGGTCAATTACAGAACTAACCGCCAGCCTAGGACTTGGGGGCTTCAGCAGCTGGCTTTTTCGTAGCTGGCGTTGATGCCTTCACTGCCGGTTCTTTTGATGCCGGTTCTTTTGATGCCGGTTCTTTTGATGCCGGTTCTTTTGATGCCGGTTCTTTTGATGCCGGTTCTTTTGATGCCGGTTCTTTTGATGCCGGAGGCTGCTCACTCGGAACACCGTACAGCTTATTCATGGCCGTGACGGTTTTCTCGTGCTGTGGATCAATGAACAAGGCCGCTTTGAACCAGTTGAAAGCCAACTGAAATTCACCCAATTCGAGGGCCAGGTTCCCCAGCTCATAACGCGTATTTGCATTCTTGGGCTGCGCAATTGCTTCCAGGTGGAGGTCTGAAAACCGCTGTCGCTTGGCTCGCAACGGCTCGTAAACCTTCATTTTATCCGTAGCTTCTTTATTCATTCCCAGGCCACGATACACCTGGATTAACTTATAAAGACTTTTTGCATCAAACGGGTACTCACTGCAAAGAGGCTCCAGGATGCCTCGGGCTTCGGGATACTGTTTTTCTTCAATCAGCATAGTTCCCTTGAGCCGCCTGGCCTCCTGGTAGACGGTTTCTTCATCTCCACTTCGCTGGCCATTATCAATAAACATCTGGATGGCCCGGTCGAGATGTTCACGCGCTTCATCGACACGGTCGATGGAGCGAAGGCAGGTTGCCTGCAGACTCAACACCATTCGTGACTCTAGTGCCCCATCTAGTGTCTTGAGTGCCTTGTCGTATTCCAGCAACTGCATACGCGCCTGAGCCAGTCGCACAAGGACTTGCTGGTAATCTACCCGGGGCAAGTGAAGCTTATTGGGAGTCTTGGTAAGCAGTTCGAGGCGACTCAGGCATTCCTCATAATTCTTTTCGGCCAGGTCAAAGCGTCGGTAATCCTGGTTAATGATCCCCATGGTGAACGGCGAGGGGGTGTTGTAAGGATCCAGGTCCGCAATCTTTTGTAGATGATTATGGGCATTCTGCATTGCCCCCAGATCGTAATAAATAGCGGCCAACCATTTATGTGCCGGAACATAGCTCGGGTTGATCAGTAGGGCCTGGTCTAATGTCGCTATGGCCTGGTCAATCTGTTGAACATCACGTAGTTTCTTGCCGATCAAGACAAGTGCGGGAACACGCGTATCATCATGCTCACGGGCAAGCATTAATTCATTCATAGCATGATCCAGAGCGTCCGGATTACTACTTCCAACTCGAGTCCCAAGGGCTCCCGCCAGCAGATGCACGTGCGGTTCGAATCCCGTCGCTTGCTGCAAGGCAACCAGGTGAACTGCAACTTCAGGATTATCATTCTGCTCGATGGCCAGCAGAGCCTGTTCAAAATGCTCTTCCGGAGTAAGGACTTCTTCGGCTGGCTGACAACCTGTCAGTACACTGATGGTTAACAGCAGTAAAACAAATGTCCGAAGGCCTTGAACGATGTCTAGCGAGTACTGTCTCACGATATTGATTCTCCCATTTTATCGACTGCCTAAGCAGCGAAAACAAAACGTCTGGATCAAGGATTAGTGGCGGTCTTCAACGGTTCCAGCAAAGTCATGGTTTGGCGCATGGTCAGATCGGTAATCTTCTGCAACTCACCGTTCGGCCAGTAGATCGTAAGGCCAGTCACATCCACTCCCGAGGCAACTCCCCAGGTAACTCGCAGGTCACTATGTGACAGGTAGCTACCGCCTCCTTTAACCATGCGTAGCTGATCTCCTGCAGAGGTATGGAGCAGTAATCTCGCACCGACCGCATCTCGATTCCCCTGCCGACCAATTAAACGGACACGCAACCACTGATTGGCATTCTTTGTTTCATTCACCAGAAAAGCGACCGGCTCAAAACTATTCGAAACCAGCACATCCTGACTACCATCATTATTCATGTCGGCAAGTGCCAAGCCACGACCACGATGCCGTTGCGCAAAATACTGGTCTTCGGCAAACTGTTTTCGGACAAAACGCCTTTGCTTTTCGTTGATCAAGAGCAAGGGCAACTGACGCACTCGACCTGACGGTGGAAAATTAATCACGTGTCCATTGATGACGATCAAATCTTCGTCGCCATCGAAATCCACGTCCAGGAACGCTGTCCCGAAACCGACGAACAAGCCGCCCAGGGCCGTCACTCCCGCTTTATCACTGACATGCAGAAAGGTTCCCTTGCCCACGTTCTCGTAAAGTGCAAACGATTCCTGCTCGTAATTGGCTACCCAGATATCTGGCATGCCGTCACCATTGTAGTCCCCCACGTCCACTCCCATGCTGCCATTGGGTGATCCGCTGTTATCCAGGGCCACGCTGTGCAGCAAGCCGACTTCCTTGAAAACGCCCTTGCCATCATTCAGGTAAAGAAAGTTCTCCGTCGTATCGTTGGCAACATAGATATCCAGGTGACCGTCCAGGTTGACGTCAGCTAACATCACTCCCAAGCCCTTGCCATCAAGTCTCAGGCCCGCTTCTTTAGCTGCGTTACGAAAAGTACCGTCACCGTTATTGTAGTAAATCGCATCCGGCAACGGGTCAAACTGTTTCGGAGGACAAATCTCTGTTGTGCCGATATCGATACCGTCGCAATGAGGATGATTCGCAAAGGACCAGTTCACGTAGTTACAGACATACAGGTCGAGTAAGCCATCGGAATTGAAATCACCCCACCCGGCACTGGTACTCCAAAGTGAATTATCAAGCTTGGCCTGCTGCGCTATTTCGAGAAAAGTACCGTCACCCTGGTTATGAAACAGCAGCAGCTTTCCATAGCCGGTTACCAGCAAGTCTGGAAAACCATCATTATCAAAGTCACCTGCATGGCAACCGTGAGTAAAGAGCTGATCACTTCCCAGGTCGGCTTCCTGGGTTACCGGGCTAAAGCTTAGTCCATCACCGTGTCGAAACAGGGCAGAGGGCAATCCCAGGATCTTCTTGTCTCGATATTTCCCACCACCGGTAAAGAAAACATCCAGTTGGCCGTCCAGGTCATAATCCAGCACTGCGGTACCACCACCCAGCGATTCCAGGATCGCATTATGGCCTGCTTCACGGCCGTTATGATAAGTAAAGTCGATCGCTGCCGCAGTCGTGACATCTCTTAAATGAATATCCTTACCAACTTCTGGCCGGGATACGTCTTCCGACGATTCGTCTGCTCGCTGTTCCGGTAACTGCCCCTCCGAATTCAACTGGTTCTCGGGAGACTTTTTCGCAGATCGAGACTGGCATCCCGTACCCAGGCTCCAACCGACGATCAATAGGATCGCGGTATTGAAGATTCCCGGTTTCATGAATTGTCTAAGTCGTATCATGGCCTGTCCTACTGCGATGCGGTTAAACGTCTCTGGTATTCATCTGCCAATTCGTTAAACCTGGTGCTGGATGGCTCCTCGCTAAATCGTTTGCGATAATAGGCTTCCAACTCCTTAAGTGCTCCAGAGTGATCCGGTGAGAAGGTCAGCACGCTTCGCAACCACATCAATCCTTCGCGGCGACTCCCATACTCCAGGAAAATCTTGGCAATTTCCAATCGTGCATCAGAGCTACCAGGACCAGGAGTAATACGTTCAGCCAGATCGTTAGCGCTCGCCAGCTTTTCATTAATCTCGCGAGCTTTTTGAAAATGAGCTTGAGCTTCTTCCGGTCGTCCCTGTTCCCGCAGCACGATTGCCAGTTGATAACGGGCCTCGGTATGCCTTGGATCCTTCGCGACGATCGGTTCCAGTCGCTTGAGTGCCTCCCCGTACATTCCGCTGTCCACATCCAACCGAGCTAACTCGAAAGACGCGGTCGAACTGCCTGGCTCTATTTCCAGTATTCGCACTAACATCTCTCGCGATTTCTCGGCTTGACCCAGCAAACGAAAGCAATGCCCCTGTCCCGCCAGGGCATCGGTTCTAATCGATGCATCGCCCTCAGCAATTTTAAAATACTTCATCGCCTGATCTGGATGTTTTTGTGTCAGCAAGACACTCGCCAGATGATAAGCGGACTGATAGTGATTCGGGTCCAACTCCAGGGCCTTGCGATAATCCTGTTCGGCTTCTTTCCACAAGTCCATATTCATCTCGACGGTACCCCGCAGGAACAGCGGACGCGGGTCCTGGGGAAAATCATCCGACCAGCCTTTTAGTAGCCGCCGTGCCGCATCATATTGCTGGATTTGAAGATATCCCTGGATAAAGGCATAACAGATTTCCGGCTCGTCACCCTGCGGATCTGACAGCAATTGGGCCAGTCGTTTTTCAGCATCACGCATCTCTCCAAGTTGAGCCTGCGCCAACGTCTGCTCGCGAGTGACCCTGCTCATTTCGAAGCCTGCCTGCTGGGCCGCCATCAAGTGTTCATTCATGACTCGCAACTCACCACGGTGTCGAGCAAGGCGTGCCTTCAAAAACTCCAGGTCCGCCTTCCAGGCCATCCGCTGAGGTCCCCAGGATTGCTGCAACTGCCAACGCTGTTCAGCGATTTCCAGCAACTCGGCTGCTTCCTCGTCCTGGCCCATCAGCAATGCCTGGCGTGCTGCCCAGGCTGGACTACGGACATACCAGCAGAAGCTGGTTCCAACCAGGCATACCATCGTTGCCAGCACCAGGACATGTTTCCAGCGAATCGTCTTCTTACGACGACGCACTCGCTTTCCAGTCGATTTCTTAGCTGGTTTTCCAGATGATCTCATAAGACTAACTGCCCAAAAGAGCCCCTAATTACGATACGGTCCATTGTAAGCCAAAGTGCCTAATTCCGGGGTATTTTCTTATCCCGGTCAGCTGTGGTGACGGATTTATTTGCCGATGAAAGTGTTTGATTCCACCAAATCGTTACATCTGATCGAACTGCACCCGAACTTTCGCGAAATTGCCCAACCGCAATGTCAACGTCACCGTCATTGTCGAAATCAGCAACATCCGCCGTCGCATGGTAACAGTCCCCCGTTTCCAATGCGTGCCGAACAAATTTGCGGTCGGCAACCTGTTCCAACCAGATCAAAGAATTGAAATCATTCGCATCATACTTCTGCATTATGTTGTCTGAAATCAAGGCACAGGCCACCAGATCCAGGTCTCCATCATTGTCAAAATCAGCAACGGCAGCTCGATGCACTCCTGACATAGAGGCCAGCAGGTGATGTTTCCAACTGCCATCCTCCCTATGTTCCAACCAGTGGATACCATGATACGGAGCCACGTAAAACCGATCGAACATATCCCCGTTGGTATAGATCAAATCAATATCGCCATCCTGGTCCAGGTCCATCGGTTGCAGGCCGCTGGTTCCATAGGAGGGATTGTCCGCTGAAAAAACTGTCCGTACACGAAATGTACCGTCACCGCGATTAAAGAAACCCACTACACACTCGTGCTCCTGGCTAATGAGGGCCACGAAATCCATGTATCCATCCTGGTTCAGATCCGTCGGTGTCACGCTGATGCAGCCATGGCGGTCATCAACAACACGCGCACGAAACCTGGGAATTCCATCTACCAACCCGAGGTTCTCAAGCACATGAATCTGTCCCGTTGACCGCCAACCGAATTCTGCCACTACCAGGTCCTGGTCACCATCCCGGTCAAAATCAGCTGTCTCGATATCCGTGACTCGCCCCACACCACCGAGCAATTTCACCTGGTCAAAACCATCTCCCGTACGATCAGGTCGCAACCATAAAACCTGTCCCTTGCCATGATCCTCGGGCAGGAAACTTCCCAGGTCTGCCACCAGTAATTCTTCCTGGCCATCCCGATCCAAGTCCACCACCGTGGTATGTGCCGGATGCGGAACAAGGGCTCGGCGTCCATAAGTCACACCCTCTTGCGACAACAACATCTCAACCAGAAATCCACGTCGCATGTCACATACCCACAAGGCTGGCTTGACCTGCAGAGGACTGTCTGGTGGCTTGCTAAACCAACGTACGTTGGCAACTGCCGGCGGCGATCCCTTGCCAAGGTCATCGAGCTCAGAGTAGGCATGGTGAGTTGGTAAGAAACGAACCTTAGGCTTGGCTTCCAGAGGGGAAGCAAGCTTCACCGGCATCTCCTTGGGAGCCAACCGACGATAATACTCCAGTACCACCTGCTTGGGAGGCATTTTAAGATCGCGTCGCCCTGAATCAAAATAGAACCGATAACCATCATCGATTTCCTCTGGCCAGGCCGCTTGGGGAAACTGGTCCGGGGTGGGCACTGCATGACAGTCACCACAGAAACCAGCAACCTGGCTTCGTGCAGCCACCATGTCAAAATGATCGTCACTGGAATGTAATTCACTAGAAACACCGGGAATCGATTCTGGATTGCCGGGATCAGGCTGGTCCCGTACCACCATCCAAACGGCCAATGAACCGCCGATCAGCAGTAAAATACTCCATAGAATGCGTTGATTCATACCCAACCATCTTTTCCCAGCACGAACGATTCTGCCTTTTATCCTACCTGCAACCAGTAATTAGCCGTGTCAGCAGGTCGCCAGACCATGGTCCCGTTTTCACCGGGACACCATCTCCCCTGAAGACCCCTTACAACATCTGGTCTGTTACGCAACAGACCCGCTAGTGGGTTCGGGAATTCGGTGCTTAAAAGTTGATTCATTTGCCGGAAAACGAGGCTTTCAGTCGCACTCTGTCGCCGGTTCTATCGGCGACAGCGATTAACACTAAAACCGGGTAATAATCAGCCCTCGAAACAACACGGCTGTTGTATCGGAATCCGTGCAGCATGTAGAATCGGGGCAACTGTCAGAGTTGGTTAGATCTGTACAACAGGTAAAGAACCCGTCCGTCTGGCAGGTTGATCAAGGGGCCCAGGCCTTTGATGTAATCAGGGCCAAGTGGCATTCCGATAAGTAGTTAACGAAGCGTGCGGGTTGGTACACATCCAGTACCGTGAACCCGAGTTGGTTAAATTTTCACCCACATGGGATACCCTACTCATGCGTTCTCATCCCTGGCGACGTTTACGCCTCCTGCCATCCTTGCTGCTTACCTTGATTTTCCTGGGTCACGGTCTCGGTGCACCGTTGCATGCCGCGGACCTACAGTATCCGGTTGCAGTGGTGGCGGCACCTGGCGGAACCATTTACGTGGCAGACCGAAAACTGCCTGGCATCTGGAAGCTAGAAAATGGAGCACTGGAAGTCTTCCTGCCTGGCGAAAAGAAAATCGGTGGATTCCTGAATGCCATTCGTTGCCTGGCCATCGACGGCGACGGCCAGTTACTCGTGGGAGACAGTGCCACCCGCGAGGTCTACCGGATTGATGCCGCGAAGAAAAGCAGCCCCCTGACCGCAGGCAGCATTGGTATCCCCATGGATATCGCGGTTACAGCTGACGGTGACATCCTGGTAACGGACCTGGAACTCCAATGCGTCTGGAAGATTGCCAAGGCTGGGGGCAAACCCGCGAAACTCGCCACACTGAGCGGTCCCAGCGGAGTGGCCCTCGATGCCCAGCAGCAACTCTGGATCGTATCACGCGCCAAGAATCCGTTGCACAGGATACTTGCAGATGGCACCCTGGAAACCGTGATTTCAGATCGCCCTTTCCGATTTCCCCAGGACGTTGCTGTCGATGATACAGGAACGGCCTTCGTGAGTGACAGTTACCAGAAATGCATCTGGAAGGTCATCGCCGGAAAACCCCCGGAGCCCTGGGCTTCCGGGGAACCCTTCCAGAATCCCGTGGGACTGGCGTGGGCCGGCAAGGATCTACTGGTGGTTGATCCACGAGCACGCGATGTGTTTCGTATCAGCAATGACGGCAAGACCATAACGTCGCTCACCGGCAAAAAACCCCCGGCACCCCAAAAGTAGCGACTGCAACAGCCCTTAATTGGGAACCATCGTCCACCAGGGCTTCTGCTGGGCCAACGTGTACCTTTGACGCCACTGGTCACTGCCGTCGTCAGGTATTATTTTCATATCGGCTCCGGGTGCGAACACGGGTCTGCGCCCATTCATGAAGTCATCCCAGTACTGGAGCCCATGCGCATAATCGTCGCTCAAACCACTGGGCCAACTGACTTCGATCAGCAAGTTTGGATGCGGGTAGGGTTTGGCAATCGGCTCAATACGGAAGCGTTCGATGGCATCCCAGTCAAGCTCCACGCCCAGCCCAGGCCCTTGGGGAATCGAGGCCAGGCCGCCATCCACGCGGAGGGGTTCCTTCAGCAGCATGTTTTCATACAGGTTATGACAATTAACAGCCGGCCAGCGAGCATGACTGCAGACCGCTGCCAGGTGTAATGCCCAGACTGCTGTAATCCCGGTACCTACCAGTTGCATCCAGAAAACCTTGTTCGCCTCGGCGATAATATTTGCCTCGTGCAAGACCTGGCTGGCACCTCCATTGACGACAAACCCATCACACACATCTTCCTTTAAGGCGGTCATCAGGGGGGGGCTGCCAACATGCATGGCGATGGGAATCTGCGTTTGGCTGCGCAGGTACTTGTTGCCGGCGACGTCTCCCTGCGGGATGGGTGACTCATAGATCTTCAGATGAGGATACTTCTCCATCTCACGCAACAACCGCACACCGTGAGCAGAACTGTTACACATGGTGTTGAAATCCAGATCGATCTCAAAATGATCGGGAACTTCTGCCGTCACGGTACTGAGCTGTTTATCCAGGTCAAACCAGGGCCTGGCCTTGAACTTGTAGCTCGTGTACCCCTGTCGAATGGACTCCTGGCATTCCAGCAACCAGTCTTCCGGTGACATATCAATAGACCACCACGAGACAAAGGCATCGTTCCGTACTTGCTGGCCCATTAACTGATGCAAGGGCACCTCACAGGATTTACCCACTGCATCAAACAATGCCATCTGCAGGCCTGCCCCGAGAGAATCATCCCACATGATTTCGGTTGCCGTCTTCCCCATGGATCGTTCCACGGATTCATCGGTGACCTCACCCCACGTGTAAAATGGCATCGTTTCGCCAACACCAACAATGCCATTTTCTAGTGTTACTCGACAAAGCTCGAAAATCGTCCAGTGTGGTAACTCACGAATCATGTTACGGCGAGGCACTTCGCGATAAGGAACATCGACCCAGATGCGTTCGATATTTTCAATCGTTAATTTCATGACAGATCCTATGCATCCCTATCTCTAGCAAGAGTGTTATGTAGCAAGCTCTTCCGCCAACCGACGCCCAAGGTCTTCAACTTGATCCGCTACCAGGCAAAACGGATTAATGACGATCTTACCCTCATCCAGCTTCCCATGACCAACATAGATGGGTGGATCCCCATCACGCAGGGCTCGACAAACCTGCATTGCGTTGCGAGATGAACGCGCCGGATCCAACTGGATTTCCAACCGACAGGGAGTCTGACCGTCTGCCAGGTCCACGATGCGACAGGTGACCGGGCAACCAGCGAGCCCGTCGACCAACTGCTCTAGCCATTGATGCTGGACAACCAGTTCTTCCTCGTAAGCACCCTGGCTAAACAGTTCCAGGGCTGTGAGCAGGGCCATCAATTCCTCCTTGGCCACTTTCATCGATCTCCCCAGGCCATGACGGGGCAGTCCAGGCAACTGACTCTTTTCCAACCAGTTCTCCGGGGGATCCCACAAATCCCAATGGTCGTCCATGTCAAGCATCTGCAGAGCTGCGGCAGTCACCAGGTCCGTGCGACCACACAGGATACCGGTTGCCTGCGGACCACGAATTGCTTTACCTCCGCTAAAGGCGACCAGGTCCGCCCCCGTGGCCGGGATCGCCTGCAGGTTCTGCCGTGGAGGTAGCTCTCCAGCCGCATCAACAAGGACCGGCAATCCGCGATCATGAGCAGCCTCAACTACTGCGTCCAGCCCGGGCCGTGAACTGGGTGTCAGGACGTACAAGATCCCAGCCGTTTCCGGACCACAGGCAGCCAGGTATTCCCACACCTCAGTCCGTCGCACTCCTGCACCGGCAACCTGCTCGTTGAACCCCACTTCAACCAGGCGAACACCAGCGGCACGGACGGCATGATCGTAACCATTACGATGTTCCCGGGCGACGACAAACTCATGGGCAATGCCGCGACAGTCAGGCAGGCGTTCCATGCGGGCCACGTCCAGCCCCGTAAGAATAGCTGCCGCTCCCAACGTGAGTGCAGCCGCTGATCCGCTCGTGACCAACCCTGCTTCCGCTCCCGTCACGGCAGCAATTTGCCGACTGGCAGCAGCCTGCAACTGCTCCACGGGTACCGTTTCCTGGGCCGCGACTCGGTAAGCTTCCAATACCGCTTCAGGCAACCGTGCCCCTCCCAGTCGGGTAACCGAACCAGAAGCATTAATAATCGGCTGGATTCCCAGATCGTGATAAGTCGTCATGGTCGAATTTGGCAACTCGTACTACGGCATAAAGGGGGGAATCTCAGCAACTTCAACCCCGTCGATCATATCCTGAACAAACTTGGCAGTCCGTTCCACAATCGCATCAATCATCACCTGACCGGCAGCCGCGGTGGCTTCCAGAGGTTCCTTGTCTTCCTGGTCCTGCATCGCGTCCTCGCGCACATTTTCCGGAAATGCTGCCATGGCAAAGGCCGTTTCAAATTCCTGGGCATGCCCCGGAAAGTGTCCCGTGGCAAGATTATCCCGGGCAATATCGTCTGACAGGAATTCCCAGTAAGAACGGAAATGCAGGTTGATCTCTAAACGTTGCAGGTACTGTCCCCACATTCCCTCGCAGGGTGCCACGTTACCGCCGTGACCATTCAATACCAGGATATTTGTAAACCCGGCATGATGCATACTGCGAATGGCATCAAAAAGAACAGCGAGCCAACTACCGGGCATGGCAGACATCGTACCAATGTGCCGCATGTGATGCTCACTAATTCCCACGCTCATGACCGGTGCCACCAACACGTGCGGAGCTAACCGGCTGGCAATTTCGTGAGAAACATGAAGACAGCTTGCCCAATCATGCTCCATGGCCAGGTGTTCCAGGTGCTGCTCGGTAGCAGCCGTGGGAATAATACAGGCCTTCAATTCTCCCGACTGCATTCGTTCGCGAAATTCACGTCGCGTATGTTTAAACAGGGATAGCTTACTAATATCGTTCTTGGACACGTGCTTTACCCCCTGCAATTGTTTCCTGTCCGAGGTTATACCTGACCGGCCATTCCCCCACACCGGGTTTCCTCGAACTAGCCCATTTCATCATCACTCACGACAATCTCGTCGATCGTTTTTGCCAGCTGTATGGCTTCCTTGATCGATTTCTTCATCCACTCCTCTTCTTGGCCACTGACCACCTGGCCCACTTGGATATAGGCAGCATAGATCTGCGCTGCCGCTTTAATCACAATCCCTTCGCTCGGTTGCAGTGTTAAATAAGACTTGCTCATCCTCAAATCCCTCCACGAAAAACAACTGAACGACCACTCGGTCCCGGTACCCGCAGGAATCACGCAAACCCTGCTTTTAAGATGCAACATTTACTTTATGGCACCCTATTGCACACCTCCACCATTGTCAACAACCGGGTACAATACCGTCATTGTCAACAACCGGGTACAATACCGTCATAAATAATCCCCGGTCATCCCTACGTGTCTCCCTGTAGCCCTGTAAAGCGAGCCCCTAGCATGCCCAAAACAGTTGATGGAATCATCCTCGGTAGCGGACACAACAGCCTGGTCTTACAGGCTTACATGTGCCTCGCTGGACTGGACACCATCTGCCTCGAACGAAACGCTTCCTACGGCGGTGGCCTGACCACGGTGGAGTACCCGCTGGACAGCGGTTTCCTGCATAACACGCATTCCTTCTACCATCGCGGACTCAATGGCCTCCCCTGGTATCGCGACCTGGAACTGGAAAAGCATGGAGCCCATTACCTCCAACCGGAATTGAACGTGGCCCTGATCACCCCGGCAGGTGAAACGCTCCAATGGTGGAACCAATTTGACAAGACGGTTGCCTCCTTTGCTTCCTTCTCCACCCGAGACGCTGAAACCCTGAAATCCTGGAGGGACGAATTTCGCCCCATCCTCGAGCAGATCCTGATCCCGGAAGCCCAGTCCCCACCCTTACCGCCTGCCGAGCGAGAGACAGAACTGAACCGATCTGCCTTGGGACGACGTCTCCTTGAGGTCAGCAAACTGTCCCCGCTGGAATTCGTTCAACAAAACTTTGAGCACCCCACGGTCCAGGCTGGTCTCCTCTTCTTCAATGGGCTGCGAGAAGTTGACCTCCGCTGCCCGGGGTTCGGCCACCACATCCCAGCCCTCCTGGCCAGTGATACCCTGGCTCAAATGTGCCGTGGAGGGAGCGCACAACTGGCCACCAGCCTGGCCACCTTCATTGAAGCAAGAGGTGGCAACATTCGTTGCGGTTGCCAGGTGCAATCCATCCTGGTGGAAGGGGAACGCGCGGTCGGAGTCGAATTGGCCGACGGCGAGCAAATCCACGCTCGCAAGTTCGTTGCCTCAGGACTGAATCCTCAGCAAACATTCCTGGAACTGCTCCACCCGCAACATGTCCCTTCAGCATGGCATCAAAAAGCACGCAACTACCAGTACAACCTGCTGGCTCCCCTGTTCGGATTGAACCTGAACCTGACCGCACCACCTCGTTACCGTGCCTGTGATCATTCCCCGGAACTGGACCAGGCTTTCATGGTCATCCTGGGACTGGACCATTTCGACCAGTTTCCGGAAATCGTGCGCCACCATGAACAAGGAGCCATCCCACCCACCGTCATGTGGGGATCCTGTCCCACGCAGTTTGACACCAGCCAAGCCCCTGCGGGACAGCACACCGCATTCATGTGGGAAAAGCTGCCCTACGCCCTCTCCGGGGATCCGCTTAAGTGGGACCATTACAAGAACGAGCATGGTCAACAAATGCTCAACACCTGGGATCACCATGCTCCCGGTCTCAAGGACCAGGTGCTGGATCAATTTACACGCAGCCCCCTGGACACGGAACGGTCGCTCCCGAACATGGTTGGGGGTGACTTGCTCTGTGGTTCGCTGGCCCACGGCCAAATCGGCGCCCATCGTCCCTTCCCCGGCGCCGGCCACTATCGCGGCCATTTGCCAGGACTCTACCTGTGTGGCTCCTGTTGCCACCCGGGTGGCAACATTACCGGTCTACCGGGATACAACTGCGCCCAGGTCCTGTCAGCAGACCTGGATCTAACGGCCTCCTGGCAGCCTCCGGCTCTACCACAACGCTGGCCATCTGCCTGAATTCGATCCGCCTGGAGATACGCTTAACGGGGTGTTATTGATCTCGCCTGCGAACACCACGTAGCTGGTACCTGAGAACGTCAATCAGCCACCACTGGCTGATCAGCACGACCAACGGTCCGATCAGCAGGATCATCTGCTCGACCTTGGGATGGCGCAACCATTCCGGCCCCTCCCTGGCGGCGGTCCGAAAAAGCGAGGCCACGAAAGCCACATTCAGGACCAGCAGCACACACATCAACAGAACAGTCTTCACCTGGAACAGAAATCCGTCTCGCTCACCTTGTCGCCTGGCTCGCCACCGCATGATCTTGCTACCTCTTCAAAGCCAGGATCCCTGAAACTCATCTTAACCCCAGGATTACTGTTGAGCATGGCAGACCGGCCAAACCATCACAAGTCACCTTGTTAATTGATGCAACCGTATCAAAAATCTCTCTTTCCCGACCCCCTCGTCTGCTTGGAGATGGCCCGGACAATCGCTATCATGTGCTGGCCAAGTGGCGTACTCAATTTCACAGCAGCAATCGCCTCGAGAGATGGGAGAAACAACCAAGATGGCTGATTATCGCACAGAACGCGATTCGATGGGTGACGTTCAGGTCCCCGCCACGGCTTACTATGGTGCCCAGACGCAACGTGCCGTGGAGAATTTTCCAATTTCTGGCTGGTCGCTGGCCCCGCCACTGATCCATGCCATGGGACTGGTCAAGTTTGCCTGTGCAACCGCCAATCGTGACCTGGATAAACTGACCGGCAGTGGCAAAAACCCCTTGAACGACGACCAGGTAAACGCATTGCTGGCAGCCTGTCGCGAAGTCACGGAAGGAAAGCTGGATGACCAGTTTCCTGTCGATGTGTTTCAAACGGGTTCCGGGACGTCCAGCAACATGAATGTTAACGAGGTGATTTCAAATCGCGCCATTGAAATCCTCGCCGGGGACCGTTTCAGCCCGACCAAGGACGTCCATCCCAATGATCACGTCAACATGGGGCAGAGTACGAACGACACCTTTCCCACTGCGATCCACGTGGCCGTGGCAGTTGAGACAAGCGAACGTCTGATACCGGCGTTACAACGCCTTACCGAGACCCTGCGAGACAAAGCCACTGAATGGGACCAGATCATCAAGATTGGTCGTACCCATTTGATGGATGCCACCCCCTTGCGACTGGGCCAGGAAATTGGTGGTTTTGCCCGGCAACTGGAACTTTCCACGGAACGTGCCCAGCGTGCCATCCACAGTGTTCGGGAACTGCCCGTGGGCGGTACCGCCGTTGGGTCCGGCATCAATACACATCCCGAGTTCGGCTCGCGGGTAAGCAGCGTGATTGCACAGGAAACGGGAATTGACTTTATCGAGGCCACCAATCACTTCGAGGCCAATGCACAGCGTGATGGCCTGGTGGAATGCCATGGTCAGCTGCGCGTGATCGCCTCGACCCTCTTCAACGTGGCCAATAATATCCGCTGGCTAGGATCAGGGCCGCGTTGCGGGTTCTACGAGGTCCAACTTCCGACACGACAGCCCGGCAGTTCCATCATGCCCGGCAAGGTAAATCCCGTGATGAGTGAAAGCATGATGCAGGTAGCGGCTCGCGTGATGGGCAACGATACCACCGTCGCCATGAGCGGTGCCGCGGGGGGACAGTTCCAGTTGAATATCATGATGCCGGTAATGGGCCAGGCAGCCCTCGAGAGCATCCAACTACTAACGGCAGCCACCCAGGCCTTTGTTGATTTTTGTATCGACGGAATGGAAGCCAATGTGGCAGCATGCGAGGCTGCTGTGGAGCAAAGTCTTTCGATGGTGACCAGTCTTAATCCACATATTGGTTACGAAAAAGCTTCCAAACTAGCCAAGGAAGCCTTTCAATCCGGCAAGACGATTCGCGAGCTATGCCAGGAAGAAGAAATCCTGCCAACCGATACACTCGAAGAGGCGCTCGACCCCTTCCGCATGACCGAGCCGCAGGAATAACGAGTGACGGATAACGACCGAGGACTTTACGGATACCCTGCCAGGAACGGTGCAATCTGGTTCAACTCACTGCGAATTGTCTCTAGCAGGTTCGTGACATCCTGGCGGGACAATTCGGGTTGCTCGCGATGACCATATGGCGGCGGTAATGCCAGGGCCATTTCCAGTTTCTGTTGAGCTCCCAGCAAATCCTCCTGGACAAGTAACAGGACGCCAAAATTCGTGGCTGGAAACTGCTCGACCTGCCGATTTCGCAGGGTCGCACGCAGGTAGAGCAACTGAGCGTAATACGTGCAGTAAGTGGCCTGGGGACGGAGATCGATCAATTTCTTCTCGATCGGCAACCGGTATTCAATCTCTGTGAGTAGACCTGACACCACGCCACTGTCCAACCGGTTCGCAGCCACGCTCGCCTGGTATACCTGGAGCGGAGAGAGTCGCTCGAAGCCAGCCGACCAGAAGGTTACCGTCAACAGTCCGATCGGAACCAGGAAATAAACACACTGCCAACCCAACGTACCCAGTACCGACAGGGAACCCTGACGATCCCACCAGGAACCCCGATTCTCAGTATCTGCCTCCGTAGCAGCGGCCGTGCCTGCCATGTCCAGGTTTTGTCGATTTTCCTTGTGTCGCACCTTCCAAATAAATCCATCGTAGTAGTAATGCAACAGGGTGGAGGTAAACACCACGGCCCCCAGGAACACAACAATCCATTTGGCAAACAATCCCATGTCGATAAATGATTTACCTGCGGAGACTAACGGTACAATTAAGCGATTACCGGTGGATGATAAGATAAACCCATAGAGCAGGCAGAGAGCCACATAGGCACCCAGTACGACCAGGGCCTGGCTTCCCTGCTGTCCAAAAGTTCGCTCGAAAGGTCCCGAATGCTCCTTGGCATTACGGCGAGCCAGGCTGCGATTGTATTTCCAGACAATTGCCAGGTACTGGGAAACATGTACCATCCCCAAAGCCGCAAATCCCATAGCAAATGTCCACTGGGGTACCAGCATTCGGATAATCGGATTAGGAACGTAGGCCACGTACATCACGGCAAAGGTGGCCAGGACTAAACATACCTTTGCAGGACTAACGTAGTACCCCTTGCCACGACACCAAATCAAGTAGGCCAGGTAAACAACCGACATGGCAATCGACAGCGCCAGAGTAACCCACTGCATGACCTGCAAGCCCTGCATGGGCAGCCAATCCAGTAGCGGAATGCCATGCCCAACATGCAGCCTGTAAAGGATATCCGGAAGCCAATTCGCAGTAGCGATCATGATGAAAACAAACCAACTCGCACAGACGCCGTAATCCATCCATGATGCCAACTTGCGAGGAGCAGTATTATGCCGATCGTAGATCCGCATGAACCCATAATGCTGCATCAAGAAATGCCAGGGATCCCAAAGCATCAGGACCAGGTTGATGTACAGGATGAAACCAATATCAAGATCACTAGAAATCACGTACCAAGCCAACATGAAGGAAGCCGCCAGTGGCACCACGGGCCCTAGCAACAGGCTCCATCGAAACCGACGAACCAGATCTCGATCCCCGTAGATGCGTATGAACGTCGGAAGGTGATGCGCAACATTGAAGACCACGAAAATACCCAACACGACGTCGATACCCAGCTGGACAGCAACCTCGGGAGTAGATCCATAATTACCGATGGAAACACGGTAGACCAGGTGATAGGTCGCCACGGCCCAGAGTAGTCCCAGGACCGGAGCTGCCACGATCAGCAGGAAATCCAGGACCGGGCCGATAACCCAATTCTGGCGTAACGTTGAGGGTGCCGAATCATGAGTCGGCATGCTACTGGCCATGAAAATCCTCGAAAAAAAGAACTGCCACGATAAGGGTTATCGTCACAGAACATATTTCAGAACCATGGATAACTTATTTATTTTGGCAGGTGCTCCTGTTTACGACAAGATAATTATCAGTGCCCAGTCAAAAAACAAAACAAAACCTGCTGCTATAATATAGTTTCTTCCTGGCCGGGTCCCCGTAAATACGGTTGGCCAAAAGAGCGATAACCCGTAAACTGTAGCCACGAACGGTGGCCTGTCGAATAGACTTGTTCTACCATGAGAAAAATCGTTCACCGAGAAATATTTTTCGTCAAGATCATGACCGTAGTACCATATCCGCGGCGAGGCAATCTCTCCGGCCCCCTGCTCGGGCTGATTTGTGGACTCCTCGTTCTGGCCGCCTTCTTATTCTGGACTTTTCGACAGAACAGCTCCCAGCAAAAGCCTCCGAATCCAGGCAACCAACCTACGGCAGAAAAAAACAATCACGAACGGTTCCTGGGCAGCAAGAGTTGTGCCGAATGCCATGCCGATATCTACCAGTCCTACCAACACCATCCCATGGCCAACTCCGTCAGCCGGCCAGTCAAATCGACCATGATCGAGGATTACCAGCAGCATACCTCCTTTATTAGCGGTGGCCGCCGCTACCGTGTTACGTTACCTGGCAACAAGAATTCCACTCAAACAGACACGGGTTCACAAGATCAGCAATTCCTTCGGCACCATGAGAAAATGGTGGCTGAGGATGGCCAGGATATTTACGATCAATCGGTTCCCATTTCCTTCGTGATTGGCTCCGGATCTCGTGGACGATCTTACCTTACCCAGGACGAGCAACGTCTCTACCAATCCCCTATCACCTGGTACGTCCAGGATCAAACATGGGACCTGTCTCCCGGTTATGTTCCAACCGGACACCAGCGGTTCGAACGCCTGGTGACGGAGTCCTGCCTGTCCTGTCATGTCGGCATGATTAATTTCGTTGGCGAGCAAACGAACCGTTACGATCCTGTCCATCCTTTCCAAGAACCCAGTATCGGCTGCGAACGATGCCATGGCCCCGGCGGACAACACGTAGATGCCCACCACCAGGGAAAAGTAAAGGACGATCAGTACATCGTAAATCCCGAGAAGCTGGCACCCCGGGAACGCAACAGCGTCTGCTACCAGTGCCACCTATCCGGCAAACATCGTGTCCTGCGTTATGGCAAACGAGCGCGTGATTTTCGGCCTGGACAGCCCCTGCGAGATACCTGGACGGTGTTCGTCAGTGGCACCGGAGTCGATAAACAACAACAGGCTCGCTTGACCAGCAACGTTGAACAGATGCATGCCAGTCGCTGCTTCCAGCAAAGCAATGGAAAAATGGGCTGCACCTCCTGCCACGATTCTCATTACCAGCCTAAGCCTGAGGCTCGCGCAACGTTTTATCGTAACCGCTGCCTACAATGTCACCAGGAGCAGGGGTGTTCCTTGCCGGCAGCCGAGCAAGCGGCTGCACCCGCCTTGAATTCATGTGCTTTTTGTCACATGCAAAAATTGACCACCAGTGACATTGCCCATTCGGCCCAGGCCGATCATCGCATCCTGCGGTTCCCTGCCATCAGTATCAAACCGAAAGAAGATTCCAAACCCGGTATGACTAGTAAAGAGCAGGGAACATGGAATCTCTTCGATGGTGCTGTCGATACACTACCCGCCTGGGATAAAGAGAGGGCGGTGGCTATCGGACGTTTTCACGAAGCTGTCAAGAACAAGAACACCCAGGCAATTCAGCAATCCCGCGACAAGTTAATTAAAGTCGTCAAGCAGGTCCCCAACGATTACGAAGCAAGAGTGGAACTGGTACGGACCTTTTATCAACTTGAGCAGTACGAGAAAGCACTGGAACACGCCAAGATCGTACTCGAGGCCAAACCAGACTACGAGGAAGCTCTCGCGCTGGCCGGTTTCGCGGCCCACCTTACAAACCAGTTCCAGGACAGCATCGATTACTTTTCAAGAAAACTAACACTGAACCCCCGGGATGCAAATCTCTATCTCATGCTGGCCGAAATCGTCCGCCAGCAACAAGATCTCCGCGCGGCCATTAAAATCCTGAAACAGGGACTGGAAGTCGATCCCTCAAGTATTGTCCTGCACTCCCTGATTGCCGACTGGTATCGTCGCATCGGACAAAGCGAAGAAAGCCAGCGCCACCTCGATTTAATTGAATCGATCCGACACTCCATGCAGCGAGACCAGGCAGCCTCTCCATCGGTGCCAAAGTAAAGCCACCTGTTTCCAGCAATCAACTCTAGCTACTTAATGGTTCCAACGCATGGCTGATACACCGCTAATCCTGGGTGTTGATGGAGGAGGTTCCAAGACTATTGCCTGCCTGGCACAGCTAGACCTCGATGCAGACGAATCGGGATGGAACCTACTAGGCCAAGGCCGATCGACGGTTTCCAATCAACAGGCTGCTGGCCAAACGCACGCCACCCAGGCCCTTGAAGAAGCCATTACCCGGGCCTTCGACGATGCCAGGCTTTCTGTGCAGCCGATCAGTAGTATCTGCCTGGCACTGGCTGGATGTGACCGAGCCAGCGACAAGATTTTCATTCGCGAATGGGCAGACAAATTCATTCCTGCTAAACAACTCTGTATTGTCAATGATGCCGAACCCCTGTTGATCGCGGGCACGCCAGATCACTGGGGCATTACCTTGATTGCCGGAACCGGTTCACTGAGCTGGGGCCGCAATGCGTACGGAAAAACCGCGCGGGCCGGCGGCTGGGGTTACTTGATCGGTGATGAAGGCAGTGGTTTTGCCTGTGGTCAGGCAGCCCTTCGCGTCGCAACTCAGAATGCAGATGGCCGTGGGCCGGCCACCACGCTGCTACCGAAACTACTGGAATACTTCCAGTGCCAGAAACCAGCAGAACTGGTCACCGCGGTTTACCATCGCGACCAGCCCCAGTCAGAAATAGCCGCCCTGGCTCCACTCGTGATGGCAGAAGCGATTGCAGAGGATTCACTGGCACTGGGGATTATCACGCAGGCAGCCCAGTCACTGGCAACCATGGTTGCATCCGTCGCTGGGCAACTGGCACTGTCCGCTCCGTTTCCACTGGTCTTGGCAGGTGGACTTCTCACCAGCAACCCGTTGTTACAGGACCTGGTTTGCCAACAACTCCAAGACCGTGACCTGGCGCCGGGGCCCATGCAGGTACTAACGTCTGCAATCGAGGGAGCGTTGCAATTAGCACAACAGATGCACCAATCCTGACCTCTGTTGAGCCGGTCGAACTACCCCTAGAATGGAAAGCGACCACAGGTTGCCAGGCAAGACCATTCCCATGAACACCCAGTTGAATTTTCGCCCCGCTACGACGGCCGATCAACCAGGAATTATTGACCTGGTCAATCGCGTCTACGAGGAATACGGTGACCGCATCTGTCTCGAGGAGGCTGATGCTGACCTGCTTGACCTCCAGGGATTTTATCTCCAGCCGGGCGGAGAATTCATCGTCCTGGAAAAGACCGACTCGATCCTGGGAACTCATGCCCTACTACCACTGGCCGATCAGCCCGGTTGCTGTACATTTCGACGACTTTACCTGGACAAATCGTTGCGAGGGGAGTCCTGGGGAGAACAGCTGATGCAATGGGCCCTGGAACGAGCGGCAGCACGAGGATTCCAACGCGTCGAATTCTGGTCTGACACACGTTTTGAGCGAGCTCACCGTTTCTTTCAACGACTGGGATTCCAGCCCGATGGTCGCGTGCGTCAAATGACGGATGGCTGGATTGATTACCAGGAATATTTTTTCTCTCGTCCGCTGGATGACATATCTGCGACAATCTCGAATCCCCAGTTTGACAAGGCAGGGGAAAACGTCGATCATGACGGGACCAACGGCTGAACTGGGATCCACCGATGCGTGTATTCCAGTCTCCATAACCCTGGCCTGTTCAGCTCACTAGAGAAGGAACTTCGACGTGCTTCACTTACGTACCCAACGCCTGGCAATCCGATTATTATCCTGCGTTTCCCTGGCCCTGTTGATTGCCCTGGCCAATGTCAGCCAGGCAGCTGACCCCGTGAAAGTCACCAGCATTGAAGGCATCACGCAGTATCAGCTGGACAATGGTTTGCAGGTATTACTTTACCCGGATCCATCGAGCCCGAAAGTCACGGTCAACCTGACCGTATTCGTTGGTTCTCGCCATGAAGGTTACGGTGAAGGTGGCATGGCCCACCTGCTGGAGCACATGCTGTTCAAGGGAACTCCTACCCACCAGAACATCCCCAAGCTGTTGCAGGAGCGAGGCGCTAATTTCAATGGTACAACCTCCCTGGATCGCACCAATTATTACGAGACGTTTACAGCCTCGGACGAAAACCTCGAATTCGCCCTGAAGCTGGAAGCCGACCGCATGGTCAACAGCAATATTCGCGGAGAGGACCTGCAATCAGAAATGACCGTGGTGCGTAATGAGTTCGAACGCGGTGAGAACTCACCCAGTCGAATCCTTATGCAACGCATGCGTGCGATGGCATTTGAGTGGCACAATTATGGCAAATCAACCATCGGTAATCGCAGTGACATTGAACGGGTACCCATCCCGAATCTGCGCAGTTTTTACCGCAAGTATTACCAACCCGATAATGCCATGGTCGTCATTGCAGGCAAATTCGATACGGCCAAAGCCCTGCAGTATGTCCAGAAATATTTCGGCGCCATTGCCAAGGCGGAACGCGAACTCCCCAACACCTATACCATTGAACCCGCCCAAGATGGAGAACGGTCTGTCACGTTAAAACGCGTGGGTGATATCAATCTCGTCGCCGTCTCTTACCATGTCCCTGCCGGACCACATCCCGACTACGCGGCCGTCGACGCACTGGGATACATCCTGGCGATTGAACCTGCTGGTCGACTCTACAAGTCCATGATCGAAACCAAGAAAGTAACGGCCATGTACGGTGGCAGTTCGCCCCAGCACGATCCCGGCCTGTTAACGATGCTGGTTGAAGTTCCCAAGAAAGGTACGCCGCTACCTGAAGTCCGTGAACTCCTTCTCTCCGAGATCGAAAAGATCGGCACGGCAGGCGTTTCGCAGGAAGAGGTGGACCGCGTGAAACGGCAAATACTTCAGCAACGTGAACGTTCGCTGGCCAATAGCACCCAGATAGCCCTCGGTTTAAGTGAATGGGCCGCCCAGGGGGACTGGCGTCTTTTCTTTATCTACCGGGATCGAATCGAGAAAGTGACTGCCGCTGACGTCAAACGCGTTGCGGCCAGCTACCTGCGTCCGAACAATCGGATCGTGGGGATCTTTGTTCCCTCCGAGAAATCAGAACGTGTTGCCATTCCCAGTACGCCCGATCTCAAAACGCTGGTCGACAACTACAAGGGTCGTCAGACCATTGCTGCGGGAGAGGTTTTCGATCCTTCCCTGGAGAACATTGAAAAACGTGCTGAGCGCGGGGTCCTGCTGGATGGCATCAAGATGGCCTTGCTACCCAAGAAAAGCCGTGGTGAACAGGTTCGTCTCTCCCTGACGATTCGATATGGCGATGCCGATTCACTCAACGGGTTACAAGGTGCCTGCCAGTTACTACCGACACTCATGATGCGTGGCACCCAGTCATTTTCGCATGAAGAATTTACCGACAAGCTGGATGAACATCAGACGGTAATGAGTGCCAGTGGTGGCCTCGGATCAGTCACCTTCAGCCTCCAGACGAAGCGTAAGGAGATACCAGCTGCCCTCGAGTTGCTACGACAGGCCATGCGTGAACCAACCTTGCCGGCTGACCAGTTCGATATCCTGAAACGCGAACGAGCTGCGGCACTGGAAGGTCGTCAAACAGATCCACAAACCGTGGCTCGCCAGACACTGCAACGAAAACTGTTCCCCTATCCGGAAAATGATATTCGCCACATCCTCCCCATCGCCGGGGTGATTGACCGGTATGAAAAGGTCAAGCTTGCCGACGTCAAACGTGTCTACAACGATTTCCTTGGAACCGGAGCGGGGGAACTGGTTATCGTCGGTGATTTCGATCCGAAGCAAACCTTGCCCTTGCTTAAAAAATCACTTGCTTCCTGGAACTCCGAATACACCTATACGCGGATTGGTCAAAAAGCCTTCACCAACGTGGCCGGCGGCCCGCAGACGATCCAAATCCCGGATAAAGCAAATGCCGTTTACTACGCGGGAAGCGTCATTCCCATGTCTCAGCAACACCCGGATTATCCTGCCCTGAAACTGGGAATCTATATTCTCGGTGGGGGATCACTGTCATCCCGACTGGGAGACCGTATCCGCCAAAAAGAAGGGCTCTCCTACGGTGTCGGTTCCGGCTATTCCGGCAACTGGTTTGACGACGTCAGTCGACTGACCATTGGAGCAATTTCGAATCCCCAGAATTCTGCACAGGTCGTCAAATCGATCGGAGAAGAGATTGACCTGCTGGTCGCCAAGGGAATTACCGACCAGGAACTACAACAGGCCAAGAAAGGATACCTGCAGAGCCTGGCCGTGCAACGGACCAGTGATGGCAGCATCCTGAGCCTGCTCGCCGGTTCACTTAACAACAAGACCACCATGGCCGATCAAGCCAAGTACGAGGCAGCCGTAGGACAACTTACCGTGCAGCAAGTCGGCATGGCACTGAAGAAACATATCAACCCGAAACGCCTTGTGATTATCACCGCGGGAGACTTTACCAAGGCAAAGGAGTCCGATCCCAAACCACCAGGCAAGAAATAATCCCGGCTTCCTGGAAGTCGTGGCATCGCATCAAATGAGCGGAGTTAACTTCGTTCTGGAGATACCTTGCGTAAGCTAGCTTGGAATAGAGACGGTCATCCTTGACTCACCTATAACCCATCTCAAAGATGGGAGATGAACCAACCTGCGGGCGCTGCGTACACAGAGAAACGGATTTTTTCGGGGCTAAAGGTGACACGGATGATTTCCAGATTTCGCTTGCGCATCCCCCTGCGACTTTCATGCTGGGGGCTTTGTTGTTTACTGCTACACAGTTGCTTGACGCTTCCCTCGCTGGAAGCGCGCGTTACCGTAGACGCCATCCCGGCTCAGCCCTTCGGAATCGCTGAAATCGTCATCGATCTGCCGGCCGCCCCACAGCCAGGCGGCTTTGATTCCAGCGAATTTTACCTGGCTGAATCTCACGGTCGTGCCCTCTATCCGGTATTCACGGAAGGTCGTTTACGACGTGCCGTCGGTGGTATTCTTGGCACCGGAGACGTTCGTACACCAACCACGATCTCCATTCTTTTCCTCTTTACCGGAGCAGATCCTCTCGAAATCACACTCCATACACCCAGCCCTCAGTTAATGACCATTCAACCTCGTCCCCAGCCTCCCCGGGTTTACGAGCGCACGATCAAACGCTGGTGGCGTGAGTACCACGCCGCCGTTCGAGAACAGGAAGCAATGGGAGACTATCCACCCGTCGTGCAAACTTACCTGACATCTATGCTGGCGCGACGACTTGCCATCGCCCCACCACTACGCAGCCGTGTGAAAAAGCGATCCGCCGACCCGGTCCAGAATTCACTGGAGATGCTGCTGGGGCTGGAAGGTCTACGACTAGCCGCCTTGAGAAAAACTTCCCTGGGGGAACGAACCGTCGGCGGGCCTGCTGATCGTCCACTACCCGTCTTCATCCAGCGCCCACTCCAGGTCTCCCGACCACCGGCCGACCAGGTCACCGTGGAAGAGATCGCAAGCCATGTACCGCGTGAATGTTTTTATGTCCGTTTCGGTAGTTTCACCAATTACCTCTGGCTTGACCGACTGGTCAGCGAGTACGGTGGCGACCTTAATCGCATGGTTACCTTGCGCGGACTCGCCACCGGAACCAGTGAAAAAATACAGCAACAGTTAGCCCTGAAAAAGTCTGCCCTGGCAGGTATTCTCGGCAACCAGGTTATCCGAGACGTAGCAATCATTGGCCGAGACACCTTCGTGCAGCAGGGTGCCGCCGTTGGCGTACTCTTCCAGGCACGCAACGATTTCCTGGGTCTTGATCTCAAAAAGCAACGTTCTGCCGCACTGGAGCGAGAAGAAAAGAACGGCGCGACCCTGCGGACCGTCCAATTGGCAGGACAGGAGGTTTCCCTGCTATCGACACCTGACAACCGCTTGCGATCTTATTATGCAGTCGATGGTGCATTTCACCTGGTCACCACCTCGCGGTCCATCGCGGAACGATTCCTGGCGATGTCCACCAACGGAGAGGCCCTGGGAGCTACGGCAGAATTCCAACAGGCCCGGCAAACATTGCCTGTCAGCCGTGACGATACGGTCTTCGTCTACTTCTCTTCCTTCTTTTTGCAAGGGCTCCTCAGTCCCCAGTACCAGGTCGAACTACCCCGTCGCTTACAAGCCGCCACGGATCTGAAACTCATCCAGCTAGCTAAGCTGGCTGCTGCCACCGAAAAAGTTCCCGGCCAGACTGTCGACGAGTTGATTCAACGGGGCCTACTGCCATTTCAGTTCGGACAACGTGTTGATCGAAGTCGACCCATTACCCAGAACGGACATCCCGCAGACTCCCTGCGTGGTGCCCCGGGTAGTTTCCTGCCAATCCCCGACGTGACAATCACGGGAATTACAGCCCAGGAAGAAAGTACCTGCCAACAAACTATCCAGCACTACCAGGACCACTGGAAACAGATGGACCCTGTAATGATTGGGATGAAACGACAAAAGCTGGACGGAAAAGGAAGAGAACGCCTTGTCATCGACGCCCGCATCGCACCCCTGGATGAAACGAAGTATGGTCGCTGGGTCTCGATGCTGGGACCTCCCGCCAAGTACCGGATCAGTGAACCAGACGGAAATGTGATCTCGGTGCAGGCTTCCCTGCGTGGTGGCCTGGTCTTTCCCGACGTCCCGCCCCACACCATGTTCCTGGGAATTCGCGATTCGATTCCTCCCACGGACTTGAAGTTGGATGGACTCTTCAAGACCTGGTCCGTCTTGAAAACCACCCCAGGTTACCTAGGCGCCTGGCCGCAAACCGGCCTCCTCGACCGCCTGCCATTGGGGCTGGCCGGACAACCTGACATAAACGGGTTTTCACAATTCCCACTGGGCCTCTGGCGAAAGCAGACCGGTGACGGCTTCTCCGTGATTGGTTTTGATCCCCGGCTACTGGGACAGGTCGCTCCACAACTAAAGATCGAACCTACCGAGACAGCTGCCCAGGTCCGAATTCGTGTCGGCGACCTGTCTCAGGCCCGATTCGCTCAGTGGATCAACGCCCTGAACTATGAACGCGCACGTCAAACCTCAACTGGCAACATCCATTTACTCCATCTACTCACCCAGCAGTTTGGAGTACCACGATCCCAGTCCATGACGATTGCGGAAGACCTTCTCCAGGCACGCCTGGCATGCTCACTGGGCGGAGAATACAAGTTGGCAACCACACCCAACGGCAGCACCCGCTGGTACTCGACCGGTGGGCCAACAGGCGTCCCCGCTCGTATCCCCAAGGATTACCAGGCTCCCTTGCTAAGCTGGTTTAGGGGACTGGAGTCAAGCCTTACCCGGCAGGGCAACCAGGTCATGCTGCATGCGCAACTGGATATCGAGCGCAAGAATAGTTCCAACTAACCGTAATTCAGTCGAGACGGCGAATCCCTGGCGATCGGCACATCCAGCAACATTGGGCCGTCTGCCTGGAAGGAATCCTTGATCCAGTCCGTTACTTCGTCCGGTTCCGAGGCACGGTGGGCCGAGACCCCCAGTGACTGAGCCAATGCGACGAAATCGATCTCCGGCTGGCGCAGGTCCATCCCTTCAAAATTACCTTCCCGTGCCTCCGGTAAATCAAGGACATTGGAACAGACCTTGAGAATCTGGTATTGGGCGTTATTACAAATCACAAAACGCACGGGAATCTTGTGGTGAGCCGCAGACCAAAGCCCCTGGAAACCGTACATCGCTGCACCTTCTCCCAGTAAGCCTAGTACGGGCCGCTCTGGCCAGGCTAACTGGGCACCGATGGCACACCCTAGTCCCCAGCCCAAGGCCCAACCTCGATGCCCAAAGTAGCTGGACTGGTCAGTTAATTTCCCCAATCGCTCCAGGGTTGTATTGGTCGTGGTCACGGCTTCCTCGACCACGGCAATATTTTCCGGAACAGCCCGCGCCACAGCATCCATGAGTGTCAATGGAGTCATGGGGCGATGATCTACCTGCGATCGGATCGTCTCGCGCAACGTCTCCCGCTTGGCTGCATGCTGCTGACCATATTCCTCGGCACGCTGCTGTGCCTGCGTTACCTCTTCCGGGGTCATCTGGGTGTCCAGCAAATCCGCAATCCCCTCGAGACCCGCCCGCGTGTGTCCCCAAAGCCCTACAGCAACCGGGTAATTCTTGCCAATTTGCCAGGGATCTTCATCGAGGTGAATCAGTCGCACGTGCTCCGGAATTGCCCGTGAAGGTTCGTGGTAGATATACTGGCGAAACAGGTCCATACCCGTCACCAGCAAGACGTCAAATTCTGCCAGCCGATCACGGACTTCAGGGGACCAAAGCGGCAACCCGTGGCCATTGAGTGGATGGTCACTGGGAAAAGCCAGCCGTCCGTGCGTGGTCCCGGATTCAGTCATTACCGGAGCTCCCAGCTGCTCGGCCACCCGAACCAGCACGTCCATAGCCTGGCGTTCCGACACACGACTACCAGCCAGGATTCCAGGATTCTTAGCCTGACGCAATAGTTCGACCGCCTCCACGAGAGATTCATGCGAAGGTCGAATCGCAGGATCCGGCAATTGAATCGGTGAGGTATCGAGGGATTCCGACCATTCCATCTGCACGTCCACGGGCATCGAAAGGAAAACTGGTCCCGTCGGTGGCGTTAATGCCGTCTGTACCGCTCGTCGCAACGCCGCCGGCAAATCTTCTACTCGTGACACCTCGACCGCCCACTTGGTCCACGGTCGGGCTACGGAAACCATATCTCCACCGAGAATAGGCTCTTCGAACTGGAGGCGACGGTCCTGCTGACCTGCCGTAACCAGTAACGGGGTCCCTTCACGAAAAGCGTTGTACAACATTCCCATCGCGTTGCCTAAACCGCAACTGATGTGGAGATTGACAACACCGATCGACCGAGAGGCCATGCTATAGCCATCAGCCATGGCCATCACGGGAACTTCCTGTAACCCCAGGATATATTGCAAGCGACGATCCGTGACCATCGCATCATTCAAGGGCAGTTCGGTTGAACCGGGATTGCCAAAAATATACTGCACGCCAAATTCGGCCAGCATATCCAGGAAAGCCTGGATCCCTGTACATGACATCGATTAACACCGTATTAAATCAGCTGACGTGTGCAAGTAGCATCCCAGCCACTTAACGCATCACTAAGATAAAATCCCGCTACCCTGCAGGAACACCACCCACCTCTTCAACCGTAACACGCTGTTTCTTCAAGCACAATCATACCGCGCTGCGAAAAGGTTGAAGAACCAGACGATTGCCACTACAGCATGAAAGATCCCGGCTATGAAAGAACCGTCGTCTTTCGGTTACTGGTTACCGTCATTCTCTGCATGACGCCCTGACCATCCGCTGCTCTTCCATAATGGCTGGGCCTGTGATTCATGAGAGGCAGCGATCACTGCCTCCTCGGACACGACGACATGCCCCCTGGCATCCTGCCCACTCATCGCCATGGGAGAGACCGGTAGACCAGCTACCCTGCTCGATGCCATGGGATGTCCCATGCAGTCATCACACGGTTTCGGCGGATCACTACGCCATTCACCCCAGTAAACTTCTTCACAACCCGCGCCACAAGTCAGGCAACTGAGTAGCCGCTGCCACCCGGGAAAAATTCGACAACGGCAGTTATCAACCGCACCGCAACTGTTGCAAGCAGTTGCAGACACCACGGAACCAGATGAATCAATCGTTGACGGCAAGGTCGAGACACCACGCTGAAGATAGGCACCTCCGGGCGCACAACCACTCAATAATCCAAGCGACAGAAGCAAGAATCCTGATTTCACAACACCAGGATATTTTCTCTGCACAGCGGGCATTCCATTCCCCTTCTTTCAAGAACGACGATCGACTACCAGCTCTATCGACCAATCATGCCCGCATAATCGATAAAAACTATCTAATCGTCACATCTTAACAGGCAGACAACGAACCCAAGAGAAGCTCCAGGTATCGATTTCGATGCTAGCTACTCGCAACTGCTGCCACCAGGCGATCACCCATTTCTCCGGTCGTCAGGTTTCCGCCAAGATCCGGTGTTCCTTCACCGCTTTGCAAAACCTGGCCGACCGCCTGCCGAATTAATTCAGCAGCCGACTCTCGTTCCAGGTGATCAAGCATCATGGCTGCGCTGAGAACAGCTGCAATCGGATTGGCAATTCCCTGGCCAGCGATATCAGGTGCAGATCCATGTACGGATTCAAACATCGATGGGTACTTACGTGAAGGATCCAGGTTGCTACTGGGAGCCAAGCCCAGGCCGCCACTAATAATTCCACCCAGGTCCGTCAGCAAGTCACCGAAAAGATTGGAAGCAACGACGACGTCAAAAGCCTCTGGGCAACGAACGAAATTCATCACGGCGGCATCGCAATGCTGCCGCGTAGTTTCCACGTCTGGATACTCGCCCTTGATTTCATCCAAAATCTCATCCCACAGAACGAACCCGTATCGCTGGGCATTGGATTTAGTAATCATGGTCAAATGATTGCGACGTGTGCGAGCCAGGTCAAATCCGAAACGAAGGATTCGTTCGATCCCGTGACGCGTATGGATAGCCGTCTGGACCGCAACCTCACCGGGTGTCCCGCGTCGAAATCGCCCTCCATTATTAACGTATTCGCCCTCGGAGTTTTCTCGAATCACGACCAGGTCAATGTGCTCTGACGTCTTGTCTGTTAACACGCTGCGTAAACCGGGATAAAGCCTCGCCGGTCGCACACAGGCATACTGATCGAAAACCTGCCGAATCCGAACCAGTGGTGCGAGTGTCTCGTGATCCGACAGTTTCTCTGGCCATCCCACGGCCCCCAGGAGGATCGCATCAAACCCTTTCAACACATCCAGGTAATTATCCGGTACCACCGTACCGGTCTGCCTGTAGAACTCGTATCCCCAGGGGAAGGATTCCATTTCCAGTTGAAACGTCCCGTCTTTTTCCTCTGCAGCTCGCAGCACACGAATCGCCTGGTCAATGACTTCAGGACCGATCCCATCACCTGGATAGACTGCGATTTTATAGTTTTTTGTTTTCATTTTTTCTTCTTCACGTCGTGACCATTCGCCTCTGGATCGACTTCTGCTGTTTCCTGGCGAAACCTGTCTAATTCGTGCTTCAGTTTGCCGTAAGCAACCAGATGGTTCGCCTCCAGCTCTTCCAGGTAATTGCGGGAACTCTGCAGATCTGCCCTTGCTAACATTCCCACGAAACAGATCAACACCAGGACAACAATCCATAAACTCACCTGGTAGAGGACCCCCGATACCATGGGACTGCCCGTGATCAGCAACCCGACCAACAACAATGCTCCGTTGATGTTTCGTCGACGTCGATCCAGTTGCACGAAATAATCATGGCTCCGGATTTCCTCGGGCAGTTCGGCCCTTTCCCGTCGGTCCAGGAAACTGCGCCACATCAGCCAAGTTGCGAGTACCGAAAGCAGTAGCCCCGTGACAATACTTTCCCACATGATTCATTCACAGCGCTACAAGTACCAGCGAAACAGATTCCGTCATTTTAACTGACGGAGCCACTCGTGGACTACCCACCCAACCCGGGCTAACGAAACTGCCGAGCAGTGAGCGGGATTATCCTGCCGGGTATGCCAGTAGGAAGTTCGCCAACCAGGTCGGGGGTAATCAAAATCGATAATGTCACAGGTAGGAATACGAGCGATCTCGTTCAACGGCAGGTGATCGTCACGAATTTCATGTCGCCGTTGATGACGAAACTCCGTGACTCCCAGTTTGCGGGCCACTGACCAGATATCCTGTACCAACGGGCGAGCATATTTCCAGCTGTTCACCTCCTGGTAGATTTGCAACTGTTCATCAGCAACCATGTCCAGGAGCACGCCCCAGCGATAACGGTGTGCAGGTGGATTCTCGAGGTAATCCCTGGCAAATTTCGTCGACCCGAGGAAATAAGGATCCCGATCTTTCCGGAATACGAATTCCTCTCCGTCAAAAAAAACAAAGTCGACACCGTACGGTCCTTTTAGATCCTGCATGTAGTCAGCCAGTCCGCACAACAACGCGACGCCACTGGCGCCATCGTTGGCGCCAAGAAAAACACCCTTGCGTTCGCTGGGATCCGGATCCTGGTCCGGAAACGGACGGGTATCATAATGGGCACAGAGCAGGATTCGGTCCTGCCGCTCAGGATGCCAACGTACAATCATGTTGTGCATAGTTACCCGGCTACCATCTTCCGGATGACGAATATCAAACGACTGCAAATCCACCTTGGCACCCCGTGTCACCAAGTATTTCTCAAGATATTTCCGCTGTTTCTCCATGCCTGCCGAACCGCTTACTCGGGGACCTATCGCACAAAGGTCTTTCAATACCTTGTAACTACGCTCCCCGTCAAAAGGTACACGCTGCAAAAGTTCCTTGTCGATTTTCTTGTAGAGCAATTCCAGTTCATTCGACGTGCGACAGGCCAATACGCGCCGACGCAAATTGGTATCGAGGTCACCACGCTCCTGGATAATACGAACAATTTCATTCTTGCGCCGCGAAAGATTCTTTTCCTGGGAGTGCCCATTGGTTTGGTACGTAAGCGAAACAACAAGAATCGCCACACCAATCGTAATGATTGATCCCAGGACAATCGGCTTGAAAGATTTCTTCTGCATCAGGGGTTATCCAGGTGAGCTTATCGTAAAACCGGGCCACCAGAAAAAGAGACCCCGATTGTCTGCATTCTAAGCCAATCACAACTAACAGCAAAGAGAACTCCTGCGAGAGACCTAGCTGCAAATCCCGTGGTGGAAAGCCTGTTTTCCGTAAAGGCAGCTTGTTTCTTGACCAGAACCACTCGGTGTTCCCAAAACGTTCAGAAGAAAGGGTTGTACGAAATGAACTCCAATGTGCTAAAATCATGCAGCCACCTCGGTGACAAACCGTGCCCAGCAACCTGGCTTATATCGGCTGGCATATACTTCGATTACCAGAGCGGGAGATTCGGTAAATGCCGAACTTACTACGGTTAAGCTGCCTCTTTGCCAGCATCTTAATGTCGGCAACGCTCTCCGGTCAGGAATCGCCAACGGCTCCGGAGTCACCAACGGAAACCGCTGCGACTCCTGCACAACCTAGCCCGGAACAAGTCTCTAACTGGATCCAGGAATTGAGCGCCAGACAATTCGTCACTCGTGAAACAGCGACCCTAAAGCTGATTGAAGCAGGCAGCCCGGTCATTGCAGTCCTGGTCAAAAAACTGCCCGACAGCAACCCGGAATCCACGGCTCGCATCATTCACATCCTTCGACAACTGGCACTGGATGAGGACTGGACGATCAATGACCCAGCACTGCAGGCACTGCAACAGATCGCCAAGCAGGAAGGAACTTCGGCAGGTCGCCGGGCCGCTTCAACCCTACTCAAGTTAGGCGCCCTCCGAGAACAACGGGCCATTCGTGAAATCACTCAACTGGGTGGAAACATCTCTCAATCCAGCATTCAATTTGGCCTGCAACTGGTTTTCCAACGAGTCATTCACCTTGGTCCCGAGTGGCATGGATCTCCCCGTGATCTACAACGCCTTAAATGGATCCGTTCTGCAGAAGCCGTTGTTTTCGAGGGAGACCAGGTCAAGGACAGCTGGATGCCTCACCTGGCTGGCATGACGCAGCTGCGCAGCCTGACCATCAAGCGGGCAGCCATCACAGACAAGGGAATGGAAAGCCTCTCGGAACTAAAAACCCTGATCAGCCTCGACATCAAGTACGTGCCAATTTCCGACTCTTCACTGGCTACACTGCAAAACCTAACCCAGCTACGATACATCAAGCTCTACGGTACCAAGATCACGAAAGAAGCCGCTGTTAAGCTGCAAACGGTGTTGGCGGTAGCCGAGGTCGATCACCGGAACGGAGCCTTCCTGGGCGTTGGTTGTCCACAGCCACCCGAGCCCTGCATTATCACTTCCATTCAACCTGGTACCGCCGCTGAAAAAGCAGGTCTCCGTACCGGCGACTGGATCGTGAGTTTTTCCGGTGAATCGGTCAGTGATTTCAATGACCTGAAAAAACTGATCGGTCAATGGCGTCCCGGTGATAAGACCACCGTCCAAATCATGCGAATCAATTCGCCGAAGTTCAGCAATCTTCGCAAAGGGGACGAAGTCACAGCAGATCTGGACGTGACCAAGCATCCTCTCGGTTTAAAAATAAACAAGCTGGACGAGAAATCACCTTGGCACCAGGCCGGATTGCGTGCTGACGATGTCATCCACAAGTTGGGCGGTGAACGTATCCGTGACACAGAAGCATTCAAAAAAGAGCTGGCAGGAGCTGGCCAGGGAGCACTCTTGCAGGTCATCTACTATCGCAAGCCGCAGCTACAAAAGTACAATCTTGAACTGGGCGCCTGGCAATAGGCACTAGATGGCTGCAACAAAGAAATCCGTAACGCGTCGAATGGCATCAAGCAGGTGACGAATAACGGAATAATGCCCTCCGGAATACCAGACGATTTCCGGTTGTCCTAACGCCTCCCAGAGGGCCAATGTACAGGGTTTAGGGATCACTTCATCTTCCTTGGCGTTCAACATCAGGATGCGTCGTCCTCGCACATTGCTCCCGTATTGCACGGGATCGATCGACGCCATGGCTCGCAGGAAATCTTCGCGTTTCTTACCCTGCTTCAACCAGTGTTCACGAATCTCTCGAACTTCCGGCGACTCCCAGGCAATGCGTCCTATATCACCTCCAGCCAACAACAGGCAGACATGCTTCAAGCGTGGCTCCACTCCCGCCACGAGCGCCCCCGTGATTCCCCCCAGGCTGATACCGAACAATCCAAGACGCTCCGGATCAATTTCCTGCCGACTCCCCAGCCAGGCCGTCGCGCGCCGAATGTCCAGGACTGCCTGCGTCATACCTTCCACCGTGAGTTGAGGATCCTTGTCAATCATACGACGGGACACACCTGGAGCACGTCGCGGCCCGTAATACGGCATCTTTACCAACATGGCCGCAACACCTCGATGCGCCAGGGCATGACAAAACATCCGAGATAACTGAAAATCACCGCCCAGGATATGCAATACAATCACTCCCGGTATAGGATCTTTGCGATGGGGTCGATAGTACTCGCAATGCACTGTGTTGTTTTGAACATGAGGTGTCATCACGGGCGAGGGAAAAGTCACTCGTGACATGGAAAGCTTCTCGAACACTTCCCCGAGATCGACTCGCTCAAACGAGAATTCATGCTTTTCCAATCGAAAACGGGCTGCCACATTCCGAGGGAGGGGCGACGGAGAAAAGCTTACCTTGCCCGTTTCCTTTTCTTGTTGCGGAGCAGCCTCCAGTCCAACCTGGCTAAAGCTCACGAGAAGCAGCCAGAACAGACCTAGGTAGCGGTAACAAATTAATCGCATGTGGAAGTATCCGAAAAAGACTGACCCCAACATCAATGAC
>Ga0163108_10000066_pt1 | contig 66539 bp, 42 predicted proteins | sample Fk1155metaG_FD_109644 | JGI IMG/M metagenome (GOLD analysis project Ga0163108, IMG submission 109644) | Marine microbial communities from the Central Pacific Ocean - Fk160115 155m metaG | ecosystem: Environmental > Aquatic > Marine > Oceanic > Photic zone | place: The Central Pacific Ocean...
GCCGACAAACCAGCCGACAAACCAGCCGACAAACCAGCCGACAAACCAGCCGACAAACCAGCCGACAAACCAGCCGACAAACCAGCCGACAAACCAGCCGACAAACCAGCTCCCCCTGGAGCCGCCCAGGTGGCACAGCAAATCGCCCGGCAACTGGCACCCCCGATTTTCTTACCGGGAATCAGGCCCCGGCCGGGACAGGGTAAGGACCAGGACCCCAAGCAGGTCACGGTGCCCGGCATGCCGATTGCCGACCGGGAAATGACGCGCCGTTTATCACTGGCACAACGTGCCCTCAATGAAAACAGTTATGCCGAAGCCGTGATTTTACTGGGCCAGATCCTGACTGCGAAATCGGACCATACATTCCAACCGGATCGAGACATTCCTCTCTCGCGAGGTCTCAAGGCTGCCGCCGAGGAAGTAGTCGGCAATATGCCGGCAGCCGGTCGAGAAGCTTACCAGCTCCATTTTGGTGCCCAGGCTCAGCGGTTACTTGACGAAGCCACCGAGCAGGGACAAACCGCATTACTGACGCGTATATCGCACCAGTTCTTTCATACGGCTGCCGGTGCCGAGGCAACCTATTTACTGGGCACTCACTATCTCGACCAAAACCATCCACTACGTGGAGCAATGTATTTCCAGCGATTGCAGCAGAAATCACATCATCGCCGTAAATATGAACCGGTGTTGGATGTTCAAATGGCAACCTGCTGGGCACTGGCAGGCCTGCCGGAACGAGCTGAACAGGTACTCGTCCAGCTGAAGCGAAAATCTCCCGACGTCCAGCTGAACGTGGCAGGGATTCGGCAGGGACTTTTCACGCAATCAGGCCAGGCCCTCAGCTGGCTTGCCGACCAGATCGGGCCCTTTGCTCGCCTGGCGGTCCGTAACAGCTGGCCCTTGTTTCGCGGGAACAGCCAGCGAAATCAACTGAGCAAGGGAAACATCCCTTACCTGGAAAAACCCCAGTGGCAAGTCATCGAGAAAACGGAGTACCTGGAAAAACAAATCTCGACGCTGCGAACCTCCGCGCTCGCCAAGCGTTTCCCGTTACTGCCAAGCATGCAACCGCTGGTAGTTAATGAAACGGTACTGTTCCGAACGCCGACAGAATTACTGGCCGTGGCTCGCAAAACAGGTGAATTGCTCTGGAAATCCCCCTTCGACGACAGCCTGCGGCACCTGGTCCAACACCATGCGCAGCCTCTGGATGAAGTACAACAACAAAGCATTACACGTGGACTGCAGCGACGGCTTTGGAACAATCCCACGTTCGGAACAATGAGCAGTGACGGTCAGCGGGTCTACAGCGTGGAAGGACTGGGCTTTGGCGATGTCCAGATTCAACAGCGACTGGTCGTCATGTCGGATGGAACCCAGCGACTGGATCCCGGCCATCTCAAATCGTACAACACGCTCGCCTCCTATGACCTGGCCACCGGAAAAACTGTTTGGGAAATTGGCGGTCCACAAAACCTGGCCAACCAACCCCTGGCAGGTTACTTTTTCCTCGGGTCGCCACTTCCTTTCGGAGGTCGCCTCTATGCCATCGGCATAGAAAAAAAACAAACGCGTTTGCTGGAACTGGACGCCCAGACTGGCAGCCTGGTCTGGCAAATCACACTGGCCGACAGCAGCCTGGATGACGACCCGCAGGCACGGTTTAAACAATCACCTTTCGTGCTACCGCTGAACCAGCAGTTCAAGAGTGGAGCGACTCCCTCCAGTTCAGAAGGAATTCTTGTCTGCCCGATCTCGGACAGTAGTTTCGTGGCCGTGAACCTTACCACCCGTTCTGTCCTCTGGATCTATGACGCTGGGAACCACGACACCGCTACAGCACAACGCATGATCAATCCGTTCCAGGCCCCCATGGGTGGAGGTGCCGCGTTGGATCATTCCACGACCTGGGCCGACACGACTGTTACCATCGCCGCCGGAAAAGTCATTCTGACACCCCAACATAGTGAGAAAATCCTCTGTCTGGACCTGGTCAGTGGTGAGTTGCGATGGTCCCTGCCGCGCGGAGATGGGCTCTACGTAGCTGGCGTCGAGGATAACAAGGTGATCATCGTCGGACGCAGTCATCTAAGTGCCGTGAACCTGGCAAATGGATCGAATGCCTGGTCGACCACACAGGTTGAGTTCCCGGCCGGATCCGTTCCCAGTGGTCGGGGCTACCTCTCGCCTGGAAGGTTTCACCTGCCTTTAACCACGGCTGAAGTAGCTGTCTTCGACCTGGTGGCAGGACGATTACAGGCCCGTTCGCAGTCTCCCAGCGGCATCATTCCCGGAAACCTGGTGAACTGTGATGACTTCATCATTTCTCAAAACACAACCGGGATCTACCGTTTCCCTTCCATTGCCACGAAACAACAGGACGTGGCGCAACGTCTCCAGGACCAGGGCGAAAATGCTCTCTTGTTAGCCCAATCAGGAGAAGTCCTGCTCTATGCCGGCAAGATCCAGGCAGCGGTCCAGGCGTTACGCAAATCGCTTCAGATTCAACCGAACGAAAACACCTCACGCTTACTGGCTGCCGCCATCGTAGAGGGACTGCGGATCGATGATGATGCGTTCCTGGGACTGGCCCAGGAACTCGCTCCAACCCTGATCAAGGATCAGCAAAACGCCGACTTCCTCAGGCAACTGATTGGCATCTATCAACGCAGTGGCAAGCAACGCAAGGCATTTGAAGTCTGTCTGCAATTCATGAAAATCGATCCAGGACTGAACGTCGTCGAAGACATTGCCGGAACCCGCCGCGTGCGACGTGATCGTTGGCTGGCTGCCCGCATCGATGAAATCTGGCAAGCAGCGGATGTGCCATCACAACAAGTCATTCTCCAGCAATTAGATTCCGTCATTGCCGATATTTCACGAACTCAGGCACTAAGCTTGTTCGAATTTCTACCCGTCGTTACGGATCTTTATTTCCAGGAGGCCCAGGCTGCTCTTGAAAATAAGAACTGGATCCAGGCCGAGACATTTTTTCGCCAGGTCTGGCAACATGGTAACGCTACTCAGCAGCGGCAGGCTGCTGCTGAACTAGCACGACTCTACCAGCAAAGATCACGCCCTGGCCTAGCTGCGGATATCTATCGCCTGCTGGCTCGTGAGTACCCGGACTTGCCTGTTATTGATGGCCAAACGGGCACCCAGTTACTGGCTGCCATGAGCCAGGACGCCAAGCTGAAACCATGGCTGTCTGGCGACCTTGCATGGCCCCGAAAAACTCCCCAGCAGAGTGAAACCAAGCGAAACAATTCCAGTCGTTACCGACTACCTGTCACCATCCGACGATCAACTGGCCCGCTCGATCCGGCTGTCAATATCGATGTTGATTCCCAGGGCAGAACCCTGACAGCCCTGGACGATAACGCCAAACAGCTCTGGCAGGTCCGACTCAGCACACCTAAAGTTTCCATGCCCTTCATGGGCCCCGCTTACAATCACATCCAGGGACAACTTGATGGAAATCTGCTCGTGGCTTGGATGGGCAACCGCATTTGTGCAATCGATGGGCTGGATTCAACGGGCAAGCTGCTGTGGGATAACCCCACGTGGTCTGTAGCTGGCCGGCAACAGGCTCGCATCCCACGCCCGATTTTCATGGGACAACGACTGGCATGGCAAAAAGACAAGTTGAGGGCCACGAAGCCGATCCCACTGGCCGTCTCCAGGAGTACTGTTTGCTACCAGAAGGACGGCCAACTGCTCGCCGTCGATCGTCTCAGTGGCAAAACACTCTGGACCCGGGATGGATTCACTCCCAAGAGCGACCTCTTCGGCGACGACCACCTGCTGTTCGTCACTTCACCTGATTCCAACCAGGCCACCGTGCTCAGCACCCTCGACGGACGTCAACTCGCTACGCGAGCACTTCCTCGAAAAAAAGATCGCATGATCACGCTGGGACGCAAGATCCTGACCTGGTCCAGCAACGACAAGGAGACGGCCTGGACACTGCTGGACCCGTGGCAACAGGAGACCGTCTGGCAACGCTCCTTTGCCCCCGCGACGGAACCGACCCTGATCAATACGCAAACCGTGGCAATCCTGGAACCCAACGGTCATTTCCTGGTGCAAGGGGTTTCTGATGGAAACGTCCTGCTTGAAAACCAGGTCCCGAAACCCAAGGCCTTCGAAAACATTGCCGTGCTTGAAGACCGCACCCGGTACTTCCTGGCCGTGAACCGTAACCAGGACCAGGCCAACTTCATCCCTTCCTCCAGTAACAGCGGACGTTTCGTTGTCAACGGAGAGCTGCATGCCTTCGATATCAACAGCCAGAAACTAAACTGGACAGCCAATATCGGCCCCCAGTTATTGACTCTCGACCAGAGCCGCAACTTCCCGGTACTGGTCTTCTCGGTTCAAACCAGGAAACAAAACAAGGATGGGCGCACCACGTCTGCCGTCGACATCCATTGCGTGGACAAGGAAACTGGCAAAGATCTCTACAAGAAGACCAACTCCTATTCCAATCAGCTGGTAGGTGTCGAGGCAAAACCTGACCAGCAGCGTGTCGAACTGAAGTTCCGAACCACGGTCGTTCAACTCAACTACGGGGCGGCAGCAACACCGGCCAAGCCAGACGCAGCACCGGGACCCAAAAAAGAACCTGCCAAGGCCCCCGACAAAGTCCCGGCGCCTGCCGAGGAAACTCCGGCAGATCGTCTGAGAAATCTTTTCCGCCGAGCTGCCACCCCATTACCACCCCTCCCCTCGGCAGTCCCCAGAAAAACGCCAATGCCTTAGCCTGCTACGAGTTAGCACGGTGCCAAGAGATTAGGCAATGCCTCCTTACCACCCAAGTTTCCAGGTCAAAAAAATCGAGTTTCCCTTACTTTCGATTCTGGGATATACTCGATGTCTAGCGTGCTCATAACAAGCGCCTTGCCACTGGTACCCACCCCATGTCCAACAATCTACAGGACTGGATCGGAACAGAACTTCAAGACGGCCGTTATCGTGTCGTCGACAAGTTGAGAGAAGGGGGAATGGGGACGGTCTATCGTGCCCACGACACCAAGCACTCCCGGGACGTGGTCATCAAGATACCACGGGCCAGTCTCCTCGAAGATAAGACGTTCGCGCGAAGATTCAAAAGAGAATTGAAATCGCTCAGCGAACTTTCTCACCCCAACATCGTCAAGATCCAGGCGATGGGCAACCACCAGGGAATACCCTTCGGTGTCATGCAATACCTGGCTGGTGGGGACCTGGAAAATCAGCGGCTTATTGATAAAACGGGCCTTGTTCTTCCCTACGACCCCAACAGGCTCGGCCAGTGGCTGGGCCAGGTCTGCGAGGCACTCGATTTCATCCACCAGAAAGGATATGTCCATCGGGACATCAAGCCTTCCAACATCCTGTTTGACCCGGCAGGCCAACCCTACATTAGTGATTTCGGTGTCGTCAAGGCGATCACTGAAGCCAGTGGTGAAACACCACCAGAATCACTGACAGATACCGACCACGTCATCGGTACCGTGGCCTACCTGGCACCCGAAATGCTTTCACCTGATGAAATTAGTGGTCAGGCCGATCAATATTCCTTGGCAATTACGATTTACGAATTACTGGCCGGACAATTACCTTTCCCGGAATCAACATCTCCAGTGGAGTCCTTGGAACACCTGACACAATCGGTTCCACCACTGAGAGACATCAACGCCACGATCAGCCCCGAATTAGCCGCGGCACTTCACAAGGCCTTACAACGCGACCCTCACCAACGCTATCCCTCTTGTAGTGCTCTTGGAAAAGCCTTGCTGGCAACTGTTGCCGACGGTGAAAACATCTCTTCAGCGGTCCGTTCCGAGGTCCATGCTGCACCCGCCATGGCTCACTTGAACTGTCCTGCCTGCCACGTTCAGCTCAAGATCACTGAAAAATTTTCCGGTCAGACAACGCGTTGTCCACAGTGTCGCAGTACGCTGATCGTGGCCAGGGACCTTGGCGCACTAAAACTCAGCAAAACGGCTTCGGACGACACCCAGCTTGTTTCCCGGAAAAAAACCGCCGCCATTCCCAAGCCGTCAGCCACCTCACCAGCGGAGCAGGATTCCTCCGCAACACCTTCCGCCGAAGAATCCACACCTGTTCAAAAAGAGTCCTCGACGGAAGCAAAAGAGCGTAGCCAAAAGAAGAAAACTGAATCTACCAAGGCTAACACGTCTCAGCAAAGCTCACGATTAACATTAACAGGCCACCATGATCCCGTACTTGATGTCGCTTTTAGCCCCGATGCTCAGTACCTGGCGTCCGCCGGAATGGATCACCTGGTCAAGATCTGGGACCCAACCAACGGACAAGAACGCTTGAGCCTGGAGGGACATACCCAGGCCGTTACAACTGTGCGATTCACCACGGACAACCAATCCGTCTTGTCAGCTGGACATGATCGTTCCATACGACTCTGGGACATTACTACGGGAACCGAAGTAGCCGAATTCGTTGGCAACCAGCACCTTGTTGACACCATTGACCTGAGCAGGGATGGTCAATGGCTGGCCTCCAGTGATGGTGAACAGGTTCGCCTCTGGAACGTGGAAAGCCGAGAGACTGTGCGGCTCATGGAAGGCCATACCGCGCATGTGACGCATGTGGCTTTCAACCAGGCAGGATCCCTGCTGGCCTCGGCTAGCAAGGATCATTCCATCAGGATCTGGAACCCGGAAACCGGCGCCCTCATGGCCGTACTGGAAGGTCATGAGGATGAAGTGAATTGCGTGTGGTTTAGTCCTGACGATCAGCAGCTGGTTTCTGCCAGCGCCGACCAGACAACGCGAATCTGGAACGTAACCGGGGAGGAAGAGTTCCTGTTGAAAAGCAAGGACGAATTGATCTACACGGTTTGCTTCAGCCCGGATGGTCGGCGCGTCGTCTCGGCCGGCAGCCCACTGGTCGGTAAGCATGGTACGGTCAAGATCTGGGATGCCCACACGGGACAACTGGTCGGTGCCTTGAAACATACCAATGTCCTGGGGCTGGCCTTCAGTCCGGACTCAAAAAGACTGGCCGCCGCGAATGCTGATGGTACGGTCAAGATCTATACGGAGCGGGTCCTCACCCTACTCGGTGATACGCGTTGGCTGACCAGCGTGGCCTTCAGCGACGACGGTTCCAAATTAGCCTCTGCAGGTGGTTACGAGGACAATACGGTCAAGATATGGGATGCCCAGTCGGGCCGGGAACTACTGACACTCAAGGGGCACGCAGAATCTATCTGGAGCGTTACTTTCAGTCCCGATGGAAAATGCCTCGCATCCGCCAGCCCGGATCGCACCGTCCGCCTCTGGGATACCAACGATGGCAAGGAACTCTTTGTCCTCAAGGGACATGAACATTGTGTTTCCCACGTCACGTTTCGACCCGATGGAAAACAACTCGCCTCCGCCAGCCTCGATCACACGATCCGCCTCTGGGATCCTGCTACGGGCCAGCAGCAGATGGTTCTAAAAGGTCATGACGGATCGGTCAACGGCCTGGCCTATGCACCTGATGGAACTATCCTCGCTTCCGCGGGATCCGACATGACCGTTCGTCTATGGGATAGTTCCGATGGCCAGTTGAAGACCACGCTCGAGGGCCACACGGACCGCGTAAACAGCGTCAGCTTTCACCCACATGCTTCCGAGTTAGCATCATCCGGTGGCGCCTCGGACAAGACAATCCGAATCTGGAACCTGGACAACAACGAGCTTATCACCAAGCTGGAGGGCCATATACGCGCTGTCATGAGCGTTAACTTTAGCCCCGATGGACTGAAGCTCGCCTCGGCCAGTGACGATCGAACCGTCATGGTCTGGGATCGCACCAACACAACGGCGCTGCTGACCCTCGAGGGCCACAACAAAACGGTTCGCAGCGTTACTTTCAGTCCCGATGGAAAACGACTGGCTTCCGCCAGTGGCGACAAGACCGTCCGCCTCTGGGATACCATCACTGGTGAAACGGCACTCACATTGCAGGGCTCGCGGGAAGGACAGAATGCCCCCGATCCCGATAAACCGGAAGAGGTTCAGGTCATCCTGATTGGCAAACCGTTTCATCAACTAAAAGGTCATACCAGCTTCATCAATTGCATTGACTTTAGTCCGGATGGCGATTTCCTGGCCTCCGGCGGTGGCTATGAAGACCACTCGGTCAAGATCTGGGAGACGGCCACCGGCAAGCTGGCAACCACCCTGGAGGGCCATACCGATGCGGTCTGGAGTGTCGCTTACTCACCAGGAGGAGAGCTGTTGGCCTCAACTGGTCCCGATCAGTCCATCCGACTCTGGAATCCCAGGGAAGGCAAGCTGACCACCTCGCTGGAAGGACACGATGATGAAATCAACTCGGTCTGCTTCAGCCCAGACGGAAACCACCTGGTCACGGGCAGTGATGATCGCACCGTCCGCATCTGGGATCCAGCCGCAGGGGTTGAGCTACGAAACATGGAAGGGCATACCGATTTCGTCAACTGTGTTCGCTGCAGTCCCGACGGCACCCGGATTGCATCCGCAGGAGGCCATGAAGACAAAACGGTCAAGATCTGGGACAGTCTCACCGGGCAGGAAATTTTCACCCTGGAGGGTCACAAAAACTCGATCACGAGCTTGAGTTTTCATGGCACCGGAAAATGGTTGGCCAGCGGAAGTGAGGATCAGACCATTCATCTCTGGGACGTGATCAGTGGTAAATCCGTACTGGTCCTGAAGGGACATACCGATACTGTCACCAGCCTACACTTCGCAACTCGCGGAAAATGGCTATTGTCCGGTGGGGCAGACAAAACGGCGCAATTATGGAACCTGTCCACGCGACAGTCCGACTTGACTCTGCAGGGACATGAAAAGGGAATCCGCTGTGTCGCACTGGGACCCCGTGGCCGAACTGCAGCCACGTCCAGCGGGGATGCCACAATCCAGCTGTGGAAAATCAGGCGACAAAAAAAATCGACTGAGTGAATCCTGATCCAGGTCGGCTGGCCAGAACAAGATTTGCAGCCCTAAAGGCTGTCCTATATAAATAGAGTCCGATCAGGCACCGTCTGGCGATCCATTTTGTCCGGCCCAGGAAGACTCTGGCATGTTCATTTCCTCCAGCAGACGTATCGTCTCGCTAATCTTGATACTTGGCTTCACCCTGACAATCACCGGCTGCAATTCCAAGTCGGATCAGCAAAGAAATAACGGCCCCTCCAACGGCCCCTCCAACGGCCCCTCCAACGGCCCCTCCAACGTGGCCGACAACGTGGCCGACAAGGAACCTGCGGATCACGGAAAGATCCTCGCCCGCCAGGCCACTGCTACACCTGGTAACAGCAAACCCCATCCCTACGTCACGAAGGATTGCCAGGCAGCAATCATCGTTCATCCGCAAAGAATCTACCAGTCAGAATTACTCACTGAGTTCCTTAAATCAAAAACCATCAGGACATTTGTCGACGACGACCTTGTCGGCCAATTTATCAATAACGTTGGAGTGGACATCCGTGAAATCACACGTTTTTCGCTCCTGCTTAAAAGCCTGCCTGGCAGTCCGCAAGAAGAGCCATCTCTCGCGATGATCTTCGAATTCCCAAACGTGGCAGACCGCGCCAGGATCATCGAGAAACATAGCGACCTGCTTACGCCCAAGGAAAAAGATGGCCGCCAATGGTACCGTGCCAAGAACGCACCTCCGATTTCATTCGTCTGCATACCGGACAACAAGACCCTTGTCTTCGGCACCGATCTCACGTTAACCCGGCAAGTCGTCTCCAAGCCCGCCGCCAAGAATCCCCTGAACAGGCAACTGATCGAACTGGACTACCAGAACCGGGCTGGCTTGATCGTGGGTAAGCGAGATCTCTTTCCACCGGGCCTGATGACAGCGATGCAGGAAGAAGTCAGGGCCAACAATTTACCTCCTGCATTTGCCGAAGTCACAACGATCATGGCAGAGCTAAGGGAAGCCAGCATTATCCTGGGCCTGTCACCGGATTTCTACCTGGAACTAGATGTGACTACGAGCAACGCAGACAATGCGGCCAAGTTACAGACCATGATCAATGACAGCCTGGCCCTCATGAAGAGCTCACTAAGTGTCCTCATCCTGGCTCCCTCCAAGGAAATGCCCGCTTCCATGCGACCAGTCCTCCAGGGAATCCTGAAGTTGCTGGCACAAATCAAGTTGCAGCAATCTCAAAGCCGACTGCTTGCGACCATGAAGGTTCCTTCGGAACAGTTGGTAGCACTGCAAGGTCCCCTGGACCAGCTCCTCGTTTCGTCGACACCCAAAACGCCCGAGATTCCAGAGCTGCACGTGGTCCAGGGAAAGGTCACCCTCGATGGCAAACCGCTTGCCGATGCCCGTGTGGCATTGCATCGCAGCGAACCTGGTGCGTCCCGGGTCTTCGCGGCTAACACGAACGCCGAAGGCATTTACAATATCAAGGCTCTCTACACCCGTGGAGAATTCACCGGGGCCCCAGTCGGTCGCTACAAGGTCACCGTCATCAAGGTGTCCCCCTCGGAATTGAGTGACGAAGAGTTTGCCCGGCAATACCAGCAGAAAATCGAGGCCAGTACCGAGGAGGGAAATTCACTACCCGAACGATCAAACCCACCCTACCTCGTTAATCCGCAATACGTCAGCGTGATTACAACGCCCTTTGAAATTGTGGTACAAGCTGCTAACAATAAGCATGATTTTTTCCTGACCAGCGATCCTCCGCTCAAAAAATAGGAAACCTTACATGACCGAATTCAATCGTCGACAGTTGTTTCACCAGGGTCTTGGCGGACTAGCCATTGCGGGGGCCAGCACCCTGACCCTGGAAGCTGATGCAGCGCCGACGGCTAAGACGCTGGATGTTCACAATTACCAGAACTTTCTCGACAAGAACGGGATCCCCCAGGTGCAACCGGCAGCCAAATGGGAACCCTCTCGCAAGGACATCCTTGGTCCGTACTTCCTGGCCGGGGCGCCCTTCCGTGGCAAGGTCACGCCCCCCCTCGAACCCGGTGAACTCCTGGTCATGCAGGGACGAATCTGGGGACACGATACACGCAAACCGATCAGCAACGCCGTCCTCGACGTCTGGCAGGCCGATGTCCAGGGACGCTACGATCTCAGCGATCCCAGGAAACCTCCTCAGCGAAGTGAATTCAAGAACCGCATTCGACTGGTCACGGACGAAACCGGTTACTATGAATATGAAACCATCAAACCAGGTGCTTACCGGATCGGACCAAATCCCCGCGATTTTCGGCCCGCTCATATCCACTACATGGTCCAGTCACCCGGCTACACGAAACTCATTACGCAAGTCTATTTCAAGGGAGACTCCTTGATTGCTACCGACCGCTGGGCCAGCAAATCCAATTTGATAGTACCGCTGGTAAAGACAAAATCAGAACACGGTAACTACCAGCAGGGAACGTTCGATATCGTCCTGGCCAAGTCATAACCTCCCTTTCACTCACTCTCAATTACCTGGAACTATTTATGTTTCTGCGACCTGTCACACTTGCTTGTTGCTGCCTCGCGAGCAGCCTTACGATCGCAGCCCAGGCGGCCCCGACCACCATCGAAACCATCGACATGTGGTCTGGTCAGGTGAAAGACGTAACGCTCCGTAAAGTTGTGCCATCAACCGGTTTCATTGCCGATCCGACCAACTGGCAGAAACTCTGCAAAACCTGGCAACCCGACGTAAAAGTACCACGAGTCGACTTCGGTAAACAACTCGTACTCGTCGGTACCGTTCCAGGACCTAACCGGGTTATCATGCGCCCAGTTGTTGACGAGAAAGGCAATGTTACCTTTCTCGTGGCTGGAACCAAACGCGGCGGTCCGGGATTCGGTTACAAGTTGATCCTCATCAGGCGACAGGGGGTCAAGGCCATCAATGGACAATCGATCGCCAGCAAGGGAGTTCGCGGAACCGTTCTCATCCCCGGCAAGGTTGGATCGTTCCAACAACACACGCTGGAAATCAAACTCTGGGAATACGATCCGTTCCTGGCAGATGTTGGTGCCAAGCTGATTGATCGTTTCCAGGTAGAAAAATATCAACACCAAGACGGCCAGGAAACGACAACGCCCTTCACCGTCGGCGCCAAACTCGAGCCACGTAAAAATCGCCGTTACTACATTACTGTTTTTGTCCTGAAAAACGGTAAACGAACCCACATCGGTGAAAAAGATGGCAAATCGGGACTCTGCAATGTCCTGACCAATGGAAATCCCGCCACGGTCAAGATCATCGCCAGGCCGGTTCGTTAGGTAAATCGACTTACGAACTCAAAGCCACACACACGTTCGTCTCACAATGAGACAGGCGTATCTTTCTAGCGACACCTCGGAGAAAAATGGATCTTCCCAGTTTCGTTGGCGGCTTTTCCTCTAACCATTTCCTGCGTTTTTCTCCGCATCTCACAAACGAACGTAAGATACTACCTCAAAACGCTTTACAGTTATCCCGCCTATCTCACAACCATCTCCTGTTAGCGGGTTTTCCGACCAGAGCCGCTTGCTTTGGCACAACCGTTGCTTTTTAGTTCCAGCATGAAACCACGGTCGATCCCATCGACCCGAACCATACCCCCACCCGGAAAACAAGGAAGGAAAGAATCATGAATGCCCATCGTTGGAACTTGACTGGACTCATCGTGTTAATCAGTGCCGTTGCGATCAATCAACCGGTCGTTGCCAAGATTTTTCGATTGCGACGCAGTCGTACGATGGTCACTCACAATTCAACCCCGTTGACACCCATCGTCGACCTGGACGCTGGCCTCTGTGGGGATGAACCAGATACCTCCTGCAATTGCACGAACTCGGACATCATTCTGGATTGTTCTGCTGATTTCTGCGAAATGCTGAATCCGGTGACGACTCCAACGATCCTGGGCGACCTGGATCAAGACGGTATCATCAGCCTGGAGGAAGCAGGGTCTGTCTTGACCGATGAGGCCATCAAGGATGCCCTGTTCGCCATGCCACTATCGGATCAGAAAGAGTACCTGCTGACTTTCGACGCCGCGATGCAAACCCAGATCGCTCGCCTTGCGGATACTCACGGCACCTGGAAGTGGCGTTTCGCCGTGAAAGCGGCGGGAGAGATGGGATTAACGGCAACCGAAGCCGAAGCAATCGCTGTTGCCTGGTTGCATTAATCAATCAGTCCCTTCAGTCAACAGGGGTGTCCGCTAACCAGCGAGCACCCCTGTTTCATTTCTTGGCTGACCACTAAATGTATTGTCAAAGACCGTTGCATTTCATTCGCCAGACGATACGCTGATGGATACCAGGCACAAGCAGGCAGGGTGAAACGATGGCAAAAGTCTATTATTACTACTCGGCCATGAACGCGGGTAAATCTACCACGCTGTTACAGTCGAGCTACAACTACCGGGAGTGCGGCATGCACACGTTGCTGCTCACACCCGAGTTGGACAATCGTTACGGGAAGGGCAAGATTACTTCTCGTATTGGCCTGGAATCCGAGGCCACCATGTTCGAACAGGTCGACAACCTGTTTGACGTCGTCCAATCATCCCACGAGCAAGAAGCCGTTGACTGCATACTGGTTGACGAGGCTCAATTCCTGACGAAAAAACAAGTCTCCCAGTTGTGCGACGTGGCCGATCAACTCGACATCCCCGTCTTAACTTATGGTCTGCGAACTGATTTCCAGGGCAATCTATTCGAGGGCAGTACCTACCTGCTGGCCTGGGCCGACAACCTGGTGGAAATCAAGACCATCTGTCACTGCGGCAGCAAGGCCACACGCGTCATGCGACTGGATGGCGATGGAAACGTAATCCGGGAAGGCAGCCAGATCAAGATCGGTGGCAACGATCACTATGTTTCGGTTTGTCGCAAGCACTTCCGGGAAGGACTTGGTAAACGTCGTCCTGACGAATTACTGTTCGCCCAGTTTGAAGATCCTGACGTCTGATTTTATCGACATGAAACCACGGACATTAGCGAATCTTCCGTGGTACAGGTTGTCCCTCGGGAATGAAGCTGAAGTACTTGCGTCCTTCCATACGTTGTTTCCAATCAGCTCGGGCAGCCACGATCAACTCTGGACGCTGGTAAAGCTCCAGGGCAGTCAGCGCCAGGGACTGGGCTGCAAAGACGATTCCTTTTTCCCCTATCGAGGACCCAATAGCAGCCACGTTTTGCCAGCTATGTCCCGGACTTTGGGCCACCATGCAGGTCGTACGCAGGCCCCCGGTCGGTACTCTCCAACTGATATCTCCAACATCGGTGGAACCCTTGCTCGGCGGACTGTTGACCGTGACACGATGAATACGGTCATCAATGGCCAATGGAAAACGAGTACCAAACTGTTCGGTTAGAGGTGCCTGCAGTCGGCGGGCAAACTGGGCTTCCTGATCCGTGAACTTCGGGGCCCCGACTAATTCCATCTTACGTGTCACCAGGGCAGCCAGTGGCGCGTTGGGGATAATTTCATGGCAGTCCGTATCGACCTTGACGGATAACTTGGTGCGTGTCATTCGGGCCGCTCCGGCAGCGATATCCTGGAGCCAACGGAAATTGTATTCCACGTCCGCATGATCATCCGCTCGACAGAAATACCAGACGGTTGCGGTGGGTGCCACCACGTTGGGTGCACCACCACCGTCCACGATCACGTAATGGATACGAGCATCTTCCTTGACATGTTCCCGCATGAAATTCGCACCGATATTCATCAATTCGACTGCGTCCAGGGCACTGCGCCCTTTCTCGGGACTAACCGAGGCATGAGCAGCCGTTCCGGAAAAAGTGAACTTGGCGGAAACCAAGGCCTTGGAACTTGCTGCCCAGGCACCATTGGTACTACTGGGATGCCAATGGAGGCAGATATCCAGGTCATCAAACTGCTTGTCCAAGGTCATATAGATCTTCCCGATGACTGTTTCTTCAGCGGGTGTTCCGTAAAGCCTCAGGGTCCCTTTCAACTGGTGTTTTTCCATGGCCTGCTTGATCGCCAGGGCAGCTCCAAGGGAACCAGCAGCCAACCCGGAGTGCCCACAGGCGTGGCCCGGTTGCCCTTCTGCGACTGCCTTACGAGCCGGGGCAACCTGCTGCGACATCCCTGGCAAGGCATCGTATTCAGCCAGGATTCCGATGACAGGTTTTCCTGAACCATAGCTGGCCACGAAAGCCGTTGGCATGCCCGACAGCCCTGCTCGGACCTGGAAACCTGAAGCTTTCAACTTGTTCATCAGCAACTGGCTGGAACGACGTTCTTCCAATCCGACCTCGGCCAGTTCCCACACCTGCCGATTCACGGCCTTAAGTTCCCCGCTGCGTTGCTTGATTTCAGCCAAGGCAGTTGCCTCGATGGAAGTAACCTTCCTCTCCTGTCCCTGCACGACAGGGACTGCCAAGGAAGAAAAAAGAACGATGGCCAGGCAACAACAGCGATAACGGATAACCATGACTGGTTCCTCCTGGGAATAGATCCAGAGAAAAAGTGGGTGGTCCTTGGGACCTTACCGTGATTTTGTTTCACCTTATCGCACCCGCAAACTGGTGCAACCCCTGCCCGGGAGCAGCCCGGCATCGGGGGCATTAGATTTTCAGCAGCAACTCGGACCCGGGATCAAAGAAGTGAGACTGCGTCATATCGACAGCGACCCGCATAGCCTGACCGGCCTCGAGCACGTCCTGGTTTTCAAGGCGGGCCAGGAGAGTCCCCTCCCCATAGTTCAGTTCAACGATCGTCTCGGCTCCCAGCAACTGGGATACCGACACCGTCACGTCAACACCCGGGGTCTCAGCTTCGGGCGGCAACAACTCCAGGTGCTCGGGTCTCACCCCCAGGGTAATCTTACGATCCAATCGATCATGAAGCCTGCGGGCCCGCACGGAGGGCACCAGCACACGAAATTGTCCTGCTTCAAAGTAGGTTGCCTTGCCGTCAGCCACCAGGGTTCCGTCCAGTAGGTTCATAGGCGGGTTGCCAATAAACTCCGCCACGAATCGATTGGTGGGTGCCGCATAGATCTCGCGCGGTGCAGCAAACTGCTGGATCTTTCCGTTATTCATAACGGCAATGCGGTCCCCCATCGTCATTGCTTCTACCTGGTCATGGGTCACGTAAACCATCGTTGCCTTCAGTCGACGATGCAGCTTGATAAGTTCCCCACGCATCACCATGCGTAACTTGGCATCCAAATTACTCAAAGGCTCGTCCAATAGAAAAACCTGGGGATCACGAATGATGGCACGTCCCACCGCCACGCGTTGACGTTGCCCTCCGGACAACTGGGATGGTTTGCGCTGCAGGAGATCCTCGATACCCAGCATTTCCGCGGTCTGCTGAATCCGTTGCTGAATTTCCTTGGGCGGCACACGGCGCATTTTCAGTCCGAACCCCATGTTCTGGGAGACCGTCATGTGTGGATAGAGCGCATAGTTTTGGAAAACCATGGCGATATCCCGATCTCTCGGCGGTACATCCAGGACCGAGCGTCCACCGATAAAAATCTCGCCGCTGTCCACTTCTTCCAATCCGGCAATCAGTCGCAGGGCAGTCGTTTTACCACACCCCGAAGGTCCTACCAGGACGACCAGTTCCTGATCCTCGACATGCAGGTATACATGGTTAACGGCCAAGGTCTCCCCGAAACGTTTCGTCAGACCTTGTAGGACAACCTCAGCCATAATCACACACTCTACGGGAAAGCAAACAACCGCAATTTACCTAGCCAAGAATCTTCTGGACAACATTTCCATGCACATCCGTGAGTCGGTAATTACGCCCCTGGAAGCGATAGGTCAGGCGTTCATGATCGATTCCCAGGCAATGCAAGATCGTGGCATGGAAATCGTGCACGTGCACCGGGTCCTCCACGATGTTGTAACTATAATCATCTGTCTTACCATAACTCAGGCCTGGTTTGACTCCACCACCAGCCATCCAGATCGAGAAACAGCGTGGATGGTGATCGCGACCAAAAGCCGCTGGACTACCTTGCGCATAGACCGTGCGGCCAAATTCTCCGCCCCAGATCACCAGGGTATCTTTCAACATGTCACGCTGTTTCAGGTCAGCGATCAATGCTGCGGACCCCTGGTCCGTTTGCTGTGCCAGCGGTGGCAGGTTCTTGGCGGCATTACTATGGTGATCCCAGCCACGGTGAAAGATCTGGATAAAGCGGACCCCTCGTTCGGCTAACCTACGCGCCATCAGGCAATTCGCCGCGTGGGACCCCGGCTGCTTGGCTTCTTCCCCGTACATCTTGAACGTGCTTTCCGGTTCGTCGGAAATATCTGCCAGTTCCGGAACCGAGGTCTGCATTCGGTATGCCATCTCGTACTGCGCAATCCGGGTTGTGATCTCGGGATCACCAATTTCCTTCAGACGCAGGGCATTGAGCTTCGCCAACTGGTTTAACCAACTCCTGCGATTCTCCGGACTGCCCCCGGCAGGATCGTTCAGGTACAGCACCGGGTCTCCCTGGCTGCGAAACTTGACACCCTGGTAGCGGGAAGCAAGAAAGCCACTGCCCCACAGTCGATCGTAAATCGGCTGGGCCTGGCCAAACGTATTACGAGTCAGCATGACCACGAACGCCGGCAGGTTTTCCGTATCACTACCTAGGCCATAACTCAGCCAGGCTCCCACGCTTGGTCTCCCGGGCTGCTGATGTCCCGACTGAAAAAACGTAACTGCCGGATCATGATTGATGGCCTCGGTGTGCATCGACTTGATCACGCAAATGTCATCCGCCACTCCGGCCAGGTGTGGCAACAAATCGCTCAACCAGGTGCCGGACTTACCATGCTGCCGAAACTTGAAAGGAGACTTGACCACGGGAAATTTCTTTTGTCCGGACGTCATTCCCGTCAATCGCTGACCGTCCCGGACACTGTCCGGCAAATCCGTCATATGCAGTTTTTCCAGGGACGGCTTGTAATCAAACAGGTCAACATGCGAAGGTGCCCCGGACTGGAGCAGGTAGATCACTCGTTTGGCTGTTGGTGCAAAATGAGGAATTCCAGGCAGTCCCTGGGCCCCGGCAGCAGGTTCCTTTTGCCGGGCCGTAACGGCCGAATCCTGGTTCAACAGGCAGGAGAGCGCTGCCACACCAATCCCGGTGCTCGAACGACGAAAGAATTGCCGCCGATTTTCAACAAGTCCTGCTTCGTGGATCGGATGATGCATGGCTTAACCCTTTGTAATGGCTTCATCAAGGTTCAATAGCATGCGTGCCACGCTGGTCCAGGCAGCATGATCAGCAGCCTCTCGTTGTCCTGGTTGAACAGATCGACCCACCTGGAGAATTTTTTTCGTCGCCACGTCGTCAGCCTGGAAACGAGCCCGTTCCTTGAGGTAAATCGATTTCAGCAATTCCACTTCTTCCTGGCTCGGGTTTCGGCCACTTGCCAGCCGAAAACCGAATGCCATTTTGGTATCAACGGAATCACCACCTTCACGCATGATCCGACCTGCCAGGTGCCGGGCGGCCTCCACGAACTGGGGCCCATTGAGCAGCAACAATGACTGGAGAGGCGTATTGGTCCGTGATCGCTGTAACGTACAGAACTCTCGCTCCGGTGCATCAAACGTTTTCAACATCGGCGAAGGCACCGTCCGCTTCCAAAACGTATAGAGACTACGTCGATACAGATCACGTCCTTGTCCCAGGGGATATTTCCGGGAATAGCCTGGACGATTATTCAACTCCATCCAGATTCCTTCTGGCTGGTAGGGATAAACACTCTTGCCTCCCAGTTGCTGGACCAACAAACCGCTGATCGCCAGGGCATTATCACGAATTTCTTCTGCCGCCAATCGCATTCGCGGACCACGAGCCAACAAGCGGTTTTCCGGATCCGCCCGGTAAGCAGCCGCCCCCACATGCGATGTCTGTCGATAGGTTGACGAGTTGAGGATCAATCGATGAATCTGCTTGACATCCCACCCATGCTTGATGAATTCCGCTGCTAACCAGTCAAACAATTCCTGGTGACTGGGCAATTCTCCCTGCACCCCAAAGTCCTCAGAGGTCTTGACCAATCCCAGTCCGAACAGGCGTTGCCAATACCGATTGACCGTCACCCGGGCAGTCAACGGATGCGATGGATCTACCAGCCACTGGGCCAGCCCCAGTCGATTCCGGGGTGCCTTGGCCGGTAGTTGTGGAAAGACCGCCGGGACCGAGGGAGCAACCTTCTCGCCCGGCGCATTGTACTGGCCACGTTTGAGCAGATAGGTCTGCCGTGGAGCGGCAAGATCTTTCATGACCATCGTTGCCGGAAATACTGTTGCCTTGCTCTGTTCCAGTGCCGTGATTTGATCCATTAGCCGTTTCTGCCGCCCATAACGTTGGTGGTAATAAGATGCCAGCTTCTGTTGCTCTGGAGAAGAACGGTCGTCGGCTGCAAGCGATGCAATGCGCATGATTTCTGCAGGTGGACCGTCGTATCCCACGGATTCTGCGGGTGCGGAACTCACGGAAAGCCTCACCCGCCCCACGCCGTGGGTCCCGAAGTTGGCTTCGTGTCGCAGTCGAAATCGCAACTCGCTGCCACCTTCATAGCCAAACGGCACTGCGGCCACGAAAATAGCAGTCACCGGTTTCTTGCGTGTCGGTCCGTCCACCGCCCAACCATTATTATTCGCCACGGTTCCATCAATCGCCTTCTTGATCTCGTAATTCTGTTGCGAATATTCTGCCCTGGCCTGGCTGAACTTGACCACCTGGGACTGCCTGGGATCCTTCACGGAGACAACGGTCAATTCAAATTCACTTAACACGAAGTTCGAGTTGGTATGACGACCAGGACCACCACCCGGCAGGGAAGGATGCGTCAGGGCCTGCAGCCGCACCGTGGTTAAGCCGAGTTGGTCTGTCCGTGCCTGCAGGTCATAGATATCCTTGCCAGGATTGGCGCCACCAACAAGAACCGACTGGTCCTCCAGCTTTGTGAATTCCGAGCCACCACTGGACTTCATGACGCCTGTATTCAGTACATTCCAGGCATACCCGCCCGTGGAGATCTTGCGGGCCCAGCGTTCCACTTCCGGACCCTGGTCAACAGGCTTAGCCAACTCCACTCGCAAGCGAGCAATCTCCTGGTTGACCTTACGCTGCTGTTGCTCGGCTAGTGGCGAAGCAATCGTTTCCTGGGGATTAAATCCTCGCCCCCCTTCCGGCACCTGGTTAAAAAAGGCAAACAGTTCATAGAATTCTTTTTGGGAGATCGGATCGTACTTGTGTTCATGGCAACGTGCACAACCAACGGTAAGCCCCATCCAAACACTGCCAACCGTGACCAGGCGGTCCATGACGTACTCGACACGGTACTCTTCATCGATAACACCACCCTCAATCGTGATGCCATGATTCCGATTAAACCCGGTGGCCAGCCGTTGCTGAGCGGTCGCAGCAGGCAACAGGTCTCCGGCCAGTTGCTGGATCGTGAACTGGTCAAATGGCATATTACGGTTGTAGGCGGCAATCACCCAGTCACGCCAAACCCACTGGGTCCGCTCCGTATCATACTGGTACCCATTCGTATCCGCGTAGCGTGCCAGGTCTAACCAGTGACGTGCCATCTGCTCCCCGTAGGCGTCCGACTGCAAATAACGATCAACCATCTCCTCGTAAGCACGCGGAGACGTGTCCTTCACGAAACGGTCGATTTCGGCAAGCGTCGGAGGCAAACCGGTCAGATCAAAAGCAACTCGTCGCACCAGAGTTTCTGCAGCTGCCTGGGGAGCAGGAGCCAGGTTCTTGCTGCGTAAACGCCTCAACACAAATTGGTCGACGGGGGTTTTCGACCACGTGTCCTGTGCCAGTTGCGGGGGCACTGGTTGCACAAGTGGCTGGAACGCCCAATGCTCCTGCCAGGATGCGCCTTGTTCGATCCAGCGACGCAACAGGTCAATCTGAACGGCCGTCAGTTCTTGTTTCGTATCCGCGGGTGGCATTCGCTGATCGGGATCTGCATGGTTTATGCGCCGCAACAGCTCACTCATCCCGGGCCGGCCGGCCACAATCGCTGGCGCACCATCTCGCTTCGCCAGGGCACCCGCCTCGGTATCCAGTCGCAATTCAGCCTGGCGGGCTGCCGCATCCGGTCCGTGACAACGGAAGCAAGTCTCGGAAAGAATCGGGCGGATATCACGATTGAAATCAATGGCACCATCTGCCGCGCAGCAGTGGTCCACCAGTGTTGCGCCGAGAATCATCACCAGGGCAAAACGCGGAAGCGAAACCATTTCACCTGTCTCCGTCAATAAAAGCAGGATTCCCAAGCACGTTCATCATTGTAACCGGCAAACGACTTCTTGCCACGCCTCTCTCTCGAAAGCATCTCTCCAGGTATGAACCGTAACGTGAAATAAAAGAGGCCGCTGGAGTGGGCAAGACCGGGAATCCGTGTGCTATAATTCAGCAAGGGTATCGCCAAGCGACCCTCCTGTTGCCACCCATTTCATTTGACTAATTTTCGTCTTAATTCACTTCGGATGAGTTGCTTATGAATCCTTATCGAATGGCAGCCCCACCACGTCGCTGGGACTCGAAACTCTCTCCCCTGGTGGTTCGATTAATGCGTCCCTTCGGCGTCCGAAAACGCAAGTCGAATCAGCAGTTGATGAATATTCATGTCAAGCATGCCGAGATCATTCGCGATGCCATCTCGGCAGGAAACGGCGTCATGATTGTCAGTAACCACCCAACCCATGCCGATGCCTTCAGCATGAACGAGGCCGCGGTACTGGCTGGCACCTGCTTTCATTACCTGGCCACCTGGCACGTGTTCGATGCGGTGGGAAAAATTGGTCAATGGCTCCTGCAACGCCATGGTGTCTTCAGCATCGACCGCGAGGGAACTGACCGGATCGCCTTCAAACAAGCCGTCAACCTGCTGCAGGAAGACAAGCATCCCCTGGTCATCTTCCCCGAGGGTGAAGTCTACCATTGCAATGATCGGGTCACGCCATTTCGAGAAGGCGCCTCGGCCATCGCGTTTACCGCAGCCAAGCGGGCCAAGCGTCCGATCGTCTGTATTCCCTGTGGAATGAAATATCGCTACCTGGAAGATCCCACACCCGAGTTACTCAGTGTCATGGATCAGATCGAACAATCCATTCACTGGAGACCCAGGCGACACCAATCGTTACCACAACGCATCCTGGAATGTGCCGGCGCCTTGATGGGACTCAAGGAATTAGAATTCCTGGGAGAAGTTCGCAGTGGATCACTTCCGGAACGCACCGATTTCCTCGCCCAGGAAATCCTGACACGACTGGAATCTCGTCACGAGGCCAAGACGGGTGTGGGAACAATCCCTGAAAGAGTCAAGGAACTACGACGACGAACGTTGGAATTAATGCAGGAAGCTGGTACCCCAACGGACGAACAACAACAGCAATGGAATGATGACCTGGACGACCTATTCCTGGCCGTGCAGTTATTCAGTTACCCGGGGGACTATGTCGCGGAAAATCCTACGATTGAACGACTGGCCGAAACCATGGATAAGCTGGAAGAAGATGTGCTGGGTGTCTATTCCGCCACCGTACGTAGTGCCCGGGAAGCCACGGTCACGTTCGGGGAACCCATCGCCATCGATCCCGGAAAACGCAGCCGCGAGGCGATTAGCGACCTGACCAGGACCATGGAAGAACATGTTCAGCAACTGGTCAACGATGGAGGCATTCAGCCAGACTGACTCACCTTAAGGACCTCTTGATGCCACGGAACTTTTCCCTCAACTCTGCCGCACCCAGGCGCCTCCTCACCCCCTTCGCAACCTGCTTGACCGGGGTACTACTGGTACTGACTGCACCCCTGCCGTTTCACACCTCGACAGCCCAACCGCCAGCAGCCGAACGTTCCCAGGATAATGCGAAGCGGGACCGCAAGGCAGAGCGTCGCGCCGAACGCCAACGCCAGTTAGCAAGCCAGCCGCTGCTGGACAGTGTAATCTCGGTCGACCAGCTCAAAAAAGATTTTCAGTTATTCCGTAGCATTATGGAACAGACTCATGGAGGTCTCTACCTCCACACTCCCAAGGAAGAATTTGATCGACTCTTTGAAACGACCCAACGGTCGCTCACGAAACCCCTCAAGGTACGCGAATTTAACATGCTATTGTCACCCCTGGTCGACAAGATCCATTGTGGCCACACCTCGATCACGATCTCGGATAAACAACTGGATCATTTCATGAAATCCGGCCAGCTGTTTCCGATTCCTATCATTTTCCTTGGTCAGAAACCTTATGTCGATCACGATAGCGTGAAACTGCCCCTGGGAGCAGAGGTCCTCACCGTCAACGGGGTCTCCATGGACAAGATTGTCAAGAAAGTCCTTGCCTTGGCACCTGCCGATGGGCTCGGTACTGCCATGAAATATCGCACCTTGCCAATCGACTTTGATCTTGCCTATGCGTTGGCCTATGGAGAACCGGAAGCGTTTGAGATCAGCTACCTTCCCCACCAATCCAGCAAACCCCTTGTCAAAACACTGGCATCTATTCCTGGAAAACGGACCGTGGCCCTCTACGAATCTCGCTATTCTGCCAGTCGCAAGGCAAAGAAATTTCGTTACCGATCGATTGATGAGAACACAGGCCTGTTAACCGTCAACACTTTCGAATTTGGCATCAACAAGAAATCCAAGCAGAAGTACAAGGACTTCTTGCAGGAGACATTTGCTTCACTGGGAGGTGATTCCGGTAAGAAGAACCTGATCATCGATATCCGAGAAAACGAGGGCGGTTACCCCAAGAACGAGATGCTACTCACTTCCTACCTGGCAGCAAGACCTTTCCGTGAAATGAAAAATGCCCGCGTGACGACGATCGGTATTCCTGCCAAGGAGCACCTGGACCGCAAGGAGTTTCCAGAGGGCATCATTCGCTACGTGGAGAAACACCTGGTCAACGATTTCGAGAAAACCGCTGCCGGAACCTACCAGATCAAGGATGAAAAAAACCCTGTTCGAAAACCTCGCAGCAGTGCTTTCAAGGGAAACCTGTATGTTTTGATCAGCGGCATGACCCATTCCGGTGCCTCCTCGCTCTGCAGCCTGCTACGAGAATACCCCAACGTCACATTCCTGGGCGAAGAAACCGGAGGCTGCGGTGCGGCCTTTACCGCAGGAAACCTACTCGTCTACAACCTGCCACACAGCTGGTGCCAGCTCGTGGTACCCGTGATCCGCTATGAAACCAACCTGATTAACAGCAAGTACCCGGCTCATCGTGGCATCATTCCCGACCACCCCGTTGAACCGACCCAGGAGGATTTCCTGAAAGGGACCGATGCCGTCCTGGAGTTAACACTGGAATTGATCCGAAAAAATGGCACCTCTCGCTAGCAATCCTTGAAATAACAGCCACAACTTTAGAGTGTCTCGCAAGACTATTGGTCAGACCAGAATTAACACCATATCAATAAGACTCCGTGGAGCACCCTCGGCAATCGCCTAAAAAAAGGTAGACTGGAAATACCTTGAGGTGATCAGCCTCATCTTCACTTCGCGCCTGTAGCTCAGGGGATAGAGCAACGGTTTCCTAAACCGTAGGTCGCAGGTTCGAATCCTGCCAGGCGTGCTTGCCTCCCTTCGGAATTCCCAGCAGGATCAAACCTTTCCCCAGGGATCATCAATCTGCTAGATTACACGATAGAACTGGAGACCGGTCCTATACCCAACAACACTCATATTCAGGTCGAGGCATTGCACCGTGAACGGTAACTCTTTGCAAATACGGCATCTCGTCTTGCTGGCTTTTGGCTGGGCCATGATCCTTATCTCGCCTCTCCTGGCAGCACAGGATCTCGCTACGTTCAAGGCACTCGAGCAGGCCTACCAGCCAGACATTTACCGACTATTAAAAACGCACTGTCATCAATGCCACTCTGACGACAAGGCCGAGGCCGAGATCAACCTGGCCACTTTCACGACGATCGCCGAAATTCGTCAACAGCCGAAGGCCTGGCTGAAAGTTCGCGCGATGCTCGACAGCCACCAGATGCCCCCCAAGGATACCAGGCAACCGACAGACACCGAACGTCAACGATTGCAGGCGTGGGTACGAGCTTACCTTACCGCCGAGGCCAAGACACACGCCGGTGATCCTGGGCCGATTGTACTGCGGCGGCTAAATAACTCCGAGTACAATTACACGGTGCAAGATCTCACAGGCGTGGTTTCGCTGAATCCGACGCGTGAATTCCCCGTGGACGGTGCGGCGGGCGAAGGATTCACAAACGCCGGAGCAGCCCAGGGCATGTCACCGGCACTGGTGAGCAAGTACCTCGATGCCGCAAAAGATATCGCCACCCACGCAGTCTTGACACCCGAGGGTATCCGGTTTTCTACGCACACAACACGTCGTGATCAGACGGACGAACTGCTGGCTCGCATCCAGGCTTTCTACCGCAATTTCACCAGGGATGGCGGCGGATCGTCGGTCAACCTGCAAGGCATCACCTTCAACACCAACCAGGGGGGGCTCTTGCCATTGAGCGAGTACCTTGCCGCCACCCTTATCGAACGCAAGGCACTGGAGAATGGCATCAAGACCCTCGAGAGGGTTGCCCAGGAACGAAACCTGAACACCAGGTACCTGGAACTGCTTTGGATGACCCTCTCTGCCGACAAGGCGGATGATGGCAGCTTGCTGGGAGACCTACGTGCTCACTGGCGCGCCACGACATCTGGCGACCCAGCAAAGCTCGTGGCAGAAATTGAACAGGCCCAGAAAAAAACGTGGAAGTTTAATTCGATTGGCCATCTTGGTCGTGAAGGGAGTCCGTCCCGCTGGATGGAGGCCGTTGGCGTTCGCAAGCTCACGACGTCCGGCGAGGATTTCAAATGGAAGCTTCCCACCTCATCCGATGGCAGCGATGTTGTCATCTACCTGACCACGAACGACGCCGGGGACGGAAACAAGGAAGACTATGTCACCTGGAAGAACTTTCGCCTGGAAGGCGGCGATCGCCCCCCCCTAAAGTTGAGTCATATCGCGGGACTACAAGAGCGTATCGACAAGCAAAGAGTCCAAATGCTGAACCATACCACCAGGTACCTGGCGGCGGCGACCGCAGCGACTGGTAACGATATCGCTACGGCTGCGTCAGAGCATGATGTGAATCCAGAAACGCTCAAGGTATGGCTCGATTACCTGGCCATCGGACAGGGTATGGCTGTCAAAGTCGAGGGACACTTTACCCAACAACTCCAGGACGCAACTCACAAGTTCATCAAGGGCTGGGGCACACACCAGACCCCATCCGTCATTGCGAACTCATCCGACCAGGAAGTCAGGATCCCAGGACTTGCCAGGGCACACTCGGTGGTCGTTCACCCCTCACCGACCCTGTTCACCGCGGTCGGATGGCAAAGCCCGATCGACGGTATCGTCCGTATTGAGGCCAGCGTCACCGATGCACATGACAATTGTGGCAACGGTGTCGAATGGTTCCTCCAGCACCGTAACTCTCACAAGACAGCAACTCTCTGGAAGGGCGAATATGAACTGGGCGGATCAGCGACGATGACACCGCGGACCCTGCGAATTCGCAAGGGTGAATTACTATCCTTGCTCATCGGACCACGACAGGGAAATCACGGTTGCGACCTGACCTCCATCAATCTCACGATCAGCGAGGCTGGCGGCCCCCGGCGATCCTGGAACCTGGCAAAGGACGTCTCGGCCGATCTCGTCGCTGCCAATCCGCACACTGATCGTCACGGAAATCCACGCACCTGGCATTTCTACAAGGGTGAAATGACGAAACTCCAGCAAGGTGGGTCATCGATCGTCACGCTGCCGCCCGGATCGATACTGGCACTTTGGCTAGCAGAAAAAGATCCCGTCAACCGCGAGAAACTGGGGCAACGTGTGCAGGAACTGGCGACAGGCGCCGCACCCAGCGATACCAATACACCTGACGCCACGCTGTATCATCAACTTCGGACGCTTACGATCCCGGTCGACCTGGCATCACTCATGAAAGACCTGAAACCAGGCAAACGATTTGGGCGTCATCCACTGGGACAAACCATCGATTCAGCCGACCTGGCAGTACATGCACCAGAGGTGATCGAATTACGCATTCCGGCAGAACTGGCACGAGGTCGTGAGCTGGTGGGCACCGTCGAACTTGACGACACGCATGGCCGGGAGGGAACCGTCCAGGTCCAGGTACTGCCCACGAAACCAACCACGCTGACCATGCCCAAGGACATTCCCATCCTGATCCGCGAAGGCAGTTCGGCACGAGAACGAGTCGAGGGACCGATCAATCAATTCTGCAACCTCTTTCCACCGGCCCTTTGCTACGCCCGGATCGTTCCCGTGGACGAGGTGGTCACGTTGACACTGTTTCACCGCGAGGACGACCACCTGCGTCGATTGATGCTGGATGAACAACAGGAAGCGGAACTGGACCGACTCTGGAACGAACTCTACTTCGTCAGCCAGGAACCCTTGAAACTGGTCGTGGCCTTCGAGCAAATCTCCGAGTTTGCCACCCAGGATCGCCCCGACCTGGTCAAGGCCTTCAAGCCACTGGGTGTACGTATCAAGGCACGAGCGGAGCTGTTCCGCAAGCAGCAACTGGAAGCTGAACCCGTACATATCAAGGCTGTCCTGGAACTGGCAAACCAGGCCTGGCGTCGCCCATTGACGGATACCGAGCAACAGGGCCTGCGCCGCCTGTACCGGGCACTTCGTAGCAGCGAGATTGCTCACGAAGAAGCCATCCAGCTAACGATCGCTCGCATCCTGACGTCACCGTCATTCCTATACCGAAAAGAACAGCCAGCACCTGGTAGCAAACCCGCTCCGATTTCAAACCTCGAATTGGCAAACCGGTTAAGCTATTTCCTCTGGGCCTCAATGCCCGATGCCGATTTGCAACGCATGGCTCGTACTGGACAATTAACCGACCAACAAACCCTCGTGGCACAAGCCCGCCGGATGTTGGATGACGACCGCACGCGACGACTGGCCGTTGAATTTGCCTGCCAATGGCTGCACGTCCGAAACTTCGACCAGAACCAGGACAAGAACGAAAAGCTGTATCCTCAATTTGCCACCTTGCGAGGCGAAATGTATGAGGAGACAGTACGGTTCTTTGAAGACATGTTCCGCAATGATCGTTCGGTTCTTGATTTGCTCGATGCCAACCATACGTTCCTGAACGAGTCCCTGGCGAAACACTATGGGATTGATGGGATCAGTGGCCCCCAGTGGCGACGGGTTGACGGGATCAAAGAGAAAGGACGTGGTGGTGTCCTGGGCATGGCAACAGTTTTGGCGAGCCAGTCCGGAGCCTCCCGGACCAGTCCGATCCTGCGCGGCAACTGGGTGTTTGAAACGCTGCTGGGAGAGCGCCTACCCCGTCCACCTGCCAACGTCCCCGATTTACCAAATGAAGTACCCAGCGGGTTGACCGCCCGACAATTGATTGAAAAACACAGCTCCGTGGCAGCCTGCGCCAAGTGCCATGCCAGGATCGACCCGTACGGGTTTGCCCTTGAGCAATATGATGCCATTGGCCGCTTCCGACCACATACGGTGAACACCAAAACCCGGCTGCCCAACGGCAAAAATATCGAGGGAATCCAGGGACTACGTGACTACCTGGCCAAGGATCGCCGCGACGATTTGCTCCGACAGTTTTGCCGCAAACTACTCGGGTATGCATTGGGACGGGAAGTTCAACTCTCAGACGAGCCGCTACTGGCAAGCATGCAAAGACGACTCGCATCCAATAAATATCGTTTCAGCGTGGCCATCGAGTCCATCGTCACAAGCCCACAATTCCTGGAAATCAGAGGAACCAAAACGGGCGACAAATGATATGATGAAACATGCTGGTGACTTCCAGGTCACCTGTAACCCATCACCTTCGGAGAAACTCATGACGACCTACCAACTTTCACGACGCACCGTGCTTCGCGGACTAGGTGTCACCCTGGCATTGCCCTGGATGGAGTCCTTGCATGTCTGGGGTGATGAATCCACGGGTAAGAGCAGCGCGAGCCAGGCGCCAACGCGGATGGCAATTCTTTTTGCCGGATGTGGTTTTCACAGGCAGGAATGGTGGGCCAAGGGTGAAGGCAAATCGATGGAGCTGGGCAAGGTACTGACACCGCTCAGTGACTTTCGCGACCGCATGGTTTTTATACGGGGTCTCTACAACGCTGAGGCACTCAAGGGCAACATCCACAGCTCACAGACCGGAAACCTACTTTCCGGTTCACCGCTCGCAGCCGGTGGCACGATCCGTAGCGGCACCAGCGTGGACCAGGTAGTCGCGCAGCAAATTGGACATCAAACCAAGGTACCCAGCCTGGTGCTTGGCTGCGAGAAGGCAAACCCTTCTGTTCATAAAAACTATTCCATGCTCTACAGTTCCCATGTCTCGTGGAGTAGCCCCACAACTCCAACCCCGCTGGAAGTCTATCCGGCATTAGCCTTCGATCAACTCTTCAAGGATCGCTCCCAGCGTGGTGATAAGAGCGTCCTGGATGCTGTCCTGGAAGACGCCAACGACTTCCGTCGAGACATCAGTCAACGTGATCAGCAAAAACTGGATGAATACCTTAATTCGGTCCGCGAGGTGGAACAACGTATCACGAATGCCGGGCAACGTGGCGAGTTACAGGGCTGGCGCCCGACGCTCTCCGCGCCCAACATTCCACGCCCCAAGGACGGCTACCCCCAGGATATCGTCGAGCACATGCGATTAATGAGCGACATCCTGGTACTGGCATTCCAGACGGATACCACACGTATCTGTACGCTCAAGCTGAACAACGACCACGGCACACTGCGGTTCCCTCACCTGAATATTGATTACATGATCCATCACCTGCTCTCGCACAGCAATTCGGCCGACTGGATGAAAGTTAACCAGTTCTTCGTCGAACAGATGGCCTACATCGCTCGCAAGATGGATTCGATCCAGGAGGGTGAACGCACCCTGCTCGATAATTCCATGCTCATGCTGTGTTCCAGCATGCTGGATGGTAACCATGATGCAAACCAGTTACCTGTCGTGATGCTTGGCAGTGGTGGAGGGCGTATCCAGGGAGGCCGCAATCTCAACTATCTTGAAAAACCGAATCGCCAGATGTGCCGACTCTACCTCAGCATGATGGATAAGATGGGTGTGCGGCTGGAACAATTCGGCGATGCGACAGAACCCCTGTTGGAAGTCTAACGTAAACCCCTGGCCGCTCTGCCTGGGATCTCTTACCGAGGTCTGAGATCAGCATTCCGGACGGAAGTATCGTCTGAGACGCGCCGGAAAATTGATATAGTGCGAGATTGCCAATCAGGACTATTATACGTTGTCTCATCGACAACAAATCGAGACCCTGGAGGATTTCCGGGAACACCTTCACAGCATACGGTTCGCACCACCTGCTGCCATCATTCCAGGTATTCGAAACCATGGCTCGAATCCTTGTGAATCAAATCAGTTTTTTTGCCCTGGAACGGAATCCAAGTGATGCGTATATCCGTCATCATGACGACTTATAACTCGCCACGCTGGCTGGAACTGGTACTGTGGGGATACGCTTCCCAGTCCTGCCAGGATTTCGAAGTCATCGTGGCAGACGATGGTTCCACGGAGGATACCCGTGAAATCATTGAGCAGGTACGCCAGCAAACGAACCTCACCATCGAACACGTTTGGCATGAAGACAAGGGATTTCGTAAAACACGTATTCTCAACAAGGCCATCTGTGCCTCGACCACCGATTACATCCTGTTTACCGATGGTGATTGTATTCCTCGAACGGATTTCGTGGAGACTCACCTGCATTACGCCAGGCCCGGATGGCTGTTGTCCGGTGGCGCATTTCGCTTGCCGATGTCAGTAAGCCAGATGATCACACCCGAGTTAATAAGCAGTGGCCATGCCACGGACCCACGCTGGCTAAGCCAACAGGGAATTTCACGACTGCAATGTTATCGCAAGTTAATTCCTGGTGATTGGCTGGCAAGGTGGTGTGATCGCCTAACCACGACCCGACCAACCTTCAACGGTGGCAATGCCTCGCTCTTCAAGGCACATGTCCTGGCAGCTAACGGATTTAATGAACAACTGGAGCATGGTGGTCTGGATCGTGAATTCGGCGCCCGGTTGAAAAATCTTGGCCTCCATTGCAGGCAAATTCGCCATCAGGCGGTTTGTGTTCACCTGGATCATGGCCGCCCCTATGCCAGCAAGGAAAACATCATTCGTAACCGCGCGCTGCGACACCGGATCGAACGTGAAAAGATTGACTGGACGCCAACCGGTATCCTCGCGGCAGAGACGCGACCGGCCGGTTTAAAGAAGGCATCCTGACAGGTCGCTACATGACGCGATCCTGGGCCCAGGGTCGTCGACGCCCGGTCTTGAACTCCTTGTAATCACGCTTCGTTGGCTGGTGAATCAACTGTCGTTTGTAGGCGGTATTCACATGATCAAGTACAGGAACAATCTCAGCCTGCTCGAAACCCAGGCCCTGAATTTCAAAGCAATCACCATTGATGTCATAGAGGCGAAATTGATCGGGCCAAACCCTGACGAAACGAAGCATGCGTAATTCACTCCGCGTTCGCTTGAGAAACTCAATCGCATCCTGCACACCACCCGTGGAGTATTCGTGCCTCGCCAGTGGCTCTTGATCACTCATGGCTTTTCTTGCGGATGACTGTGGACATACTTACGGAGATCAAGGTGATACGGGTTTCGTGACAGATAGATCATCACGGGCCGACCACCACTCATCCAGCAACTTTATCATGTTCTGCATACGTTGGACATGCGTCGCATCCCGGGCAAGATTGAACCGCTCCTGCGGATCCTTGACCAAATCAAACAAGGATCGCGGCAACGGATCCTCTGCCGCCCCCGGTACAACCATCTTGAATCGCCCCTGGCGAATCCAACGCCCGCGAACATGCCGAGATGGCTCTCCCAGTACGATGGCATCATTCGCATAAATGGCGCCCCAGGCAGGACGTACAGGCAGTTGACGGCGACCGGTCGCAGATTGCATCAAGTCCAGGCCTTTCATCCGAGGGGTGATCTCTCCAGCCAGCCCAACAGCGGTCAGAATCGTGGGCACCACGTCAATCGCCTGGACCAGTTGTCGATGTTCCCCAGGTCGCGTATGACCGTCCCAGCGAACCAGGATGGGTGTACGGATTCCATCCTCATAGGGTGAAAGTTTGGAACGCTGATCCTGTCGCTCGGGACGATCAGGATCCGGTCGCAGACCGTTGTCCGTCACGAAAACAATCAACGTATTTTTTATCAGGGACTGGCGTTCCAGGTATTGCAACAGCTGTCCCACGGTTTCATCGAACCTGGCAATTTCCGCATAGTAAGGCAACAGGTAACCGGGAACCTGCTTGCCGTTATAGCTTCGCTTGAATCGCTCCGGCGCATCATAGGGAACATGAGGCAAAAAGGGAGCATACCAAACAAAAAACGGCCTCTGGCCAACATGCTGTTCCACGAAATCGTAAATCGGCTGCATCGTTTCACGACCAATGACCAAGCCTGCATCTCCGTTGCCATGGGCAACCCACTGCCCATTTTCCTGCATACGCGTACCGGTAACGAGCCCCAGTCGCTTCGCCGGTCGTCCTCGCGTCATTCCATGAGTAAATCCAGCTGCCTGGTAATCCCCTTCCCAATGCTTACCGGTCTGCAAGCAGGCATATCCATGGCTTGAGAGGATACGCGGCAACGTGGCTGCATTGCGAACCAGGTAATCCACAGTTGCTCGAGTTTGCTGATACTGGTCGGCTGTCAGACTTCGCATGGTCTTCAAGCCCGGCGGTGGATGGTTAAAGTGAATCCCGTGCTGATGCGGATAGAGACCGGTCAACAGGGTAGCCAGGGACGGGCGGCAAACACTCATCGATACGTAACCGTTCGGATAGCGAGCGGACTGGGAGGCAAGGCGATCAAGGTGTGGCGTGTGAACTCGATCGTTACCCATGAATCCAAAATCACGATACGATTGATCATCGCTCACAATCAAGACAACATTGGGACGTGTCACCGCCAGCAACGACTGACTACCAACCCATCCAAAAAAGACCCAGGCCAATATCGCTACCCTGATCATCCCTAACACTTCCCTCCTGGTTTCCATCGATAACCACTCCTTGAGAACACCTGTTTTTCCACATCAACTGCCCAGCCAACCTCCCCGAGAACCTGGCCACCAGAAATCAGCATTACTCCCAACATCGCGCTTTGTTACTATTCCCCGGTGAATAAATTCTAAACAGGAGGGCCTTCTATGTATCGTACCATTCTCATCACACTAGCGCTGCTGGTCTGCCTGGAAACATCCCCTGTCGATGCTCTCGAAAAAGTCGGCCAACATGGCAACCCCGAAGCCTTCGTGTTTCATGGTACGAAAGTATTTCATCCGGAGCAATTAAGACGATCCTTGCTCTGGCATCCTGATTTCCAACAGGCCTTATCCCCTTCTGCTGCCCTGGATGAATTACTGCAGACCACGGAGAAACTCCTGCTGACAGGTTACCTGCGGGCCGGATTTCCACAGGCGCAGATCACTGCTCGCAAATCATTACCGCAGAAGGAAGTCGTCGTTGACATCAAGGAAGGCCCACGCCTCCTGGCTGGCACAGTGACCATCGAAGGAACCCGACAAATCAACGCTGCTATGTTACAGCGTGATATTACCACGCCTCAACGAAAGGACCCTGTGCCGGGACAGTCCTCACCAGGCAAGCCGAATCCGCCAGCATGGCATCAAGGAAAACCTGCACCACTGGATCAATTCACAATCGATAAGTTGAATCGACAACTCGAAAACTCCTGTCGAGACCAGGGATTCTTTTTCACCCGCCTGCAGTCACGCGTGGCCGTGGACGTTCCATCCCGGACAGCTCACCTGGTCGTCACGATAACTAGCGAAGGCCCACCTGGAACCCTCCAGGAAATCAAGATCCAAGGGCTTAAGAAGAACTCTCGCGAACAAGTCTTACAACTGCTGAACGTAGAAATCAACGATCCTATTAACCGACCATCCTTAGTCAGGATGCAGCAACAGCTCCGGAATTCCGCTCGTTTCAGCCAATTCTCCGTAACACCCAAAACTAGCCAGGACCGAATCCAGCTGCTGGTAAAAGTGATTGAATTTGAAAATGCCCCCCCGCTGGAAAAACCGCTAGGCGTTGAAGCAACTGCCATGTTGCGAGTCCAACAATGGCTGTCACGCTTTTCCGAATCTAAACATGACCTGGTATTTCACTATGAACCCACGGCATCCACTGCCACGACGCCCATCCCGCTGTCGAAGGCACAAGTCATCCTATCGCCAAACCAGGGAATCCTGGTCGAGGCCACGGGCAAGGCGAGTAGTAAGTATGCCGGTCATCACACCTTTTTCCTGGCCGGCAAGCAGCTAGGCATCTACAACTGGCAGGCCAGGCAGTTCTTCCTGGCAGGCAGCTGGAATATTCAACCTCAACTCACTCTCGCCATGGTTCCCTCCTATGATGAAATCACCCAAGAAACGTCGTCGGACCTGCGCCTGGGTTTCGGGGTTAGTTCGATCGATCGAGATACCGCCACGGCACCATTAAAAACTAATTTCCGATTTACGCCCGTTGTTTTCCTTCGAGAAGCACTCAAGCAATCGAACCACGTCACGATTGAAAATAACGAACTTCGTCTAAAAAATACCAGCCTGGTCTTGCGGGCAAATGCCCGTACAGGTGTCATCAAGGACATTCGTTTCCTGCAACTACCTGGAGCACGTATCGAATTCCAGGCCGGGGCCTGGCAGCATGCCATGGCAGCCAAGTCCCAGGCCGCCAAGGATTTTCAGAACCGCTATCAATCGGGGCAACCGCTGGAGTCTCTACTCCAGTTCGTACTTAACGAAATCATGACCCAGTTGGAAGGCACCTCCAACCCGAGCACCGTTACTGCTCGGCAACAGGCCCTTAAACAATTAACAACCTCCTCGCTGAAATCTATGGACCGCTGGTTGCAGCGCTTCGGCCAGCATGAACCAACTGCTTTCGTAATTCCCCGTGCGAAACCCTCATCACAAGGAGACCTACAACGTGCCATCATGGCCACCGTACCTGTCGCCATCGATCCCTGGTTCCCCAGGGGTTCCTGGCCGTGGACACTGGGCCGGCAAACCGGATTGATGATGGCCGGCAAGAGCCGGCACACGGGAAATGAATTGCAACGCTTACTGGACGATGAATCCGTGGGACCTGTCGGCTACTGGGCAATCGCTGCCTTTCTGAAACGATTTGGGTCGCCCAAGTACCGCCCATTTGCCGGACATGCGCTGCAGGTCCTTAATACGGATGACTTTGATCATGATGCCCGTATCCTGGTCAGCCAGGAGGCTTGGACAGGCCAGTTTATCTCCAGCCTCGGAAATAATCTCCGGAAGATGAATCCCGAGACGGTCACGGCATTAACACAACCCTTACCTGGTAAACTGCAAAAGTTTATCCGGGACTGGTCACTTCAGCTTCATCAATCTCCGGATCGTCCCACCACGGAATTGTTCCAGCAAACTCTCACGCAAGCCTGGCAACAGGAATTATCCACGCGGGTTGCCAAGCAACTACAGGAAATGCTTCAACCGGCAATCCGTACTGCCCGGCCCGAGGCAAACAAGCCTGCAAAAGCTTCTCGCTGATTCGTTGACATGGCCGACCACGCAGGACTAGGATGAGGCCTCACGATTGCAACCATCCTGGAGACTGTACACATGGCAAAGGCAACTTTTGGTGCGGGGTGTTTTTGGGGTGTGGAGGTGACGTTCCGTCAGTTAGCCGGTGTCATCGATGCCCAGGTCGGCTACATGGGTGGTCATCTCGTCAACCCGACCTACCAGGATGTTTGCACGGGTACCACGGGCCACGCCGAAGTTCTGCAAGTGGAGTTTGACCCGGAGCAAATCAGCTACGAGGCGTTACTGGATATATTCTGGAAAGCTCATGACCCCACTCAATTGAACCGACAGGGCCCTGATGTCGGTACGCAGTACCGTTCTGGCATTTACTACGAGGACGAGGCTCAGCGTACTACTGCAGAATCATCACGGGCAAATCTTGAACAGAGCGGACAACATACCAATCCCATTGCAACGGAAATCGCAGCCGCCAGTGACTTCTACCGGGCCGAGGAATACCACCAGCAGTACCTGGAAAAACGTGGACTCGGCAGTTGTCACTTGCCGTGATACACGGGTTCCTCCAGGAAAACCCTGTTCGCTGGCAAGGGTAAGATAATGGGCAATCTCGGGGAGCCTGATGATAAGCCGGCCCCACCTGGATTTGTGATCACGGACCCTTGACGCGAGCTTCTGATTGGTTCATTTTGAGTGCTCCGAGGGTCTGGCTTTACATGGTAAAGCCAGTCAACCCTTTCTCCACGGATGCCAACCAACAAAGGATTATTTTCCATGAACCGTTCTTGCATCTCCGCCTTCGCCGGTCTGCTCATTACTGCCCTGTCGGCCGCTCCTTCCCTGGCCCAGGACTTCGTGGTTGGCCCCCTGGGCTACACCACGTATCGTCCCGTCGTAACCTATTCGCCGATCGTCACGACACCAGGAAGAATCAGCCGGTATTCTCCTATCATCGCTACCACCCCGATCATCACGAGCTATGCCTCACCGGTCATCAGGACTTACCGACCCGTCGTCAGAACCTACCGACCCGTCGTCAGAACCTACCGACCCGTCATCCGGTATCCTGCAACAATCCGTTATTCTGCCCCCGTGGCCAGTTATCGACCGGCGGTAGTACGTTACCGCGTACCCGTGACGGCATACCGACCCACCGTATCAGCCTATGGGCCCATGTACATGCCAGCCGGCTCGCTGCTGGTCCGACCTAAGGTCTACGTCACCGGGCAGCCCATTCGCAATGCCCTCCGGGCCATGACGCCCTGATCATTCTGCAAGAACATTCTCAGTCAACATCACTGAACCGCCCGTCCCAGACGGGCGGTTTTTTTCTGGACAGGCGAATTAAGAATCAAGCATCCTTCCGGTCCCCATGCGAGTGGTTCGCTTGGTAAAACACCTCCAGGTCTGCCAACTCACGTTCAAATCCACCGGAAAGGATGGGAAACCGACACCATGTCTTTGGATCCAGGTTTTCATCATCAAGATGAAAGGACGGGGCAAATCTTTCTCGCTTCCACTGGTTGCGTGACCATAGTTGGAAAAATCGCTTCGTCCAATCGAACAGTTGTTGATGCGTGTAGCCAGCAGTTGCCATTTGAGCATCTGCCTGGAACTGTTTGAAGATTTCCAGTGGAGACAGCTTGTCACGGATAGCGAGACGTTCAATGGCATCCAGTACCGTATAGGGCATTAGGTCCGATTCATCGGTCTGACCTTGAGCCGGTGGTCGGAGTTCCGCAGTCGGCTGTTGTTCATTCACGGCAGCCAGTTCCGGCACAGGACCCAGGCCACTTGGCCCGTCTGTTTCCATCCAGCGCAGCCACTCTCTGATAAACGCCTTGTCGATACCAGCGATCGGAGAAATTCCACCACACGTATCACCATCCATGGTGGTGTAGCCCACCGCCGCTTCGGAACGATTGCTAGTCGCCAACAGCAACGCATTACGCAGGTTTGCCAGTAACCAGATGCCAGGTGCTCGCGCCCGCGCCTGGATATTCTGCAACGCAAGATCATCCTCATCCCAACTCACTTTTCGTCCAATGGCGGTAGAAACCGTATCCACGTAACCCTCAACCAGGCGATCAACATCGAAGGCAAAGAACTCGGCTCCTAGCGCCAGAGCTACGGACTCTGCTGCGGTTCGCGTCGTCTCCGAACTATTACGAGTTGCCTGGTAAACGCAAGCCAGCAAACGCTGAATCCACTGTTCTGCATCTGCAAGGCTCTCGGAGTCCGGGAGATAGGCAAGTTTTTCTGCCAATCCAACAGCACCAATTTCCTGGCAAGTCAATCGAGCCATCATGGCAACCAGCACGGCCACGGTTGCTGAATCGGCTCCACCACTGAGCGATACCACGAATCCATGAGATCGACTCTTGCGAAGGTAGTCCAGCAAACCCAGGGCCACTGCCCGAGTAAACTCTTCCTCCTTGATCGCACCACTCTTTTCCCAGGCAGGTAACTCAACCGGCTCACCAGCATCTGGATCCGATGTCTGGAAGTCAAAAGGAACGTCCAGACAACTGCCTGGACCATCCACAGCGGCCGACTTCTGGCCAGCGCCCTGTTCACGACTCAAGCGGGTTCGTGCCACGTCAATCACGGCCGTGGAGAGGTGGGTCTCGCGACAGGAAAAGCGTGGTCCGGTCACTAGCATCTCACCATCACTGGCAATCATTGCATCGCCATCGTAAATCGCTCGACCTGCTTCATTGCCCAGCAAGTTGGCATAGATGTAGCTCACGTGCAGCGACTGGGATCCTTCCAGGACAAATCCCCGTCGGACCTTATTCTTGCCAAATGCAAAATGGCTGGCACTCGGATTGAGAATAATATCAACACCACGCTGGGCCAGTTTGTGGCCCGGTCGATTCCCAACCCAGGCATCTTCACAGATTTCAAATCCAATACGGATGCCTCCACAATCAAAGATCAGGTCACCCAGCGGATACTCGTTTCCCGCTACCCTCGTCGTGGTACAGGTATCTTCCCGCCAGGGCTTGAACCAGCGTGGCTCATAGTGCAATCCATCTCCTGCCAGGTTCTGTTTCCCAACGAAACCAATCACCTGTTGATTCGCAACCAGGCAGGCAACGTTAAAAAGTCCATCTTCATGCCACAGGGGTAAACCAAGTGATGTGATCATACCAGTTGTGTGTGGCACGATTTCCTGTAGGACTTCCAGCGCCATGGCCTGGACCGCCGAGGACTGGAACGCATCTTCGCAACCATAGCCGGTAATGCACAATTCCGGCAGGCAAAGCACCTGCACCTGTTGGCTCCTGGCTGTATCGATGGCTGCCAGGATATTGGTTTTATTTCGTTCCCAGGCCAGCGGAGTCTGGTTGAGAACCCCCGCAGCTACTTTAATTGGTTTCACCACGCGGATCTCCCAGCTCCGGCCAATTGCCCGGTCGCTACTGACCCCGGTGACTGTCGGTCCAATTGTCTCATCGTGGTTCTCTTGAACATTCCCGGTTCCCGCAACACTACCGGATCTATCATAACAGGTTTTCCAGGCACTGAAACGGACCGTAATGGAGAGCTGTTATCCCCTTCTGGGCCTCCGGGACAAGACGAAAAGAGACCGGCAAGCTATAATGACCTGTCATGATTGCAAGGATCGGCGACTCGGTGTGTTCGCGGATCAGAACCTGAGAGAGAAACGGTTACCAGATGATTCATTGGCTACCCACAGCAAGATTTTCACGACCTGTCCAATCCCTACACATAGGGAGCATCCTTGCTCTTCTGGCGGTCCTTTGCATCAACCCGGCTTGTTCGGCAGCCGATCCACCAGGAAACAAGCTCGGCATCGTGGCGGAAAAACCTGCCTCCGGACGCTACGTTAAAACGAAGCTCGGTTACATGATCCCGTACGAGACAACCATTCCCGGTAGCAACGTCAAGTATCACATGGAACCAATCCCTGGTGGCCAGGGGACGGTAGGTAGCCCCGCCGGGGAAAAGAAACGCCATGCGAATGAAGGGCCTTTATACCAGACCGTTCAGCAACCTTACTGGCTGGGTAAGTACGAATTACGTTGGGAAGAGTACAAGGAATACATGGCGTTACATGATATTTTCAAGTCTTTTGAAACCTACAAACTTCGGCCGCTCACGGACAAACACCAGGCAGATGCAATCACCGCGCCATCCAATCTTTACGATACCAGCTTTACCTTCGTGAACGGGGAAAACCCCAAGTTGCCAGCTGTCACCATGAGTCAGTACGCAGCGAAACAATACACCAAATGGCTGACCGGATTAACGGGTCGGTTCTATCGACTGCCGAGTGAAGCAGAATGGGAATACGCCTGTCGAGCCGGCACGACCACGGCCTACCATTTTGGCGACGATCCCGCAAAGCTCGGTGAGTACGCCTGGTACTTTGATAATTCTAACGAGACGACCCATCCGATTGGGCTCAAGAAGCCCAATCCCTGGGGACTGCACGACATGCATGGTAATGTTGGCGAATGGACCCTCGACGAATTATTCGACAACGGTTACCAGCGACTGGCCGGAAAAACCGTTGCGGGCCTGGAGAGTGTCGGCTGGCCTACCAAGCTCTACCCACGAGTAGTCCGCGGTGGATCCTGGGACATGGATCCGGAAAACTGTCGCAGTGCCTTTCGCCTTGGTTCGCACGACGATGATTGGCGAGGTGAAGATCCTAATATCCCCCTGAGTCCCTGGTGGTTCACCAGCGAAGCCGCCTTGGGAGTCGGCATGCGCCTGCTGCGTCCGCTGCAGGCTCCGCCCCAAAAAGACCGCGAGAAATTCTGGCGAGCTGATCTAAAGCAGGTCCAGGAAGATGTAGATTTTCGCATCCAGGAGGAAGGACGGGGAGCACTCGGATACGTTGATCCGACGCTACCGAAGGCAATCAAGGATTTGAGGGATCGCAAATCCAACAAGAAGAAGTAAACCACGCTGTCCCATCCCAGCAAGAGCTGGTCGCTGATCGTTCTCAACGCTCACGTCTGGCATGCAGGGACTGCAAACCAGACTGCTCACCCACGAACGGCCCTGCATGGTTTCTACTGTCGACGAGACAAACCTCAGCAACAATACCAAAAAGAGCTGCTCGACCCGGAATTACAACAACAACTTCCCCCGGCACTACGTCAACTGCTGGCCGTGGATGATCCAGACAATGACGTTCTGGCCAAGCAGCAAACTCGTCGCAGCGAATTCCTGGATTAAATCCCACGGCAGCCAAACCGGGGGAAAGATTTGCATTCCCCGACGGAACGAGTTACCGTGATCGTTTAACAAGCTCTTCTACATCGAATCCGACTACCGGGGAGGCTCTCGTGAAAGTTTCAAGTATCATTCCCAGCTCAATCATCCGAGCCACGGTTTTCCTTTGTTTCCTGACAGTCGCTTTACAGTCGGTTCTAGGCGATACTCCCGACAAACCAACCGGTATCCAGAAACGGGTTACCTGGAATAATCTTCATATTCACGGCACCCCCGATCCTCCCAATCCCTACGCGACCCAGATCGCCTTTCCACACCTGAAGTTTTTCGAGCCACTGGCCTTTTCATGGATTCCCGGTGTGGATCGATATGCCATTGCCACCCGTCCAGGTAAGATCTTCACGTTTATCAATCAACACAATACCCGCACCAAGGATCTACTCATTGACCTGAAACGCACCGTGTACGGTGTCGTCATGCATCCCAATTTTTCCAAAAATGGATACTTCTATGTCAGTTCCATTACCGAGGCAGACCACCCCGAGGGAAGTCGTCTGTCCCGGTTTCGGGTAACTTCCCGTACCCCGTTAACGGCCAGCCTGGAATCGGAACAAGTAATTCTTAAATGGCCATCCGGGGGCCATAACGGAGGTTGCCTGCGATTCGGCCCCGATGGCTATCTCTACCTGGCAACTGGTGACGGCAGTGGAATTGCGGATGAACGGAAAACCGGCCAAGATCTCTCGGACCTGCTGGGAGCCATCCTACGCATCGATGTAGACCATGCTGACAAGCAAAAACGCTACCGTATTCCCGCCGATAATCCGTTCGTCTCGCGAAAAAATGCTCGCGGCGAAATTTACTCCTACGGGCATCGCCAGGTCTGGAAGTTCAGCTTTGACTCGGCCACCAATGTCCTCTGGGCTGGCGAAATCGGGCAAGACCTCTGGGAAATGATCTACCGTATCGAGAAGGGGGGCAACTATGGCTGGAGCGTTCAGGAAGGTACACATCCTTTCCGACCGCAACGTCCGAAAGGGCCAACCCCAATCCTAAAGCCAGTCATCGAACACAGCCATGAAGATTTCCGTTCGATCACGGGCGGATTTGTTTATCACGGCTCACGCCTACCCGAACTAAAAGGCCATTATGTATACGGCGGATACGACACAGGCCGAATCTGGGGTTTTCGTTTTCTCGAACGCCCCGATCCCCGCGGCAAAGTCATCAATCATCATGAACTGGCCAATACCCAGATCCGCCTGGTCGCCTTCGCCCAAGATCCGGCTGGAGAGATGATCATGCTCGACTTTGCCGGCGGCCAATTACACCAGTTGGTAAAGGCACCTCCGGTTACCCAGGTAAAACCATTTCCGCGTAAGCTCAGCGAAACCGGGCTTTTCAGTTCCACTGTGCAGCATCGTCCAGCACCTGGCCTGATCCCCTATTCCGTAAACGCCCCACTCTGGTCTGACCATGCCATCAAAGATCGTTTCATCGCCCTTCCTGGAAAGGAACAGATCGACTTTGATACCGTGACTTATCCTCAGCCGCCCCCGGGTGCCCCACCCGGTTGGCAATTTCCCGATGGTACCGTGTTAGTCAAAACCTTTTCTCTTGAAATGGAAGTAGGGAATCCGAAGACGGCTCGGCGGCTCGAAACTCGCATCCTGCACCACGAGAGAATGCCCGGAGAGGAAAACCAGTACGGCGCCCAGGTCTGGCGAGGCTATACCTATGTCTGGAACGAGGAACAAACCGATGCCATCTTGCTGGACAGCGGCGGACTGAACCGAGAATTCAACGTGCGTGATCCAGAAGCACCAGGCGGCGTACGCAAACAGGTCTGGAGATTTCCCAGCCGCGCAGAATGTACACTCTGCCATACGATGGCGTCCAAGTATGTACTGGGAGTCAACACATTACAAATGAACAAAACTCATGACTACGGAGGAGTCATCGCTAACCAACTCGACACGCTTAATCACCTCGGTATTTTTACGAAGCCCTTGCCAAAACCGGTAAGCGAACTCCCCAGGCTTATTAACTACCACGATCAAACACAAGATCTCGATCGTCGCGCCCGTTCCTACCTGCATACCAACTGTGCACACTGCCATCAAAAGTGGGGGGGCGGTAATGCCGAATTTCAACTGCAGGCAAACCTGGCACTAAACCAAACAGGAACCGTGAATACACCCGCTGGCCAGGGAACATTCGGACTCGACAAGCCTGCCCTGCTTATTACAGGAAGTCCCGAACGTTCACTCATTTACCACCGCATGGCAAAAAAAGGGCTCGGCCACATGCCACATGTCGGATCAAATGTGACTCACCAACAAGCCGTTGAGTTGATCCAGCAGTGGATTCAACAGCTCGCGAGCGAGGAAAAGTAAACCCTGCCGAGTACTGGAAACCAGTAGGGTTCCATCTTCCAGTACACACTCCTACGACCCACAAAAGCCTACTTTATCACTGTATTAGACTGATACAGCCAGGGGGCAGGGCGGGTTGAAACCGTACAATTGTCCCCTCGTAACTGATCCTACTGGCAACCAAAACTGAATGTTTTCCAGATAAATTCAGTCGCCCCCTGCAGACGATCTCAGCAGGACCATGGAGTCCTGCCTGGCGATCGAAACCCTGGCTTCGCAACGCTTCTCTCTTTGAAATGCTGGCAATTGGCACGCCAGTTGCATTACAGAAAGGCAAGCAGTAACTGGTTTCCCGAAACCTTTCCTTTGATGGAGCCTTAGGATGATTCGCAAAGTCACCCGCTTTGAACATTGCTACAAGCCACTGGCAGTTTGGCCGGACGCTGAGGATATTCAACTTCACCAGGAAAACTGTTCATCACACCTGATTACGCAACGTTTGCGAGAATTGGTTCCTTTATTTGATTTCATGCAGGCACGTGTGGTCGAAGTAAGCCCAGAAGAAACGCGGTTAACCGTTTCACTCGATCCTGCCACGGTCAATCAAAACGGCACGCATCAGGCCGGTGTTTTCTATGTCCTCGCGGATTACGCAGTTGGCGTCAGTATGTTCTCTGCAATTCCAGGTGTTTACGTAACCGGCATCCATGATCGTTGCCATGCGTTTCCTGTCCAAATGTGGCTCAAAAGCGGACAGGTCCAACACCTCGCCCCCGGTAGCGGTGAGGTGGAAGCCACGGTGCGAATTACCCACGAAGAAGCGGTTTCTTTGAGACGCCAACTTCTCCACAAGGGACGCTGTGAATATCGCGGGACCGTCCATATCCACCAGGACAACAAGCTGGTTGCTGTTGCTGAGCATGTCGTCGGCATGTACGTCAACAAGCCCCAGACCATGGACCTCAAGGGTGGACTAATCCAGGAACAAAATCGTGCTACCTCGGCACTGATGATCGCCGGACTGCGGAAAGATCGCGTTTCTCGCTGCATCGCCGGAGAACAGGGCAAAGCCCTGGCAACAAGGATGACAGAAACGATGCCCCAGTTACCAGCCATGGTTCAGTCACGGACGGAAACCCTGGAGCAGCAGTTACGCCAACATGGCCAGGATATTTCTCAGGTCGTGGTACTGGGTGTCGGCCTGGACCCGAAACCCGTTTATCACTCGGACAGTGACCAAACATGGTTTGGTATCGATCTAAAACCTGCCCTGCGAGATCGCGAAAAACGATTTTGCGTACCGGGTTGTACGGCCGATAATTTCATACCAGTCGCAGGTGACATGCGAGATCATCAGTGGGTCGAGGAGCTGGCAGCTGCCGGATTTGACCCTCAACAACCCACCATGGTCATCATGGAGGGTCTCTCCATGTATTTAACTTCCGATGTGATTGCACAGGTCTTCAAACACATTGAATCGATCACCAGTGCAGGAAGTGTTTTCTGGATCGATCACATCACTTCCAATGCACTTCACCTGGAAGACGCAAGGGATTTCTTTTCCGCCATGGGGCGTCTCGGAGAACCCATGGTTTTTGGTTGCACTAACATGGGACAATTTGTCGGTGATGGATGGCAAGTCCTCCAGTCCGTTTCTGCTGCAAACGTACTTTCGAACGAAGACCGACTTTTTGATGCTTACCGATTCACCACGTTGAAACGAAACCACGCTGCCACGTCAGAATCTTCGTAACGGATGAAAGGATCTCGTTAGCCAAATGCACTGCGCGAACGTGGCACTTGCCCTATACACTAGAAGCTTTTATCAGCTTCTGTAAATGAGGATGCAGGGGCTTGAACCCTGGACCTACGGATTAAAAGTCCGTTGCTCTACCAACTGAGCTACATCCTCGTAAGTGCCGATTTAAAAGGGATTTGCCGATTCTGTCAACCGCCCGACTTATAGCAATTGGCCGTAACTGAGGCAGATTGGCCCAAGATGCCGGTAAAATCGGTCTAAACGGGTGATGATCTCAGTTTTGGGCTGAAAAACACGAAGACATTTATAGGATTACCCTGTTTCCTGCCCCTCAACAGCTTTTTGTATCCCCCCCATGTTGAAAACCAACTGGAATAGGCTGCCGTCATGTCCACTACCCCCAACCATTTACAACCCGCTACCAACATCACCTCAGACGAGGGGAGTTTTCCCGTGATCAATCCCGATCCCGTTCCATTCGAGACCAGAACTATCGCATATGACAACGGAATTACGGAGATCATGCGAATTATTGATGACGATAATCTTCAACATTGGTCCAAGAGTAACCCCCTGGCCTTCGAGGCTAGCGTCGTCTGGTTGCGTCCCATTGACGATCAGCCCTACGTACGAGTTGCCTTGATCACCAATTCAGAAACTCGCCGCGGGAAACTGATTCTTAATGATGGCAAGCGAAAGGCAATCGGTTACTCGAAACTGACCGCAGATGCACCACGCCTCGGTGTCGATCAACACTACCAGCGTCGTGTTTTCTATATTAAGACCACTGATCCCGTGTCTTACAGTCAGGACCCCAAGATTGCCATGCTGCCCGTGGGTGCCTTGGATCCGATGACGATTTTACCGACCATTCGCGGCGAGCCGCCACAGCGCGGTGTCTACAAGCAGCTCTACCAGAACTTCATTGACTACATGAGTGGCTAAAGCTGCCAACTCGTCAGTCGATCTACGGTTGGGCCGGAAGCGTCCGTATCTGGGTAAACACCGGTTCACCCAGTTCCTTGTGAAATTGCGAATTCTGTCTATTCCGGTCCCGCTTCCCATTGTCCTTGCCCTGAGCGTCTCGATATCCACGCTCTATGGATGCCTTGACCAGGTTCCCCGCAAAATCGAGCACACAGATATGCGGGGATTTGGGTTGCAACGTAAAGACGACCACCTGCTGCTTGGAACGAGCATCAACCAATTGCGTCTGCTTGTGCAGGTGAACAAAAGCTGACGATGCATTGTAAATAAAGTTCTTTCGTTTTAACTCGCGAGCTGGTGTTGCTTCAACCAATACGATATGAGTGGCGCCCCACAACACGGCAGCTTCCACGGGACTGTTATGCGCAAAACCCCCGTCGATCAACTCCACGCTTTCACCTTTCCTGGGAAAGTCCAGTAACCGGCGAGCTGGAAATACTGGAAAAATCGTTCCGGAACCGATGACAACATCCAGCAACTGTCCCGGATAATCATAAAGCGAAATTCCTCGCTGCCGAAACGGGGCCACCAGGGATCCATTGGCTGCCGCAAAAAAATACAAGTCGGTTGGTAACGACTTGTCTGTCTTCTCGATGCAATTCGCAGTGATGACAAGATCTCGCTGCAATTGCTTACCCTTGATCAACTGGTTACTGGCTACTTGCAAACGCTCTGCACTACTGAGTCCAGCATCCAGATCAAGTGCCGGTTTACCTTCTCGTTCCAGGTGAGTGTTGATGAGCGAGGGTAGCCCCTGGGCAATCGCGTGTTCAATTCCCTTCCCTCCGGACAGCGTTGTTTGAAAACAGAACAAGGTCACCAACTGAACCATGGGTAACCCCAGTAGACATACCGTCATGATCCAGATGGTTTGTCGCCGTGAAATCATCAAGTATCGACTCTGCTTGATCTTCTTGGACTGGATCAACCAACAGGAAAGTCCCAGAATAAGCAACGACCAACACATGGTTGTCGTACCAAAGGTTAACCAAAGCCAGGCATGGTGGAGCAGATGAAAGGGACCGAGCCAGTCCCACGGTGCATAAGGAAGATAGGCAAGAAAGGCATGCATAAGAGCAATGCCTATTACCCATCGATAAAAACAAACAGCACGTCGACTCGGATCTCGAACAAACCGCTTGACCAACCACAGCAACAAGCTCACCTCCAGCAAGGCGAACCAAAGTCCGATATTGACCCGCACTGGCCATGAAGGCACGACGATATCTCGCTGATCCAATGATTGCCAAACCTTTTGAAATTGATCCCGCCCCTCCTTCGTTGAGGTCACTCCAAAAGCAATCGGTACCGCATTAATAGCACCACCGGATGTCCCTACGACCAGGTCTATCTCCAATGGCAAATCAGGGTTTTGGCGGCGCAGTTGAGCTAGTTTTTCTTCCAGGGCACAAACCGCTCCGACCTGGTAAGAACACTTGGCACCCCCTCCCGACAACACCACCGCTAATCGAGGTGGTTTGGGCTGAGACCGGGCACTGTGCAACAGGACCTGGCCGATTTCATCAATTGATACGGGCTGAGATCGACGACCTTCATGCGTACGAGACAACCCCTGGTACCATACGCCCACCTCTGAATAATGCTTTTCCCAGTCCTGGACATAACGAATATTCGTAAGGCTGTCACTGTCCTGGAAATCAACAAACCAGGACCGCACCATTTCCAGGCTTGGATGATCGGTTCGCATCACGATAACGTTATGCGGAATCGAATACTGGTCAAACAGGGGGACAGGAATCTTGCGGACCTGGTCGGCAATTTCCGGAGCAGCATTCAGGGCGTCATCCCAGACGAAGGCAATGCGTTCCTTGCCCGGCCCGGACTTTCCTACCAGGCGCAACGATTCCGTATGCGAATAAGTGTAACGCACGTTATCCGCTGAAAAGCCTCCCTGTTTACGCAAAACGTATTCCGGAAGCATCCGTCCTGATGCGGACAGGGGATTCACAAACAGGTACTCGACCTGGTTTATTTTTGACTTGCGGATGACGTCATCAAACGTCTTTAACTTTGAGTTCGCAGCCACCACGCATACAGAATGGTATCGAAAATGAAATCCTGGCTTCCGTCGGGATTCCGTAGCCCATTCTGAGGTTGCTGGAGCCACACCATCCGTAGCAAGATATTCAAATAAAAAGTTTCGCGGCGTCGCATTCTCCTCTTCAATCCCATGACCATATTCTGAAAACACTCCTGGTGTCAGGACTGCCAGATCGACGAAACCCTTTTCCATCCAGTGCAGCAGGTCCCCGTAAGTACCAACTGCCAGTTCAAAATTCACCGTCGCATCATATTTTTTCTGGAACTGGGAGAAAACATGATGCCAGCGTTGAAACTCTGAATCAAAGTCTTCAAAGGCCACCACACCTACGCGAATTACCACGGGCCCCACAGGCTGAGCCACCACCTTCAACCCTGGGATTATCAAAACCGCCAGGAAAACCATCCCCAGCAGCATGCAATATTTTCTAGCAAGCATTCTTCGCATGTTACAAAACCAGCTTTCCGAAAAAACAATCTCCCACCTCGCTTCAACGGTTCCCCGGGGATTTTCTTACGCAGTAAAGTCGAGCCGACGTACGAACCAACAACCGATTTCCTACGATTGCTGGCGTCGCCATGCACATGTCATCTTCGGCCAAGGCGTTCTTATACAACAACTTGTACTCACGCCCAGCCCGGATAACAAAGGTCAATCCATCCTCATTCAAGCAATAAATCTTCCCATCGGATGCCCAGGGCGAACTGGTGAAGGCCTTTCCATTAGGCAACCGTTTCTTGCTGTAAACCTCTTCACCTGTACGAGCATCGTAACAGCTCAGGAATCCCCGATCCAAGAGAACATAAAGCAGGTCTCGGTAAACCAGCGTCGTAGGGTTATAAGGACCACCCTGTTTTTGACACCAGGCAACGAATTCGTTGTTCTGTTGATCTGCCTTCAAAGAAATATCGCCATGGGCTCCCGGACGAAGAGCCATCAACGGTCGTTTCCGATCCATCACGTAACCGGAACTAACGTAAAGTAATCCGTGACGTGCATAGGGAGTCGCAATCGTGATGCTCGAACCTCCACCAAATTCGTACAGCAGATTACCCTCCAAATCATAAGAACGCGTCTTCTGAGTTCCTGGAGTAATGATCTCAGTCCGCAGCTTGTTTTCCCAGACATAAGGCGTGGCCCAGTTGCTGCGTTCCTTTCGTTTGACTTGCCACACCTGCTTCCCTGTTCGTTTTTCCAGGGCGGTCAACGTCGATTGCTCATCATTGTCATCGACCAGGTAGAGGCGATCTCCATGAATCACCGGAGAAGAGGCGGTACCCCAGCCATAACGAACCTTGCGTCGCGGCAGTTCCTTTTTCCAGATGAGTTTACCTTTTAGATCCAGGCAATAGACTCCCAGGTTGCCAAAGACGACGTAAAGATGTTCACCATCTGTAACCGGCGTTTCCGAGGCATAACTGTTCTTGAGATGAATAGGAGTCCCAGGGATTCCCACGTGTACTTCCTTGCGCCACAGCGTCTTACCCGTTTCGATATCCAGGCTTAAAACCACCCAATGATGTTTTGACTGCGCGGGTTCCAGGCGATTCCCTCCGAAGTAGAGACCTTTCTTTGGTGATTCCGAAACGGATTCATTGATCACGGTGGTCAAGAATACCTGGTTACCCCACACGATCGGCGACGACCAGCCACGCCCCTCGACATCAACTCGCCAGGAAACATTCTGAGAATCCGTCCAGCGTTCAGGCAAACCGGCATTATCAACGACTCCGTTTGCGCCCGGACCGCGAAACATCGGCCAATTTAGCTCCGCCCCAAGCACACCAGACCCGAGCAACATTAAAGAAACGGCTGTCACACCTAACGACAATGATTTCATAGATTCACCCCGTACAATCTGCCTTGTCATATACGCCCTTATTGTATCTTCTATTTTTGTTTCATAACACCAAGTTTTTTTAGACCATTTGATACCGATAAAACCACTCTATCGTGGACTTGCTCACTCGTTCATGGTAGCCTGTCTGCCGATACATTTATCTTTTAAATGCCTTCCAAAGGAGCAACTCGACTATGAAATTCCTCACTAGATTCGGCCTTGGATTGGCACTGCTAGGAGTCCTTGCCATGCCAAGTACAACATATGCCGAACTGAAGACTGGAGACGACGCCCCCGCGTTTGAACTTCCCGGAAGCGATGGAAAAACCTATAAGCTTGCCGATTTCAAAGGAAAACAAGTTGTCGTGGTTGCCTGGTTCCCGAAGGCCTTCACCGGTGGCTGAACGAAGGAATGCCAATCACTCCGTGCGAGTGGTGCCGAGTTAAAGAAATTCAACGTCACCTATTTCACAGCAAGCTGCGACAAGGCAAGTGTGAACGCAGATTTCGCAAAGAAACTGGACCTGAATTACGCGATTCTCAGCGATCCAGGGAAAGCCGTAGCAAAATCTTACGGGGTGGTTACGGAGAGTCGTCCATTCCCGTTCCGCTGGACTTTTTACATTGGAACCGATGGCAAACTGCTGCACATCGACAAGAAAGTCAGCAGCGGTTCTCATGGAAAAGACATTGCGGCCAAGCTCAAGGAGCTGGGTGTCAAGCAAAAGTAAGCTACCCCACGACTGCAATCTACGAGCGCAATCAGGACTTCGCCGACCAGGTCGGCGAAGTTTTTTTTTGCCCGGAACGGATGTTCGTCAGGGCATCTCGGCCTTCAACAATTCGGCAAACTGGTCTTCGGTGATCACCTGAACTCCCAGTTCCTCTGCCCGTGTCAACTTACTGCCAGCCTGTTCGCCTGCCAGCAGGTAATCCGTCTTGCCTGACACACTAGACGCAGCACGTCCCCCGTGCTGTTCAATTAACCGCTTTACGTCGTTGCGTGTGTATTGAACAAGCGTACCGGTCACCACGATCGTCTTACCTTCCAGAACACCTGCACCTGCCTCATTGCTCTCTTCCAGGGAAGCCATGACAAGTCCCAATTGCTGCAAGTCACTCACCACCTGTTGACCGTAGTCACCATGCAGAAACCCATGGATACTCTCTGCAATAATCTCACCAATCTCATCCGTTTCAGCGAGTTCTTCAATACTGGCTGACTGCAACTTTTCCATGGAACCAAATTGGCGAGCCAGGATTGTTGCGACCCGCGTCCCAACATGGCGGATCGATAGGGCATTAAGTAATTGTGCCAAACCTCGCCCCTTGCTCTTGGCAATTTCACGAATCAAATTGCTAGCCGACGTTTCACCCATTCGTTCCAACTCGGTCACTTGCTCAATGGTCAACCGATAGAGATCCCCATAATCGGCAACCAATCCGGTACCAACCAATTGATCCACCAGTTTCTCACCCAGCCCTTCAATATTCATCGCATTGCGACCGGCAAAATAGGACAACCGCTCCTTCAACTGCGCTGGGCACACCTGGTTCGGACATCGAATATAGACTCCACCTTCGTCTTTCACCAAGGCGGTCGAACACTCCGGACAATCCACGGGAAACTGAAAAGCCGGTAGTCCTTCCGGACGTTCGTGTTTCTCAACACGTACAATATGGGGAATGATCTTACCGGCTTTTTCCACGACAACGACGTCACCCACCCGAACATCCTTACGAACAATCTCGTCGGCATTATGCAAGCTCGCACGACTCACGGTCGTACCTGCCAGTTCCACTGGTTTTAGTTGGGCCACGGGTGTGATCGCACCCGTCTTACCAACCTGGACCGTGATGTCTTCCAGCAGTGTCACAGCCTCATATTTTTCCCACTTGTAGGCCGCCACCCAGCGGGGGCTCTTGGCCGTGGCACCAAGCCGCTCTTGCTGGTCAAATCGATTTACCTTGACCACCAGTCCATCGACCTCGAAATCAAATTCGTGCAGTTGTTCGCTCAGGCTCTCGCAGTAATGTTGTGCTTGCTGAAAGTCATCAAAACGCTGCACGGCCGGCGTGCAAGGCAGGCCGAGTTCTCGTATTTCATCAAGGAAAGCCCAGTAATCGGTTGCCTCGGTGCCCTCGCAATAACCGGCGCCATGGCAAAACATGCGTAAGGGCCGTGTGGCACAAATCCGCGGATCCAGCAAGCGAATGCATCCTGCTGCAGCATTTCGGGGATTCTTGTAGAGAGGCTCATCCTGCTCCTGCTGCTGCTGATTGAGTTGAACCAGGTCCGTATTCGCAATATACACCTCCCCGCGAACCTCCAACAACGAGGGAACGTGGCTGCCCGACAACCGCAAGGGAACTTCCTGGATCGTGCGAATATTGTGCGTGATATCATCTCCGATCGCACCGTTCCCTCGTGTGGTTCCCCGCACCAGCACGCCATCCTCGTAAATCAACGAGGCTGCAACACCATCGATCTTCAACTCAACGACCCACTCGATCGTTTCACCTTCCAGTAATCCTGCAACTCGCTCCTGGAACTTGTTGAGTGATTCCAGGTCATACGTATTTTCAATCGAAAGCATTGGCAAACGATGGCTCACCTGTTCCAGGTGAGCTACCGGTTGATCACCCACTCGTTGCGTGGGACTGTCCGGGGTTACCAGCATCGGATACTGCTGCTCCAACCCTGCCAATTCCTGAAGCAACTGGTCATACGCGTGATCACTAATTTCAGGGGCAGCATCGATGTAGTATCTATGATCGTGCAAACGAATCACTTCACGCAGTTCATCGATACGGCTGATCGCGTCACGGTCCATGTTTCCAATAATCCTCGCAACGCCTGGTCAGCTCTCGGTACCACATTCAGGTGTGACGGAGACGTTCTTCTGGGTTGCCGAGTTCGGGACCAGGCAAAGAAACTTCAAGGGCACCTCTCCCGTATTGCGAAACTGGTGTACCTCATCAGGTTTCACCAGGATGACATCTCCCTCATGCAAGGCGTGCTCTTCGTCACCTTCGTAGACGACACCCTCACCTTCCAGGACGAACACCTCATGCTCATAAGGGTGGTGATGCCTCGGCGTGTAGCCACCAACCGCAACATCGAACTGTCTCATGGCAAAGTTTGGTGCACCGTCCCGTGGCCCCAGTAACCAGCGAACCGTACAACCATGCGCCCCTTCCATCTCTACCGGTTCGGACGAAACCTGCTGATAATGTTGAACTTTCATGACACCCTCGCTAGTAGGAATTTTCCTCGGCTTCAACGACAGGATCAGCTTCCGTGGAAGCCAGGCCCGCATCTGCCTGCCCTTGCTGACGATCCTCCAAAGCCTGACGCCGTTCATACCATGTATCGGCAGCAATACAACCGACCGTAGCCACCGCTAACAGCGCCAGCTCAACCAGCATGAGTTGCATACCGTACTGATCGAGAAACTTGAACAGGGGATGTTCCTTGCCTGAATCGGCAGCAGCATTACCAGTCACGCCGAGGATCCCAGGCCCCTGGACATCTGTAAACGTCATGACACCAAACCCACAGGCTGTAATAGCAAAGGCTAACCCGGTCACGATCAACAGAACATAGAACGGCTTAATCGGTCGACGTCGTTGAGCCACGATCTCCCTTTCCTCACCAGGCCTTTCACCCTTCAAGTCCGGTGAAATACCGGAGCACGTTACCTAAGTTCTACTAGGAAACTGATTATAACACACCATCACAAATCCTTCTCGAGATTGCGGCTACTAGGAATCCGACGGCAACACTCTTATTATGAGACGTTCAAAACCGTTCAAAACGCGTCAAGGTAAACTCGCAATTGAATACAAGCAGCGACCAAAGCCAGATCGAGTTACGGGGTGTCAACGTCCATAACCTGAAGAACCTGGACCTGGATATCCCCCATCATCAGCTGGTGGTTTTTTGCGGGGTAAGCGGGAGTGGTAAAACAAGTATTGCCCTGGACACGCTGTACGCCGAGGGTCAACGACGTTATATCGAGAGCTTTTCCGCTTACACGCGACAGTTCCTGGATCGCCTGGAAAAACCAGCTGCGGACCGGATCGAAGGAATTCCCGCGGCGATCGCCGTGACCCGAAAAAGCAGCTCTCCCAATAGCCGCTCCACGATCGGCACAGCCACAGAAATTGCAGATTACCTTCGATTGCTGTACGCCAAGATCGGCCATCTTCAATGCTTGGGATGTAACCAGCGATTGGTTGAACATTCACCACAAACGGTTGTCGACCAACTGGCTACCGTGGCTCCTGATACCCGCTACCTGGTCGCCTTTCCATTACCTCAACTTACCGACCATACTACGACAACCCTGGCAGAAGAACTTAAACAAGAGGGATTTGTGCGGGTCATTGCCGACGACCAAACCTTGCACCTGGATAACGACTCACTCCCAGCAAAGTTTCCGACAACTGGACTATCAATTGTTGTGGATCGACTTACCACTGGGAAAACAGGACCGGAACGATTGCATGACTCGCTGGAAACCGCCTTTCAACGTGGCTCTGGCCAGTGCCTGTTGCTACTGGAAAGCCCACAACCGGCAGACCGAATCATCGATGGACGTCATTGGATCCAGTGGAAATTTAACCAGTCACTTCGCTGCGACGACTGCGACCTGGACTATCCTTCTGCAGAAGCACGTTTATTCAGTTTCAACAGCCCGCTGGGAGCGTGTCCCGAATGCGAGGGTTTTGGAAGTATCGTTGACATCGACATGGAACGCGTTGTCCCTGATCCGGGAAAATCGCTGCGGGAAGGAGCTATTGCCCCCTGGAACTCACCCTCCTATCGACATGAATTGGACGAGCTACTCGCATTGGCCGACGACTACAAGTTGCCGGTCGATATTCCCTACCACGAATTAACGGCGAGCCAGCGTCAATTGATTCAGCAAGGTATTCCAGAACGCGATTTCGGTGGATTGCGTGGTTTCTTCGCCTGGCTGGAACGCCGTAAATACAAGATGCATCTGCGGGTGTTTCTGAGCCGCTGGCGAAGCTACCGAACCTGTCCGAGTTGCAATGAAAAAAGACTCCGTCCCGAGTCACTGGCCTTTCGAATCGCCGATCGAAATATTGCCGAATTGGCAGCCATGAAAATCGACCACCTGGAAAACTTCCTGGAATTACTGGAACTTGATCCCTGGGAAGCTGAGGTTTCCGCACTGATCCGACAACAGCTCCAGTCTCGCATGCAATTCCTGCAGTCAGTCGGCCTGGGCTACCTTTCACTTGATCGTCCGCTACGAACACTCAGTGGCGGAGAATCCCAGCGGGTTTCTCTCACGACCGCCTTGGGGTCGAGTCTCGTTAACATGTTATACGTCATGGATGAACCATCGATTGGCCTGCATCCGCGTGACGTGAATCAACTGGTGCAGGCCATCAAGAAATTACGAGACCGGGGCAATACGGTCGTCCTGGTTGAACACGAGGAGGCCATGATCCATGCCGCGGATCATCTCATCGAGGTTGGCCCGGGAGCTGGTAATCATGGCGGTGAGATCGTTTTCCAGGGCCAATTGGCCGACATGAAAAAATCTCCTGACAGCATTACTGGGGATTACCTGATGGGGCGTCGCGGACATTTTTCTCCGCAAAAACGACGTGCTCCAGGCAATGGCTGGATTACACTCAAGGGAGCCCGGGGAAACAACCTGCAATCCCTCTCGACTAAGTTCCCACTTGGTCTGCTCTGCCTAGTAACCGGAGTCAGTGGTTCGGGAAAAAGCACCCTTGTGCAGAATACACTCTATGCTGCCCTCTGTCGCCGCATGCAAAAAGATGCTCCTCGGCCACACGATTTCGACGAGATCATCGGGGACGGACAAATTGATGATGTCATCATGGTCGATCAAAGCCCGATTGGCCGTTCACCACGTTCCAATCCAGTGACTTACATCAAGGCTTTCGACCAGATTCGACAGGTTTTCACGGAAACGATCCAGGCCCGGACACGCAACTACAAGGCCGGACATTTCAGTTTCAACGTGGACGGCGGACGCTGTCCAACCTGCAAGGGAGCAGGGCACCTGGAAATTGACATGCAGTTCCTGGCCGATGTCTACATGACCTGCCGGGATTGCCGGGGAACCCGTTACAAGAAGGAGATCCTGGAGGTCAAGTACCGAGAAAAAACGATTGCCGACGTACTGAACATGACAGTTCGTGGCGCCTTCTCGTTCTTTCGTGGAAAAACCAAGGTCCAGGCGAGGCTGAAACGTCTGATCGATGTGGGCCTCGATTACCTCCGGCTTGGACAGCCTGCGAACACGCTTTCTGCAGGCGAAGCTCAGCGGCTAAAGCTGGCCGCTTACACTGCAAACTCAAATCGCAATCGAACCTTATTCATCCTGGACGAACCGACGACCGGGCTACACTTCTCAGACATCGTCAAGTTACTGGACTGCTTCGATGCCCTGCTGGATGTCGGACATTCACTAATCGTGGTTGAACACAACCTCCAATTAATGCGTGCTGCAGACTATATTATTGACTTGGGCCCCGGTGCCTCGGACGAGGGTGGTCAGGTTGTTGCCACAGGCACCCCGGAGGAAATTATCGGCAACCCGAAATCGCATACCGGTCAATATCTCGCACAAGTACTCACCCTGGACGAATCTCCCTGACAAGCAACGAATCCTTCATGCCAACTTCCCTGCCACCTCTCGATCGCCTGCCACTCCAATGGCAATCATTTCATACCCAGGCAGATATAAACGTTGCCCAGGTGTATGTTCGTGTTCATGCAGATGTGGACCTGCAACCCTACTGGGATGCCGGTTGGCGGCTTACCGGGGATATCTATGGCCCCCAATGCCGTCGCTCCCACACGCTACCAGCCCGTTATACTTTCGAAGATCAGGGCCCTGGCAGTTCTTTCCTGGCCCAGGCCATTCTGCCAGATCCCTGCTTCTGGTCCGACCTGGTTCCCTCCCTCTACCAGGCCACCTGGCAATTGAGCCCACCACAGGAAACTACGATACAACAACAGGCTCTGCTGGGATTACGATCACTGGCTATTAAGAATCGTCAACTGATTCTCAATACCGAAGCCTGGGAATTCCGGGCAGCTAGTATCCGTAGGCTAAACAACTGGTCGGTAGAACAATACCACGAACATTCCCTGGTAATGATCCTTGAACAACCGGACAGCTTCTTGTTGAAAGAAGCCTCCGAACTGGGCACCTGGGTGGCGGCGGTACTATCCGGCGACGAGGACGAGATCTGCGAACAATTAGTTCAAATGGCCGCCTGGCCGGCAGTCTGTATGGCTATCATCCGGAGTCCTATCGAAACCCCGGAGCGCCTGCGGCAGGTAGCTCCAAACCTGATCCTCGGACAATGGCTGCAGGATCCTAGTGACCTGCCTTCCACTCACTGGAGCCAATTACTTTTTTGCGAGACCAGCACTCCGGAAACCTTTTCCACATACATCGAGGGTTGTTCCCTCCCCCTCATCGCCGTACGATCAGGCAATGAGATTCCCTCGACTGCAGACGCATCCGAGGCATTCCAACTCTTTAAAAGCGGCTTCGATCAGGACCAGCTACCGGCTGGTTATGCCATCATCTAACAACCAGGAGAGATCGATCGTGAACCAGGAACATCTCGATCTTGATCGCTATGTCAGGCAAATGCGATATCCTCCGGTTGGCGAGGAAGGGCAGGAAAAACTCGCCCAGAGTCGCGCCCTGGTCTGTGGCTGTGGAGCCCTGGGATCAGTGCTTGCCAATACCCTGGCACGGGCCGGGGTCGGCTCCCTGCGACTGGTCGATCGGGACTTCCTGGAAACCAACAACCTGCAACGCCAGGTACTTTATGATGAAGAAGATGTCGCTGCCGGCATTCCCAAGGCGATCGCGTCCCAGGCCAGGTTGAAAAAGATTAATTCGCAGATCGATATCGAGGCTGTCGTTACTGACGTAGACCACACGAACATCGGCGATCTTGCAGACAACGTAGACATCATCCTCGATGGTACCGATAACTTCGAGACACGATTCCTGCTCAATGATACCGCCCTGGAGCTCAACCTTCCCTGGGTTTACGGGGGATGTATTGGTGCCGAGGGACAGACCATGACCATTGTTCCTGGTGAAACCCCCTGTCTCCACTGCCTGATGCAGGGAGGCCCTCCTCCCCCTGGCACCACGCCGACCTGTGATTCGGCTGGAATCCTCGGGCCAATTGTCAATGTGATTGCCTCGTACCAGGCGATGGAAGCCTTGAAATTACTGAGTGGCAACCAGGCTGCAATCAGTCGACACCTGACCGTATTTGAAATGTGGAGCAACCGGATTCGCCAGGTAAAACTCGATGGCCTCGCCGAAGCGGTTAACTGTCCCAGTTGCAAACAGGGAGAACGTTCCTGGCTCAACGGCCAACGTGGCAGTCACACGGCGGTACTATGTGGACGTAACGCCGTTCAACTCAGCTTTCCGGACCAGGAAAAGATCTCCCTGGAACTACTGCAGGAAAAGCTGGAAGGACTGGGATCGGTAACGAGGAACCAGTACCTCCTGCGGGCAGAGATTGAGCAATACCGGATCACGGTTTTCCCTGACGGCCGAGCCATTATCGGCGGCACCGATGACATCACCGAAGCACGCACGGTCTATGCACGCTACATCGGTAACTAGCAATACTCCACTCCATTAGTGTGCTGTTCTTAGCTTTCTATCCTTGATTTTCTTGGACACTTCATCGGTCATCGCACCGACCAGGATAACAACACCGATGATCGCGAACTCAAGTGTTGAAGGTATTCCCAGCAGATTAATGGCATTGTAAAGCACAAACATGACCGCTGCACCAATGACCACACCGGCAATGGACCCTTCACCACCACGAAGGCTGCACCCACCCAACACGGCAGCCGCAATCGCGTAAAGCTCATAGAAGTTCCCGTGGCTGGCCGGCTGAATAGAATTACCATCCAGGGCAAAGAGAATCCCACCGATCCCTGCACAAACGCTGCAAATAACGTAAGCGACAATTATCATTCGGTCGGTATTAATTCCACTGTACCTGGCAGCTTCCACGTTTCGCCCGAGTGCCAGCAGGTAGCGACCGTAAATGGTGCGATTAAGGAAGATGGACGCGATCACGGCAATGACAAGCAGCCACAGCGTTGCAGCCGGGACGAGCGTTTGACCAATTGGTGTGTTCCCCAGCAACCAGATGGTCACCAGCGAACCGGTGACCATCAAGGAAAGACGAATCGACTCGTCGCCAACCCTCAGTGCAACCTGGATGAACCGGGAAACGCTAAAAATCAACAAGCCGATCACACCAAATACCAGGAACATGAACCGTACACTGACATCTGATTCGATCTTGCTGGCCACGACCCCCGTCACGATAATCGACCCAAACATGAGACACACAGGTAACTTGATTTGTCTCGCATCAACCTTCAGCAAGAGGACGATTGCAACTCCGAATGCCGGGATCATCAGGAACCCGGCAAGGTACATTCCGATCTGGGGAAGCAACCCGGACAACCCTGGTGCCAAGGTAAATTCCTTGCTTCGTTGATCGTAGGATGCGAGATCCATCTTGATCAGATCGACCTTGTAGAAATCGACCGCCGAATTCAACTCTCCCGCCTGGATCAAATGATCGATAGACCCCCCAAAGCGAATCACGGTCTGCCTGCTCTCCACTGACGCGCCGCTGACGGGTTGGCAATCCAGTGTAGTCCAATCGATCCCCCGTTTTCCCAACCTCTTGTTTTCACCGTTGGCCTGTGATGCTTCCCCGGTCAGAAGCAACCCGGTTCTCGAAATGCCCGGATGTTCCCCACGCACGAGGATTACCTTCTCCTCGACATTAACATCCAGAACCGTCATCTTCTTTGTTTCGACCTGTACTGGAGTCACCCTGGCCAGGCCCAGGATTTTTTCGCCGGAAATATCTTCTGCATAACGAAGGCTGCCAAACCCAATCAGCATCAGGGACAGCAGGATTCCAAGTGAGAAAGCGATTCCAGATAGCCTGGCAACGCTGTGCTTCGACCAGAAACGACGCACGATCAACCAGCAGGCCAGACCGATGCCGAATACGATCATCACTGAGGCCACTGAAAATGGTGTCCCGGTAGCCAGCACTCGAAAGGAATTATCATAATCAGATCCAAATCCCTGAGTTTTATCGCTGGCGATCCAGCGAGCTACACCACGGTAAATCAACAACCCGCACAAGGTGACAACAAATGGCTGCAGATTTATCTTCGTGATCATCAGACCGTGAAGGAGCCCGATGATCACCGAAAAAACCAGCACGCAAATGATCACCAGGGAAAAGCTGGTATGCTGGAGAACATAGCGCGTCATACGCGTACCTTCCCTGACAGCCGACACCGGTTGATTGACTCTCACAATCGTGTTTGCTTCCGATTGGTTTACCTGGTTGATTGTCAACTCGCGGGATGAACCACTGTCGGATTTGAACTTCAACAGGTCACCCGTTTCAAGGCTCTCCTGTTTACCCGCGAGCATCAACGCCCGGGCCGTCACGTTAACCCTGTTGACCGTCACCGGATCGCCCTGGACAACATGTTCCGAGGCCAGCAGCATCGGCATCATGCAGCCCACCAGACCAATCAACGATCCAACGGAAAGATCAATTCCACCAGTAATAATTACGAAGGCAACGCCAATACCGATAATCCCGTAAAATGCACTGCGCCGAACAATATTCTGCATGTTGAACGGTGTGACAAATCGACCATTACTGAGGAGGGCTGTTGCCAGGCAAATAAAGACCAGCAGCAGCAAGATACCCATTATTTTTTTCATCTATTTTCTTCTTGTCCTCTCAAGTCGCCGGACTAAGTGCTTGTAGCCAGATGCATAATGGCTTCTTCTGAAAGTTCTTCACGTGCCAGTTCACCCGAGATGCGTCCCTCGTGCATGACGAGCACGCGGTCAGACATACCGAGAATTTCTTCCAGTTCACTGGAGACAAACAGGATCGCCATTCCATTTGCAGCAAGTTCTTCCATCAACTGGTAGATTTCCTGCTTCGCGCCAACATCAATTCCACGGGTCGGCTCATCCAGCAATAGAACATTCGGTTTCAGCGAAAGCCATTTACCTAGTACGACTTTTTGCTGGTTCCCCCCCGACAGGTATCGTGAAACCTGATCCTCGTTGGGTGTCTTGATTCCCAGACGTGCAATCATGTCGGTGGTTACCGAATCTTCGACAGCAAAGTTAATAAATGACTTTCCCACTCGATTTTTCCGCAGACCGGGAAGACTCATGTTATGCCGAACCGTCATGTCGACAACCAACCCGTGTAACTTTCGATCCTCGGGTACCAAGGCAATACCCGCTGCAATTGCGTCGCGAGGTGTCTGGCCACTAAGTTCTACACCGTTGATCCGAACGGTACCGGCCAGTCTTGTCACACTGCCAAAAATAGCCTGTAACATTTCCGTTCGGCCGGCACCAACAACCCCGGACACACCAAGAATTTCACCACGATGCACCTGGAAATTCAATTCGTGGACGGGAAAGGCGGTCGTTCGCAGGTTTTCTATATCCATCACCACGTCATTGGTTTGATGAGGTGTATGGCTGTAGTACTGGGATACATCACGACCAACCATCATCTGGACCATCGTATCATGGGTGATTTCCTGGCGATCAATAACCCCCGCGTTTTCACCATCTCGTAACACGGCGACACGATCAGCCAGTATCTTGACCTCGCCCAAACGATGGGAAATATAGATTACGCTTACGCCCGATTCTTTTAGTTGATTGATCACTCCAAAAAGACGATCGACTTCTCCCTGTGAAAGGCTCGAAGTCGGTTCATCCATGATTAGAATACGAGAATCGACACTGAGTGCCTTGGCAATTTCTACCAGTTGCTGTTGGCCAATGGGCAGGTCGTCAGCAAGCACGTTCGGATCCACCTGCAGCCCGACCATCTCAAGATACTTGCGTGCCTGGGTGAAAATTTCCTCCTCGTCAATAAGTCCCATCTTCAAGGGTTCGCGGCCCAGGAAAATATTGGCCCCCACGGAGAGGTTACCTGACAGGTTCAGTTCCTGGTGGATGAGCGAAATCCCCAAACCGAGTGCTTTGTTAACCGAATCGATCCACACTTCCTCTCCATCGACCAGGATCACTCCCTTATCCTGCGTCTGAACACCAGCCAGGATTTTCATCAAGGTACTTTTTCCAGCACCATTTTCACCAATCAGTGCCAGCACCTCACCTGCCTTGAGATGGAAATCAACCTCGTGCAGTGCGCGCACACCGGGAAATCGTTTCGAGAGTTCGCGTACTTGCAGGATAGGAATCGTATCTGGCATGGAACTGCCGCTGGAAAAATATCGGCAGTGACTTATTACTTGTCACCCTTGCCGAGTCGCTGTTTCAGAATGGTCCAAAATTCATCAACGTTGGCAGTGTTTTTTGCTGCGTCCGTTTTCCCGGCAACGACTTTCTTGGCAGGAATGTCGACAAAATCACTTGCCGCAAAGACCGATTCATCACCACGAGCCATCTTCGCAAGAAGTTCAACCGACTTGTATCCATACATCCATGGATCCTGCACCACCGTACCCACGCAATAGCCATCCCTGATTGCCTGCAATGTTTCATCCGCTTCGTCAAAACCAATAACCTTGATTTGGCCAAGCTTATCAGCCGTCTTGAGCGCTTCCAGGATATTCGGCGGGTTGTAGGCAAACAGACCTACCATGGCACCCAGGTCCGGGTACGTCACGATCGCATCTTCCGCCAATGACTTGGCCTTGGCGAAATCAAAGTTATCCGTGCGAGTGCTGAGAATCTTGTACTTTTTCCCCTCGATCACACTTCCCGGTTTATCAAATCGGTCCGGGTCGAAATCGCGTCCGAGCAGTTCGTCAATAACTCCCTGGCGACGCTGGCGAGCATTGAGCTGTTCAAGCCGGCCAACGAAGATGATCAAGCTACCACCCTCAGGCAACGCATCCTTGACGAGTTCACCACACATGCGGCCAGCAGTGTAATTGCTCATCCCAACGTATCCAAGCCGATTGGACTTGGGGGCATCACTGTCATGAGTAATCAGATTGGTGTTCTCCGCCACCATGTTCAACAGTTCATTCTGGTTGTCCGGATCGATCGGACTAACAGCAACTCCATCCACCTCCAGGGTAACGAGCTCTTCCAGCATTCGTTTTTGGTTCTCAACCTCGGGACTCGGCGGCATGCGAACCTCAACGTTGACACCAAGTTCAGCGGCTGCGGCCCGGGCACCCGCTTCAGCAATCACCCAGAAAGACGCGATTCCATTGGTGACAAATCCAATCGTTGGTTTGACACCCGTATCCGGTAGTGGGGTATTCGGCTTCTTCTCTTCTACCGGTTTTGGCGAGGACGATTCATCGCTCCCAGGCTCCGTCTCCTTTGCATCGCTGGCTGGATCCGTAGTTTCCTGGCCTGTTGTTTCTGCAGTATCGTTCGAATCACCAAATAACTTTTCGCTACTCAGATTCTCATCTGTTGTTTGAGCAGTTTCGCTAGAACCGCAACCGGTAACAATAATTGCGAACGCTAGCAATGATCCCAATGCGATGAACTTGTGGAACATGAGTGGTTCCTCCTGGCAGCAATAAACAAGATTCGATGACCGTCTCGATACTTCTTTGTGTCAGCTGTCTTTGTGTCAGCTGATTGAACACCGATCAACAAACTCGCCTGGTCGGTGAATTTCCCGTCGAGGGAACAGCCGTAAACGAAACGGTCGCTAACAAGATCAAATTTTGTCCCTCTAGAGAAACAAAACTGTACCCAAGAATTGTAATTTGCCAACGGTCCCGGAGCAAGTACAGCAGATCTTTGTCCGATGATACTTAACTTTCCTGACCCCTAAAACCGATCCAGTGTTAAGGGGCCGGCCCGTCGACACAGGCTGGACCTCGCTCCTGCATGTCTACTGGGGTACCCACATAACATGGCAGAAAACCTGGATCCTGGACCTATCCCATGCTTACCGACCAGCATGGGGCCCTGGCAACCTACCGCTCACCTTGGTGACGGAAACTGGAGCCGTGTCTACCAGGCGCAGCCCGTTGGTCTCTCCGCTGCAGACCCCGCTGACTATGCCATTAAGCAACTACGCGCTGAACTGCAAGACGATCCGCTGGCCAGGAACCTGCTGGCTCGTGAAATCACGATCGGCAAGAGTGTCTCGCATCCACATTTACTCCCGGTCCTGGACAGTGGAGTTTCTGAGCACCAACCCTACCTGGTCATGCCGCTGCTGGCTGGTTTCTCACCCACCAGTACGGACTCGCGGGAACCTTACCTCGCGATATCGCAGACCCTCTGGATGCTGCGGCAAGTCAGCCAGGGAATTGCCGCACTCCATCAACACGGCTGGATCCATGCAGATATTAAACCAGCCAATATCATGATCAGCATGGACGGCCATGCAACGCTCTTCGACTTCGGACTCGCTCGAAAAATAGGAAGCGAGGAATGTGGCGAGCACAGCCCATTCGTCGGCACCCTGTCTTACAGCGCACCGGAAATGATTCACCGCACCAGTGAAGTAGGCACCATGGCTGACGTTTATAGCCTGGGAGTAACGGCCTACGAATTATTCACTGGCCGAACACCTTTCTGGGACGTGCCTTTCCAGGAACTTGCAACAGCGCAACTGGAATACACTCCTCCCTCGGCTCGCCGCTGGGTCCCCGGACTCTACCGGGAGATCAATCAACTGGTACTCTCCATGCTGGCCAAGCATCCTGTGAATCGCCCCAGGCTGGACACCGTGATCGACACGCTGGTGAGGCTGGAAGTCGCAAGCTTCGCAGTACGGACTCCACGGCGACCCGTTCCCGCGGAAAGCAAGCCACGGCCCGTGGCAGCCTAGACCTGGTGCCAACACTCGATCACGGCCGGATTGTCTCTCCGCGATAACTCATATCCAGCAGATCGATAGGATGCATGACGGCAAATCCCTTCCCCTGCAAGCGTGCCTCAGTCGCAACCTGCAAGAGGCACCCCGCATTTGCGGTCAACACCAGGTCAGCATTGGTTGCCAGGATATTCTTTAGTTTCCGCTGACTCAGACGCCCAGCCATTTCCGTTTCCGTGAGGTTATATGTTCCAGCGGCTCCACAACAGATCTCCGATTCGGGCAATTCCACCAATTCCAGTCCAGGAACCTGGCTCAATAGATCTCGTGGTTGCTCACGAACCTGCTGGGCATGTGCCAGGTGACAGGCATCGTGGTAGGTTGCTCGAACCGGGACCGCTCCCGTGGGTGGAATAAAGCCCAGTTCATGAAGAAACTGGCTCACATCTTTCACCTTATCTGCGAAACGCTGGCGGGCACCCTGGTCTTTATCTTTCCAGTGATGACCATAATCCTTAAGCATCGCACCACAACCTGCCACGTTCACGATCACCGCGTCCACGGAATCAATATCAAAGGCTTCCAGATTCTGGTCAGCCAGTTCGCACGCGGGTTCACTGCTACCGGCGTGCAAATGAATCGCACCACAACAAACCTGGCTGTTGGGCACCACGACTTCACAACCGTTTTCCTGTAACACACGTGCTGTTGCCCAGTGCGTGTGGCGAAACAAGGCGTCCGCCACGCAACCCGTAAAGAGAGCAACACGAGCTCTTTGTTCACCCTTCGCTGGCAGCACCGGGGGAAGGGGTGGCAACGGTTTTTTCAGGGGAGGCAACATGACCAGTAGCCGTGCCAATCGTGGCGGCAACCATTTCCAAATGCCGGTCTTGATAACCAGGCGATCCAATCCCAGTTTCTGGGCAAGACGAGCAGGCGCCAGCATCTTGCGCAACCGTTTCGGAAAGGGAAAAAGACCAAACAGGATAAACCGATGAAACCAATCGTTGGTTTTGCGCGGCCCATCATCGCTGGATTCCATGGCAATTCGGAATGGCTCAATCAACCGACCGTACTGGACTCCGGAAGGACAGGCCGTTTCACAGGCGCGACAATCCAGGCAGAGATCCAGGTGACGACGTACTCGCTGATTTAACTCCAGGCGGCCGTCTGTAACAGCCCTCATCAGGTAGATACGACCACGGGGACTATCGTTTTCATTTCCCAGTTCCGCGTACGTGGGACAAGCAGCCGTGCACAAACCACAGTGGACACAATCCAGGAAGTAACCGTAATCAATACTTGCACCAGGATTCGACGCATCCACTCCTGGATTCGGTGCCAGCACATTTAATTCGGATGTTGTTTCGGAACTGCTCATGGATAAACAAACCGTCCTGGGTTCAAAAGATTCCTGGGATCAAATTGTTCCTTGATACGCCCCATCAAGTCAAAAGGCATTTCCGTTCCACCCCAGACACAGCGATGCGTCAATTCCTTCGATCCAACAGCCGATAAGACCATCACGTTTCCTGCATACTGACGGGCCAGCGGCTGCAATTGCCGCACGACGATTTCCGTCAGTCCGATGGTTGGCAACTCGGGCATACGGCAAAGAACGACGCCATTGCCAGCATGCGCCTTGATCGAAAACTGCGGTTCAATCGCCTGGACCTCACGAATAAAACCCACCACCCCGCTA
>Ga0163108_10000067_pt1 | contig 66531 bp, 48 predicted proteins | sample Fk1155metaG_FD_109644 | JGI IMG/M metagenome (GOLD analysis project Ga0163108, IMG submission 109644) | Marine microbial communities from the Central Pacific Ocean - Fk160115 155m metaG | ecosystem: Environmental > Aquatic > Marine > Oceanic > Photic zone | place: The Central Pacific Ocean...
CAGGAACCCAACTGGTTGGCGCTGGAACAAATTCACCAGGCAGGCCTGCAGATCTGGTTGGATGCCGGAGTGGAATCTCAGACGCGGGCCAGGCAACTGCTGGACTATGCTGAGCAGCATGTCCCGCTGGCCGGAGTCATCGTGGGCCTGGAATCGGTTCCGGATAGTGAGACGCTCGCGGACCTGTGGCAGTTGATTGGTGGGGAGCGGGCCATTTTCAGCCTGGACCTGAAACAGGGCCAACCGTTAACGAGCAGTGCTGGGTGGGATGGGCAGACGCCCCAGGAGATTGCCCACCAGGCCGTGGAGATTGGTTTCCAGCGAATGATCGTGCTGGACCTGGCGGCCGTGGGGATGGACCAGGGGACACCAGTGGAATCCCTTTGCCACAACCTGAATGTCGCCTATCCTGAGGTGGCATTGATTTCCGGGGGTGGGATTCGTGGCTTGCCCGATTTACAGCGGTTGGCTGACCATGGTTGTACGGGGGCACTGGTGGCATCAGCCCTGCATGACGGACGGCTGGGGACAGCAGAATTACGATCAGCAGCGTTGCTTGGACAGGATGATTAGGGCCACTTGGGCGGGCGCTTTTCCAGGAACGCCTGGAGTCCTTCACCCGCGGCTTCGGTGGTTCGTGAAGTTGCACTGGCAGCGGCCCCGATGTTCAGTTGCATGAACAGGGTTTCCCCGATGGTCTCGTTGAGGAGTTGCTTGGTGAGTTGAAGTGCCTCGGGAGCTGATTCAGCAGTCTGCTGGGCCATTTCATGCGCCCGGGCCCAGACCAGTTCATCGTCAACCAGTTCATGAAATACACCCATCTGGTGAATTTCTTCCGCAGAGAAATGCCGGGCCTGCAGCAACAGGTTAGCTGCCTGGCTGGCCCCTAAGCGAAAATTCAGAAGGGGAGCGACCAGTCCCGCAACCAGGCCACGCCGGGGTTCTGGCAGCCCAAGAGAAGCCTGCCGGGAAGCAATCACGAGATCACAGGCCAGCACCAGTCCAGCTCCACCAGCAATGGCCGGACCATTGACGGCAGCAATCAATGGCTTGGGGAACCGCAGCATGTATTCCACCAGTTGTTTGTATTGTTGGGCATCCTCGTACCACTGTGCCTGGGGATCCTGTTCACGCTGGGCAGCCTGCATTTCCTGCAGGTCCATGCCAGCACAAAAACAATTGCCAGCCCCGGTCAGGATAACCGCCCGGACACTGCGCTCCTGGTGGAAATCTTCCAGGGCCTGTTTTAACTGCAGCATGCAATGTCGCGAGAGAGCATTACGTTTTTCCGGACGATCGATAACGATCGTTCCACTGGGGGCGTGCTTCTTGGTTTTAATCAGCTGGATCAATGGAAGGGCTCCCGGCAAGCTGGTGCTTGAAAGTTGACGACATCGTCACATTGTACAGCATGCGATAGTACCCCGGGCAGGGTTGAGGTCGAGGTGACAGTCGACTTTTTCGGACATCCACTGGACAGGTAATTGACCCACCACGACCAGCATCGGATACTGGGTTGACCAGGAACAACAGGATCCTGGCTGCTTAATGTGAAAGGAATGGTGATGCTGAATAGTTTGATGAGGCAGCGACAGGTAAGCATACGATTCGCAGGGATGGGTTGCTTGATCCTGGGCGTATTACTGGGGAGTCGACCGACGGCTGCTGTGGAAACGGTGAGACCCAACATCGTCCTGATCATGGCGGATGACATGGGCTACTCGGATATTGGTTGCTATGGAGGAGAGGTCCAGACCCCAAACCTGGATCGCATGGCAGCCGAGGGGATGCGGTTTCGACAGTTCTATAATTGTGCCAAGTGCACGACAACACGGGCAGCGCTGATCACGGGACTCTATCCCCGACCACGCGGTGGCCTGCTTAAAACCAACATGGTAACCCTGGCCGAGGTACTGGGGGCCGCCGGCTACCAGACCTCCCTGAGTGGGAAATGGCATCTTGGTTCAGAGAAGACAACGCATCCGTTTCACCGTGGCTTCGATGCGTATTATGGGTTGCTCGATGGGTGCTGTAATTTCTTTAACCCAGCACAGCCGGATCCATCTTTCAAGGGATCCCGGGTGCGCGTGTTTGGCCAGGATGATAAGAAAATAACAGAGTTCCCGGAGGATTATTACACCACCGATGCCTTTACTGATCACGCGGTGGCCCAGATCACGGAATTTGCTGCCAGCAAGAAACCGTTTTTCGTCCACGTTACCTACACGGCACCCCATTATCCATTGCATGCCAAGCCAGTCGATATTGCCAAGTACCAGGGCAAGTACATGATGGGCTGGGAACAGCTGCGCAAGCAACGTGTCGAAAGACAGTTGAAGATGGGATTGATCGATCCGAAATGGAAGCTGTCTGACACGGACTCACGCAGTTACTCCTGGGAGAAGGCAGACCAGGCCTGGGAAGATCTGCGGATGGCAGTTTATGCCGCCATGATCGACAGCATGGACCAGAACATCGGGCGGATCATGAAAGCACTCCAGGATTCGGGGGTGGATCAGGACACCTTGGTGCTCTTCCTCTCCGATAATGGTGGATGTGCCGAAGAGCCGGGAGGACGCAATACACAGGCTATTCCGGGACCGGGCCAGTACTATACGGCCGTGGGACCCAGCTGGGGGTGGGCCCAGAATGCTCCCTTCCGACGTTACAAGAGCTGGGTTCATGAAGGTGGTATCAGCACCCCGTTGATTGCACGTTGGCCGGCCACGGTGAAGCCGGGTACGATGACCAACCAGGTGGGGCACCTGATCGATTTCATGCCAACCTTCATGGACATGGCTGGAGCCGAGTATCCACAGGAATTCAACGGTCAGGCCATCATCCCCCTGGAGGGTAAAAGCCTGCTGCCGATCTTCCAGGGTAAGCAGCGCGTTGCGCATGAAACCCTCTGCTGGGAATGGTCAGGTAATCGTGCCATCCGGCAGGGCAAATGGAAATGCGTCTGGGATAAGCTGGTACAAGAGTGGGAACTCTATGACGTGGTGGCTGATCGCACAGAAACGCGCGATCTCGCTGAGCAGGATCCGGAGCGGACCAAGGCGATGGTGGCCGCCTGGTATGCGTGGGCCAAGCAGACAGGCGCCTCGACCAAGAACAAAAAGTCAAAGAAATAATGGTCGATTCAGGGAGCTGCGGACCGGGGCTTGGCTCGTCCCTGCGTCCAGAGTCGTAGCCCGGCCAGGCGTTGCTTGCCGCGTGCGTAGTAAACTTCGCTGAGTCCAGCCAGGTGTTCGCGATACCGCTGAGTGCGTGCTGCCTGCCAGTCCCTGCGGGTGGTGAGGATCTTGAGTTCGCACATGGTTTCAAGCAGTGCCTGGGCAATCCACTGGTGGGCTTCGATCGTGGGATGAACGTGATCCAGCAGCACTTTCTTTCCCGGGATACCTTCCGAAGACCGGTTTTCCAGTAACTTGCGGGCATCGATCAACGGCGTATCTGTTTCGCTTGCCGTCCGCAATAGAACGGCGTGCATGGATTCCAGCATCCGCAGGGGGCAGACATCCTGGTCCTTCGCAGCCAGGAACGATTGCCTGGCTTTTTTGAACTGTTCCAGGTCCTCGTAGCATTTCCCCAGTTGGTACTGGATCCCGGCATGCAGTGGATCCAGGGCCACGGCAGCTTCCAGCTTTTCCAGGCGTAGCGCCAGTGAATTGGCCGAGTGGGCATCGTGCTGTAATTGTTCAACACGTTGCCTGTCCACCTGGCCCAGGTTGCTGCTCGGCTCAATCTTAAATGGCGGACAGTCTTTCAGGTTCGAGACAGGGTTGACCAGCAGCAGGGGAACATGGGCCCTGGCTGTTAACTGGATCATGCGTTGCAGGTTGAATTCGTAATGTTGCACCACGTCCTGGTGCCAGCTTGCATCACGGTGATAATCCTGCAATCGCGCCTGGTCCAGCAAGCCATTGACCTCGGTTGGCATCACGATCGGTGCTGCGCCTGGATCGTTGGGAAGTGGTGAGGGATAGAAGTGCTGTCGCAGCCAGTTGATCGTTCGCCAGGAGGACTGGGCGTGATACAGTGCCTGGCGGGCCAGGGAGGGGTCCTTGAAGTGAGGGTAGGTGCGATCTTCGAGGAACTCGTTATGCCCGGTGTAGAGAATGACCAGGTCCGGTTCGTAGTTCAGTATTTCTTCCAGGATCGGCACGAGCCGGTAACTAGCGTAGGAGATGCCACCGCAGTTGATGACTTCCCAGGATCGTTGTGGGGCTGCGGATTGCAGGCTCAGTTCAAGCCAACTACTAAAGGCAGTCTCCAGGGCGTACGGTCGACCCTGCACCGTTGATCCCCCGAGGCAAAAAATTCGGTAGGTGGAAGATTCCTTGCTGGTGGGGAAGTGATCGGGCTGAAAAAAATCGAGGCGACTCTCTGCTACCTGGTAGCGATCCTGGCTGTCGTTCACCACGAAGAGGGGGTGAACGGATTTAAAACCCAGGTAGGGATCATACGATTCACGGGGTAGTCCCCAGCCGAGTAGTCGGACAGTGATCTCCAGCAAGAGAAACGGGGTGATTGCCAGCAGCACGGCCAGCAGGCGAAACCGCCTCAGACGGCTGCTTTGTAAAGCTGGATTTGCGTTCATGATACATCGACTGGCAGAGAACCGAGTGATTGGTCAAAGAGAATGGCAGGGCGACTTTACCACGTACAATTCAAGTAAATCAATGTAGGCTAAGGTCTTGAAGAGATTCAAGCGGCGCTGCACAGCTTTAAAGTCATTGTCGAGGGTGGATTTCTCGCTTGAAGTTAGTGACTTTGGTCGATATTCTGGTAGTGAGACTGCCCGCTGGAAAGTCTGCGTTTCGACGATGGTGAGTCAAATCCTGCCTGCGAATCTTAAGAATTATGCATCAAGAACACGCCTTTGTTAATCTTAACGCCCGACAACGTGAAGGCCTCACGGTGCTGGATCGTCGAGGTATGCTCAAGGCGAGCATGGCCGGTTTGGCCGGGCTGAGCCTGCCGAACCTGTTGCAGTTGAGAAGTGCTGCGGCGGCTTCTGGGGAAACCGTTAAGACGGGCAAGAGTGTCATCCTGTTGTGGATGGCCGGTGGTCCCAGTCATATCGACACATGGGATCCCAAGCCCGATCGTCCGTTTGAAAACCGTGGGCCGTTTGGCGTTCGTTCGACCAAGCTACCAGGCGTGCAAATCTGTGAGCACTTGCCCAAGCAGGCGGCGATCATGGACAAGTTGACGTTGATTCGATCGGTCGATGCTCGCAAGAGCAGTCATCAGCCGAACATGGTCTTCCAGACGGGTAACCTGGCAGCCACGCCACGGACTAATCCACTTGGTAGCAAGTACCCGGCGATTGCCTCGGTGGTGGCCAAGCATCATGGTGCCAATCATCACTCGATGCCACCCTACGTGGCGTTCCAACGTCATGTATCGCATATAGGATATGGCGGTCACCTGGGCAAGGAATATGATCCGTTCATTGCTAACGAGGCAACGCGTTTACCCATTTACGACAAGGTGGGTGTCGATACAGGACAAACCTCGGGAGCAGACCTGTTCAAGTTGCCCGGTGGTTTAACGCACGAGCGTGTCCAGGATCGCGCCACCTTGTTGAAAGGCTTCGATCGCATCCGTCAGTCCCTGGATCTCAATGGTTCGATGGAAGCGATGGATAGTTATCGCCAACGAGCCGTTGACATGCTGCTTGGTCGACGTGCCCAGCAAGCATTGGATGTGAGTCGTGAATCCCAGCATTCTCGTGATCGCTATGGTGATCACCTCTGGTGTCAGCAAGCCCTCCTGGCTCGTCGGCTGGTAGAAGCGGGTGTCAGTTTCGTGACGCTCGACTTGAGTTATCACACGGCCTCGGGAACCTGGGATAACCATGGTATTCCCGGTGGCGTGTATGGAGGGATCAGCAAGGGCCTGGGGCCATTGCTGCCGCTCTTTGATCACCTGCACACCACGCTGATCGCGGACCTGGAAGAACGCGGTATGCTGGATGATGTGCTCGTGATTGCCATGGGTGAATTTGGCCGCACGCCGAATATCGGTACCCAGGAGAGCATCGATGGCCGAAATCACTGGCCCGTGGTCATGTCGATGGTGTTGGCCGGTGGTGGTCTGCGGCATGGCCAGGTGATTGGGTCCACGGAGCGGGATGGCAGCCAGATTCGCAATCGCCCCGTTACTCCGGGCGACCTGGCGGCAACCATTTATCGCCATATGGGAGTGCCGCTTGATACCACGTACCGTGATCCTCGTGGTCGTCCGCACTATGTTGTGCAGAACAATGGGAAACCATTGTCAGAACTGTTCTGATCGTTCTGACCGGTTCTTTCTTGACCAGCCGATGGGCGGAGCCGCATGATTGCCACAACATGTACAGGTGGTACGGGTACCGTTGGGCAGCGGTAGGATTGTGCCGGTGACAGCGCGTGAAATGCTGTCTATACGTGTTTTTCCTGTTGCACTGCAGGTGACGTGTGATGCTGGATTCATACGGTTTTTGGTGCAGGTGGGACGATAAATATCTTTGCATCCCGGCTGTTGTCGATCTTCTTTTCGTTCCAGTGAGCAGATTCGTGATCCATCCTGTTACCCCACCCCAGTTGTTACTGTCGACCCGTTCGGTTAGTGCCGCGCGCCGCGCTGGCAAGCTGCGAACTATGATCCTGGGGTCGTTGGTGGCTTATTTCCTGGTTGCCATGAGCAGTGCGACTTTGCTGGCCCAGGCCGACAAGGTGTCGCGAACCTGGAGCCCGGAACGTGGTAACTGGCAATTGCCTCAGCCGGCGGTAGTGCGAATCATGGCAGATGATGGGAATGCCACTTCCTACGGGTCGGGAACCCTTGTTGCTCGCACGGAAAAATTAAGTCTCGTGATTACCAATTGGCATGTCGTTCGAGATGCCAAGGGTGAGATCACGGTAGCCTTCCCTGACGGTTTTCGAAGTTCGGCAAACGTGGTCAAGAAAGATCGGAACTGGGATCTCGCTGCGTTGGTCATTTGGAGCCCTAAAGTTGAAGCAGTACCAATTGCTCAACGGGCAGCAAAACCCGGTGATCGTTTGGCAATCGCTGGGTATGGTTCCGGTAAGTATCGCATGACCTGGGGACAGTGCACTCAATACGTAGCCCCGGGACTGAATTTTCCCTACGAGATGCTTGAGCTGTCAGTTGAAGCCAGGCAGGGAGATTCCGGTGGTCCTATTTTTAATCAACAAGGTGAACTGGCAGGTGTGCTGTTTGGCGCGGGACGTGGCACAACCTCTGGCAGTTATTCCGGTCGAGTACAGCAGTTTCTGGATCCGCTCTTGCAGCAACTTAAGCCCCGCGAGCCATCGCCAGGCCTGCTGGTCAATCGCCAGTCTACGCAGTCAGTGTCGCCGTCAGAAGGAAACTCTTTGCCCGGTGCAGCTGCTCAGTCGGGTGATAGCCTGGAAGAACAGGTTGCCAGCCAACAGGATCCAGCAGACAGGATGGACGGTTCTTTCGATCATGGCTTTAGCAACCAGGAGCCCATCCCGGATCCTGACCAGGAACCCCGGAAAAGTGATTCCCTCGCCCAGGCGACCGAATCGTTGGACGAGGATGTCATCGAGACCCAGGAGATCGCTTCGGAAGCGATAGAAATCGAATCAGAAGATCAGCCAGGCACGTCTTCCGCGACGGATTTTAGATTAGTTCCTGTTGGTTCGAACGTGACGGACCCTCGTTTCAAGATGGTTCCTGTTAATAATCCACTGGGGACCGACCAGGTCGGCAAGATGACCTTGCACGAACTGATGGGGGCGACGGTGTTTGAGCAGATCAGAAGCCTGTTGGCCCTGGTGGGCCTGTTCTACCTGGGCATCTTCCTGACGCGTCGCAGCGAATAATAGTCCGCTGTTTTCCCGCGAGCAAATACTCTATTTGCGTCGATCAAACTGGAATGGTTCCTGCGGATTGTCACGTATCGTGACTTTCAGCGGTGGTGCTTTCCCCCCCTGGTCAACCTGGATCCGAAGAATGTTCTTGGCTTCCCAGGGACGGTCCTTGATCCAGCGGTGACCATCTCCATGGATGTAGAGAATTGGCTTACTGAAAGTCTTGGCAACCTCGACAAATGGTTTGAAAAAATCCTCGTGATTGGGCTGGGGATTTGCATGGGCCAGGATCACCATGGCATATACCTGTTGGCCATGTCGCTTCATGGCGTCACGGGTCCAGGAAAGATTGTCACGGTGACGACCTTTCCATTCGGCTGCATCGTGCACGCGTCCTCCCACGAGATTTAAGCCCACGAACAACACGCGATGGTGCACGAAAACAATGTTCTCCTCGTGCCTTGGAGAACGTATTACCTGGAAGTCATGTTTCCAACGCTGGTCAAAACGTCGAAAGTACTTTTGCCAGTATTTCCATGCCTGGTCGGGGTGCTGGCAATCATTCCATTCATTGTCACCAGGTACGATGAAGGTCGGTACGGCTGATTTGGCCAGCATGCCTGCTACTTTTCGATAGACGGGTTCCTCGCAGGGGGTGGCACCGTCCTTGATATCTCCCAGGTGCACCAGGAACTGGGCATCGGCCGGAATCGCAGCGATTTGCCTGGGTAGCAAGGCATCTTCTGCAGCGACGTAGGGAACATCTCCCATGGCATAGAAGACAACCTGTTTCGAGGCAAGCTGAGTGGGATCCTGTCCGGTCGCAATCGCGGTGGTAGTAAGCCATGTCAGCAATACCATTTGCATGCAGCGCGTGGTCCGGGGAGTTGCGGGGGAACCCTGAATAGGTTGACTGGTTGGGAAGACAGCGTTCATTGGGATTACTCGACAAAAGGGGGTTGGGGACATGATGGATCGTATTTTTTAGTCTGCTAGAATAGGTGAACCCGGCAGTTGCAAATCGACGACAAGGTTCACAACCAATTTAACGGTCGTGAAGGATTGCAGCAAACGTTGCGGGCATAAAAAAGTGACTGGAAGAACCGTCCGTTTTGCCAGTCTCGAATATTGTGCAAGAAAGGATATTTTATGGAAGCCTGGACGCGGCGCAGGGTACTCAAGTTAACGGCTGTTGCTGGTTTCTCCAGCTGCTTGCCTGGTGCGTTGGCCGAGAGTGCAAAACCTGGAGATATCCCGGGGAAAAAAGGTCTCACGCTTGGCTTTGGGACTTATGGTACGCGTGGTATGAAAACCGAGGCGGCGATCAAGCTGCTGGCGGATACCGGTTTCGATTCCGTGGAGTTGACGGCGACCGAGGGCTGGGATGCCGAGCCGGGTAAAATGTCTCCAACGCGGCGGCAAGCTATCCGACGGCAGGTCGATCAGTCCGGCCTGGTGTTGGCATCCCTGATGGAGAACCTGCGGCCCAGCGGAGATCGGGCTACCCAGGAAAAGAACGTGAGACGTTTGCGAGAGGCAGCCGAATTGGCTCACGATCTCTCACCCCAGGAGCCTCCCGTGATCCAGACGGTCCTGGGAGGCAAGGACTGGAAAGAATCAAACCAGCTTTTTCTTGATCGGTTAGGTCAATGGAGCGAGGTTGCCCGGTCGACGAAGACGATTATTGCAATCAAGCCGCATCGTGGTGGTGCCATGTCCCGACCTCGAGAAGCTGCCTGGTTAATCGAACGGCTTGGGAAAGATTCCTCGATTCGTATGTGTTATGACTACAGCCATTACGCGTTTCGACAATTGGATCTACGGGAAACGATTCGTACGGCACTTCCGCACCTGGCTCACGTGGCTGTTAAGGATGCGATGCAGCAGGGAGGGAAGGTCACCTTCGTGCTGCCAGGTGCAGCCGGGACGATTGACTACGAGCTCTTGTTAAAAACACTGGTGGCAGGAGGCTATCGTGGCGATATTTGTTGTGAGGTAAGTAGCGCAGTTTGGAGACAGCCTGGATACGATCCCCAGGAGGCAGTAAAGACCTGTTATCGAAACATGGCAACTATTTTTAAGAAGGCTGGCATACGGCGAGGATCTTAAAATGCCAGGGTCAGAGAGGGTTGATTTGTGGTAAGATAGAACCACGTTGTGGTGATTTCGAGAACACGTTGGAAGTGATTCAATCGAGAGAAACGGTAGGCCAGGGATGCTGCACGTAGGAAACTTTAAATCACGGACGTGTGCCGGTTTGAATCGGCGATCTTTCCTGAAATTGAGCACCGGGTTGCCCTTGGCGTTTAGTGCCGGGGGAATTCCGAGGTTGGCCCAGGCTGCGGATGAACGCAAGGCCAAGTCTGTCATCCTGTTGTGGTTATGGGGCGCTCCCAGCCACCTGGACCTGGTCGACCCCAAGCCTCAAGCACCCACTGAATACCGTGGGCCATTTTGTCCGATTCAGACGAAAACACCCGGTTTGCAGTTCACGGAGTTGTTGCCGCGGCTTTCGCAGCGCACGGACCAGTTCACACTGATTCGATCGATGGTTTCCTCCAACGGAGGTCATCCAGGAGCAGGTACTGTCGGGCTGACGGGATTCGAGGAATCGCCAGGTCCGGTGCAACCCAATTTTGGATCAATCATTTCCAAGTCGCAGACGCAGCCCGGTGACTTGCCTCCCTTCTTTTACGTGGGTCGTGGGATTCCCCGCGATCTTCCCCGACGTATCAAGGGGTATGGTGGTGGTACGCTGGGACCAGCGCACGATCCCTTCCTGGTGAACTGCACTCCGTTGGGTGAAGTCGAGATGCCAGGCCTGAGATTGCTGGACGGGTTGACGCCTGACCGGATCAATAACCGGCAGGATCTGTTGCAACGAATCGATGGAACCCGTCGGCTGGCAGATGGTTCGGATGTGGCTAACTGGAGTCGTGTTTACAAGACGGCCTACAACCTGTTGACGAAACCGGAAGCAGTGAAATCATTTGACTTGACCGAGGAGTCAGAGTCGACACGAGAACAGTATGGTTACACCAAGTTCGGTCAGAGTTGCCTGCTGGCGCGACGCCTGGTGCAGGCCGAGGTTCCTTACATCCAGGTCAACTGGAGCGAGTACGTGGAAGCGATGTCGCCTGGTTGTGACTTTGGCTGGGATACGCATATTTATAACTTCGAGTTGCTTCAGGATCGTCATGGTCCTGTTTTTGATCGCGCCTTTTCTGCGCTGCTGGATGACTTGAAACAACGCGGCCTGCTGGAAACCACGTTGGTACTGGCGATGGGTGAATTTGGCCGCACGCCCAAGATTAACAAGCGTGCTGCACGAGATCACTGGCCCCGCTGTTACTTCTCGATGTGGGCCGGTGCCGGGATCGAACCGGGTCGAGTGATCGGGGAAAGTGATCGTCGAGGGGAAGACCCGGTGACCGAACCGATTACCCCGTTGATGGTCGGTACGACCGTGGCAGAACTGTGCGGAGTGACGGCCCAGGCGCGTGCAGAAATGCAGGTGCTCGACGGTGGCAAGGTCATTGACGGATTGGTGTGAGGCCTTGATGCATAATCGTTTCCTGAAAGCCGGCCTGGACAAGCGTACGTGGATCGGACTGATCCTTGTGATGACCACCTGCATGCCATGGCGGATGACTGCAGCCGAGGAAACCAGGTTAACCAGGGATGGTCGTAATAAACGAGATCCAGTCTTTATCGAGAACGGTGAGACCCTGGTCTATGTCGTGGATGAATCCAGTATCAAGATGCGGATGCTGCGCAGGGACATGCAGACTGGCGAGACCGTTCCCTATCACAAGGATGCTCCCAAGTCGGAATTCGCTCCAGCTTTCTCGGCTGACGGCCAGTTCTATGCCTTCATTCAAAGCCGGGGAAATCTCAGCCTGGCACTGGTGATCCGGGATATCCAGGGGATCAAGAGTGCCGAGGTGAAGCCGGCTGGTGGTTTTTCAGGGATGCGCAGTCCAGCGATTTCACCCACGGGAGAACGGGTCCTGTACTGTTTCCCAGAGAATGGTAGCCAGCAGATTTTCTCGGTTAGCATGGAAGCAACCGATCGCAAACCGTTGACCGATGTGCGTGGAGTCGATAACTGGCCAAGTTACACGCCCGATGGAAAGACCATTGTGTTTGGTTCCACGCGAGATGGAAATTACGAGATCTACTCGATGACCTCCGCTGGTAAAGATGTTCGCCGCCTGACGAATTCACCTATGCAGGACATTCGTCCCGTGATCTCGAACGATGGAACACGGATCGCCTTTGCCAGCCAGCGAGATGGTAACCGTGAAATCTACGTGATGAACCTTGATGGCTCGGGATTGCGGAGAGTTACCAACCACCCAGAACGAGATGATTACCCGGCCTGGCATCCTGATGGGAAACGGATCGCACTGGTCTCCGAGCGAGCGGGGCGTTTCGACCTCTACATGATCAACGTGGATCCCTGATTGTGCTTTCTACATGGCCTTGTAGACTAGCGCTTGGCGTCTGGTGGTACGGAAGAGATACTTCTTACACACGAACCGGGGGGCGAAACAGAATTGATGAGTCAAATTCCACTGCGGTTACCAGTGATTCTTCTGGCAGGCCTTTTTTTGTTGGCTACGGAAGGTGTGGCACAAACAAAACTGCCCGCGGATCTAGATGATGAATATCGTGGCGGCCTGCTGGCCACTTACCAGGCTGCTGATGGTACCAGGTGTCAACGTGTCGATTCTCGGTTGGCGTTTTCGTGGCAAGACGCCACGCCGGATCCCAGGATCAACCCCGGCCCGTTCTCGGTTACCTGGTCCGGATACCTGATGTCGCAGGTCCAGGGACCTTACCGATTGGCCGCTTACGTGAAAGGGCAATTCCAGCTGAAATTGAATGACCAGTTGCTGCTGGATGGGAAAACCAGTGAAGCGGGTTGGCTGGTGTCCAAGCCGATCGAGCTTCCTTTCGACTGGCATCCGGTTCATATCACCTATCGATCCGGGAACGGTACGGGGAAACTGGTTCTCTACTGGACAGGGCCCGGGTTTGAATGGGAGCCCATCGACCCGCGGCAGTGGTATCACGATGCGGATCAGACCGTGACGGATACGTTTGACCGAGGTTACCAGCTGGTGCGTGCGATGCGCTGTAACCAGTGTCACGAAATTCCCGGTCAGCCACCGGCCGCGAGAGGACCCGCCCTGCAACACCTGCGAGGAACAATGGATCCAGGGTGGCTAATCGGTCGCCTCGTCGGCACGCATCAACCCGCTCCTGATCAGCGCCGTATGCCGGACTTTAATTTGAGCCGACCCCAGGCCGAAGCGATCGTGGCTTACCTTTGGGATCAGTCCAGGACGCTGGCATTGAAACCAAAAGAAAAAGTAAAGCCTGCCAAGAAGAGTAAGAAAGGGGAAAAACCCCGCACCAGGGGAGAGGCCAAAGCAGGGCAACAGCTGTTCCTGACCAGCGGTTGCCTGGCATGTCACCAGGTAGATAAACTCGGAGCCGGGAATCTTTTTGGAGGTGGCTCATTAAACGGTATCGCCGATAAACGAACGAACGATTTTTTTGCTTCCTGGCTGGAATCGCCGCAGCGAATTAACCCACACCATCGTATGCCCCGGTTCCAGTTAACACCCCTGGAGCGGTTGGACCTGGCTGAGTATCTCAAGACATTGTCCAGTGCTGGTAACGACCCGTCTGATTCCAATAGCAAGTTCACAGCCCAGCAGGTTGAGCAGGGCAGGGAACTCGTTCAGAAATATCGTTGTACCTCGTGCCACGAAACAAATCAAAAGATTGTGCCGGCGTCTGTGACGACCCGTTTGCCGGTGGCGCCATCGAAGTGGCAGACTGGTTGTAGTAGTCCGGGTGCGGCAAATCCCACGCAACCTCGTTATCGTCTTTCCGCAGAAGATCAGCTGGCGGTTCAGAATGTTGTGATGGCTGCCCTGGCGGTCAAGAAAACAGATCCGGCAAAGCCGAGGAAGCAGCCAGTGACGGTCACGGCTACGCAGTTGCTACGTGAACAGAATTGCCTGGCCTGTCATGCGCGTTACGGTGAAGAGGGAATTGCTCCCCAACTGCCGGTGGTTGCTGCTGCCCACACGTCCCTGGCTTCCCTGGTGCCGGCCATGACCCCTCCCTCGTTAAACAGCGTGGGTGACAAGTTGCATGACCTGGCGATCAAGAAGGTGATTCAGCGTGAGGGGTCGGTGCATCGGCCCTGGTTACATGTACGGATGCCTCAATTTCCATTGAGCGAGGCTGAAGTGGGGCGATTGGTTCAGCACCTGGTTGAGACGGACCGCATTGCCGCTGGTGGACCAGCCAACAGGCCATCGCTACCAAAAGTTGCCGAGCGGGTGGTGGAGGGTGCGGGACGACGCCTGGTGACACCGGCCGGTTTTGGTTGCACGAGTTGTCACGAGATCGGTGGGGTAAAACCAGTAAAGGCTCCCTTGAATGCACGGGGGCCGGATTTAAGTGGATTGTCAACACGCCTGCGCAGAGAGTGGTTTGATCGGTTTGTTCGCAATCCTGCTCGCATGGTGCCTCGCATGGAGATGCCCTCGATCAAGTTGGCGGTGAAAGGGGTCCTGGATGACCACCTGGATCATCAACTGGATGCCGTCTGGCAGGTTTTAAATAAGCCCGGATTCGAGCCTCCACCGGCTGGTGCGGTGCGGATCGTCAGGCGTTCCGGAGTACCGGGGCGAGATGAACAGGCGGCCTTGTTAACGGATGTCTTGCATGTGGGTGCGGACGTCTATACCAAGCCATTGCTTGTAGGACTTCCGAATCGACATAACGTGTTGTTCGACCTTGAAACCAATCGACTGGTGGGCTGGTGGCAGGGCGATGTGGCCCACCAGCGGACCCAGGGTAAAACATGGTTCTGGGATATCCCGGAAAAATCCTGGCTGACGATCAAGGATCGACAGAGCCAGGTTAAACTCCAGGTAGGGGAACGGGAGTTTTTGCCAAGTGCCCAGGGCCAGTTCCTGACGCAACTTGATCGTTGGGACCATGTGAATCATGGTGTGCGATTTGGTCGACGATTACATTTCGACACGGGTAGTAGTGAAATCCTGGTGGTAACGATCGAGGAAACGTTAACCGCTTTGTCGCCGGGAAGCGGTCTCTCCGGATGGAAACGCCACGTGAAGGTGAGCGGCGTACCGGCGAATGCTTTACTGTCATTGCGGGTCGTTGAGCCTGATTCATTACCGGACCGAGGTGCGGTTGCCAGGGCTGATCGGGTGGAGTTGCTGAAGGAAGGGACAGCGCAAATTCGTTTGCCGGGTACCGCGGGCAAGCTGGACTCAGCAGGTTGGATCCAGGTACCTGGACAGGGTAAACAACCTCTTGAGATGAGCCTGGTTTACTCCAGCGATTTTCCTGTCGACCAGTTCCCCCAGGTGCCACCCGTGGTGAAGTCACCTGAACCCGTCAAGCTTGACGTGGTTCCAGGATTTGAGGCAATGCGTTTGCCACTGGCAGCCAACGTGATGCCGACGGCAATGAGTTGGGCACCGGATGGTCGACTCTTTTTTACATCACTCAAGGGGCGGGTGTGGCAGGGTGTGGACACGAACGGGGATGGGTTGGAGGACCAGGTGCGTCCTTTCAGTGACGAATTGGCTGCCCCGTTTGGAATTGCTGCTTACGATAAATACGTGGACGTGATCAACAAGTACGCGTTATTGCGGCTATTTGATCAAGACGGTGATGGACGTGTGGAACGCGTGGTCAGGTTGGCCTCGGGATGGGGGCATACCACGGATTACCATGACTGGGCGATTGGACTGCCTCGCGATAAAGCAGGAAACTATTACGTGGCGACAGCATGCCAGCAGGATGACCGCTCCAAGGCGGCGGCTTATCTACGCGGCAAGGTTCTCAAGTTGATCCCCCGGGAACCGACGATTCAGATGCCTGGCCACTACCGCGTTGAAACCTTAACGGGCGGTCACCGGTTTCCCACTGGAATTGCCAGGAATCGATCCGGCCAGTTATTCGTGACGGATAACCAGGGAAACTACAATCCTTTTAACGAGTTGAACCACGTGGTGCCAGGAGTTCGTTTCGGCTTCATCAACAAGGTGGAACGCCGTGACGGTTTCGCACCACCGCTGACACCACCAGCCATTGATATTCCACATCCCTGGACACGCAGCGTCAATGGTATTTGCTTCCTGGAGACGCCAGCTAAGCTATTAGCGGAAAAAGCGGGCAGTCGGTTCGGTCCTTTTGAAGGTCACCTGGTGGGTTGTGAATATGATACGCGTCGCCTGGTCAGGATGAGCTTGCAGCAGGTTGGCAAGACAATCCAGGGAGCTATCTATCCATTCAGCTTTGACGTGCCAGGGCAGCGAGAGACGTTCCTGGGACCGCTGTCCTGTGCCGTGTCACCGCGTGGGGAATTGTACGTGGGGAGTATTCGCGACAGTGGCTGGGGAGGAGGCAATAATATTGGTTCACTTGTTCAAATGCGTTTCAATACCAAGCAACTTGTTGCGGGTATCGCAGAGGTGCGTGCTCAGTCCGGTGGCTTTAAAATAGTATTTACCCGTCCCGTGGATCGTCAGCGGGCAGCCAGCCTGGAGAACTACTCCCTGATTTCCTATACGCGTGTTTCGACCCCAGCCTACGGTGGATCTGATAAGGAACGTCGGACGGAAAAGCCCTCGCGGGTCGTGATTGCTGCTGATGGAATGAGCGTGGACCTACAGCTCAATGAGTTGCGGCAAGGATTCGTATACGAATTCCGACTCAAGGACCTGGCGGGAGTAGAAGGTCAACCATTTCATCCTGCAGAAGCTTATTACACGCTACGGACGATTCCCCGTTAACTCCAGCGGCTTGCTAGAACAGCTCCCGTGGCGGTTCGAGGCATCCTTTGTCGTCGTTGCGAGGGCTGTTGACTCGTGTGGAAACTCGGTCCACGGCCAGGTCTTCCGGTCCCGGGGACACCAGTAAAGATTGCAGGCTGTCCTGGTCCGAGATGCTTGGGTCAAGCCAGCGTTCGTAATCCTCCACCTCCAGGATCACCGGCATTCGGTCATGGATCGGGCGTGTGACCTCGTTGGCGGCCCTGGTCAGGATCGTTGCGGATTCCCGGGACTGTCCGGAGTGCGGATCCGTCCAGGATTCCCAGAGACCGGCAAAGGCAAAGGGTTGGTGGTCCGCTCGATGAAAAAAGTGAGGCTGCTTGCGACGTCCCTCTTTTTGCCATTCATAGTATCCATCGGCTGGTACCAGGCAGCGGCGATGTCGAAATGCCTCTCGAAAGGATGGTTTGGATGCCACGGTTTCAGATCGTGCATTGATCATGCGTGCCCCCATGCCAGAATCGTTGGCCCAGGAGGGGACCAGGCCCCAGTGGAAGGCAGCCAGTTCTCGCCGGCAATCATCGTTGCCAAACCGCACGGCCATGATCGGCTGAGTGGGGGCGATGTTGAAACGAGGTTGCAGGGTCAGGTCCGGTCCGGGGGCGAACAGGAATTGGTCAATTAACTGGTGAAGGGAAGCCCGTAATGCAAATCGGCCACACATGATAAGGAGCCCTGGTTCGTGCTTACGGAAAGATGGGTTGCCCGTGTGCTGCTCCGATTACCACGTAAGCGAGCTTACGGTTGGCGGAATCGAATGGGTAACAACCAGGAACCTGCAACGGGTTGACCATCGCGCTGCGCAGGCTTGACGTTCCAACCACGTACACTGGTGGTTGCCGCGGCATCCAGTAACGGGTAACCGCTGCTTTCTTCCACCTGGACCTGGAAAACCTTTCCCTGTTTATTAATCCAGATGCGTAGCAGGACTCGACCCTGCCAGCCCAGTTGCCGGGCACGTTCTGGATAACGGGGAAGTGCATTGCCATTTAGATCCGGTGGCGTCAATGCTGCAGAAGACTTTACCGCGGATTGACTGGCTGGGGTGACCGTTGGCTTCGCGGGAATCTCGGAAACCAGGTCACTTTCCAACGCTTCCATGATTTGCGTTAGCAGGGGAGTTTCAGGTTGGGTGACTTCCAGGGGTTTCTTGATCGGTTCGACATTGTCAGCAAGTGTCACTTCAGTTTCAGCAGGTGCCAGTAATTCGTCCAGGGGAACATCGGTTGCCGAGGTCTCGTGAAATACATGAGATCCCATGATGGCCTGGTGTGGCAGGATCGTCACGGCGCTCTCCTGCAGCATGGCGTCTGCTGGGATCGGTTGTGTCGGGTCTGTCGTGGAATGCAACAGGATGGTTTCCGTGTCATTGCTGGCGGCAATCTCAGGATCCTGGATGAGCGGCTGTCGATAACTTGCGGCCAGTCCCCAGAGTCCGCCGACATGGATCAATGTCGAGATCACCATGGCCCAGCGCAGTTTGCCACGAACGGGTTGCTGCTTATCCTGGGTTGGTTGAATAGCGGGTAAGGTTGCCACTGGATCACCGAATAAAAACATGAGCAGTCCTGGAACATAGATCCCGGACACCAGTTTTCATTATCGGGGCAAAGGGGTTGAGAGAGCAAGTGGTTTGCCCCGTTGCTGACCGGAAACCACTAGAAAAGGCTTTCGTAACCGATGTTGGCCGAGATTCCGGCACCATCGACACCGCTGCCGTGGACTCGATAGGCACGGTCCAACAGGTTTTCGATACCCACGGAAATACGTTGAGTCTCAGAGAACCGGTTGGACCATCGCAGGTTCAGGGTCGTGTAACCTGGAGTGCCACCATCCGGAATACGTGAGTCCGAGATATCCTGGAAGTTCAGGCGATCCTGGCGCCGTGCCATCCAGGTATAGAAATCGAAATACTGGCGTTGGCAGGGATCCTGCCAGCGAATTCCCAGGACGCCCTGGAGTGGCGGTATGCGACTCAATGGTTCATCCCGTTCAAGATCGACACCCAGGTAATAGGACAGGTTTCCGTAAAGGCTCCAGTTGTCGATTACGTCATACTGGGCTGTCCACTCCAGTCCGTTGAGGTGAGCATCCCGGTTGCTGCGGGAAAAAAGTGTCGTGGTTCCACTGGTGCCTGCCGGTGTCCGCAGGATCATGTCATCGATATCCATCCAGAAGTAATAGAATTGTGCTCGCAGGCAGGGACGTTCCAGTTTTAACCCGATATCCAAACTCAGGCTTTCTTCTGGCTGCAGGTCGACACTGGGAGTATCCGCGGAACTCTGCTGGACGTTGTCATTCGTGGCTGCCAGGTCATCCAGGTTAGGTGCCCGAAAACCCTCCGCCACCGAACCCACCAGGGTCCATTCCTCGTCCAACTGGTAGTTAAGACCAACACTGGCAGACCAGTTGTCAAACGTGGGTTGGATGTGTACCGGGGTCGGCACGTCCGGGGTTCCAGGGAGGCCGTCGTCGTCGACATCAATGATCGGTGTGGCTGCGGCAGCAACGCGGGTGTAACGGAATCCGGCTACCGCAGACAATCGATCCGAAAGATCGACGTTCCATTGCAGGAAGGCTCCCGTTTGATCATAACGCCCGTCATCTGGGTAAGATGGTGTACGACTCTCCACGAACGCCCCCGTCGTGGAATCAAATCGATTCTTAAATGCATCAACCTCGTCATGGTAATGGTCGAATCCGTAAGTCAGCTGTCCCCATTCACAAAGCTCACTGGACATCAGCAGACTGAGTCCCAACGAGTGGTTGTCGACTTCTCCGACGTCGCGATTGGTGCTGCTCAGCCTATGGTCCGTACTTCCCTGGCGTTGGCGGTGGTAGGAGGCCGTCAAGGAATAGCGATCAAAAAACCAGGGAAGATTCGCGCCCTGGTAACGAAGATAGACCAGCGAACGTTGTTGAGGCTCAAAGATCGTCAGGCGATTCGGATGGCGATCACTGCGAGCCACATCTTCCTGCTCGTAATGCTGGACCGCGATCGTCAGCATGTGGAGCTCATCGACCAGGTAATTGAACTTGATGTCACCGGAATAATGCGCGTAGTCAGTCCAGGGTTGACGCCCCAGGTCACCGCCTCGGTCCAGGTTGTTGATGTTGCCATAACCTGCACCCGCAAATATGGCAGCATTGGAGGTTGATCCCTCGATATTCCAACGGGTATTGTAGCCGTTGTCCGCTGAGCTGTATCGATGGGTCCATTGTCCACCCTGGTAAGAGCCAGAAAATTGTCGGTCGGCGTCACGCGTGACCACGTTGATAACCCCGCCCAGTGCGTCAGCACCATAAAGTACCGCCTGGGGACCACGAATGACCTCGATGTGATCGACCATCCCAGGGTCAATCGTATTGAAGTACTGATTCGGACCGAGACGGAACGTTGCATTGTTCATGCGAATGCCATCGACCAGGATCAGGACCTGTTGTCCCGTTAAGCCACGGATGAACGGAGCTGCTGCACCACGCTGGGTACGCTGCATCAAGACTCCGACCTCGCGTTCGAGCGCTTGAAACATGTCCGCTGGTGCACGCTGCTGAAGTTGTTGCAGATCGACCCGTGTACGGTGCGTAATATCGTCCCACGGTGTGACGCGTGAACGTGAACCGCCGTCAAACAACGAAGATCCTGTTTCCCCCAGGCTGTTACGTAACCAGGGAGACAGCAGTGAGTCCGGATCACCCGTAATCTCGATTTCCGGCAAGGGTTCGGTAGGTTGGGGAACAACCTCTTGTTCAGGAAGGGTATCGATCTGTTGTGCCTGGACGGGCAGTGCTAGCAATAATCCCAGCAGCAAGATCAGCAATGATTCTCGGCGATTGAAGGCCGTTTTGGTGAAATGCATGTCGGCTTATTGCATCATGTGGTTCGATACAGAGAGCGCTGAGAGCGCAGTATTCCCTTGGAAAGTTTATCGGTTAGTGAGACCTTGCGGATGAGTTAAAATAGGTTGAGTTGGTCAGGAATCAAGGGGATCGGGTCTCTGGATCCAGTAATTGAGAGTGTCCTGAACGGTTTGTGCCAGCTCGATCTTTGGTTGCCAGTCGATGGTTTGTTGCAGTTTCGTAATGTCAGCGATGGGGTGTTGGCGTCGACCAGGACTTGTTTCCTGGACGGTGCGTGGTTCAGTCATTAACTGTTGAAAGTATTCGCAGACCTGGCCACTGCCTATTGCCATACCTGTTCCGATATTAAAAATGCTGCCTGTGGTGGCTGTATCCATGAGGCATCGATAGGCCTCTACGACGTCCCGTACGTCGCTCAGGTCCAGGTAAGTGTCCAGGTTGCGGACCTGGATCGTACCCGTTGGCTGAGCAAACTGCCGTGCCCATTCTGGAACCATCATGCGGGGTTGTTGACGGGGTCCGGTATGCTGAAAACTGCGGACGATAAAGGCATTCAGTTGTTGATCCTGCACGGCTTGCTGAACCAGGGTCTCGGCTGCCAGCTTGGTTTTTCCATAAGCGGACTCGGGGTCGACTGCGGCATCTTCTGCCACGATTGCATTTTCCGGGGTCACGGTGGCATAGACATGATTGCTACTGGTAAAAAGTAACCTGGCGGGTTGAGGGAGTTTGTTGAGCAGATCGAGAACGTGTTGGGTACCGTTGATATTGCATTCGATGGCGGCCTGGGTGGGATTCGTACGCCCACAGTCGGCAGGGATACTGATGGCTGCCAGGTGATAGCAGCAATCAGGTTGCCACTGGGCCAGCTGATCCTGGAGTTGAGGGCTCGGCGGTTGCCTGATATCCCAGGGGACTAGTTCGATCGCATCGGTTAGCGTGGCAGGTAGGTGATCAGGCCAGTGCGCATTTCGTGACAGGCCAAGTACCTGGTCTCCCCGGGCGAGCAGGGTTTCTGCCAGGTGGGACCCTGCGAAGCCTGTGATCCCGGTGATGACGGCCTTCACGCTGACAGCACTCCTGCGGTTGGAGATGCCGGTGGTTTACCACCGAAAGTGAGTGACGGGATGCCGGGTCTATTACCCGGCTTTATTTTTTTTTGCCGGTGTCTTGCTCAGCTCATCTTCTACGCGTTTCAGGTCGGCATCGACCATCATGGTGACCAGGCCGGCAAAGGATACCTCTGGTTCCCAGTTAATCGTTTCTCGTGCCTTGGTGGCGTCGCCGCATAACGTGTTGACATCCGCGGGTCGGAAGAAGGCAGGATCGATCTCCACGTGGTTTTCCCATTTCAGGTTCACGTGTTCGAATGCATGTTGTACGAATTCTCGCACCGTATGCTTCTCCCCGGTTGCGACCACGTAATCGTCAGGCGTATCGTGTTGCAGCATCATCCACATGGCGCGGACATAGTCTCCGGAAAATCCCCAGTCACGTTGGGCATCGAGATTTCCAAGCATGAGCTTGTCCTGGATGCCGTAATAAATCCGGGCCACGGCATCCGTGATCTTGCGGGTCACGAATTCCTTGCCACGGAGAGGAGATTCATGATTGAAGAGAATGCCGTTACAGGCGAACAGGTCATAGCTTTCCCGGTAGTTAATCGTGATCCAATGCCCATAGACCTTGGCCGCTCCGTAGGGGCTTCGTGGCCAGAAGGGAGTTTTCTCGGTTTGAGGTTCCTCACGCACATGGCCGAACATTTCACTGCTGCTGGCCTGGTAAAAGCGAATGGAAGTATCGACCAATCGAACTGCTTCCAGCATGCGTGTAACGCCCAGGGCATTGAATTCACCGGTCAGCAATGGTTGCTCGAAACTGGTAGGTACGAAACTTTGTGCTGCCAGGTTATAAACCTCGTCCGGCTGCACCCTTTCGAGCAGGCGAATCAGGGAGAGTTGGTCCAGCAGGTCTCCCTGGTGTAACTCGATTTGATCTCGCAGGTGGGTCAGCCGGTCAAACTTTTCCAGGCTGGATCGTCTTACCATTCCATGGACCTCGTATCCCTGGTCCAGCAGGAATTGGGTCAGGTAAGCACCATCTTGGCCGGTGATGCCAGTAATCAATGCAGAGGGTTTTGTGGTCACTACGAAAATCCTTCCATGATTGCTAACTCGACGAACCTGATGGTCACTTGACGAATCCGTTCGCTTCGTTTGCGTAGTGTAATGAAGTGCTATTCTTCAGACGGGTTTGAATCACTTTCTTCCGCAGTCGGAGGATCTGGGGGTGTTTCTGTGCCAGGGGCAGTTTCTGCGTTGGCTTCTTCTACGGTGGCTTCCGTTTCACCGGATTCCTCTTCGTTGCCTGGTTCTTCTCTGGGGACGCGGACAACCGCTGCCAGTTGGTCTTTTTCTCCCAGGCTCATGATTCGCACACCCTGCGTGTTACGGCCAATCGTGCTGATCTCGCCAACGGCCATCCGTTGTAGTTTACCGCCGGTGGTCATCATCAGGACTTCGTCCTCGTCGTTGACGTGAGCAATTCCTACCACCTTGCCGTTTCGCTGGGTTGTCTTGATATCGCGAATTCCTTTTCCACCTCGACGCTGGGTTCGATAGCGGTTCCCGGAAGCGGTGTCTTCAGTCTCGCCGGCCTGGTCCTTGTCCGCGGCGTGGGGACCGAAGAGAGTTCGTTTACCGTATCCGTTCTCGCAGATCGTTAAGAGGGTTTCATCCGGTTCGACGATGACCATACCGACCAGTTCGTCGTCGCCTGTCAGGGTAATCCCCTTCACACCCGAGGTGTTTCGACCCATGGACCGGGCGTCTGATTCCTGGAAACGAATGGCCATGCCGCCAGAGGTAGCCAGCAGGATTTCATCTTCCGGTTTACTGATCACGACATCGACCAGTTCGTCGTCTTCACGCAGCTTGACGGCAATGATGCCTCCCCGCTTCGGTCTGCTGTATGCTTCCAGGGGTGTTTTCTTGATCAGTCCCTTGCGGGTGGCCATCATCAAGAAATGGCCAGGGAGATTGAAATCTCGAACGGCCTGGCAGTCCATGATCTGTTCACCCTCGCTCAGCCTCAGCAGGTTCACGATGGCGCGGCCACGGCTTTCCCGGCTGAGCTGCGGCAGACCGTAAACTTTTTGCCAATAAACTTTTCCCTTGTTCGTGAAGAACAACAGGTAATCATGCGTACTGGCTGCAAACAGGTGCTGGATAGGATCCTCGTCCTCGGTCTTGGCTCCCTTGAGTCCCTTGCCACCACGTCGTTGGGCACGGTAGACGGAAACCGGGGTTCGTTTGACGTAACCCCGATGACTGATCGAGACCACCATATTTTCTTCCGTGATCAGGTCTTCCAGGTCAATGTTGCCTAGTTCTTCACCACTGATCTCGGTACGACGATCCTCGCCATGTTTCTTGCGAATGGCCAGGATATCCTGTTTGACGATGTGCAGGATATTCTGCTCGTCGGAAAGAATGTCCAGGTACTCGCTGATTTCGTCGGTCAACGCCTTGTGTTCACGGGTAAGTTTTTCCTGCTCCAGGTTAACCAGTTGTCCCAGCGTCATTTTCAGAATGGCATCGGCCTGGACAGCACTCAGCGTGTAAACGTCCTGCGCTCCGTGCTCTTGCTGGAACAGGACAAAGCCTTCCTGGCCCAGGGCTTCCTGCATCAAGGCGGCAGGGCAGGGTACGCCCATCAACTGTTCCTTGGCTTCTGCCTGGGTCTTGGAAGCCCGGATAATACGAATGATTTCATCGATATTGGCCAGGGCCAACAACTGGCCTTCCACGACATGCTTGCGGCGACGGGCCTTGGCCAGCAGGAACTGGGTGCGTCGACGAATGACCGAGACACGATGCCGGATGAACTCTTCCAGCATTTGCTTGAGGTTCAACAAGCGAGGTTTGCCGTCGACCAGTGCCAACAGGATAATCGAGATGGTGTCTTGCAGCGGTGAGAACTGATACAGCTGATTCAGTACTACCTCGGGATCTGCATCCCGCTTGACCTCGATGATCAGCCGTACCGGCTCCTTGAGATCACTTTCGTCTCGAATGGAAGAGATACCCTTGATCCGGTCAGAATTAACGAGGCCGGCAATCCGTTCCACGACGCGGTCTCGAAATTGCTGGTAAGGCACCTCGCTGACGACGATACGCGAACGTCCTTTTTTGAATTCCTCGATTTTCGTCCGGGCTCGTACCACCACCGTGCTGCGACCGGTGTGATAACCCTGGCGAATGCCACTACGACCGCAGATAATTCCTCCGGTGGGGAAATCAGGACCCTGGACGATTTCCAGTAATTCGTCGATGCTGACACGAGGTTCTTCGATCACTCGAATCAAGGCATCACAGACTTCCTGCAGGTTGTGCGGAGGGATGGATGTTGCCATGCCGACGGCGATGCCACTGGCGCCGTTGACCAGTAAATTCGGAAACTTGCTGGGGAGCACGGTGGGCTCTTCCCGGCTTTCGTCGTAAGTGGGCGTAAAGTCAACCGTGTCCAGCTTGATGTCATCCAGGATCAATGCTGAGATCGGCGAAAGTCGCGCCTCGGTGTACCGCATGGCAGCCGGTGGGAGCCCGGCGATTGACCCGAAGTTCCCCTGCTTGTCGATCAATACGTGGCGTAGATTCCAGTCCTGGGCCATCCGCACGAGGGTGGGATAAATCACGCTCTCGCCATGAGGGTGATAATTACCACTGGTATCCCCGGAAATCTTGGCGCATTTAACACGGCTGGACCCAGGGCCCAGGTTCAGGTCGTTCATGGCGACCAGGATGCGTCGTTGGGAAGGTTTCAAACCATCCCGTACATCCGGCAGGGCACGGCTGACGATGACGCTCATGGCGTACGTCAGGTAACTTTCCTTGAGCTCGTCCTCGATCGGTAAATCGACAATGCGAGTCCGGTTGCCGTTGTTCCCCTGATCGGGTTGCGGGGCATCGCCAGGGTCGGTGGGGTCAGTTGAATCGGTCGACAACGGCGAGTCCTTCCTAGCTGTACAGAATCCTGGCCAGATCGAGCCAGGAAGGGCTGGAAATGACTTATTTTAAGCCGTCAAAAGCGACTTTTTATCAGGCCCTGATTCTAGCATTTTTGACCTCCTGAAACAACTGTGTTGCTGGGGGAATTCAGGTCTTAAATGGTCTTTCTGGAGTTGGTTGCGGGAGAGGGCGGAGATCCGTTCTAATGGGTTTCCGCGGTGCTTTCAGAAGCCCCAGAATGCTGTTGCTGAACGAGCCTCCGGAAGACAGCGAAACTAAATGGCAGCGGCCGGGTTTCTATAACCGGGGCCTCATGATCGAAGGTGTATTCTTTAGTGGCAGGAGAGAGACATGTTAAAGCGTTTGGTACGTTCTCGTGGATTACTCAGCACACTAGTGATAGCCGGATTCCTTGCCAGCACGTTCAGTATTTCCAGTGGCTATGCACAGGGAAACCGTAATAGTCAGTCCCGTGGACGTAGTACGGGTGGATTTGACCAGCAGGCTCCCGCCATCGGACAACCCTTACCGGATCTCAAGCTGTACACCGCTGAGGGCAAAGAATTTTCAACCAGCCAGTTGAAAGGAAGCTACACGGTTCTTGTTTTCGGTTGCCTCACGTGACCGCCTTTTCTGCGTAACGTCCCCAGTTTGGAGACGATTGAACGAGATTATTCCTCTCGTGGTGTCAAGTTCTACTACATCTACAAGGCCTTGGCACATCCGGAAAGCAATGGCTATGTCCAGCCCTTTACGCTGCAGGAACGATTGCTGCATGTTAAGGAAGCTCAACGTACCCTGGGTTCCAGGTTTACGTGGCTGGCGGACAACATGGAAAATGAAGTGAAGCACAAACTCGGCAATGCACCGAATTCAGAATTTCTCCTGGACCCGGCCGGTAAAGTCGTTCGCCGCCGGAACTGGAGCGATCCCGCCAGCCTTCGCAAGGACCTTGAACAACTGGTCGGGCCCGTGGAAAAACCAACCCAGGTTGCGGACCTGAAACTGAAGATCGCTCCGCCCCCGAAAGTAGCTGCCAGTGGTGTGGTTCCGCGTATCCAGGTGACCGGTAGCATGCGTGCTTTCAAGGTGGTTCCCCAGAAAAGCAAGGAACCCCATTACGTCAAGCTGCGGGCAGAAGTTGACCAGGCTTTCATGTCGACCGGCCTCGGTAAGCTTTACCTGGGATTTCACCTGGACCCTCTTTACCACGTGCATTGGAATAACCTGGTGGCACCCATCAAGTTCGAACTGGAAGTGCCTGCAGATGTCACCGTCACGCCCAGCCAGGGGAGTGGCCCGAAAGTTAAGCAGCCTTCTGATATTGACCCCCGGGAGTTCCTGCTGGATATCGATGAACTGAAACAGGTCCCCAAGGCCACCCTGAAGGTCAAGGTGAGTTATTTTGCCTGCAATGACGATGAAGGCTGGTGCAAACCCGTGACCCAGGAGTACCTGGTTTACCTGGAAGGGGATCGTGACGCCGGAAGTGTTCGACAACGTGGCGGTCGAGGCGGTTTTGCCGGAGGGCAACGGCCAGGATTTGGTGGCGGCCGTCCGCCTGGTGGTGGCAATGCAGGGCGTCCGCAAATGGCGGCCGGTCCCCGCCTTATGGGCATGATCCAGAAAATCGATCTCAAGCAACGATTGGTGACTGCCGAGGATCGTTCCAATGGCGGTCCACGCACCGTACACGTTCCGGAAAATGTAAGTATCGTGCGTAATGGTCAGCCGGCGAAGCTGGCGGATCTGAAGCCCCAGGATCGGGTGATGCTAATTCTTACGGAAGCTCCAGCAAAACCCCAGCCCCAGGATAAAGAGGCAGGCAAGCCAGCGACCGTGCGACAGATCATGGCACGTGATAGTGGGTTTCAACCGACACGCCGACGACCTGGGCAATAAAGCAACGGCAATAAGGATTGCTCCGCGCATAAAAAAAGCGAGCCTGTAAGGATCGCTTTGATATGGTTGCAATCGCAGTGGATTCAGCCGATTTCGAACGGCTTGATGTCTGCGGCCGCCTGGTCCAACGGGAAAGAGCGGGCAAGGTCGGAACTGGAAGTGATATGGCTGGTGGCCTTCCACCAGACAGGACCATCACCCCATTGCTTTAGTTCCTGCCACAGTAACACGCAGGCTACGGTGATACACATGAATGCAATCACCAACATCATCGTATAGACGTTGAGTGGCATTTTTTGAACAATAACGGGGCCGTCTGGCTTAGCTGATTTTCGTGGCAACGCGATCCCCTTGCTTGATGGTGCCCTTGCGATACGCCGGGATGATTTCACCGACGGCTGAATTGGGACGAGTTTCACGAACCTTGATGCGACCCAGGTAAGATTTGCCGCGGTAAACATCCAATTCGTGGTCCTTGCGTAATCCATCATCCCAGCCAATGGAAATCTGGATGATGTCGCTGCTCACCTGGGTGACAACACCATCGATAACCGGCGGAATGGCGGTCACGTCACTGAATTCAGTCAACCCGTTCTTGGTCAGTACATTCGACATGCGACCGACCTGTGTTACCAGTTGCCCCTGTACTTCTTTGAGCCGGATTTCACTGCCTCGCAGCTGATTGATTTCATCGGTTAGTTTCAGCGAGCTGGCAAAATACTTGTCCGAAGATTGCTGGGTGCCAACAACCTGTTCGCGAAGATTCGTGACTTCCTTGACCAATCCCTCGTTGTCGGACAGAGCAGTGCTGAGGTCGGCCTCGACCTTACGAGTTTTGTCCTCGTAGGTTCGCAGGTCCTCTTCCAGTGAAGTCTGGTCCTGGGTGGCCGTGACCAGTTGAGCCTGTAATGAGGCTAGCACGAAACGGCGAGCAACCTGTTCTCTTTTCAGGGCCAGTTGAGCTTCTTTCAGCTTCGATTCCAGTTCGGCATTGGCCAGTTCGGCATTGCTGATCTGTTGATTTAGCCCCAGGTCCTCTTCTCCCGTGGGAGAAGGGTTGTCGACTAGTTTTTGCCAGTTCTGATGTGTGGCAAAGACCATGATGGAAAACGACATGAAAAGCACACTCATGATCAGAATGAGTACGGTAAAGATTTTTCCGAGGAGCGTCATGGCACCCGTTCCCTTTGGTTGATTACTGCGTGTTGCAAGCGTGAGGCACAGAGACCCCCTTGATAGGGGTGAATCGCACCTGGTCTGTGGTCGGCCCCGGTTTTCACAAACCTGCTGAAAATCAGGACTCAATCTATCAAATCGGACCGATTATCTCAGTATAGTTACCGGAAATCCGGAATGTCAACGAAATCCTGCTAAGTTTGGATATCTACAGCGCCTAGGCGCTCTGTTCACTAAAGCTTGTCACCGTAACCGTTACGACCCGTTTTTTAGGAAAATAATCGCTATTTTACGTCAACAAGAGCCGTTTCTTTGGCCAGTAGCTAGCCAGCAGGGCGAGTAGTCCCAGGACAATCCAGGGCCAGTCTCCGTACCACGGGTACCAGGTTCGTTTGGGGACATTTTTTTGTAACGAGGCCACGACGACCCCATCTTCTCGTTGTCCGGGCTGGCGACGAGGCCCCACCGCTCGAGGGCGGCCATGGTGATCGATCCAGGCCGAGATTCCCGTGTTGGCAGCGATCAGCATGGGAAGCCGATGTTCGACGGCCCGGAAGATTCCACAGAGAAAATGGAGATCTAGCATGCTCGATCCCCAGAACCAGCCGTCATTGGTAATCGTGACCAGGGCGTCAGGATTCGTACCCTGGGATCGTAAGTATTGAAGCTGCTGGCGAATCAGGTGTGGCACGGTACTTTCGAAACAGATGCTGGGAACCAGGGTCCAGTTTTTTGCCTGGAAAGCAACGGGCTTTTCCCCGGGGGTCAGTCCACTACCGATCGGTGAAAATCGATAGAGCCAGGGGAACCAGTTGCCACCGGGTATGTACTCTCCAAACATGACGCGATGCATCTTGTGATACCGATTCATGATTTTTCCAGTGGGATTGACCAGCAGGGCAGAGTTGAAATGTTTTTCCTGCGGTGGTAATTGCCAGCAGTTGGTACCAAGAATGAAGTGAATATCAAGGTCCTGTTCTGGCTGTCCAGTGGGAGGTCGATTGACGCTTTTGGCAAAGTTAGCGGTATGCTGGTAGAAGCGTTCATTATGGTCCTGGGCTCGTCGTAGAAACTCCGCCTTATCCAGTGGAGTCTCAGCCGGCGGTAGGGAATCCTGGTCCATCAGCAGTTCCGGAGCCTGGAAGGAAAACATGGATTCGGGCCAGATGACCAGGTCCACTTCCGGATGGTTGATTCGCAGTTGTAGGGTCAGGTAGTTATAGAGGTCAAAGATCTGGTCATCCGGGGTGGCTGCGTCGCTAAACTGGGTGTCAATCGAACCCTGGATCAGTCCAACGTTTAATGTCGAGGCGCTATCCTGTGCGGGATCGTCTCGCTGTGCCCAGGCACCGTAGGTCATGGTGGCTGCCAGTAACAACAGGGCAGCCCCGGCGGGGACCAGTGCCCATCGTTTTGGTCGGCCTGGATTCCAGGGACCGACACGGTAGATACAGCCACTGACCAGGATAATGAGAAAGCTTACCCCGTACGCACCACTGAAATCAGCGATTTGAATCAGGTAGGTATGATGAGCCTGGGTATGAGCTAACAGGCCCATGCTAAAGCCGGTGATCAGGTGGCCACGGATCAATTCCAGCACGGTCCAGGTGATGGCAGCGGCCAGTCCCAGTGGTAAACCGCTGCGTCGCATCAGTTGGCTGGTCCAGGCGAGAAAGACAGGCAGGTAGACAGCCAGGTACATGGAAATGGCCAGCCAGCCGAAATAGGTTCCCCAGTGGGCCAGTCGCAGGCCGTGTAGCAGCAATAGCCAGGAAAGAGTCGCAGCCAGCCAGGCAGGATAATCAAGCTTTGAGAATAACCTGCGCAATCGGCTGCTTCCCGGGACAGGGTCGGCCAGTGGAACTTGCTGTAAATTGCGGTCGATCACTGCGAACCAGTACCAGGGGGCAATCCAGGCTAGCGGCCACCATCCCAGTGGTGGGAAGGCAGCGAAAAGAAACAGTCCACCTGCCAGGTTGAAGGCAAAGTTCGACTGGTACCAGGGCCTCCGTGCGGGCCGTTGCATCATTCCATTCCTGCCATCAAGAATTGCCGTTAAAGCCGGTAAACCAGGATGGTATCACCCGCATCGTATTGGTTTTGATCTGCTGGAAAATAGGCTAGACAATTGGCATCGGTCAAGGTCCGTTGGTCGGCAGATCCCTTCCAGGGAAGTGGCTGAACACGTGTCTGGTTGTTTTCCAGGTAAAGTCGAGAGGGAAAAAAAGTAGGACGGGAGGCTCGCTTATGAAACGTGTCATGTAACGTGGCCTCGGTTTGTTCCAGTCCCGTCGGCTCCCCGCCTGAGAGTGCCTGTAGAGCAGGGCGGACGAATAATTCGAAACAAACCATGCTGCTGACCGGATTGCCGGGCAATCCAAAGACAAGCGTCTGATCTGTCTCAGTGATACCAAACCAGAGTGGCTTACCCGGCTTGATCGCTACTTTGTGGAATACCTGTTCGACTCCCAGTTCCTGCAATACCTGGGGAACAAGGTCCAGTACGCCAGCCGAAACACCACCAGAGAGAACGAGTACGTCTTCTTGCAGGCCCCGCGAGATTGCCTGCCGCAAATCTTCCATGCGATCCCTGCCAATCCCCAGCGAAACGACATCGGCACCAGCCCGACTGGCAAGTGCTTCCAGCATCGGTCCATTACTGTTGCGAATCTGTCCAGGTTGGGGCGATTGGTCCACGTCTACCAGCTCGTTTCCCGTGGAGAGAACAGCTACTGAGGGAATCTTACTGACCTGGACCTGGTGTCGACCGACTTCTGCTAGCAAGCCGATTTCCAGGGGACGGATGGTGCGACCTGGTTTCAGGACAACATCGCCGGCACGCAGCGAGGTCCCTTGCGGCATGATGTTGCCGGAAGCTGGTAACTGGACTTCCCCGATCGTGACCCATTCTATCCCGTCTGCATCACTCGAGGTGCTGGTTTGCTCGACCATCACGACCGCGTCTGCTCCGCAGGGGACCGGAGCTCCCGTCATGATGCGAGTTGCTTGTCCAGGCTGCAAGGCAGACCGTGGGACTTCACCAGCAGTGACCTCCTCCAGGACACCCAGGGTGACGGGCAGTTCGGCCAGGTCATTTCGTTGGACGGCATAGCCATCCACCATGGATTTGTCATGGGGGGGAGAATCAAGATCGCTAGAGATCTCTTCTGCCAGCACACGACCGGTCAAGGCTTCCAGCGGTACCAGCTCGCTGGGGCGAGTCGGAATTTTCTCGAGGATCAGTTTAAGTGCTTCTTCAACGGAAATCATCGTTGCCTGTCTGGGGTTCCGGGCATCTGTCAGGGACCATCCATGCCATCGAGACACGATTTCACAGCTGTAAGAATCGTTCCAACAGCAGGGGGCCGGTTTCACTCAAAAAACTCTCGGGATGAAATTGCCAGCCGATGATTGGGTGCTGCTTGTGACGGATCCCCATGATTTCACGAGAACCGTCAGGGGCGTGGGCCCAGGCCGAAACCTCGAAGGCGTCGTCCAGCGTCCCGGGTTCAATAATCAGGCTGTGGTAGCGGGTGGCAGTAAATGGATTGGGCAAACCGGCAAAAATCCCCTGGTCGTCGTGATGAATCGAATCGGTTTTCCCGTGCATCAGGTGCTTGGCTCGCACGATGTTCGCTCCAAACGACTGGCCTATCGACTGGTGCCCCAGGCAGACACCCAGGATCGGTGCCCGACCGATCATGGGCTCAATGCAGGCAACCGAGATGCCGGCCTCGCTGGGAGTGCAGGGACCTGGCGAGATGATCAGGTGGCTGGGTTCACGGGCCACCACTTCCTTCGGGGTAATCTGGTCGTTACGAACCACCTCGATCTGCAAGTCGGGGTCCATTTCACCTAACCGTTGTACCAGGTTGTAGGTGAATGAATCGTAGTTATCGATGAGCAGGATCATGGGTGTTTTCACGGGCCTGGCGGAGGATGGTGACGGCGGGCAGCTGGGAAAATAGCCACTCCCCCTTTTTTACCACTGATCGGTCGCAAGGTTAAGTCGGTGTGACGGTATCCAGCTGAGTAAAATGATCTTTATCAAGCAGCAGAAAACACGTAGGGTTCTCCAGTCAGCCAGTGTGCCCGGAGGGTTTTTTCGTGGTTTCATCTCATTACCCAGGCCTGTTACGAGGATTGATCGTCTGTTCGATCCTGTCCTGGCTGCCGGTAGTCAGCGGTGATGACGTAGCGGCTGCACCGCCCCAGGAAACGGTCGAGAAGGTCGCCACGAAAGAGACATCCTCGCGGGCAGCCATCAACGCACTGCTTGTCTGGATTGCCCGGGAAAATATTCCCAGCACCTACGAGGACCGCAAGGACTGGGGTGGGACTCGTGAAATAATAACAGGGCTGCGACTGGTCGGTCGTGGTCGCAAGCTGCGCACAGCAGCGCATCGTAAATCGGTCAAGCATGGCACCTGGAAGATGTATCGTGTTACCTTGAAAGATCCTGACAAGGGATTCGAGATTGCCTTGAACCGCATGCAGGTTTCGGAAAATGAGGGACTGGTTTTTGAAGCCACCGTGAAAGCCAGGTTGGAGATGTTGGCCCGCTGGGCTCAATGGAACTGGGGAGTCCAGTTGATCAGTCTCAATGCGCTGGCGAATGCCCAGGTACGCATGAAGCTGACAGGAAAAATGGCCATTCAAATTGATCCTCGCCAATTCCCGCCTGATGTGACGATCCACCCCAGGATTACCGGGGCTGATCTCCACCTGGAATCTTTTCGATTATTGAGAATCAGTCAACTTCATGGATCGTTGGTGCACAGGATCGGTGATGAAGCTCGTCGGATCATCGAGAAAAAACTAGCTGAAAAACGTGCAGATCTGGTAGCTAAAATTAACCGGCAGATCGAGAAGAACCAGGATCAGCTAAAAGTCTCGCTGCGGGAATACGTGGAGCAGGAATGGGGACGTTTGCTCAGCGGCCAATTACCAAGAAAAATACGCTGAGCCGGCTCGCCAGGAATCACCTGGACCGGTTATCCCGGTCCCTGCGAGAGGGGCTTTCTTGGTCCCGGGTTCTGGGACGGCATTGACTCACAACGTATAATGAACATTACGTTTTGGTCGCAACCGGGGAATGGATCAGTATGAGCATCGCAACAGATTCCAGTACCAACTTTGATTTCCCGCCGTATCGAGAACTCTCGGACGAAGTGCTGGCAGAGCGGATTACCGCAGTGCGCCAGCAATTGGGTAACGAGTTGTTGATCCTGGGACACCATTACCAGCAGGATGAAGTCATCGCTCATAGTGACCTGCGTGGTGACAGCTACCAGTTGAGCCAGATGGCGGCCTCCAATCCGGATTGTCGCTGGATCGTTTTTTGTGGCGTGCATTTCATGGCCGAAACGGCGGACGTGCTGGCAAATCGGCCGGAAATGGTGCAAGAACGAGAAGGCCAGCGTGTCCAGGTCGTGTTACCTGATATGTCGGCCGGCTGCTCCATGGCCGATATGGCCGCCATCGAACAGGTCCAGGCAGCCTGGGATGACCTGGGTGAAGTGATTGATACCGACCAGTTGATTCCCGTGACCTACGTGAATTCGGCAGCCAGTCTGAAAGGCTTTTGTGGACGCCACGGCGGTGTTGTCTGTACATCCAGTAACGCCATGGCTGTCATGAAATGGGCCTTTGCCAGGGGGCAGCGAATCCTCTTCTTTCCAGACCAGCACCTGGGCCGCAATACGTCACTGCAAATGGGAATCACTGCAGATCAAATGCCAGTCTGGGATCCCTATGATGATGACCTGGGTGGCAACAGTGAACAGCAGTTACAGGAGAGCAAGGTGGTTCTCTGGAAGGGTCACTGTAGTGTCCACCAGATGTTCAAGGCAGAACATGTTCACCAGTTGCGTGAGATTCATCCTGGTATCAAGATCCTGGTTCATCCGGAATGCTGCCAGGAAGTAAATGACCTGGCCGATGTGTCCGGATCGACCGGGAAAATTATCGAGACAGTGCGAGCAGCACCCGCTGGGACTCGTTGGGCGATTGGCACGGAACTCCACCTTGTGAATCGCTTGAAACAGGAATATCCCGAGCAGGAAATACACTTTCTTTCATCCGTGGTGTGCATGTGCGCTACCATGTATCGCATTGACCAGGCCCATCTTTGCTGGACCCTGGAAAACCTGGCAGCCGGTACGCCGGTTAACGTGATCCAGGTCGATGGAGAGACGAGCCGCTGGTCGCTCGTGGCGCTCGAACGCATGCTGGCCATCCACTAGGGGCACCTCGCAAGGTGCTGCGTGAAATGGTGGCCTGGTACGCAGCATCATACGTCTTAGCCGCGTAGGAATGCGACAATACCAGCTGTGTCTGTCGGTAATTCACCACTTTCGGCGACCACCGATGCCGCGGCTTCGACAGCTTCCTCCGTGACAGCTTCTGGTGCAGCAGCTTCTGTTTCAGCCGCCGCCGGTTCCGGTTCAGCTGCCGTCGGTGGGGCAGCCTGGCCCTGGAAAGGACCGGAACTGCTGGAGTCCTGGTCACGCGCGGCACTGATTAAATCCTTGAAGGACATGCCCTCCATGTGGTAGCGCGACGCTTCTCCCGTATCGTTGGAAGTCTGACGAGGAGGCGCTGGACTGGAAGCCGGGGCTGGTTGCCTGGCTCCAGGCGAAGTATCGCCCTTGGCTGCCTCCAGCATCTCGCTCACGCTCATGTTCGCTGTCGTACTTTCCGGAGCAGTAGGCGCCTCTGCCTCTGCCGCAGGTGCCTCTGACTTGGCTGCAGGAGCAGAGCTTTCGCCACGAGCGGCAGCCAGCATGTCGGCTACGCTCATGTTCTGTGGGTCCTGTGGTGGCGCGGCGGTCGGTGCTGCCGGTTCGGCCGCAGGTACTTCTGCCTTGGCTGCGGGAGCAGAACTTTCGCCACGAGCGGCAGCCAGCATGTCGGCCACGCTCATGTTCTGGGGATCCTGTGGTGCCGCGGCGGTCGGTGCTGCCGGTTCGGCCGCAGGAGCCTCTGCCTTGGCTGCGGGAGTTGGGCCATCACCGCGTGCGGCAGCCAGCATGTCGGCCACGCTCATACCGCCTCCACTGGTAGGAGCGGCTTTCGCTTCGGCGGCGGGTGCCGCTGCCTTAGGTGCGGCCTTCTTGGGTGCAGCTGCAGCCTTCTTGGGTGCCTCTTGTTCGGGAATAGGCAGGGGTTCGTCAATGACTTTCAGGTAATCGATATCGATGTCAAACCAACCGATGTTGTCAAATCCATTGAATTCGACCAACGCACGACCGTTCATATTGACGGTTCGGACGGTTCCAGTAAGTCCATCGAAGCGTAGTAGTTCGGGACGCTGATCGTCCACAATGACATACTTGTCCGTGTACTCGACCTTGAGTTTTTCAGCGTGTTCGAAAACCATCAGCGTTGCACTCCTGGTGAGGGAATCCTCACGTTTCATTTTCAGCGGTTTGGATTTGCCTATTTTGGGCCTCAAATCGCTTGAGATCAAGGCCTCCTCCGGGTTACTCGCCTGTCCCTCGGTTTGAATATGGGCAGCGAGCCATGATATTCGGTTCCATTCCAGCAAAGAAGTAGGTGTTGAAAGATGTTGACTCGGGAAAAACCGTTACTTTCCGTTCCCACGATGGTTTCCTTGTCGCTGGAAAACAGGCCAGGGACCGAGTTGGCAGCCTCCATATGGCGGTTTACCCGACCACGCGATATCGCCACCGTACGGTTTGAGGCATGTCTGCTGGAGATATTTGGGGAACCAGTTGAAGTAGACCTGCCTCGCATTTCAGCTGGACTATTTCACTCTGAGCCGTGGTGTCGACCTCGATCCGACAGGGGTGTCCCAGCACGTTAAGTTCGCAATGGGTCGGTTCTACTTCGGTGATTGCGGCTGCAAGTTGATAGCAACTGCATAGACGGGTCACCGGTTCTGTAAGGCGACAGGCGACGTCAAAGATGATCGTTCGCGACTCTGGAACCGTTTCAATACTCATTGACCAGTGACTTTGCCCGGACATCCCGACTCCGAGTGCAACGTATCGATCGCCGCCGCGAGATTCCACGGCCAGCTGCTGAAGTACAGGCTGCTCATGATCATCTGATGCCATGGTTGCCTGCGGAGATTCTGCCAGTGGCGTGACGAGGTTCCCGGTCACGCGCTCAATGCAGTGGTGGTAGCGATCCTGATGCCACTCCAGGGTGACTCGGAGCCCAGTTCCATCCGCAGCCACAGAATTCAGTACTTGGAGTTGAGTCACGGGTAATATAATCCAATGGGCTAAGGAGTTTCCTTGATACGCCAACGCAGATAGGCATCCAGGAAAGGATCGATGTTCCCATCCAGTACGGATTGGAAATTACCGATGCTGACTCCGGTGCGGGCATCCTTTACCCGCTGATCAGGATGCAGGAAGTAGTTGCGAATTTGTGATCCAAAGCCGACTCGTGCCTGGTCTTTATATTTCTGGGCCTGTTCGGATTCACGTTTTTCTTCTTCCAGGCGGGCCAATCGGGCGCGTAGCATTTTCCAGGCGGAAGCACGATTCTTGTGTTGGCTACGTTCGTTCTGACATTGGACGACGATTCCCGAAGGCTCGTGGGTCAGCCGTACCGCGCTATCGGTCTTGTTAACATGTTGCCCCCCGGCACCACTGGCACGATAGGTGTCTTCACGCACCTCCTTGTCTTCAATGTGGATGTCGACGCTGTCGTCAATTTCGGGGGAAATGTCGACTGCGGCAAAGCTTGTCTGGCGCTTTCCCTCAGAATTAAAAGGGCTGATCCGTACCAGCCGATGAATTCCGGTTTCCCCTTTCAGGTAGCCGTATGCCATGGGGCCTCGGACGGCGATCGTTGCACTGTTAATGCCCGCCTCGTCGTTATCATTGCGATCGAGCAGGGCGATCGAGAAACTATTTTTCTGGGCCCATTGGGAATACATGCGTAACAGCATTTCTGCCCAGTCATTGGCATCGGTGCCGCCGTCACGTGCATGGACAGTGAGGATCGCTCCGGCCCCGTCGTGGGGACTATCGAGCAGTGATTTTAGCTCGAGTTCTTCGATGCGTTCTTCCAGGCGCTGAATCTCGCTTGCGACCTCTTCGTCGATCTCCGGATCTTCCTCAGCCATCTCGATGAGGGCATCCAGATCTTCACTGGCCGCGTGGGCATCCTGCCACGGATCGTGAATCGCTTTGAGAGATTTTAACTGTCCCACGACCTGCTGCGCAGTTTCGGAGTTATCCCAGAAGTTGGCAGACGCCATTTGGTTCTCAATGGACTTGATTTCAGCAGCTTTGGCAGGGCAGTCAAAGACTATCGCCTAGCTGGAGGATTCGCTCTCTGATGGTTTGAGCACGATCTCGTAATTCTGCATCCATGAGGTAACTCGTTTCGAGGTTAACGTCGGCCGGGTCGATGTCCCGGCTCCTGGGTACTTTAATCCTGACACGTGAATATAACGGGAAGTTTTGTTTCAGGGAATGTCGAGTCTTGTTTTCGTGGAAGTCCAGTTCTAGACTGGCAACAGGAATTGGCCCCGAAGCCAGCACCAGTATCTTGGTATGAGCCTGCTTATTTTACCACCAATCCGAGTGTTTCGCCGATGGCCCGCGTTGTTTTAGCCATGTCTGGAGGAGTTGACAGTAGCGTTGCTGCGCACCTGCTGTTGGAACAAGGACACGAGGTGATCGGCGTCTTTATGCGACATGGGGAAGAGTCCGTACAGGCCTGCTCGACAGATGAATCCGGGACATCCCCCTTGTTACCCTTCCTGGAAACACGAGCTGATCACAAGCAGGGCTGTTGTAGCGCCTCGGATGCGGCCGATGCCCGCCGGGTAGCAGATCAACTGGGGATTTCCTTTTATGCCTTGAACCTGCAGGCGGATTTCAGCCGGATTATTGATTACTTCGTGGACGAGTACAGCAGTGGTCGCACTCCCAACCCCTGTGTGATGTGTAACAACTGGATCAAGTTTGGACGGTTGTTTGATTACGCTGACGGTGTTTCAGCAGATTACGTTGCGACGGGGCATTACGCACGCCTGGTTGCTGGTGATGATCCACAAGAATCGCCGCGATTATTGTGCGGGGTTGATCAGTCCAAGGACCAGTCGTACGTGTTGTTTGGAATTGAGCGATCCCTGCTGCCACGCATGATGCTGCCCGTGGGAGGTTACGAGAAACAGGAAATTCGCAGGCTTGCCACGGAGCTGGGATTTGGCGTGGCCGATAAACGAGACAGCCAGGAAATCTGCTTCGTAACCAGCGGAGATCACGGTGAATTCGTGCGGTCCCGTCGCAGCGAGATCGATCTGTCCGGGGAAATTGTCACGTCCGATGGGCGCGTGGTTGGAGAACATCCAGGGATCGAGCAATTTACGATCGGACAACGCAAGGGGCTGGGTGTGGGCCTGGGTGAGCCCTATTACGTGGTCCGTATTGAAACGGAAAGTCGGCAGGTCGTGATCGGTTCGCGAGAAGAACTGGGCCGTCTGCAATTGACCGCAGATCGTACTAATTGGCTGGTCCCTGTCCCGGAAGGTTGCTTTCGCTGCCAGGCACAGATTCGTTACAACAGCGTGGCTCAGTCGGCAACGGCAGAAATGATGCCGGAGGGTCAGTTAACGATCAACTTTGATGAACCGGTGGAAGGTGTGGCCGCCGGACAGGCCGTGGTTTGTTACCAGGGTGAACAGGTTATCGGTGGTGGCTGGATCTGTTGATCGTTTCAAGTTTACGGGCCTCGCCCGGTTCCTGCCGGTCGTGTTACAATACGAGTCGGCCTGGAACGGATCCGTCTAACGCATTGGGTTATTGTCTCAAATGGGTGGAAGACTTTACATCGAGACCGTCGGCTGCCAGATGAACGTGCTGGACAGTGAAATGGTGGTTGCCAGCCTGCGCAAACGGGGCTACGAACTGACCGACCAACTGGCCGATGCTGACACGATCCTGTTCAACACCTGCAGCGTGCGAGAACAGGCTGAAAACAAGATCTACAGTGCCCTGGGAACCCTGCGAGAATTCAAGAAAGAAAATCCGCAGAAGATTCTTGGTATCCTCGGCTGCATGGCCCAGAAAGACCAGGAGTTGATTTTTCGGCGGGCCCCCTTTGTTGATTTCGTGGTGGGACCCGGCCAGTTGCAAACGGTTCCGGAATTGATAGAGAAAGCCCAGGCAGGGGAAAAGCGTCAGATGGCCGTCGGCCGCAGCCGTACCGATGGAACCCTGGAACAAGTCAAGCGGACCCACGAGACATTCGACCCGCTGCGTGATCCCACCATGCGTCCCACGCCTTTCCAGGCGTACCTGCGTATCCAGATTGGTTGTGACAAGTTCTGTACCTACTGCGTGGTTCCCGGAACCCGGGGGCCGGAACAGGGACGACCCCCGCAGCAGATTATCGATGAAGCTGCCGTGCTTGCCGAGCAGGGTTGCCTGGAAATCGTACTGCTGGGACAGACCGTTAACAGTTACAGCTACGGGGCCAACGGTGAAAAGATTCGCCTGGCTGGCCTGCTGCGACAACTGCATGACGTGAACGGTATTGAACGCATCAAGTTCGTCACGAACTATCCCAAGGATATGACGGTGGACTTGCTGGAGACCATCCGTGATCTGCCCAAGTGCTCTCCTTACCTGCACGTTCCGCTGCAAAGCGGCTCTAACGGCATGTTGAAGCGGATGAAACGTGGTTACACGGTAGAAGATTATCGGGAAATGATGGATCGCATCCAGGCAATTCTTCCGGAGGCTGCCGTGGCCAGTGATTTTATTACCGGGTTCTGTGGAGAAACGGACGCGGATCATCAACAATCGATGGATGCCCTGCGAGAGTTCCGTTTCAAGAATAGCTTTATCTTCAAGTACAGCGAACGGCCAGGCACTTCGGCTGCCGGTCGCTTGCCAGATGATATTCCTTACCCGGTGAAGCAGGAACGTAACAATGAACTGCTGGCCGTCCAGAACCAGATCAGTGACGAGGAAAACGGGAAATTCGTGGGCCAGGTCGTGGATGTCCTGGTCGAGGGACCCAGCAAGAACGCGGCACGTGAGGAAAACCCAGGTCCCATTCGCCAGTTGACCGGCCGCACCCCCTGTGACCGGATCGTCGTGTTCGATGGCAATGAACGCCAGGTTGGGAAGGTCCTGCCCGTGTCCATCTATGACCACCTGCCCCATACGTTGCTGGGCAATATCGTGACCGAGCATATTGGGCCCGACGTGGTCTCACTGCAGTTGCAGTAAAAACGACGGGCTTTCAGGAGATCGGGAACGGATTCTCGAAATCAAGTACGCTTCCCGTGGCCGCAGACTGCTCGGCGGTTTCCATCAAGGCCACGACCCGGGCCGCCTCGCCAGCAGTGATCACGTCGGATGGTGTGTTGGCACGGATACAGGATGCGAAATGTTCCAGTTCATAACGCAGGATGCCAACTCCCTGGCCATGCTGGACAGGCCAGAAACTCGTATCAATTTGTCGCGGGCCAGTAGCATCCATGATTTCCAGGCCCGTTGTACTGCAGTCGATCAATAACTTGCCTTCACTGCCAATGATTTCCATCTTGGCATCAATGACGGTCGGAGTGCTTTCCGGTAAACACCAGATCGTTTCCACGATACCAACCGTTTCCGGGGCCTCCCGGTCCTTGCCGAATTCCAGGACGGCCCAACCGAGATCCGGGTAATGGAAATCATGGACACGGACATTGCGAGCATAGACCCGGTCCGGGCTCTTTCCCAGCATCCACATCATCAAATCCGCATCGTGAATGCCGTCGCCCATCAGCGGGGACACCTTGTCCAGTCGCAGGCTGCCCGGTGCCCTCGGGAGATTACGCTTGGCATGCATCGAAACAATACGACCGATACGGCCAGCCTGGATCGCTTCACGGGCCAGCGACAACCGTGGATCGAAACGACAGATGTGACCTACCAGTAATTGTCCAGGACTGCTGGCAGCAGCAGCCAGAACCTGTTGGCACTGGTCGCTCGTTGCCGCCATCGGTTTTTCCAGTACCACATGCTTCCCCTGCTGAAGGGCTGCCAGGGTAATTTCAAAATGTTCCTGCCAGTGCGTCGTGATACTGACCACGTCGATGTCATCACGAGCCAGTAGCTGGTGGTAATCCGTGGTAGTCGACTCGACCCCAACTTCCTGGGCATGTTGCGCAAGGCGTTGCGGGTCACGACCGCAAACGGCCACGAGATTGATTTCCGGCAGTCCCTGCAGGACGCGGGCATGGATCTTGCCGAAACGTCCCAGGCCGATGATTGCCCAATTAAGTGGTTTCATGATCTGTTGGCCGTTTGCTTACCTGGATTTCGGGGTGCCGTTCTCGAAACCAGCGGGCTGGGGTGTTTCCTCGGTAATCAGTTGCCAACTGGCACCCATTTCTCGCAGCGCACGAAAGTCTCGAGGCTGGTAACCAAAGTTGAGGTGTGGGGTTTCCAGGATACGTGACTCGCTTGCACGGGCTTGCATGGCGGCTTCCAGCATGCCGGTAACCAGCAGCGTACGCTCCACCGGGTAGGGTGCGTGGGCTGCCCGAAAATGTTCCTGGATCGCGTGCGACAGGGCCTTGAAGAGATTACGGTTTTCCCACGGACCGACATAAAAAGCCGTAGCCCGTGGCGAGGATTCACCTTTTAGACGACAGGCAAAGTTCCAGCGAGTAGAGTCCTTGCCAACCCGCAGGACGGTTCCTTTCCAGCCATCACGATAGGTTACTTGAATGGCATGCGGTTCAATCTTGTCTTCTCCCTTGATATGGGAAAGGTTCTTCGGAATGTAGCCCAGTTCCGCTTTCATTGCCTGGTTGACCAGGTCCTCTGACCAGTATCCCTGCGTCGCGTTTTCCTTGACCTGGGCAGCATCAAAGAACTGGATCTTACGGACACCAGCTTCACCACCTCGGCGAGCCTCGACCATGGACTGTAGCAGTTCCAGGCCGTGGAAATCATAGGATTCAACTGGGCCTCCATGAATGCTGACTGCCTCCTGGATCACCTTGCCGGCGGGAAGTTCGAGGGCTGGCTTGCGCTGGGCCAGCGGCACGGAGCTGCCAGCCAGGAACGGGATCTTGTACTGCCGGGCGACATCGTACATTTCCTTGGCCCAGTCCCAGCGATAGGAAAGATGCTTGTCGTTGAAAATCGGAACAAACTTCTTGGATCGTTTCATCACGGCCACGGACTCATCAAAGAATCGTTTACGCGGATACATGGTCTGGCCCAGTTTGGTCCTGGGATAGCTGCCATGCTCACCGATCAGCAGCACCGCATCCACGGCCAACTCCTGGTCTCCGCAGCAAAGGGCTTTCTCGATGCTGTCATAGATCGGGATCTTATAGTCCTTGCTGACTTTTCGCGACATCTCGGAGTCAGGAAATTGGTCCCCGTAAAAAGAGACGACATCGACCCCCGGATCGGTGACCTGGCCGTTGAAGTAAAACGGCTGCAGGAAATTTTCCAGCAGGACATGGGCATGGGAGCGGTAGGTGAAGACCGTAAAAATGACTGCCACCCGTGGGCGAGATCTACCGGGAGCAGCAGAAAGACGACTGGCTAGCGAACTGGCTGCCAGGGTCCCGGCAGTGGTGGCCAGGAATTGTCTTCGTTGGATTTCCCGGGGAGAAAGTAATTGCTGGTGGCTGGAGGAAGTTGTGGTTGTCATGGGAGCCGCTCTCCTCTTCTCGGGTTTGGTGCCAGGTCTAATCTGTGGTGGTTGATTAATAGAAGTAGTACATCATGAACATGGCGATTGCCGCCAGCAGGCCAGCCAGCGAACGTTCGTCTCGCAACAGCAGGAAGATACCATCCTGGCTTCCGTCTTGCTTCGTGCGTATAACCTGTCGTGCGTAGGCTGCCATCGTCCAACCGGCAGCAATGAAAGCAGCGATCACCTGGTCCAGGGAGCCGCTGACCATGAGCCAGCCGAGCAGTGCATAGACCGCGACCGAGACCAGGATGGTGAGGCCAAGTGATTTCAAATGCCCGGGGTCATGTCCGCCCAGGTCCGTCCAGGTGATGCGGGATTTTTCCGGGTCAGGCTGTTCGAAATAGCTGATCACGACATAGAGGATTGCGGTCAGGCCAATCACGAAGATCACGCGATGAAAGAAATTTAGTTTGGGGCCGAAGGTTTTCTGCAAGGAACTAATTTGGATGTTACTTGCCAGGTGTGTCTCCAGTTCCGGGATCGTCATTTTCTGCAATTCAGCAGAGAACTTCTTGCGTTCCATTTTGGAGACCATGGTTTCCAGGTCCTTGTTTTCCGCGAGTACCAGGTCGTATTCGGTGCGACTCATGTTCGAGTCATACACCTTGGGAACAATGACGGAAAAGGCAACACCGGCCAGGATCGCGACGAAGGCAGCGTTGGTCGTGCCGCGTTTCCAGAAGATGCCGAGGATAAAAGCGACCAACAGACCAGGGGTCAGGTAGTTACTGTAATCGGCGATGGTCAGGAAAAAGTTGGCCTCGGAATTCGGATTGATCACGTAAATCGCCAGCAGCGCAGCAGCCGCCATCAGGATGATAATGATGTAACGACCCATACGAATCATTTCCTGGTCGCTGGCATCGGGTTTCAGGTAACGTTGGTAAATGTCAATCGTGATGATCGTGGCTGCGGAGTTCATCATGGAATCAATGGATGACAGGATCGCTCCGATCAGGCCCGCGGCAATCAGGCCCACCAGGCCCATGCCCAATGGTGAAATCAGCGTGTTGACCAGTACCGGGAAGGCGGTGTCTGGGTCAATTTGTTGTCCCTTGAATTGGGCAGCATTCTGGAACAGGTAGTAAGCTGCCACGCCGGTTGCGATGGCAAAGAAGGGGATCAGCAGCTTGAGGAAACCAGCGGCGATAATCCCGATACGAGCTTCCTTGTCACTGGTCGCCGCCAACGCGCGCTGCACAATAAACTGGTTGGTTCCCCAGTAGAAACAGTGCATGAACATCAGCCCGGTAAGGACCCCGGTCCAGGGAAGTTGGGGGTGATTGGTCGGCAGGTAGAGATTCATCTTGGAGCTTACTCCGGGAGCACTATCGTAAGCCATCATGGCTCCCCAACCACCGATTTCGCTGAAGGTGAAGAGAGCGACGGCGATGCCCGCGATCAGCATTAGGACCGATTGAATCACATCGGTATAGACGACGGCCTTGAGGCCCCCCAGGATGGTATAGCTGGCGGCAATGACCGCCAGGGCAATGACGAACCAACTGTAGTAGGTCATGTTCACAGAACGTTTGACCTTGTTGGGCTGCGCGATTTCAGCAACCGTTCGATTTTCGTCAGCTCCTGGTCCTGTTTCGGTCGTATCGCTTTCAGTACCGGTCGACGGGTTTGCCTGTGTGACGATCGCGTCGTTACCCATAAGCTCACAGATCGTACGTGACCCGATGTAGAGAGCGGGTACCATTTGCACGAAGGCCATCAGGATCACCATGATAATCGCGTACATGAGGCGACTGCGGTGGTCGTAACGGTGCTCGAGGAATTCCGATAACGTGTAAACCTTGAGCTTGCGATAGACAGGCAGGAATCCGTAACACATCAGTAGCAGGCCGGCAATCGCACCCAGTTCAAAATGACTCTGGGCAAACCCGATACTGAAACCGACTCCCAGCATGCCGATCATGTGATTGGCGCTGACGTTGCTGCCGAAGATCGAACCCGCGACACCAAACCAACGGATGCTGCGACCCGCCAGGAAGTAATCTTCCGAGGTGTCTTCCTTGCGTCCCACGATGAACCCGACCAGCATGGCGCCGATCAAGGTGGCAAAAAAGATGATGTAGTCAAGGGTCGAAAGGTCCAGTGAATTGGTCATGGTCGCTCCGCGGTCATGTTCAGGCTAGGTGAACTTCAGGATGAAGCTCATCGTGTTATTGGATCATTCCTGCAGCAGGGTTGCCAGTCGTTGTCTCCCCGATTGAGCGACTTGGAGTGGATCCTGCTGCCACAGTTCTGCATTGAACAACTCCAGGCTGATGGTTCTCGTGTAGCCGATCTCCCGCAGCATCTGGATTTCCGCCGCCAGGTCAATCGGGCCATCCCCGATCATCACCCGGTCGGGATCGGTCTGCTGGCAGCGAGGAATTTCCGGGTGTGCATCATCAATATGGTAGTGACTGATTCGAGCAGCCGGGATCTGTGCCAGTAAACCCTCGGTCGACGGACTGTTCCACGTGTGGAAGACATCCGGGATCAACGTGGCATCCTCGTCATCCACCTGCTGGACCACTTGCCAGGCCACGTCCAGCGTTTGGGCTCCGGCAAAAAAACTGATGTACTCGAACGTCGGTTTGATTCCCACGTCACGACCGATTTCGAGTAGGTCGCCATACCGATCGACCAACTGGTTGACCTCGCATGGTTCGCGAGGCGGCGTGGCGACCACGTACGGTGAACCGATGCGAGCCGCCAGTTCCATGCGTCGTCGCGCTTCCTCCAGCATGAGATCGTATTCACGTCCCACCGCTTCTCCCCACCCTCGCAGGGCGATCATGCAGGGGACGATCAGTCCGTGATCCTGGAGTGCCTGTTCGACGTCCCGGACTTCCCCCCCGCGGCCCACGTACTCGTAAATGTCGTTGATCCATAATTCCACACCGGCAAATCCTGCCTCGGCGGCGATGCGGATTTTTTCCAGCAGCGGCTGGGGCTTGATCGTGCTGGTATTGAGACAAAGGGTAAAACTCATCGCGTGGGGTACTCGTGTTGTCAGTCAGGCCTGGTACCTGGTGGTCTTAAAAAGGCCCCAGCCGTTCCGGTAGGGGGTCCATGGTGAAAACACTGGCGTCAAAAGCACGCTTTAACAACTGGTATCGCAGTTCCGCATGCTCCGGTTGATGATACAGGTTGTTGAATTCGTCAGGATCCGTGGCCAGGTCATAGAGTTCTCCGTCCTCGATGCCATGGTAGATCACGATTTTCTTGTCGGCAGTTCGCATCATCGTGCCGTACGAGCGATCATGCGTCCAGGCGTTGTAATACTCGCAGTATACATGATCACGGTGGGACGTTGGATCTTGTTGGCCCGTCAGGATGGGAAGCAGCGACTGGCCCTGCACCGCAGGTGGTACCCCCTGTCCGGCGGCAGAGAGCAACGTTGGGACCAGGTCGACCAACTCGGTCAGTCCATCCGCCCGCAGGTTGGATTGGAATCGCCCTGGCCAGTTGAAGACCAGGGGAACATGAATGGAGGATTCGTAGAAGTGAGGTCCCTTCAGGTAGAGTCCGTGATCACCGAGCATTTCACCATGATCTGACATGAAGAGGATGAGCGTGCGCTCACGCTGACCGGTTTCTTCCAGGGCTGCCAGGATGCGCCCTACCTGGTCATCAATCAGCTCCACCATCGCGTAATAGGCGGCGGTCACTTCCTGCTGATCTGCGGTGGTCATTTGCGAGACAGGAAAAAACCCGGGTTCATTGTGTGCCCATTCATGGTCCAGTTGCTGGTAACGTGGCTTGTTTGCCAACTCGCCAGGCTGGAAGCTGGGCAGGGGCATCTGCTCCGGTTGGTACCGTTGGAAATAGTCCGCTGGTGGATCGAAGGGATGATGGGGATCAAAACAGTTGAAACTGAAGAACCAGGGATTCTCCTGGTGCTGCTGGAGGAACTCGATGGTCTTGTTGGCACACCAGGTGGTCTGGTGATAGGCCGCCGGGATGCCCTGCTTGGTATAGGTCGTCTCCGGTCCATCATAGAGCGATTCCCAGGATTGACCTTCCTGCGACAGCCACTGGCTGTATTCGTTTTCCGGCCAGTCGGGTTGTGGGTGATGGGACCAATGGAACTCGTGATAGCCATCATCCCCTCGTTCTTCCACGCGTCCGTTCGCACAGGATGCCAGGTGCTGCTTGCCAGCCAGTCCGCAGGTGTACCCGGCATCGGCAAAGAGTCGACTGACCAGCCGTTCGCGGGCGGGCAAGAGCTGTCCGTTTTGTCGACAGCCGGTCGTGCGAGGGTAGCGACCGGTGAGGAACGAAGCCCGACTGGGACTGCAGACGGTGCTTTGGCAGTAGGCCCGGGTAAAGCTGACACCGGTTTGAACCAGGGAATCCAGGTGCGGGGTACGGATCCGTGAATTCCCTAGTGCCGCAATCGTATCGTACCGCTGTTGGTCGGTACACAACCAGAGGATGTTGGGGGGGCGATCTCCGGTGAGGAACGAAGCTTGGTTCATGAGGCAGCCAGGGTTTGTTGTTGGAGTGTTTCCAGTACCCGTGCATTTCCCAACGAGTCTTCCCGGGAAATCAACGGCGTGGCTTGTTCACGAATGACCTGTCCAAAATGTTCCGCCTCGAGGGCGTAGAGCAGTTCCGACTGGCCAACCTGCCGTTGCTCGGTTTCTTCCCCACGGACAATCTGGTAACTGCCATCACTGAACCAGGGTGGATTAATTTGCAGGTAGCCATCGGAGCCTGCGACGGTCGTGGTCCGATCGGCCTGGACGGTCATCCCGCAACTGAAAATTCCCACGATCTCATTGGGAAAATCCAGGATTCCGACAGCATAGTCATCGACCCCGGTTTCATGAAAGTGGGCCTGGGCCTGCATGCTGTGCGGTTCACAGCCAGCGACGGCACGCATGAAGTTGAGGCAATAGCAGCCGACATCCAGCAGACCGCCACCACCCAGTTCCGGCTGGTAACGAATGTCCGCGGAAGAATCCGGTCGCTGGTAGGTAAAGTGTGAGCGAATGATCTTGATCTTGCCAATAATCCCGTCCTGGAGTTCTTGCAGGACTTCCTTGACCACCGGATGCTGGCGGTACATGAAGGCTTCCATCAATTTCATGCCGGTGGCATCGGCCGTGGCAAACATCTCCTCGATTTCTGACGTGGTGGCTGCCAGTGGTTTCTCGCAGAGAACATGTTTCCCCGCCTGCATGCCCGCGATGGACCAGGGTGCGTGCAGGGAATTGGGGAGTGAGTTGTAGATCGCCTCGACCTGGGGGTCGGCCACGAGTTGTTCGTAGCTGCCGTGTCCCCGGCCACCGTATTCTCCTGCGAAGGCTTCCGCGCTGGCCAGCGTGCGGGAGCCGGTGGCGACCAGTTGACCATGCTCGGTGGTATTTAGCTGGGCGGCAAACTTGGCCGCGATGTTCCCGGTTCCCAGGATGCCCCAGCGTAACGGTTCATTCATATCCTTGTTTCCTTGAGGAGTTTTCGTGGCAGTCACTTGTTTTAGCATTCCCACGGCTGACTTCAATCCGACGGTGCCCCGAACCTGAACCGTGGCAGGGACGTAACATGGATCAGGCACTGGTGCAGTCGGGAGCGCGTGTTGTCCAAATGTAACGTTGGTTGACTCGACTTGATCTGGGGTATCAACTTCATTAGGTTGAAATCAAAGACGTGGGGAATCCTGCTGGGAAAGCGAAGAACGAGATCATGAGAATTATTGTTGTTATTTTCGGCGTCGCGGGCCTGGGGCTGGTGGCTATCATTGCCTTGCAGTTGGGAACAGCAGGCACCCCCAAGATGAATCCCTATGAACTCACCGAGGAAGAGGAAGAGTTGCTTGCGCAGGACCAGGCGAGGATCAAGGATGGAAAGTTCCCACCTCGTGAAATGGAAGAATCAGGTAACGATAAACCGGTGGCCTACACGGTGGATGACGTGGCAAATACCGTTTCCGATGAGTCACCCGTCCTGGGGATCGAGGTTGCTGGGAAGTACCGAGCTTACCTGACCAGCGGCATGGCGGAGAATGTAAACCGACATATCGTACATGATAAACTGGGCGGAAAGGCAATTACGGTAACGCATTGTGACCGCAACGGTTGTTCACGCGTGTTCCAGCGCAAGGACGTTGCTGCGGACGATTTCATGATGGGTGGCTGGAGTGGGGAGGAAATGTGGTTGCTGATCGGGAATAAACGCTACTTGCATAGCAGCAAGAAACTGCCCCTGGAAGATCACTCTTTTGAAATGACCACATGGGGTGAGTGGAAAACGGCACATCCAGAAACGGATATTTACCTGGGTCCCTGAGAGATTTGCCTGTTAGCGGTTGCCAGCACACCTGGCGATGACCGTCTTACAGGTTGAGCGTATCCAGGCCATCGATGAGCTCGTCCAGAGAGTCCGGGTTGGAAGCCTGGGTATCGGCCTGTCGCTTGGCAAGGATAGGTGTCTCCTCGACAGGTTGACGGCCAGCCAACACCAGTTGTTCATCCCGTTCCTGGGCGGCCACGTCAGCGGCATTCGGTTGTCCGAAGAGCAGGGACAGATCGATCTTAAATCCCTCGTTGTCCGCAGCAGCGCCGGCAATGGCCGGTGTCTTGTGTTGTGGGAAGACGATGGCATTCTCCGGGCAGACGCGGCTACAGGCAGGACAGCCTTTACGGCAATTGTCTGGCTGCTCCACCAGGATCGTTTCTGACTGGTCGACACCATAAACGCCAAAAAGACAGAAGTCGATACATTCCATGCAGTTCGTGCAGCGACTGAAATCAATCACAGGATACCACCGTCGTCCGGCAGCTTCTTCAATTCGAACGGTGTTACCGGCCTGCGTCGCAGGTCCCATTGCCGTGTCATTCTGCGGCTGCTCGTAACGTGCCTGTTGTTGTTCTGAGAGGGTTCCCTGGATCCACTGGTCCAGTTCCTGCCCGGTAATTTCACGGACAATCCGTTGTGCTTCCTCGACGAAATCATTTGCCGTTTCCGAGACGCGGAAATCAAGGCAGTAGATGGTTCGGTCACTGACCGGTCGCTGGTCAATGACGCGTAAAATATCCTCTGCATCGGCCTCGTCCTCGGTACCCGATGCAGCAGCCTCGTCTTCTTCCTCATCCGCGGCTTGCAACTGGACGTCTCCGAGCTTGCCATGAATGCCATGACGGTCGAGAATCCAGTGCGCTGATCGCTGGTAGAACCAGGAAAAGATGATGAGGTCACCTTCCAGGGCCTGCAGGGCGCTCATGCTCTCGCCCTTGGGCGAAAGGTCATAGAGATTGGGGATCACCACGACTTCATAGCCAGGCCGTTTGTCCAGCTCGGCAATCACCGCTTCTTCCAACTCGCGCTTGACAGGATTCTTGCTCTGGCCGGTGGAAACAACGATGGGAATCATGGTGCTGTTGTGCTCGCGTGGCAGGGATGGCTTGCGGATGGCCAGGTCGTCTAGTTCAGTTGACCCTTGATGGTCTGCTGGGTAATTTTCCAGACACCATCAAGATGTTCAATGTACTGTGCCGGTGTCAGCAATGGTAGCTCCGGATCGGCAGGTTCTACGTCAAACAACCATCCCTTACCGTATTTGTCGGTGTTGATGGTAGAAGGGTCGGCCAACAGCTTGTCGTTAAATGCCGTCAGTTGCCCGGAAACGGGGGCGTAGAGTGAACTTTCTGCTTTCTTGCTTTCAATTGAACCGATCTCCTGCTGTTGCTGCAGCATGACCGGGGCAGCCAGGTTCCAATCCAGGAAGTAAACATCCTGCAGTAACCGTACGGCGTAGGCGCTAAAGCCGAAACGGATGGATTCCCCCGAGGCGAGGGCCCACATGTGGTTGCGGGCATACTGTCGATCGGTTGGGAATTCGGCAGCAAACTCGCCCATCATGAACACTAACGGTTCACTCATGTGTAGCGTATTCCTTGATGTTCTTCGGCAAAGAAGGCGGGTAACAGGCTGTCCGCTCGCAGTAGTCCCTGGCGTGTTAACTCGACGCGTGATTCAGACAGGGTTAGCAGGCCATCGTCGGCGTATTGATTCCAGACGGTTTTCCACCGCTCGAGGATATCGGTGGAGTATTTCTCCTGGAAATAGCTGGCCTCGAGATAGCCACGCTTCAACTGGAGAATGACCTCGCGGATCAGCAGTTGCTCCTTGGTCGGCCGCAGGGCACGTCCCAGGGGAAGGCGGTTTTCTTCCAGCAGGGAACCCACGTAATCTTTCCATTCTGGCAGGTTCTGGTAGTGAACATCCGAGACATGTCCGAAACTGGCGATCCCCGTGGCCAGCAGGTCGGAACCCTTCCAGAGGTTGTCACGGTAACTGAAACTGACCTGCGATGGATCCTTGATCATGGTGTAGGCACTGGAAACGTGGTAGCCTGCCGCCCCCAGTTCCGTAAAGGCGAAATCGACCCAGTCTCGCTTGGTAGGCCAGTCGGCGACCGGTACCTCGATCTTGTTGCCCAGGATGTCCGATGAGTAGACAGTGTTGTAGGGTAATTCCATCTGGTAAATGGTGACACTCTCGGGAGACAGCTCGATCGTGCGCCGGATGTTTTCTTTCCAGTTGTCCCAGGTTTCTCCTACCATGCCGGAGATTAGGTCGATGTTGACGTTGGGAAAGTCAGCTTCCTCGATCCAGTCCCAGGCCTTGTAGATCTCCGGTGACAGGTGCGCTCGACCATTTTCTTTCAGGACTTCGTCCGAGAAGTTCTCGATGCCCAGGCTCAAGCGGGTGATGCCCAGCTCTTTCAGTGTTTTCACCTTGGTTTCCGAAAGCGTGCCAGGCTCGCATTCAAAGGTTACCTCTTCCGCCTTTTCCCAGTTGATGTTGGCCCGCAGACGATCGACCAGCGAGGTCAACTGACGAGGACTCAGGAAGGAAGGTGTGCCGCCACCGAAATAGACGAAACGGAAGGGGCGATCCCCCATGACCGGTAACTGGCTGACCAGCTCGATTTCCCGTGACAGCGCGGAAACATAGGTCTCGATATCGTCAGCCGTGTTATCTGTGAAAACCTTGAAATAACAGAACTTGCAGCGTTTACGGCAAAAGGGGATATGGAGGTACAGGCCCAGTGGTACTTCCCGGGGAGGCGCCTGCAGGGCAGTTTCCACCTCGCTTAGGTGATCCGTGGACCAGAGGGAAAACGGCGGATAATTCGAGATGAAATAACTGCCGACTTCGGTTTGTGTGGAATCGCTGGTCATGACAAGCCCATTTCACCCATCGCAATAGTACGGACGTTTACTTGGAAGCGGAACTCTTGAAGCAGTAGACGGTACCCTCGTCGCTGGCAATGATCAGGCGTTCCGAGGCAACCGCTGGGGAGCCCGTGAACCCATCACCACTCTCGTATTTCCAGAGCTCTTTTCCGGTTTTCAAGTTTAATGCGTAAATCCGGCCATCGGAACCGCCAACGAATACACGCTGGCCAACAATCACGGGGGAAGAATCAACACGTGATCGGGTAACGAACTGCCAACGTATCTTTCCCGTCTTGGGATCCAGTGCCTGGACCCGCTTGCTGCGACTGCCAACCACGATGCATTCGGATGTGACCGCAGCGGAACTGCGAAATGCCTGTGCACGTTCACTGTCCTGGTAGGTCCAGCTGACCTTGGCCTGTTTCCAGTCGATGGCAAAAAAGACGCCGCCCTCGGTGCCAAAGTAAACATGGTTACCCATCACTGCCGGGGTGACGCCGGCAGGACCGTCCAGTTCCACCTGGTTCAACAGCTTGCCATTGACCAGATCAATGATGTGCAACTTGCCATCGCAACCGGCCACGAAAGCACGGTCCTCGACCACCGTGGGGCTGCAACGGATTTGATCTTCAATGGCATGCTTCCAGACCAACTCCCCGGTTTTTCCGTTCAGGCAGTAGAGCGTGGCATCCTGGGAACCGACCAGGACTCGGTCCTTGTAAAAATTGGCACTGGAATCAATTTCAGCTTCCGTTTCGAAGATCCACAATTTGTTGCCGGTGGCAGCATCCACGCAGTAAAATCGCCCGTCAATGTCTCCCAGGTAAATCCGGCCCTCCCGAACAGCTGGCGATGCAATGAAGCCACTGTCCGTGACATATTCCCAAAGTTTTTTGCCAGTCTTCAAATCCAATCCAAACAGCTTGCCATCCAGATCGCCAATGTAGACCATGTCGCCCACGATGGCGGGTGTCCCTTCGAAGGCACCGTCCTTGACGTTGAACTTCCAGTCCACCGTCAGCGGCGCCGTGATGGCAGCGTGCGAGACTCCCTGGGCCAGCGAGTTTCCCCGAAACAGGTGCCAGTTTTCGGCAGCTGGTTTTTGTTGGTCAGCAGCCGTGACGTACGCGTTGCCTAAGGAAACGAGCAACAGGGTCAGTGTTACTGTTCTTATGATTGCCGCAGGCTTTGTTATTCTCACAATAAGGGACTCCTCTGCTGAGCCGAATCAGAAACGTGTCTCTATTCTATCAGAATGCCTGCTCGTAAATGGTTGCTAATTCTCCGGAACCAACTTTACGAGGGTTGAATTGCGCTGTCCATTGTTCGGCCGCCTGGTCGGCCAGTTTGCAAAGGTTTTCACGAGGAATATCACACTGGGAAAGCGAGGTAGGAAGTCCTGCCTGGGTCACCAGTCCCTGGACAAACTGGGCCAGTTGCTCGCAGCTTTCCTCTGCGGACACTTCCGGGTTGGCCGCCAGTTCCTGGTACCAGGCGCCCACTTCGACGCCGTTGTAGCGGATCACATGGGGGAGTAGGATGCCGATTGCCTGTCCGTGAACCAGGTCGAATTCGCTATTCAGTGGATTAGCCAGGGCATGGGTGGCGCCCAGCATCGAGTTCTCGATTGCCAGCCCGGCCAGGCAGGCACCGATCTGCATTCCCTCGCGCGCTTCCAGGTCGTCAGGATCGTTCAGCACACGCGGCAGGTAACGGGACAGTAGCCTCCAGGATTCGCGGCTGAACGTTAATGAAATCAATGATCGCTTGGTGGTCACGAACGTTTCCAGGGCATGTGAGAGCGCGTCAATTCCCGTCAGGGCGGTCACACGTGGTGGCTGAGTCAGGGTCAGGGTGGGGTCCAGTAGTGCGATTGCACAGCGTGCCTTGTGATCACCACAGGCCATCTTGACGTGGGTTTCCGCATCAGAAATCAGGGCAAAGGATTGCGTTTCACTGCCGGTGCCTGCCGTGGTGGGAATCGCGATCATGGGAAGCATCGGTTTGCTGGCCTTGCCGGTTCCCCAGTAGTCCTTCATTTCTCCACCATTGGTATAGATGAAGTTGATGCCCTTGGCACAGTCCATGGAACTGCCGCCACCGAGTCCGATCAACAGGTCGGGACGAAATTGTTCAGCCAACTGGCAACCGGCAGCTACGTCAGCCGTGGTCGGATTTTCCTGGACGTTACCGAAGATCTCGACTTCCAGCGATGCCTGGCGCAGGGCCGTCACGGCGCGATTGGTATGCCCCGCCTGGATCACTCCCGGATCACTGATCAAGAGGATCCGCGAACTACCCAGTTCGGCGACCAGTTCGCTGAGCGTGTCTATTTTTCCTGCCCCGAAAACGAGACGTGTCGAGGAATGGTAGTCGAACGAAGTCATAAAGTTGTCATCGCAGGTGCCGGGTCGGGATGAAGTGGCGAGCGTCTTTCCTGGAGAGACGAGGTTCAGGTATGGTGGATTGGACTGTGTCGAATCCTTTACAGGGCCGCCAACTGTTCGTCCGGTACCTGGTAGGCACGGGAGCGGTACATGAAGTCAATGATGCTGCCCTCGTGCGGCTGCAGCCAGTTGAGCTTGCTGGTTGGAATGGGGCCCACGTTCAGTCGGTCAATGAAAGTGGCATCGCTTAATCCCTGGATCAACTGCTGGTCCTGCGTGATTCCTGAACAGACCAGCGTGGGACCGATCTTGGCCAGCATCTGGTCCTGGGGACATTCCACCACGGTCGAGAAGGGGAACATGTATTCCTTCTTGGCAATGGCGTTTTCCGGCGAGGAGCAATGGACGATCATGGGTCGCAGGTAGGCACAACGATCCTGTTCGACCAGCCGATGGCCATGCGCAGCCGTCATGTCGGTGACACCGTCTTCCTTGAGATCTTCCTCGATCATGCCCCAGACAGCGGCGGCCATGCCCTCGACGGTGAAGGCGGCCAGTCCGGCTTCCGGATCCGCTGGCGGCTTGGCCTCGATGGGGCCCAGTCGCTCGGCCAGTGCCTGTGCAATTTCCTGCGTGTGGCGGGAAGCCCAGATTCCTGAACAGTTAATGCAGCCACGGCCGCTGTTGATGTAAATGCTTTCGGCCATCAGGTCGATGTACTGTTCCCAGTCGTCAACAACGTCATCGCCTAACAGGATTTTTGAGAAACCAGGTCCATGCGCCTGCACACGAGGATTCCCCTTGTACTGTTCCACGGTGGGAGTGCCACCAAAAATCATGGCCCGTTCACAGGCAGCCAGGACAGCTGCTCCGGCTTCCGGTCCACCTGGGTAGAGCGAGACCACTTCCGGCGGAATACCCGCTGCGCTGTAGGCAGCAAACATGCGGTAAGGCGTCCAGGGTTCCTGGGGACCAGGTTTCAGGACCAGCCCGAACTGCAGCGGGATCACGGGTAACCAGAGCGTATGGACACCAGGTGAATTTGACGGCAGAACCGCTCCCAGTGCAGGTGCCTGGGCCTGGTAGCTGACCACCACTCCCCGGTCTTCAATGCCATAGCCCCGGGTCAGGATGTCCAGGTCCAGTCCTCGTGTGAGGGCATCCAGGATCTGGTCCATGTTGTCCAGCACGAACTTGTTCTTGGCCATGTTGGCCTTGCACATGTGCTCGGGCAAACCGGTCGTGGCTGACTGTTGATAGGCGAAATCATCAGGAGTCTGGATGCCGTCACCAATCGGCAGGTCACCGTTCAGGTAGAGATCCCCGGCTTTCTTGAGACGTTCAATCAGTTCGCTGCAGGGGATGTCACGCAGGATTTCACGAGCACGGTGGGCCTTACGCATATCGCGTTGGATGATTCCGCCGTTGGCCTGGCTCACCTGGGCAATGGTTTCACCGGTACTGAAGTGGACCACTTCGTCCAGTTCCAGGGACTCGTAAGGTTTTCCCCAGCGAATGACGGGTATGTTCAACACGGCAAATCTCCTCGTTGCTCAAAAATGGATTCATATAGAAGCGTTGTCGCTTCGTGATCGGTAAGCGTCTAGTAGACGCCGACCGTGGTGGACTTGGCAAATTCGTGGAATGGACGCACGCCACTGACTCCGTCCCAGGGGTACATCTCGAAAGGCGCTTCACGCTCACCTTCATCGCGTTCCAGGAATCCTGGTACGAAGAATTCCTTGGTTAACGTGGTCAATTTGACCCGGCCGGTTTCACCATAGGCAACCGGTGTCAGGGGATCATCAAAACTTACTACCTCGGTAACAGCTCGTGGCTGCGGAGCATAGTAACTGATCTTGTAACCGTCCTCGGCGCTGACCGGTCGACTGCAGGCCAGTCCCATCAGCGTATTTCCGTAGGTGGGTGTCATGTACACGCCACTCTCGGCTGGTGGGCCCCCCAGTAATTCTTCGACGGCGTAGCGTGTCCACTGCGGAGTGAACTCCGTACCCCCGGAGAAAATTCCCGTGATACCGGCTTCCGGAAGACTACTTCCCTGTTCTTCCAGTCCCAGGGCCAGGCCGTCCAGCAACTTGGGAGTGGCAAACATGCACTTGATGTCGTGCCCGGCCGACAGCACGGTAAGTGCCTGGTCCATGCAGTGCTTCTTGTATTCTTCCAGGTGTTCCATCCAACCCTTCTTGATCAACTTGACGACCCAACGTGGATCGAGATCAATGCAGAAACAGATACCACCGCGATGCTGGCACAGATGTTCCACGGCCAGTCGTAAACGTCGCGGTCCGGAGGGGCCCAGCATGAGCCAGTTTGATCCCTTGGGGAAATACTCGTCCGGCAGTGTTTCGCTGAACACTTCATAATCGATGCGGAAGTCATCCACGACCATGCGACTCTTGGGAATCCCGGTCGTTCCACCGGTTTCGAAAACATAGGTTGGCTTGTTTGCGTAATTCTGTGGAATCCAGCGACTGACCGGACCACCTCGCAACCACTCGTCTTCGAACAGGGGGAACTTTTTCAGGTCGTCGTAATCCTTGACCTCGGTCAGGGGGTCAAAGTTAAACTCGGCTTTCTTCTGCAACCAGAAAGGGCAACCCGTTGAATCGTGGAAGTGTTGTTGAACAACCTCGTACGTGTGGGCATCCAGTCGGTCACGGGCTTCCTGTTGTCGGGTGGCTAGTTCTTCGGCGCTGATGGATTCTGATGCACTCATGGTTTCTTTCTTCCGGTCCCTCGTTGGTGGTTAGGTGTAACCAGTTGGAACACTGGCTAACGGGTGGGAAACCATGAAAATACCGCACCTTATAGCGCAGTTCAACCGGCAGTTGGCCGATTGCGACCAAGCGATTGCATTCCCTTGCCAACGGGATGAGTAGGTCAAACCTGATCAGGTGCCCGGTTTAGCGGCTCAAGCCAGCGAGAGAGTTCCCGGTTTAAGCTGTCACGGCCAGAGCGGTAGTGGTGATCAGCCCCTTCAATCACAGTGACTTGCGGCTGCCAGTGCATTTCAGACTGGTTGACCAGCCGCGTGATGGCATCGGGTAAACCGGCGAAAGCCACCCCCCCATGCTCCAGTTCCTGGCTCCCAAATGTGAACAACAGGGGGCAGTCCACCTGGGATGCAAAACGGAGGAAATTGTAACGTTCTTCCGGGCCGTACTTGTCCAGGAAGCCAGCGGCACTGATCAGCAGCGGAACCGGTACCCGAGTCTGCAAAAGGGTTGCCGGTTGATCGGCGGCCACATGCTGTTGGGCCTCGGATAAGGTCTGGAAAAACCGCGCACCCTGGGGGCCCTCCTGGAATGCCTGGCAGGAAAGCCGGGGAGGGGAGATGGCAATGACTCCGCAGACCGCCGGTTGCGGAGCCTGGGCCTGGGCATAAATCGCCTTGACGGCTCCCAGGCTATGACCCAGCAGGAGGACCCGCTGGTAATCCCGGTCTTGCAGGAAACGTACCCAGGCCGTGATGTCGAAACGGCATTCGTCAACGGTTTCAAAGGCGGCACCCTGGTGAGGTGACGTCGAGGTGCTCTGGGCGATGCTGTACGCGTCGTGGCCACGTGTGTTGGCTCGTAATACGTCCCACCGGGATTGCACCAGGGCATGGGCCACGCTTTCCAGCAGCGTGGAACCATAGAAATTACCACCCACGCCATGCAGGCAGATGACCGCCTGACGATTTGTAGGTTCGGCCTGCTGCAGAACGCCATCCAGTCGCAAGCCATCTTCGGTCGTGCTCTGGACGAGATCGACAATCATCGGGCTGCCTGGAGAAAGGAGCGTTAAGGAGACCGATTGGAAAAGCCAAGTCAGGTCGAAGAACAAGTCAGACCGAGGAATTGCTCGGCGATTGATCACCACTCAGTTGCGAGAGTACCTGCAGGACTCCATTTAGATGAGCCAGTCGCGGTCCGTAACGATCGACGAATTCGTTGAGCATGAATTCACCATCAACGAGCGCTTCCTCGTTGTTCTCAACGTCTTCCGTCAGGTTGTGCAGGAACTGGGTTTGAACGCGACTGAGAGTTTCTGCTGCCAGGCGGCAGTTGCGAGCCAGGTCCGGGTGCGCTTCTTTCCAGTTCCCAAGCTCGTTGGCACGCTGACGCTGCGTGGTGACCAGTTGGACGTTGAGGTCCTCCAGCAATTGATTTTGCTGCTCCTGCAACGCTACCATTTCCCGCATCAGGTTCACCATCGAATCACCGCCTTCAGTGGCGTCTGGTTCTGCCGAGGAAGCGTGTTCAGCAGAGACGTCAATGCGGAAGACAGGCGGTAGTTGCGAATCGTGCGTCATGATGAATAAACCCTCAGATAAGATGAATGTATAGCACCAGTATAAACGATCAGCCGCCAATGTCGAGCGAAACGAAACTGAATCTGTTGAAGAACTCGGGACCACGGGTACGCGTTGGTGCGTGTGTAAGATGACACATGCTGTCACTGGAACCAGCCGTCCGAGACGGTTGCTGGAAACTATGCCTGCACCAGGGATTTTTATGCGATGACTCGCGCAGTAAGCATTTTTTACTTGGAAAAACAGGGTTTCAGGACGTTACCCCAAAAGGGTGGCTAAAGTCTGCGGGTGTACGAATCCGATTGAATTTCCAGACGGCTTGCCTTATTTGCTGGACTCGCTTTTTGCCGGTTTCCCTACCTGCTCCCACGTTGGAATCATGACTGCTCAACCATTTGACACGGATGACGTATTCGGATTTATTTCCGTAATCCAATCGGCTGAACATGGTTTGTTCGGGGGTTACCTGATCGTGAACGGCCTGGGGCGTCCCCTGGAGTTTCACTGCACGGCGCCCGTGCAGGCGAATCGAGCCCAGGAAATTCTCTACGGCACCACCCTTGAACCATTTCTCTACGGAGAACAAATCGGACAGACATTGTTGTCAGCGGCCAAGCGCTCACCGAGCGTGGTTTGTACAGATCTGTTGCCCGTGCTGGCTCTTCAGTCGTTAACCCCGGTGCCCGTTGCCTGGGTTGCGGATCGATTGCCGGAAGAAGGGCTGGCAGCACCGGGTTCGGTTGACCTGTTGAAGTTGGTGCGGGAGACCCAGTCACCGCAGTTGTCGACCCTGGGGACGGTTCACCCCTTTGTTTTTGCTGACCATGTATTGCTCGTGCTGGAGTCGATGCGTGAACAGCAGGAAGTGATTTGCCAGCAGTTGTTACCGTTGACGGAACTGATTGAATTGCGAGAGCCGTTTCTGCGTATCCAGGAAGCCATCGAGGAAGCGCATCGGACTGCGCTTGGCGAACCAAGACATCGGCAGGCTGGCTAGGTCTGCGGAGAGATTTAATTCATGGATGATCTGGCAAAACCTGGTCTGCCACGTGTCACCAGTTGGCAGCAGTCTCCTCGCGGACTTCGGGAACAGAAACTGATTCCGCCCGTGGCGACTTTTGCCACGGGATGGCAGACCGCATTGCATCGGCCACCGCCGGTCCGCTTGACGTCCGTGGACTGGGAGGGTTCGGTTCCAGCAACGGTTTCGGTGCCGATTGATCCGGCGCGAGTGCGGACCATGGGGATCCAGTTTGCCGCTGGCTGTGAAGCCCTGGTCAGTAAGCCTGTCGCAACCGCGGTAGAGAAGAAGCCACCAGTGGCCGGCAGTTCAAAATCGAGTCGTCGGCGCTGGCGGCCCAGGGCGGACTCGGCAACCCGCCTGCGTCCCCCGCAGGATATCGTCAAACTCGAGGACCGCCTGTATTACCTTCTGCAGCCACCATTGGAGTCGTTGCTGGCCTCGCAGTCCTTGCACTTTCCCTTTGTCCCCTTTCCTTTCCAGTACCAGGGGATTGCTTTCCTGTACCCCCGTCATGCGGCCATCCTGGCCGATGAAATGGGGCTGGGGAAAACTATGCAGGCAATCACTGCCGTAAGGATGCTGTTGCGTGCCGGGCAACTGCGCCGTGTGTTGCTTGTTTGCCCCAAGCCCCTGGTGACCAACTGGCAGCGTGAATTCCAGTTGTGGGCACCGGAAATTCCACTGGCAACTATCTCCGGTCCCGCAGATCGGCGGCATTGGCAGTGGCAGCAGCGAGGAGCCCCGGTTGTCATCGCTAACTATGAATTATTGATTCGTGATGCCGAGAGCGTCGCAGGTGAAGGGAATCATTTTGACCTGGTAGTGCTCGACGAGGCACAACGCATCAAGAATCACGGTAGCCAGACAAGCCAGGTGGCCTGCCTGATTTCCCGAACCCGTAGCTGGGCACTCACCGGTACTCCCGTGGAGAACAGCCTGGATGACCTGGCTGGTATTTTCGAGTTCCTGGCACCGGGTATGCTGCCGCAGGGATTGAACGCTCGCCAGATGGCTCCCCTGGTCGGGGATTACATCCTGCGCCGGACCAAGCAGCAAGTAATGAAGGATCTGCCACCGAAGTTGGAACGCGATGCCGAGATCACGTTGTCACCAGAGCAGCATGCTGCCTACGAGATTGCGGAAAACGAAGGGGTCGTCCGTCTTAATGACATGGGCCAGCAATTGACGATCCAGCACGTGTTCGAACTGGTGCTGCGATTGAAGCAGATCTGTAATTTTGACCCGGCAACCGGTATTAGTAGTAAGGCTGATCGGTTGGAAGCGGACCTGGAAGAAGTCGCTGCCAGTGGGCAGAAAGCGATTGTTTTTAGCCAGTGGGTGGCCACGTTGGACCAGTTGCAGGGTCGATTGGATCGGTTCGGTCCGCTCGCATACCATGGCAGGATCCCGAGTCGACATCGTGATGCCGTGTTGGATCAGTTTAAAAACGATCCTGATGCCCACGTGTTGCTGATGAGCTACGGTGCCGGTAGCGTGGGGTTGAACCTGCAGTTCTGTCATTACGTGTTCCTGTTTGATCGCTGGTGGAATCCTGCCGTGGAAGACCAGGCCATCAACCGTGCTCACCGAATCGGGGTCAATGGGCCGGTGACCGTGACTCGCATGATGACCGTCGATACGATCGAGCAACGTATCGACCAGGTGCTCGAGGAAAAACGTCAACTGCTTCGGCAGATCTTTGAACACGCTGTTCAAATGCCGAACCTGAAGCTTTCCCAGGAGGAGATTTTTGGTCTCTTCAAGTTGCAGCTTCCCGGGCAGCAAAGTTCGTCTGCCGAATCTGTGCGTCGCAGCGCCTAAAGCGTTTTGGTGCCATCGATTTAGGCGGCAAATTGGCATAGTTCTGAACGGCGACTTTCGCTACTCTACGCAATGATTGCCGCAGTCTCGGTGGAGTAACCGACTTCAGGTTACTGCTTGAGGCTGCGCATAGTGAGCGAGCGATCGTCAGGACAACGTCGTCCTGTCGTGGCCTCGTGGATTGATGTCGAGAGTAGGAACGGACTGCATGTACCCATAAAGAGGGGTTTTAGGGACCTAACGATCATTAAAATAGGAAGAATGAGAAGTTTAGGTTACATACCCCCCATTGGGATTTGCAAAGGTTTTAGGTCCAACTATAATCGGCCAAGTTGGCGGAAACCGCCTATTTACAATGAACTTACTGCGAAACGGAATGCCTTGAAGGGGACGCTCGTGTCCTGCTGGAGGGGTTGTCCGGATGGAGATCGCGGGCGCTGGGCGCGCGCGATGGCTGTTGTTTTGCAGTGTTGCGACTTGGATCATTTTTCGATCGAGGGTTGATGTATGTCAGTCGTTAAAAAAAGTCGCGCTTTGATGTTACAAAAAAAGCGCAGCTCCCAGTCCCGTGGCAGTAACCAGGGGGATCGGCAAAAACGCCAGATGTTCCTGGAGACATTGGAGGACCGTCGCCTGCTGGCGGTGGGGCCTCAGTTGATCGGGATTCAGCCAAACGATGGCGACCTGCTGCGCTTTGATGACTCGGACCAGATCCGGGACATTGCGCCGCGTGAACTGCGTTTCCGCTTTGACGAGAACCAGGTCTTCACGCAGGAACAGTACGACTCGATCTTTAACGATTCCAAGGGAATCCAGGTTACCCGCTCAACGCTTGACGGTGAATTTATGCCGGCCAGCGTGGAGTCCGATTTTGGTGTCGCCAACATCGGCAAGATTCGGTTTTCGGCTACCCGGCTGGGAACCGAGCACAATGGGATCCGGTTGATCTTCAGCCAGCGAGATTTTGGTGGCTTTGCGGCACCGCAGTTCGGTGTATCGGACAACCGTATCGATATCACGCTCAACGTGAATGCTAACAACGAGACCACGGCGCAGGAATTGGTCGATGAAATCAATCGGCTGGATGCTTCCAATGATGCGGTCAGTTCATTGATCCGGGCCGAGTTGTTGCCCGACGGCAGCGGTGTGCTGCACGGTGATGCGGACATTGCCTCGGGGCCGATTAACTATTCGCCACTGGAATTGACGGGTGCTAACGATACCGTCATTCGCCCAGGGTTCGTGGGTGCCGGGGATACCGGTAATGAAGTGGTGATTCGATTTGCCGAGACGTTGCCAGATGATATTTACCAGATTGATATCTTTGGTGAGGGTAGCCTGGCGTTGCGTAATGCGACCGGCGAGGCGTTCAATGATATCAACGATGACCTGGTGGATGACGGTACCAACCTCCAGGTCGGTTTTGACCTGGACCTTGGAGCCCAGATTACCGCGGTGGTAGCCCAGCCCGTGGTTCGCAGCGGCGGTGCGTTGCAGCAGCAAGCCGACCAGGTCGTGGTCTATTTTAATGACGATGATCTGGATCCGACGACCGTGGAGGATCCTGGTTTTTACCAGTTGATTTTCCTCGGGCGCAATGGAAGCGAGAACCGTCCCACGGTTGAAAATACAGATGACGTTATCTTTCTGCCGACCGACGTCGCTTACAATGCGGCCCTGGACGCGGTACTGCTGACCTTCGAAGACGACCTGGACAAGTTGGTTCCCAAGAACCCGGGCGGTCCGGGAGCTCCGATCGGTCAGGCAGCTTCCTTCCGTCTGCGAGTTGGAACCAAGGAATCTCTGCCGCTGGTACCATCCGAGTATGCGGTTCCCGAGGTTGACGAACCGGGGTCCAGTTTTGACACGGCCCTGTCCCTTGATGGCCAGTGGGATACCGGCCAGGCTATCGTGGTTAATCGCGATGAAACTTCCTTCGCCGCTGGCCAGACCTTCACGGTCACGGATACTTCCGGCGCCGCGCAGCAATTCACGTTTTCCACGTCTTCGGCTGCTTCACCAAATATCGAGTTGACGGGCGGTCGCACGGCCGAGCAGATGGCAACAGCCATCATGGATGCCATCAACAATGTGCCGAGCATTGCCGTGACCGCCACGACCAATGGCAACCAGGTCCTGCTGGACGGGGATGCAGACGTGGCGCTCAGCTCGTCGATTACGGCCCTGGGACTGGCATCGCAGGGAATTGTTATTTCCGAGAAGATCGTTTCTCCTGATCTACTGCCTTTTGATTTGCCCGGTACCGATGAGGAGCCTGGGCACAGCCAAATCCTGGAACACGTTGGGGAGGATGCGGGAGACACGGATCCTGGTATTACCCAGCGTGCTTATAACTTCCGCAGCTTCATCGGCTATATACCGGACCAGGGTGGAAACCTGCAGCCTTCTTACAATACGATTACCGAGGCCCAGAAACAGCGTGCCCGCGAGGTCTTTGAGATCTTTTCCCAGGTGGGTGGTGTCCAGTTCTACGAGACCGAGGACGAAGGACTGATCGTGGCCACGGGCGACCTGCGTGTGGCTGGCTCTGAGTCCGGTCCGGGTAACGTGATCGGATTCTCGGGTACGGCGTTCTTCAATGCCCCCAATCCGGTAACAACTCCCGAGCAAGCCATTGTCATCATGGACAATGCAGAAAACTGGAGCGACGAATACGGTTGGATCGGCGGCATGGATGGAAAGCAGAGCTGGTTTACCACGGCCATGCATGAAATTGGCCATAACCTGGGCCTGGGTCACACACTGGACCTGCCTCTTGGCACGGTCATGGGATCCGATAATGAACTCTCGGTGCTTGATGATCAGACCGAGAACCTGGTGGATGCCGGGCAGCGGCGTGAACCCGTGTTTCCTGGTGACCATGACATCGTGCACCTGCAGCATATCCATGAGCCGGATAGTCGCGATATCGATGTCTATCACTTCGAGCTAACTGAATCGGGTCAGTTTACCGCCGAGACGATTGCCGAGCGTCGACGAGATCACACCGATCCAGAAGATCTCCTGGATACCGTGATCAGCGTTTACCAGGTACGGGTCGAAGTGGATGCGCTCAGCGGCGAAGTTGTCCTCGATGGCAGTGGCCAGTTGATTCCGGTCCTGGACTCGAACGGAAACGAGATTCGCGACTTGATTTCCCGCAATGATGATTACTTCAGTGAAGACTCCTACGTTGAGCTCAGCCTGCGGCAGGGTAGTTACTACGTTGCCGTCACCGCTGCCGGGAATGATAAATTCGATCCTGCCATCACGGATACCGGGTACTACGGAAGATCACAGGGTACCTATGACCTGCGGTTGAACTTCCGGCCGACCATGGATCAGACAATTACTGATGCGGATAATCCAGTGGATGCCATTCATCCCGAGATTCAACCCACCTCGTTCGATGGCGATCACGATAATGTTCCCGGCGGCGTCTTTAACCATTGGTTCCAGGTCGCCCCCTCTTCCGGCACCGAAGATGGTAATGATCCCCGTACCGTCTTCGTGGACAAGTCGGCGGCACATGGTGGTAATGGTACCGAGGCGACACCCTTTAATAATCTCATGACGGCTCTCAATGTCGACGTGTCAGGGAACCCGCTGGGTAGCGCCAATCCCGATGCGGTACGAGCCGGCGATATCCTCCGGATCGTTGGTAATCCCGGGGATGATGGTGACATCCGTACCGAGGTTGATAACCGGGCTTATGAACTGGGCTTCAATCCACTCGGATTCGTCCTCAGTGACGGATCGAATCTCAAGATTCCCCAGGACGTGACGGCCATTTTTGATGCAGGTGTGGTCGGCAAATTCCGTCGTTCCTACATTAGCCTGGGCAGTTCCCTGACGACGGCTGACCAGGACCGTAGCGCCGGGGCCATCCAGGTGCAAGGAGCACCGTACGTGATCGACACGCTCGGCAATACCGTTGACCCCACACAGGATTTTCGCAATATCGTTCCGTTACCCACCATTGATGGGGAGGGAACTTCTGACGGACAGGTTCATTTCACCTCGTACCTGAACGAGGAACTGGGGCTTGATACCTTCTCCTTCGTGACCTCACCGGAACCCGGTGACTGGGGTGGGATTTTTATTCGTCGAGATATTGATAACGCAGATCTGTCGCGATTTAGTTACGAGGAACAGGGGATTTTCCTGGACTACATCAGCCACGCAGACATTCGATTCGGTGGCGGTGATGTACTGGTGGAAGCGGTGACTCAGGTCGTGGAACCGATCGAGATCATGGATAGTCGGCCGACCGTCAGTCACAACGTTATCGAGAACAGTCGTGATGCTGCGATTGGTGTCAGTCCCGACAGCTTCCTCGTGACGAATTTCCATTCTCCCGCATACCAGCAGAACCTGTTTACCTCCGATTTTGAACGGATCGGGCCGGAC